>Ga0209117_1000469_pt1 | contig 16822 bp, 20 predicted proteins | sample BlaSpr_A8_OM2_M2_FD_187978 | JGI IMG/M metagenome (GOLD analysis project Ga0209117, IMG submission 187978) | Forest soil microbial communities from Thunder Bay, Ontario, Canada - Black Spruce, Ontario site 2_A8_OM2_M2 (SPAdes) (version 2) | ecosystem: Environmental > Terrestrial > Soil > Boreal...
CGCCAGGCCGAACACGCCGCCGAAAAGACCCTGGGCGCGGCCGCGTGCGCTGGCGGAGAAGAGGTCGCCAATCACTGAGAACACCGTCGCGAACAGAACCCCTCCGAAGATGCCCTGGACGCCGCGCGCGATGATCAGCTGCGTCATGTCCTGCGAGAGTCCGCAGAGGGCTGAGGCGGCGACGAAGCCGATCATGCCGGCGAGCAGGAAAGGCTTCCTGCCGAAAAGATCACCGAGCTTGCCGGCGATCGGGGTCATCGTTGTCGACGTGACGAGGTAGGCGGTAGTCACCCAGGCGAGCCGGTCGAGGCCGTTGAGGTCGGCCACGATCCTCGGGATGGCGGTGCCCACGATGGTCTGGTCGAGGGCGGCCAGGAGCAGCGCCAGCATCGTGCCGGCGGTGGCCAGGATCATTCGTTGGCGCGAGAGGCCTTCAGTCATTTCCCGAGTTCCTTCCTGGCGTTATCGGCCAGCTGGAGGCACAGATGTCGTAGCTGCGCCAGTTCTTCCCTGCTCAATCCGGCGGCGATTTCGTGTTGATGCTCGAACGCTTCCTTCCAGATCGACTCGATCTGGCTGCGTCCTGCGTCCGTCAGGCGGGCGCGCACCGAGCGGCGGTCGTCTTGGTCGGGGACACGTTCCACCAGGCCGTCTTTTTCGAGGTGGTCGACGAGGCCGGTGATGTTTCGCGGGGTCGAGTCGAGGTCTGTGGCGAGGTCACCCAGCGGTGTCGGCCCGCACCGGTAGAGGCGAAACAGGACGCCCATACGGCCCTCGCTGAGGCCGCGCTTCTCGGCCCAGCGCTCCTGGAGGTGGTGCATCATCTTGCCGGCGATCCGAAGGGCCGCCATGGCCTCGATGACACTCAGATCCGTCGTCATCGGGTCGAACAGCTCGCGCATGTGCACGCTGTAGAGGCGGCCGGATTCGTCCCGGGCGAGCTCGTGCACAGCGGCTTCTGGTTTGCCTGATTCACGGGGCTTCATAGTGATGTCTTTCATAGTGAAGGAGTTCATTATCCTCCTATACAGGTTTCCGACCGAAGTTATTCTTCCGTTCCTAATGTTTCTTGCTGCCAGGCTTCCGGCGACCACGACCCGTGGTCGCGTTGCGCAGTGATCGTCGACGCCCACCTGGACATCGGCTGGAACGCGCTCGCCCACGGCCGCGGCTTCCTTCAGCCACCTGCCGCCGGCTACCTGGTCAGCCGCTCATCGCTGGTCGCTTCGGGCGTGGGCCTGGTGTTCGCGACCCTCTACACGGCTCCCGCTCGGGCCGGGCGGGCGATGCGCACGCGCTTCGTGTACGAGAACGCGCACGAGGCGAACATCATGGCGACGGCTCAGGTCAACTACTACAAGAGCTCTGGCCTCCAGCTGATCGGCAACAAGTCCGAGCTCGAGTCGTACGTGAGGGGCTGGAGAAAGGGGCGCCTCGCCGCCGTTCTGCTCATGGAAGGCGCCGACCCGGTGGAAGATCCATCGCAGCTCGGTGCGTGGACGGATAGGGGAGTACGGATCATCGGACCCGCCTGGGGCGCCACTCGATACAGCGGCGGCACCGGGCAGCCGGGTGGCCTCACCGACCTCGGCGTGCAGCTCCTTAAAGCGATGCGCCGCAAGCGCGTGATCCTCGACCTCAGTCACATGGCCGACCAGGCGGTCGCCGATGCATTTGCAATGTGGCGCGGACCGATCATGGCCTCGCACAGCAACGCCAGGGAAATCGTTCCCGGCGACCGGCAGATCACCGACGCGACCGCGAGGGAAGTGGCCAGTCGCGAGGGGATGCTCGGTGTCAGCTTCTACGCGAAGCACCTGCGGGCGTCGGGCCGAGCGACGCTCGATGACGTGGTCCGGCACGTTGTCCACCTGGCCCAGGCCGCGGGCGGCCCCGAGCGAGTGGGTTTGGGCACCGACCTCGACGGAGGATTCGATGCACGTCAGGCGCCGATGAACGACCTGGCGGAGCTGCGGGAGCTTAGAGAGCGCCTGACGAAACGCTTCAACAAAACTCAGCTCGAAGGTGTGATGGGCGGCAACTGGATCCGGTTCCTGCAGCGTTCACTTCCGGACTAGTCCCTTCCCCACTTGTGGGGAAGGTGGCCTCGCGCGAAGCGCCAGGCCAGATGGGGAGGGGGGTGGAACCGCTCAAGTGCCGGCTAGATCATCTCCACCAATTGTTTCGCGCACATGAACGCGAAGCCCATCCCGTGCCCATTGAACCCGCCACAAAGAAAGACGTTTGGCATGCCGTCGACCGGACCGACCAGCGGCAGGCCTGTATCGGTGAATCCCATGATCCCCGCCCAGCGATGCGTGACCTCGGCGCCTCCGGTCATAGAAGCGAGCTGCGTATCGAGATGGTCCTGGATCTGCAACGTCGGCTCCTCGTCGTAGCCGATCTCGGTGCTGAGCGACGTGTCACGCCAGCCGCCGATCAACACCTCCCCGCCGCGCAGCTGCCGCCAGTAGCGATATCCGGAGCGCGAGTAGGTCGGCACCTCGCACACCGACCGCAAGACGGGAGCCGAAGCAAGCATCTGGGCTCGCGTCGGCTGGATCTTCACCTGCGGCACAAGCTGCGACGTATAGGCGTTGGTGGCGAGCACGACCACGCCCGCGCGGCACTCGATCTGACCCGCGCGCACCGACACCTCGCGTCCGCTCGACTCGATGGCGGTCACTTCAACGCCTTCGCGAATCACGCCGTCCTTCGCGCGCGCGGCGAGCGCGACCACCAGCGCCGCCGGGTCGACCTCGCCGTCGCGGGGGTTGAAGAGGCGCTCGCCGTCCCACCGCGCCTCGAACCCGTCATCGCGCATCAGCTGCGAGGACTCTTCCAGCCGCGCCCGTTCGTCATCGTCCGAGGCGAGGGTCACGCTGCCTAATCGGCGGTGGCCGACGTCGGAACCATCAACGGCCTCCAGCATCCGGTCGTGGTTCTCGCCCGTGATGCTCCACACCTCGCGCGTTTTCTGGCGCCCGAAGATGCGCACCGCCTCGGCGTAGCAATCCGCGACGCCGGCGAGCAGAAAGCCCGCGTTGCGTCCGCTTGCACCCGCGGCAAGATGCCTGCGTTCGACCAGGACAGTGCTGATCCGGCGCCGTGCGAGGTGGTGGACCAGGCTCACTCCCGCGATCCCGCCACCGATGACGAGCACGTCGGTTCGGTCCGGCATCAGGCCCGGGTAGCGCTCGGCCGGCGGGGCCCAGAACGGGGTGTCCACGAGTCCATTCTCGTGTCCGAATAACATTGAGGACGCCAGTGGAATTCGAAAGCTATGACGTCCTGATCGTCGGCGGAGGGCTCGCCGGCCTCAGGGCAGCCATAGCTGCGGTGGAGGCAAACCCCCGCGTGAAGGTCGGTCTGGTCTCCAAGGTCTATCCGATGCGCAGCCACACTGTGTCCGCCGAAGGCGGAGCCGCTGCGGTGTTGCGGCCCGAGGACTCGTACGAGACCCACGCCTTCGACACCATCAAAGGGTCGGACTACCTGGCCGACCAGGATGTCGTGGAGGCCTTTGTAAGAGAAGCGCCGCCGGAGATCATCCAGATGGAGCACTGGGGCTGCCCGTGGAGCCGCGAGCCGGACGGAAAGATCTCCGCTCGTCCGTTCGGCGGCATGACCACGTGGCGCACCTGCTTTGCAGCCGACAAAACCGGCTTCCACATGCTCCACACGGTTTTCCAGACAAGCCTCAAGTACCCGCAGATCCACCGCCACGACGAAGCCTTCGTGACCAAGCTTCTCGTCGAGGACTCGCGTTGCGTCGGCGTCGTCGCCCTGGACCAGCGCACCGGCCGGTTCGACGCCATCACCGCCAAGTCGGTGATTCTCGCCACGGGCGGCCTCGGGCGCGTCTACGCGTTCACCACCAACGGCAACATCTGCACGGGCGACGGCATGGCGCTCGGCTATCGCGCCGGCGCGGGCTTGAAGGACATGGAGATGGTCCAGTTCCACCCGACCGGTCTGCCTTTCACCGGCATCCTCATCACCGAGGCGGTACGCGGCGAGGGCGGTTACCTCACCAACAAGGAAGGTGAGCGGTTCCTCAAGCGTTACGTGCCCAACAAGATGGAGCTCGGCCCGCGCGACATCATCTCGCGCGCGATGGTTACCGAATTCGAGGCGGGTCGCGGCTTCGAGGGCCCGCACGGCAAGTTCATGCATCTAGACGTGCGCCACCTGGGTGAAGAGGTGATCGACCGCAAGCTGCCGTTCATGCGCGAGCTTGGCCGCGAATTCGTCGGCATCGACATCGTGCATGAGCCGATCCCGGTCCGGCCCGTGCAGCACTACATGATGGGCGGGGTGGACGCAGACATCTCCGGCGCGACGGAGATCCTCGGCCTCTACGCCGCGGGCGAGTGCGCGAACGTCGGGTTGAACGGTGGGAACCGCCTCGGCTCGAACTCGCTTTCGGAATGTCTGGTGTTCGGCGCCGCGGCCGGACGCGCAGCCGCTCACTACGCTGCCTCGGCCAAACCCGTGACCGCCAACCCTGTGGACTCGATGCTCTGGGACGAGGCGCGGCGCGTCGAAGTCGAGTACCTCGAGAAGAAAGGAGGGCATGAGCGGATCGGCAACATCCGCTATGACCTGCAGCGCGAGATGGACGAGGGCGCGGGTGTGTTCCGCACGAAGGAAGGCCTGGAGAAGCTCATCCAGGAGCTGGGCGTGCTTCGCGAACGTTTCGGGCAGATCAAGGTCGAGGACTCGAGCCGAACGTTCAACACCGAGCTCACCGCAGTCCTCGAGCTCGACTACATGCTCGAGGTTTCAAATGTGATCGCGGTCTCGGCGCTGGCCCGCGAGGAGTCTCGCGGCGCCCACTCACGACGCGACTTTCCGGAGCGGAATGACGAGAAGTACCTGAAGCACACTGTCGCGTTCAAACGAAATGGCGGGCGCCCGCGCCTCGACTACCGCGACGTCCGGATCACGAATTTCAAGCCGCAAGCGCGCACTTACTAGAGGAGATTCAGTTGGCTGAGAAGCGTGTCGCCACCAAGGAAAAGCGAATCATCATCAAGGCGACGCGGTTCGATCCCGATAAGGACGAGAAGCCGCGCCTGCAGTCCTACGACATTCCCTTCGCCGACGACAGCATGGTGGTGCTGGACGCGCTGAACCACATCAAGTCCTATGTCGATGGCAGCCTGAGCTATCGCTGGTCGTGCCGCATGGGAATCTGCGGCAGCTGCGGGATGATGGTGAACGGCACCCCAAAGCTGACGTGCAACGCGTTCCTTCGCGACTACTGGCCGCGGCCCATTGTGGTGGAGCCGCTCACCAACTTCCCGATCATCCGCGACCTAGTGATCGACATGGATGACTTCATGCACAAGCTGAAGTCCGTCCAGCCGTGGATCATCCGCAAGCAGGAGCTCCCGCTCGGGGCCGGCGAGCACCGTCAGCTGCCGGCGCAAATCGCAGAGTTCCAGCAGTTCAGCCAGTGCATCAACTGCATGCTCTGCTACGCGGCCTGTCCCGTTTACGGGCTCGACGACACGTTCCTCGGGCCTGCGGCGATCGCGCTGGCGCGACGCTACAACCTGGACTCGCGCGACCAGGGGCTGAAGCAGCGGCTGCCGGTGATCGCGCAACCCGAAGGCATGTGGGAGTGCAGCTTCGTCGGCGAATGCTCCGTGGTCTGCCCGAAGGGCGTCGACCCCGCCAAAGCAATCCAGCAGTCCAAGCTCGACACCACCCTGCGCTTCACCCTTCCGTACGGTAACCGCGACTAGTGCCGGCGCCAGCGCAGACATCCGGGCCGGCGGCCGTCCGCACGTACCGGCAAACGATGCCCGCGGGCTGGTGGCTGCGCAAGCGCCATTACTTCCTATATGTGGTGCGAGAGTTCACCGCGCTGCCCATGGCCGTGTGGCTGCTGTGGCTTCTGTACGAGATCAAGAGCGCGAGCGCCGGGCCCGCGGGGTACCAGCCGCCGAAATCGCTGGGCTTCGTGGTCTTCAGCGTGGTCTGCCTTGCCTTCTCGGTGTACCACAGCTACACGTTCCTCAAGCTGGCCGGCGTGATAATGCATTTGAAGGTGCTCGACAGGCCCGTGCCGTCGAGGGTCATCGTCCTGACGATGTTCGGCCTCTGGGCCGTCGCCTCGCTCGTCATCGGCGGCGCCTTGATCTGGTTCGCCAAGTGAGCGCCGAAGCGACTGGACACCGGCCCTCGCTCTCACACCTTTTCTGGTGGTTCATGTTTGCCAACGGAGGGGGCCTGGCCGCGCTCGTCCTCCCCGTCCACATACTGGTCCAGGGCGTCCTTGGCCCACTCGGCATCGTGCCCGTGGTGGACCAGCATTACGACACCTGGGTCAACGTCCTCGGCAACCCTATAGTGAAGCTGTATCTGCTGGTCTTGATCGCCTTCCCCTTCTTCCACTTCGCGCATCGCCTGCGCTATCTGCTGGTCGACTTCGGGGTGTCGGCGGCCAAGAGCCTGCCCGTCCAGGTGGTCTTCTACGGCGGGGCGGTCGTGGTCACCCTGGTCGCGATCTGGGTGCTCGCGACCACCGTCCCGATCAAGCTCGGCTAATGTCGCATGTTCATTGTCGAGGCATTTCCCGCAACTGAGCTTGGCAACGCCAGCTTCCTGATCGCCGACCCAGACCGCGGTGTCGGCCTCGTCGTCGATCCTTTTCGCGACGTCGACGATTACCTGACGCGCGCTGACGAGCTGGGCATCAAGTTGACGCATGCGCTCGACACGCACCTACACAACGATTTCGTGTCGGGCCGGCGGGAGCTGTCGGCCGAGGTGGGCACCGCGATTGGCGAGCTGGATTCAGGTCAGGAGCTGACCGTCGGCGAGCTCACGCTCCGCGCTCTGCACACTCCGGGTCACACGCCCGAGCACAAGAGCTACCTGCTCGTGGAAGGTGGTACGCCACGCGCGCTGTTCTCAGGTGGCGCCGTGATGGTGGGCGGGATCGCGCGCACGGATCTGCTCGGCCCTCATCTAGCCGTCCACCTCGCTCTCGAAGCGTTGACGACTCTGCAGGCGAGGCTCCGCGGCTTGCCGGACGACATCGCGGTGTATCCGACGCATGGGGGAGGGTCGTTCTGCGGCGCCGGCGGTGGCACCGGCTTCGAGACGACGCTCGGCCAGGAGCGAAGGACCAACCCTTTCTTCCTGACCACCGAGGTGATGCCGTTCCTGGCCCGGGCTCTCAATGTCGGGCGCTATCCCGCCTACTACCGAGACATGGCCGGCATCAATCGCGAAGGCGCGAGGTTGATCGGCCGCAATCCCGCGCCGCCGCCCAAGCTGAATGCTGCGGAGGTCGCCCGGCTCATGGGCGAAGGAGCCGCGGTCGTCGATGTGCGGTCAGGGCGCCGCTACGACGGGGGCCACATCCCTGGCAGCTACAGCGTCGGCCTGGGCGGCCCGTTCAGCGCGTGGGTGGGATGGCTGATCCCGCGCGGCCGGACGATCGTGCTGGTAGGCGGTAGCGACGCGCAGCATGCTGACGCCCAGCGCCAGCTCCAGCGAATCGGGTTCGACAGCGTGGCCGGCGCCCTCGACGGAGGCATGGATGCGTGGAAGTCAAGCGGGCGGGAGCTGTCCACCTTCGAGACCAAAGACATCGAGGACCTGGCGGAGTGGATCCTGAGCGCGGAGCCCATGACCGTGGTCGATACGCGAGACGAGCACGAGTGGGCGGCCGGCCACGTGCCCGGCGCGGTTCATCTTTACGTCCCGGACGTTTCGCATCGCGCAGGTGAGATTCCGACCGAGGCACCCGTCGCCGTGCATTGCGCCTCGGGTTACCGGGCGGGTATCGCGGCGAGCCTGCTGGAACAGGCGGGGCTGAAGCGGATCATCCACGTCAACGGGCCGTATTCGGACTGGGACCGCCTGCACCTCGCGGAGAGCAAGCCCTAACTAACTCAGGTACTTGACATAGCCAGCTACCGTGCTATATTGACACCGTGGCCGAAAACGGAGCCCATGACAGCCAGCTGCTAAAGGGTGTTCTGTCCCTTGCGCTCATGCGGCTTCTGGCCGAGCGCGAGTCTTATGGCTACGAGCTCGTGACTCAGCTCCACGAGCTCGGCCTAACCGAGATACAGGACGGCTCCGTTTACCCCGCCCTCGGACGGCTCGAGCGCGATGGCCAGGTGACCTCGAGACTGGTCGCGTCTTCCTCAGGCGCCGCTCGTAAGTACTACCGGCTGTCGCCTGCCGGCTATGCCGCGCTCACGCACATCGAGCTGGCCTGGCAAAGCCTGGTACGCGCCATCGAGCCGATCCTGTCCAGACCCGTACCTGCAAAGCCCAAGGAGGCATTGCGATGAACCAGGTGGCTCTGTCCACGAAAGACCGGCTGCGCATTGAGCTCGCGGTGCGGACTGTCGACTGGGAGCTCGACGGGCGGGTGCCGATGGCACGGCGCCGCCAGATTCGCCAAGAGCTGCGCTCCAACCTGCTCGAGGCCGCTACGCAGGTCGGCGCCGAGAAAGCGGTTCGTCAGCTCGGGGACCTCAAAGCCCTGGCCGGCTCCTACCTCGAGCTTTACAGAGGACGTCTCGACTTTCGGGCCGGAGCTATCTGGGCGTTCATCTCCTACGTGGCGATCCAGGTATTGGGGTTTGCCCTGTTCTTCGCCTTCCATGCCGGCATTGCCGCCGGAGGGTCGCATGGCGGCAGCTACTCGTTCGAGCTCTGGCCCGGTTTCGGTCCGTTTGCGGGCGAGGTCTCGGCGAGTGGAAATTCCTTCCAGGTGCTCCTGGGCTCGCCCGCCCATCTGCTGCTGGTGATGGTCGCATTCAGCATCGGAAGCAGCTACCGCAGGGTCCTCGCTCGACACTAGCCGTCGGCGACACCTCCCTTGGTGGGGTCTGTTACGTCCCCGGTCACGGCAGCGTTTCTTCCCTATGCGCGGAGCGTCAGCAGCGCTGGTCCTTCTTTTCGTCGTCGCCTGCTGCGGGGGGGCAACTCTTTCGACCGATCCGTCGGTGCCGTCTCAGTCGATTGGTCAGGCGGTGCCTTTTCGGCTCCTCACCCATTGCGGGGTCCGTTATGCGGACTTTGACGGCAGGCGCTTCTATGCCGATCCTCCTCTCGACGACGGCAACGGCAATCCACCCGTAGGGTGGGCCAACCCGTATGACAACGGCACCATGAAACTGATCGATAACGACATGGCGGTATTCACGGACCAGGCGGGCAACCGTGCGGCTTTCGCGACTCACCCCGATTCGGGAATTCCTACGATTCAGGTGTGCAGCTGACCTGACGTCCCCTGAACCCACCGCTTGCGCGCGCGCCAGATCTCCTCGGCCGCCCAGCGCTTCTCAGCACCCTCGCATCGGATCTCGGTTCCAAGTCCCTTAGATCAGCCGGTAGAACCTCCAGACGTCGTTCTCGATCGGCAGGATCTCCATTTCGGCAAAGCCCGCCTCGCGAGCGTATTCCCGGAGCCGGCTGGGACGCATGACCGTTCCGGTGCCGGCTGATTGCGGGCCCATGCCGACCGCAAGGCAGTGCACGGCGCTCCAGCCGTACATGAAGCGCTCGAGGTCGTCCCCAGGAGCGGTGAACTCCTCGGCGACTTTCTCGTCCGCGATCACCACGGCCCCGCCGTGCTTTCTGAGAGCTCGCATCGCTCTCAGCGCGCCGACGGGATTGGACATGTCATGGATCGTTTCGAAGGCTGTGACCAGGTCATAGGACCCGGCGAGTTTGGGGTCACCGGCGTCACGTACCTCGAACTTCACGCGATCGGCAACTCCGTGCTCATCCGCGTTGCGCCTTGCGTCCTCGATCGACGCTGTGTCGAGGTCCAGGCCATCTACAGAGGCCAGGGGATACGCCTTGGCGATGCCGATGCTGGACCAGCCGGTGCCGCAACCAACGTCCGCAACTCGGGCGGGCGGCTCTGAACGGAGACGGCGATCGACGTCGGTGATCGCCGGGAACCACTTGCTGCCCAGGAGATTCAGGAACATCGGCCGGTTTCCGCTGGAGATGGAGCTGCGCATGTCGGCGCCGTATGCCTCGTAGGGCACGCCTGCGCCGGTGCGGAAGGCTTCGATGACCTTGGTCATCACCGCGCCGATACTCACGACCCCGCGTGCGGCGGGCGCGAGGAAGTTGAGGCTGTCGGGGTCGTCCAGGACCTCAGCGTGGCCTCGCGGCAGGCTGTATCGGCGCTCGCCCTCGCCGGGTTCGACGACCAGGATGCCGGCGACCGCCTCCTGCTCCAGCCACTCGCGCGCGTAGCGCTCGTTGATCCCGGCGGCCGCGGCGAGTCTTGCAGCTGTGAGGGGGCCGGCAGTCTTTAGAGCACGGTAGAGACCGAGTCGGTCGCCGAGATACACGTGGAACAGCTCGAGCGCGCCAATGGTCGAGGTGAAGAGGCGCCCAACCAGCGCGTCGCGGTCGGCTTGCTCCTTGTCGGTCAGCGACTTAGCGCTTGCGTGCATGCCAGATCTCCTCGGCCGGCCAGCGTTTCGCCCACTCGGCAGGCACCCACTTGAAATAAGGATGGTCCACCGCATCATCGGGAGCGAACAGCTCGCGGAAATCCACGAGGTCGAACCCGGATTTCCGCAACAGCTGGAACATCTCGGACGCCGAGATGTGGAACTCGGTCGCTGCTCCTTCCTCTTCGTCGGTCCAGTCGAACCGATGCATGCCCTTCTGAGGCCGGACGAGCCGCTCAGCGGTCAAGCCCTCATCGGGTGAGCACAGCATCTGCACGGTGCTGTTGCGCAAGAACACCACGTCGCCGCCTGGGCGTAGGAGGCGCGCCGCTTCGGGGATCCACAGGTAGGGGTCGCACCAGATTGACGCCCCATACTCGGAAACGGCGAGGTCGAACGAGGCATCGGGGAGCGGGACATCCTCGGCATTCGCCTCGATCAGCTCGAGGCCGAGCCCGAACTTGGCGTCCATCTCGCGCGCCGTCGCAAGCTGTGCCGGCGTAATATCGACGCCGACGACGCGGCGGGCGCCGCGTTTCTTGAGCCACGCGCCAAAGTAAGCAGTGCCGCAGCCGAGCTCGATGACGTCCACGCCTCGAACGTCGGGCAGCACTTGAAGTTCATCCTCACGCGCCTTCCAGATGCCCCAACGAATGTCGTCCCGAGCCCAAGCATCGCTTGCATGCTCGGCTGTGTACCGACCGTTGGCCATGGTCCAGGCAGCCCGATTGCGGACTGCGTAATCCGGCAGTTCCCGGGGGGTCGCCTTCCCCTCAGGCATCGGTGACGGCGGCTTCCAGCAGCGCGGCGAACTTTCGCTGCGCAGCCGCACGTCTTGTCGGGACATGTTCTGTCGGCCAGATGCCCTTTGGCGCCTGGTATCCCGCGAGGATCTGGCGCGCTACCGAGACGCGGTGCACCTCGTCGGGACCGTCGTACATGCGCGCCGCGCGCGCGTGCCTGTACATCTCCTCCAGCGGCAGGTCGGAGGAGTAGCCGAGCGAGCCGTGGATCTGGATGGCGCGGTCGATCACGTCGTGTAGGACCTTGGCGCCGAAGAACTTGATGAGGGAAATCTCCTTGCGTGCCGCTGCCGCACCCTGCGTATCGATCACCCAGGCGGCGTGCAGCGTCATCAGACGCGCCGCGGACATCTCGGCGGCCGAGTCGGCGATCCAGTTCTGCACCGTTTCGTGGCTGGCCAGCTTCTTGCCGAACGCCTCGCGCTGCAGCGACCGTTCGCACAGCATGTCGAAGGCGCGGCGCGCCTGGCCGAGCCAGCGCATGCAGTGGTGGATGCGGCCGGGTCCGAGGCGGGCCTGCGCGATCAGGAAACCCTGGCCTCGCTTGCCGATGAGGTTGTCCTTGGGCACGCGCACGTTTTCGTAAAGGATCTCGGCGTGCCCATAGCCGAAATGGTCACCTCCGCCCATGGTCGGGATGTTGCGCACCTTCTTGAGCCCGTGAGCGTCTGCCGGGACGAGGATCATCGAGGCGCGCTCGTACGGGCCGGCGTCGGGGTCGGTCACGACCATGGCGATAAGGAAGTCGGCGATCATGCCGTTCGAGGTAAACCACTTGTGTCCGTTGATCACCCACTCGTCGCCGTCGAGGACGGCGGTGCTGGACAGGAGAGTCGGGTCTGAGCCGGCGGTGTTCGGCTCCGTCATCGAAAACGCGGAGCGTAGCTTGCCGTCGAGCAGCGGATAGAGCCAGCGCTTCTTCTGCGCCTCCGTCCCGAAGTGCGCGAGGACCTCTGAGTTGCCGGAGTCGGGGGCCTGGTTGCCGAAGATGATGGGTCCCCATATTGACGCGCCCTCGATCTCATGCATCAGGCCGAGCTTCACCTGGCCGTAGCCCTGGCCACCAAGCTCCGGAGGAAGGTGTGTGGCCCAGAGCTTCTGCTTCTTGACCTCCTGCTGGAGCGGGCGAATCGCTCGCGTGAACCCGGCTTCGTCCGTTTCGAGGACCTCGAGCGGATAAACCTCGTCGCGCATGAATTTGCGCATCCATTCCAGCTTGGCTTCGAACTCCGGCTCGGTCGAGAAATCCCAGGTCATCTCAAGTCTCCTAAACGGTGTGATCGAGGAGCTGGATGCCCTCGTCGATCATGCCGACGATGGTAGTCGTCAATCCCTCGTAGGTGGGGTCCGGCCGTTTGCCGCGCCGGTGAAGCATGAGGTTGTAGCCGAGGATCGCGGCGTACTTGTACAGGCTCATCGCGGTGAACCATCGCATCTCATCGGGATCGGCGTCATAGAGGCGATAGAGATCCTCCATCGAAACATCGAGGGACCCGCCGGGATTGGTGCTGGCCTGGAACTGGCGGCGGATGGCCACGACGCAAAGGCACCCCAGGTCCAGCAGGGGCTGGCCGATCTGCGCGATCTCCCAGTCGAGAACCGCGACCACCTCCGAACCCCGGAACAGCATGTTTCCGTAGTGAAAGTCGCCGTGCACAAGCGTCGGAGCTCGCTCCGCCGGCACCTGCACCGCGAGCAGCCCGCCGAGCTCCCCCGCGCGGGCGGTGAGCTCTTCTGGAGCCCGCTGCATGAGCATGGCCCAGCGCATCATCTCGGACTGCAGACCCACAGATTCCTCGTCGCCGATTCCGGTCTGTGCAAGCGGAAGCGCGTGCAGCCGCTTGAGCACGGTCACCGCCGAGGTTGTGATGTCGAGCGCCTTGTGGCTGGTGGCGGCGCTTTCGATCCGTACGCCGTCGACAGCTTCCATGAGGATGAACGGGCGGCCGTCGACGACCGGATCTGAGCTCATCGCCGGGATGGCCGGACCGGGAATGCCCGCGGCATGCAGCGCGGCCATGATGCGGCCCTGCCGGACGACGTCGGCAGGTCCAGCGATACGTGCCCCTGGAGGCGGAAGGCGAAGCACGTAGCGAGTGCTGCCGTCGCTGCTTTCGATCGTGACGAAATAGGTGAAGCCGGAATGACCTTCGGGTATGGGCTCGACGGCCGTCACGCGGAGGTCGGAGTGGCCGAGCTTCTCGCGGAGCTGGGTCTCGAGGTCTTGCCGGATCTGTTCGCTCATTCGAGGTGCGCAACGTCGCCGAGCGCGCCGACCATGCGCCGGTCGCCGAGTGCCCTGACGACGCTGATACTCGTGTAGTAAGGGAGAATGCGCAGCTGGCCAGTTTCGAGGCGCAGCACGTCGGTAAGGTACGCGATGATCGCGGCGCCGTGCCCGACCACCGCGATGCGTTGGCCGGGATGTCGTTGGGCGATCTCGTCGACCGCCGCTCGCATTCTTTCGACCACGCCCGATGGTGGTTCGCGGAGGTCCAGCGACCCGTCTTCGGTCACCTCGAGCTTCATCTCGACGAGTCGTTCGTCGACATGGACATCACCGCTGAACGCCTTTGCGGTCTCGATCGCGCGCCGGTATGGACTCGAGTAAACAGCTGCGGGGTTCTTGCTCCTCAAGCGCTCGGCGAGGCGAGCAGCCTGGCCGCGTCCGAGCTTGCTCAGCGGCGGATCGACCGTATCGGCGAGATCCTCGTAGCAGTCTGCGTGGCGAATCAGCCAGATCTCGGTGACACCTTCCACGCCGATCAAGAATGCGGCCTCTAGAGATCGCATCGCCCGGGTGAGCTGTTCCGAGCCTGCTGTCACGGCTAACATTCGACCACATGCTCCGCGTCGTGGGCATCGTCGCCCTAATCGTCCTAGCTCTCGCCTGCGGCCCGACGACGGTGAAAACCGTCCCGTCGCCGTCCCCGGTGATCCCTGAAGGGACCTGGACGCAAATCCTCACGTTCACGGGCGACGTCCCGGGTCAGATGACCGGAATCATTCCGGGAGCAGGCGATCTGGCGAGCTCGTGCACGGGCTCCAAGACGCATGTGGGAGAACGATGGGCGGACAGCACTTATGGAACCGTTGATTCCAGCGGGCAGGTCTGGGGACTCGTTTTTCTGATCGAAAACTTCAGCGGACCTGGCACTTATGTCGAAAAAGCCGTAGTGGTCGAGATGCACAGCGCCGACAATGCCAAGGTGTGGCGCACCCTTCCGGGCGATAAGGTCACGTTCACGATTGAGCGCAATCAGCAGACGGGCACCCTCGACGCAGCGCTGACCAGCGCCGCCACGGGCAAGGCTGGTGCGGAACACATCACCGGCCGCTGGAACTGCCGCGGCTGACGCGATGGAAGTCAGGTTCGATGGCCACTGCTTCGGGTGCGGCCAGCTCAACCTCGAAGGCCTGCGCCTGATCTTTGTGCCGGGACCATCCGGCTCGGTGGCCGAGTTCGAGGTGCCGGATCGATTTCAGAGCTGGGCGGGCATGGTGCACGGCGGCGTGGTCGCGTTGATGCTGGACGAGGCGGTGGGTTGGGCGGCATGGCATGCGGGCCACCCGGGCGTGACGGGGCGTTTGCAGGTGAGCTACCGCCGGCCTCTGAAGCTGGGCGAGCCAGTGCGCGTGGTGGGGAAGGTGGAGAACATCCGCCGGACGCTGGTCTACGCCTCGGCAGTCATTGAGAACCGAGATGACGGCTCGCGGATCGCCGACGCGACCGCCACGCTGATGATGGCCGACACCAAGGTGGACCCGGCTCCGTAGAACATCGGTTCGCAGCCAGCGACTGGAAACGAGCTTTCTGGCGTTAGGCAAGGTGAAGGCCCGATCACGCGGCCACTTGAAGAGGGTATGGAATGAATTCGATTCGAAAGCTGATTGCGATAGGTCCCGGAGCGGCTGCACTGCTCGCAGTGGCGGCGTTCGCTCTGGCGCCCGCGACGGTCCTGGCGGAGGGTTCGCATCGGTCGCACCCCAAGGCGGAATCGGCACAACTCAACACTGCCAACGCGGCCACGGCTGTGGCGCCGACCGCGGCATGCACAGACGCGCGAGCGAAGCTGGCGAAAGCGCGAGCAGACGATCGTGTCGCGGATGCCGCCGAGAAGCTCGCGCTCAAGGACGGCAGCCTGACGCCGGCAGCCAAAAAGGCGCGGGACGTGGCGGAGAAGGCGGCCATGAAGACTCTGAGCGACGCGGCTCGCACCGCGTGCGTGGGTCAGGCGAGACCGGCGCCGACGGCAGCGTGCGTGACGGCGAAGCAGGCCCTTAAAGACGCGTTGAAGGCGCATAAGGATGCGGCAACGCTGAAGAGCCTCAACAACGCCAAGCGCGCGGCCTGCGGCAAGTAACTTAAAACTTTCCCCCAACGGAGGTCCGGCTCATCACCGGGCCTCCGCCCATTTCTTGGCGGAACACGGCGCCGTCTAGAATCAGCGCAGTCGATTGTCGGCGTCTTGAGCAGGGCCCCGATAGAATCAATTTCGCGTCGGGGGCTGGCGCAGTTTGGCAGCGCGCACGGTTCGGGACCGTGAGGCCCCGGGTTCAAATCCCGGGCCCCCGACCAAAATCCGAATACGATCCAGGCGTCACGGCTTGTGCTGGGAGAGCGCCGTATCACAGCCGTATCACAATTTCCTGGGGAGGTAAACCTGCAGCCCCTCACCGGGGAACGCTGATCCGTCGCTGGAGCTGAGCCTGTCTGCCCTGGGCGACCAAGGCAAGCCCGACGAAGTCCCTTTCTGAAGACCCCGGCGCAGGGCGCCCGGAGCTCGATCCATCTGGCGTCTTCACCGGACGCGGAGGGGGTCACGGGCCAGTTCTTCGTGAATGGAAAGCCCAAGGCCGCCAATAAGGTCGGGTACGACCCCGCCATGTTGGCGAGGCTCTGGCAGACCAGCGTCGGCCTCGTCGAACCCCGCATTGACGCAATGGTCTAGTCGGCACCTACGACCAAGCTGTCGTACAGTGGCCCAGCTACTCTCCCTTAGCGCCAACCGCCCGGTTCTCGGGGCGCTGCTGGGGACGATTGGGCGACCAGTCGATATATACGTGGGCGGAGTCGTCTTTCCGTACCTTTAGAGCTGAGCACAAACCGATCCAGCTCGCGCCCTGATTGGGGCGCGTTGCTCATCGCGGGGCTTGACCAACGACCGACGAAGCGTGCGCTAACAGCCAACGAAAGAGAGAGAGGCATGGATTCCGAACACCGAGGCCGTGAGCTGGAGGCTACTGATCGGCGAACGCGAAAGGGCCATATCGAGCGTGATCATCTTTTGAAAGTAGGCGTTCGCGAGCCCCTGGTTAAAGGTTTGCATCCCCGTTTGACCCGTGCCGGTCTGCATCGCGGAATAAATCTGGTGAATCTTGTCCTCGCGGATCAGGTTGCGCACGGCTGCATTCGGAACCAGAATTTCCATGCACATGGCGCGTCCCTTGTTGTCGGCCTTGGGCAGCAAGCTTTGGCACATGATGCCTTCCAGCACCAGCGACAACTGCGCCCGAATCTGGGGCTGCTGGTGCGCCGGAAACACGTCAATAATTCGGTTGAAGGTC
>Ga0209117_1000470_pt1 | contig 16807 bp, 13 predicted proteins | sample BlaSpr_A8_OM2_M2_FD_187978 | JGI IMG/M metagenome (GOLD analysis project Ga0209117, IMG submission 187978) | Forest soil microbial communities from Thunder Bay, Ontario, Canada - Black Spruce, Ontario site 2_A8_OM2_M2 (SPAdes) (version 2) | ecosystem: Environmental > Terrestrial > Soil > Boreal...
CGGTAGGAGGCTATTTGTGGTGGAGACCTTTTAATAGCCTCCACTGATTCCAAGGCACTTAACAGGCTCAGAGGCGCCCAACTGAGAAAGTTGGGCTAGAATGCCGCCCAAGCAGGCGCCGTGCGCTCGGCTATAGCCGAACTTGAAGCGGAGAGTAGCCGGCGTGTGCGCAGGGTCTTTCGAGAAATACAAGCATGTCGCGCTGACCGGGTTCCGACGCAGCTGCTCGGGCACAGGGTCGCAACGGACAAAGTCGTGCTGCGGGATTGATAGAGTCAAGACAAGAGTGACGTCTGGCTCGACATTCTGAATATCCTTGATGGGCTGAAGGTCAATCATTCCAGTGCGCGCAAACAGTGATCGATGCAACGGAAGATCGCACCACGCATATAGCAATGTGGTCTCGCGCTCGTCGTCTGGCGAGAGTTGTATGTCCTCAAGTGGGCAGCCGAGAACAGTGGAAAGTACTTTCCCCAAATTGTATTTCTGCTCGAGACTTGATTCGAAGTCAAACATGACCTTGGCAGAGCCGCCGCCATCGATGTCGAGCGTAAGGTAAGCCAAAGGTGTTTTTTCAGTATCACTACCTCCGTATTCAGCTTGGGCATGTGACGGGAGTGAGTCTTGCCGGGCAGAGTTGGCAGCTAACGGCGTGAAGAGAAGCATTAGGCCCAGACTTAGGCCGAGGCGCAATAATTGACAATTGGCTGGTTTCATCCGAGAGCCCGCACTTCGTATGGTAAAAACTAAGCGACTGCGTCTACTGCAGGGGTTCAAAGCTTGATTGAGTCGGCAACAACTGTACGCAAGTACGGTATGGCCTCGTCTCAGAGTCGCATAACTGATTTGCGCCTATAACCCGGTTTTGCCACCAAAGTGCAGCGACGTTTTAACAAGGAGTTAACCAGCAAAAGAAGGTTGCTTCTGAGTTCCCGCGGCTGCGGTAGCTTGCTTTGCACGAGGTTCAAAAGAAAGTAAAGATCCTGGCGGAAGTTGCCTTCCTGGATAGCTGCTTCCAGGTCGCGGTTCGTCGCCGAGATCACGCGCACATTCGCCGAAGCGTTTGATGTGATAGCTACGACGTCGCGCACTGGGAAGCCGGTGGACCCCAACGGAGTCCAAGGGGTTTGAGAATCATGGTTCCGAGCGAGACAGGTGCCAAGGAACCGGAAGGTCTGGCTGGCGTTGTCGGTGTACTTGCGGTCTCCCAACACCGGTGCAGCGAATGGTATTGCTGCTGTGGAAAAGCCTTGGTGTTGCGATTTGATTCGGGCGACCTGAGTGTGTCAAATTGTAAGGGCAAGCCCCAGTTATTTACCCCTCCACTGGGAGCTTTCACGAAACGGGTTGAGTTTGCGTGAATTGCTCCGTCCCTGATCACCATTGCTCGGATAGATCGTCTCCCGTTCACTATAGGTGGCGAACCATCGGAAAGTAAGGCATGACCAAGCACAGTATGATCGGCGACTTGTTGATACGAGAGGGCCTTATTGATTCTTCCGGGTTGGATCGTGCCCTGCAAATTCAATCGAAGGGAGGAAACTCTCTTAGTAAAACTCTTGCCGATCTTGGATTGGCCGACGAGACCGCCGTAATGTCTGCGATCGCGAAAGGGTTACAGCTCGAATTCCTTGGTTCGCAATTGCCTGAGATTCCATCAGAAATTGGGACACTTCTTCCAATTAAGTTTTGCCGGAAGCAGTTGGTTGTGCCGCTAAGTCTAAAGGGCAATTCTCTTCGACTTGGCATGGCTGATCCGCTCGATTATTCAACAATCCAAGATGTGATGTTTCGTACCAGCAAACAGGTTCTCGCGGTAGTCGCAAGCCAAACTGCGATTCTTACATTGCTGGGCCGCTCTCACCCCGAGGCCGACGAAAGCCAGGAAAGTTTCGAGATACTGACAAGCGCCACTCCCGAAGGTGAGGTGGTCGCCGCGGAAGAATCCGACGATATTGACGCGGCGAAGCTGGCGAAAGATACGAAACTTGCGCCTGTCGTTCGGCTTGTCAACCTGATCTTGAGCGGCGCGGCCAAGGAAGGCGCCAGCGACATTCACATCGAGCCAAAAGAGAAATACCTGCAAGTTCGTCAACGAATAGACGGCCTCCTCGAGGATGTTTTCAAAATCCCGAAGCACCTTCAGGATCCCACGATTTCCCGTCTGAAGATTATTTCTGGGATGGATATCTCGGACCGCCGGCGCTCGCAAGATGGCAGGAGCCAATTGCGCTTCGACGGCAAACGAATTGACATGCGCGTGTCCACATTGCCTACCCAGTTCGGCGAAAAAGTTGTCATCCGCCTCCTCGATCAACGACGAGCACAGATGACCATGAACCAGATGGACCTTTCTGCCGAAAACCTTCGGATACTCCAGTTGTTATTGTCGCGACCCCAGGGAATGATTCTCGTTACCGGTCCGACTGGCAGCGGGAAAAGTTCCACGCTATATACTGCGCTCAACTGGGTGAAGTCTCCAACGAACAACATTATCACTGTTGAAGACCCGATCGAATATCAGCTCGATGGCGTGAACCAGGTGCAGATTAATGCCAAGGCCGGCGTCACCTTCGCGGCAGGTTTGCGATCAATTTTGCGCCAAGACCCAAACATCATTTTGGTGGGAGAGATTAGAGATCAAGAAACCGCAGGCATAGCATTGGAGGCTGCCCAGACCGGGCATTTACTGTTGAGCACGCTGCACACCAACGATGCCCCGGCGACCGTGAGCCGGCTGTTCGATTTGGGCATTGAGCCTTTTCTTGTGGCTTCTTCACTCATCGGAATTCTAGCGCAGCGGTTGGTCCAGAGATCGTGTCCGTTCTGCGCAGGCCCCCAGGCTCCGAGTGCTGAGGCCGTGGAGAAAATTGGCGGGCCTGAGCGGCTCCCCGCTGACGCTAAATGGCTTGCCGGACGTGGCTGCAAGGAGTGCAAGCAATCAGGCTTTAAAGGACGCCTAGCGATCCATGAGTTGTTGCAGGTGACCGACGAACTGCGCGAACTGATTACTCGCCGGGCGCCGGAACACGAACTCCGAAAGGCGGCTCGCGCAGCCGGCATGCGAACCCTGGTTGAAGACGGAATAACCAAAGCTGCTGAAGGCCTTACCACCCTGGAAGCGGTCTTGAAAGTAGTAGCGTTTGACGACTCCTCAGCCGCAAATGATGAACAACGGGACGTTGCTGCCGGCGATCATGCCCCCTCTGCCAGGGATGAAGAGTTGCAAGTAGACGATGAGATCCTTCCGGCGGCGATCCCCGCCGCGGCCGGGGGGGCCAAGCAAGAGGAACGAATACTCATCGTGGAGGACAGCCGGACGATTGCTTCCGTGGTGAAGTATTACTTGGAACTGGAAGGTTTTGAGGTTGCCGTCGCAAAAAATGGACTCATTGGTTTGGAGATGGCAAAGCGCGAACTACCTCAGGCCATCGTCACCGACGTCAACATGCCCGGTATGGACGGGATGGCTATGGTAAAGGCTCTCCGTGCAGACCCGCAGACGCGTGACATCGCAATTCTTATGCTGACTTCCGAGGCCAGCGTGGAGAGCGAGACTCAGGCATTGGCCGTGGGCGCAGATGACTACATCTTGAAGCCGGTCGAACCGCGCCGGCTTGCTGCTCGCGTAAAGGCCCTGCTCGCTCGCTCGAAGGGAAGACAGCTCACGAACACGCGATGAAAAGAATCCTGCGGCGAGAACCTTATGCGGGACGCTCCGGATCCCGTTTGTGAGGCCGGCTTGGAAAGAGAACACATGGATGACATGGGTGCGATTGTCAAAGAGTTCATTCTCGAGAGTGGCGAGAACTTGGACCAGCTTGATCGCGACTTAGTCGAACTGGAAAAAAATCCCACCGATGGAAACACACTGGCCAGTATTTTTCGCACGATCCATAGCATTAAGGGCGCGAGTGGCTTCCTGGGGTTTTCAAAGTTGGGAGCAATCACGCACGTGGGTGAAAGTTTGCTCAGCCGCCTGCGCGATGGATCTCTCGTCATCAACCCGCAGATCGCCAATCGATTACTGGCCTTGATGGATGGCCTAAGGCAGATGTTATCCCACATCGATAAAACGGGCGTCGAAGGGGATGCAGACTACAGTGCACTCGTTGAAGACCTTACTCACCTCCAGCAGATAGAACCTACCGCTGCCCCCCCAGCCACCCCGCCAAAGCGACTTCCTGGGACTTCCAGTTCCGCTGCGGCCCAGCCCATAGACCTCAATGATGAAACCGTGACCGAGACGGCCTTGCCTCAGAAAGAGGCCCGAGCCACAACCGATGAGCGAAACCTCGATGCACCGCCCGAACGGAAGGAGACCCAGAATATAACTAGTTCTCAGGGTAATGTCCGGGTTGACGTCAGGCAATTAGACGTACTGATGAATCTGGTGGGGGAACTAGTTCTTGCGCGAAATGAAATTCTACAGATCAGTTCCATCCATGAGGACTCGGCCCTCGTCAGCATCTTACAGCACCTCAACTTCATCACCACAGAGCTGCAGGAAGGAATTATGAAAACCCGCATGCAGCCCATCGACAATGTATGGAACAAGTTCCCGCGCATGGTGCGAGATTTGGCCTTTCAGAGAGGCAAGAAGATTCGTCTTGAGATGGAAGGCAATGCAACCGAGCTCGATAAGATCCTTATCGAGGCCATTAAAGACCCACTCATGCATGTCGTGCGCAACTCCATCGATCACGGTTTGGAGACGCCAGATAAACGCGCTCTTGTCGGCAAGTCTGCCGAAGGTCGGCTGTTGTTGCGCGCTTTTCATGAGGGCGGGCAGGTCAATATCGAAATTTCGGACGATGGCGCCGGCATCAATATTCCGGAGGTCAAGCGCAAAGCTTTGGAGCGGGGTCTGCTCACGTCCGATCAAGCCCGGCTCATGGACGATCAGGAGGTGATGAAGCTGATCTTCCTTCCTGGTTTTTCTACGTCCGAGAAAATCACCGATATTTCGGGTCGCGGCGTTGGCATGGACGTGGTGAAGACAAACATCGAGAGAATCGGGGGCAAGATAAGTATCCAAAGCGAGCCAGGGCAGGGGACTACGCTAAAGATAAGAATTCCTCTGACCTTGACGATCATACCCGCGCTGATTGTAACGGCGGGCGGCGATCGCTATGCCATCCCACAGGTCAACGTGCTCGAACTAGTACGCTTGGAGGAAGACGAAATAGGCACGGGAATCGAGAAGATTCAGAACTCTTCTGTGTACCGCCTACGAGGAGATCTATTGCCCCTGGTTTGGTTGAACGTTGAACTGAATGTCGAGAACCGACCGCGCGATACGTGCGCGGCCGCAGGAATAGAGATCGTTAACATCATTGTCTTGCGTGCCGACGGCAACAAGTTCGGTCTGGTCGTGGATGGAGTCGAAGACATTCAAGAGATCGTAGTGAAAGCACTCGGCAAGCAGTTGCGTGGGATCGCAACGTTTGCGGGTGCGACGATCATGGGAGATGGCACGGTAGCGCTGATATTAGACGTCGTTGGGCTCGCACTCCACGCGAGAGTTCTGGCCAAGTTGCGCGAACAGAAGCCAGCAGCGGAGGAACGTCCCGAGGCACAACGGTTTGAGGAAATTGAGAAACTGTTGCTATTCGAGGGTCCCGACGATACGCGAATGGCAATCTCGTTGGATTTCGTGACCCGGCTCCAGGAGTTTGCGAGTTCCTCGATCGAGCGAACCGGGAGCCAGGAGGTTGTGCAATATAGGGGCACAATTCTGCCCTTGGAGAGGATTGCAACCTTGCTTCCTGAACGCCGCCTGAGGCCAAGACGTTCCAAGTCAAAAGCCGAGATGAATGAAACCCTTCAGGCGGTTATCTATTCGAAAGACGGTCGCAGTGGAGCACTAGTGGTTGGCCGAATTCTCGATACCGTGGAGCAGAATATTTCCAATCGGTGTCCGCCGAGCCGCAAAGGAGTTCTGGCGTCAGCGGTAATTCAGGGACGGGTCACGGAGATTTTGGATCCCGAAGTCATCTGCGCTGGCCTTTCATCTCTTTCCCACGCAAACCAGGCGCTCGTGGAAGCAAAGGTTTAAATCATGACCGAGAGACAGCAGTTTTCTACATTCTTGGTCGATGGTTTCTTATTTGGCATCGAAGTCGAGAAAGTCCATGAAGTGGCGAGCGGCGCCGAGATCACTCCCGTGCCGCTCGCTCCGTCGATGGTGCGGGGCTTGATAAATCTTCGCGGGCAAATCGTTACGGCGATCGACCTACGTGAGTGTTTGCAACGCGGCCAGCGCTCCGCCGATAACCCACCGATACACCTGATCGTGTACACCGACGATGGTTTTGCGAGCTTGCTGGTGGATCAAGTCGACGATGTTATGGAAATCGACGAAGATACATTCGAACCTCCTCCAGAAACCCTCCACGGGCGTTTTCGGGAACTAATTCGCGGAACCTACAAGCTCGCCGGCAGGCTCTTGCTTGTCTTGGACGCGGAAGCGGTCATGAACGGAATCTCTGTCGCTATTCCAGGACAATCTGACGGTGTTTACGAAGGCGTAGCCTCGGGTAGTCCCCTTCAGAGCTAAGGTGACATCAGTTCCATGGCGGACTCATGTCTTCTGCTACGTCTTCGTCAATGGGGAGAACTGGATGCTGTTTGGTCTGAAAGAGAAGGTAGTGTGGTTGACCTCGCTGACTCTGACCTTAGGCGCCCTTGCGTCCGAGCCTGGAATCGGCGCACAAGAGCAAACGAAGAGAAAAGTAGTGAAAAAAGTGCAGGCCGTCTATCCCGCGGTTGCCAACCGGCTCAACTTGACCGGCACGGTCAAACTGCTGGTTCAGATTACCCCGGATGGAAAAGTCAAGAGTGTACATGCCACGGGTGGGAATGCAGTCTTGGTGTCCGCAGCGGAGAATGCTGTAAAGCAATGGATATTCGAACCGGCTCAAAAAGAAACGAGTGAGACGGTCGAGGTCAAGTTCGCGCGTCCCTAGTGCAGCGTCTTCGCCTTGCGCCTCAGTACGGCGAGCGCATTTGGGGACAACTTGTTGTGGAGGTAAGGACCGTGACGATTCGCAAAAAGCTGTACCTAGGATTTGGATCGATTGTCGTAATCCTTCTCTTGTTGTTCGTGGTTAATGCCACAGTGGTATTCCGCGAGCGCTCGGCGAGTGGACAAGCATCTCTGGCGCTGGGGTCCCTGCAACATCTCCAAGCCCTCCAATTCGACTGGATGCAGAATCGCCTCTCCTTGCGAGACTACCTCCTCACCGGGGATGCGCGCTACCGGGAGAAGCTGACCAAGGGAACGGCTGACCTAGCCAACCTCTTGCGTGATGAACAAAGGAAGGCGACGACCGAAAACTTGCGTGCTGTGCTGAGTCGTGAGGAGGCCGACGAGAGGGACTGGATGCAAAGTTTTGCAAATCCGCTGATCTTGGAACGGCAAAAAGTGGATGCAGGCGATGCCACTGTAGGGGATCTACAAGTTTTCTATGCGCAAAAAGACCCAAATGCTTGGGTGAATGCGTCCAATGCCGTGCTGGACGAGACCAATGGCGCTATCCGAAAGGCCTTGGACAATTCCAGTGCCACCACCGCGAGGTCCACTGCAGTGGGCACAGGGATTAGCACAGGTGTGACGGTCTTGGCCATCGTTCTCTGTATGAGCATTGCCTATTACACGGCGCAATCGATCACCCGTCCCCTGCGAGATACGGTCGTTGTACTAAAGGACATAGCCGAAGGCGAAGGAGATTTGACCCGGCGCGTTAATCAAAGTACCGGCGACGAATTGGGCGAGATGGGCAAGTGGTTTAATACATTCATGGTAAAGCTCCAAGGCCTGGTCGCACACGTTGCCAAGAGCACGCAACGAGTAGCTAACTCATCCGAAGAACTCTTTACGGTGAGTCACGACATGGGCGCGGGTGCGGAAGAGACATCTGTGCAAGCCAACGTCGTTGCGGCTGCCGCGGAAGAGGTAACCCGCAACTTGCAAACGGTCGCAGCCGCAACCGAGGAGATGACCGCCAGCATTGGTGAAATTTCCAAGAACGCAAGTGCAGCGGCGCGTATTGCGGCTCAAGCCGTCGAAAGGGCGGGACTGGCCAGCATCACAATGGACCATTTGGGAAAATCAAGCGCTGAGATCAGTCAGGTTGTGAAGGTGATTAATTCAATTGCGCAACAGACCAAGTTACTCGCCTTGAATGCGACGATTGAGGCGGCACGCGCTGGAGCAGCAGGAAAGGGATTTGCAGTTGTGGCCAATGAAGTGAAAGAGCTGGCGAACGAAACTGCGAAAGCGACGGAGCAAATCAGCCAGAAGATCGATGCCATTCGGAAGGGCACTGATGGAGCTGTCGCAGTGATTGCCGAAATTGGCGGGATCATCGCTCAGATGCATGACATATCAACCACGATTGCGAGCGCTGTGGAGGAACAAACTGCGACAACCAGAGAGATTGCGCGAAACGTGATGGAAGCGGCCATGGGTGAAACGCAAGTCACGGAAAACATCACATCCGTGGCTCAGGCGGCGAAAAGCACATCGGGCGGCGCGCAGAACACACAGAATGCCGCCGGCGAACTAGCGAGCATGGCAGCGGAACTCCGAAAAATGGTAGGGCTGTTCAAGTACACCAGCGAGAACGATACCGTCCTCCCCAGTGTACAGCTGGTTGTGCCCGCTCGGTTGGCAGGTTCAAGCGTTCAAATGAGCAATGTAAGTTGATGCAACGATCTGAGGAATTGCGAGGAGGTCTTATGCATGCTCTCATTGTGGATGATTCCTCAACCATGAGGATGATCCTGAAAGCCCATTTGAACAAGTTAGGTTTTGAAGTTACCGAGGCCGGGAACGGTCGCGAGGCACTGATCTGCTTGAAGGAGATGGCCAAGACCGATCTTGTCTTGGTGGACTGGAACATGCCTGAAATGGATGGCGTTTCCTTTGTTCGGGCGGTTCGTGCTGAGTCTGAATATGCTTCTCTCCCTCTGATGATGGTGACCACCAATACGGAGATATCGCATGTGTCGGAGGCACTCGAGGCCGGAGCCAATGAGTACATCATGAAGCCTTTCACGGGGGCTGTGATCCGGGAAAAACTCGAGCTACTCGGTTTTCTCTCGGTTTAGATCATGAGCAAAAAGCGCATCCTCATCGTCGTCGATTCTGTGGTGATGCGCCGTGCATTAACTGCTGCGCTCGCCCCGAACCCGGGTCTTGAGGTCGCTGGCTCGGCTCCCAACGGGCGTGTCGCTCTGATGAAAATCCCCTTGCTTCATCCCGATGCGGTGGCCCTGGACATCGAGCTGCCCCAAGACGACTGTCTGGAGACCCTCGAAGCGATCAGGACCGCGTATCCACAGCTTCCCGTGATCATGCTTAGCGCGGCCACCGAGCGAGCAGCATCGGTGACGCTTGACGCTCTCACGATGGGCGCCAAAGACCATCTGGTGAAGCCCGACATCGCAACGACCATGGACGACACTCTTCAGGTCTTCAGTGATGAACTGGCCTCGAAAATTGCAATCCATTGTTCGATAGTCCCTTACGCGAAGCCAACGTCGGGTCTTCCTGTGTTCCTCCCCCCTGGCGATCCTGCGCTTTGCATCGCTGCGGGTCGTCCCGCTATGCGCGCGGACGTCGTGGCGATTGGCGCGTCGGTGGGGGGACCCAATGCGCTGATGAATCTCATCCCTCGATTTTCTTCGGATTTTCCGGTACCGATCTTAATTGTGCAACACATGCCCGCTATTTTCACAAAGCTTCTGGCCGCTCGGCTGGCCGCCAAGTGCCAGGTCCATGTGGCTGAGGGTAGCTTGGATCAGGTGGTCATGCCGGGGCACGCATGGATCGCTCCAGGCGATCTGCACATGTCGGTGGAACGAAAGGGTGACGTGGTTAGAATACATACTCGTCAAGGGCTACCGGTGAATTCCTGTCGGCCGGCGGTTGATGTCTTGTTCCGATCTGTTGCGGAGGTCTATGGGGCTCACGCTCTCGCGGTCGTCATGACGGGTATGGGCCAGGACGGGTTCCGCGGATGCCAAGAAATCAATGCCGCTGGCGGCCAGGTTCTCGTTCAGGATGAGGCGAGCTCAGTCGTGTGGGGCATGCCCGGCTTCGTTGCCAGGGGGGGGATCGCAGATCGGATCCTTTCGCTCAAACAACTGGGCCCTGAAATTGTAAGTAGGGTTTGGAGCCAAAGAATGGAAAAAGCATAGGGTAGTTGCCAGCTAAAGTATGTGCCAGATATTAGAACAAAGATGGCGATAACCAAGGGCGAGTTCAATTATATTTGCGAACTAGTTCGAGAGCGTTCAGCTCTGGTGCTGGAGCCAGGTAAGGAATACCTGGTGGAATCACGTCTCGCTCCTCTCGCCCGGCAGGAAGGGTTTTCTTCGCTTCAGCACATGGTCAAGAGCTTGCGCGGCGATCCATCCTGTGACCTCCATCGCAAAGTGGTGGAAGCGATGGCCACCAATGAGACTTCTTTCTTCCGGGAAATCCGCGTGTTTGAAATGTTCAGGAAAACAATTTTGCCGGAACTTTTGGCTCTTCGAGCTTCCAATCGCTCGTTGAACTTTTGGTGCGCGGCATCATCGGGAGGTCAGGAACCCTACAGCTTTGCAATGCTATTGCGTGAGCAGCTCCCGTCTCTCGGGGGTTGGAATATAAAGTTTATTGCAAGCGACATCTCCCGGAAAATGCTTGCGCACGCGCGCGCGGGAGGTTTCAACCAGGTTGAAATCAACCGGGGGCTGCCAGCAAATCTCCTGGTTAAATACTTCGTAAAGTACGGTGCGACGTGGGAGATCAGTCAAGATATCCGGTGCATGGTGGAATTCCGTGAAATCAACTTGATTCACAGCTGGCCGTTTCTCCCGATCATGGACATCATCTTCATGCGCAACATCATGATCTATCTTGACCTTGAGACGAAGAAACGTATTCTCCGCAAGGTCAGCCGCTTGTTAAACCCCGACGGCTATCTTCTCCTGGGTGGTTCGGAAACAACAGTGAATCTTGATGATTCCTTCGAGCCGGTTTCGCGCGATGGTGCCACATATTTTCGACTAAAGAAAAAAGACGCATGAGCGGGCCATCGTTTATTCTTGGGGAGCACAATGCTAGGCCCGGGTTACCCGGATGAAAATCCACGATCTTTGTAGATGCCGGAAGTCTTTGGAGTAAGAGATACGACCTTTTCAAACATTGTTCAGCAAAGCCATGGCCAATTATCCGATTCACCCGATTGACCCACTGACTTACAGTCTTGCAGCCTATTACCTAGCCGAACCAGCGGATTTTTCATGGAAAGTCGAAGCGGAAGCCTCCACGCACGAGCACCGGGGGGCCGATGGTGAGGATGGGAGTGCGCGCCACTTCGTAGCGTGAAGCAGTTAGATTCTGCGCAGCAAAGAAAATTTGCGTGTGTGGCAACAGGCGGCGCGACACCTCCGCGTCCAACGTGAAGAAGCTATTCAAAGGAAAAATGTTCCGGTCGTCATCGAATTGCAGGCCGACAAAGCGACCTTGCAGCCCAGCAGTCCAATTTCTGTCTGCATAACTCCATTGAATGTTGAATTGATTTTTAGGCACCTGCTGGACGCGCAATCCGACTAGAGCCGCAGTGCCCGGAGCGCTGACCACAGTCCCGTCGGTCAAAATGTACGCTGCGGCTAAGCGCATGCGCAGCGGAAGCTTTGCTTCGCCGGAGAATTCCACACCGCGCGCGCGTGTAACGCCGAGGTTCTGCCGCTGCCTGGTGATTAAAGTCGGCGTCGTCGACAGAGTTACATTCGTGACCGGGTTTGAAATATCGCTCCAGAACACATTTCCGCGCAAAGTCACTCGTTCCGACCACGGCGTTAAGCTCACTCCTGTCTCGCCGCCCGTCAGGCGCTCGGCTAACAACGCGGGATTTGCAATGGTCACAACGTTGCCGACTCGGAAGCCACGGTAAAGTTCATTGAGGCTAGGCGCACGAAAGGCGCGATACACCGACGCGCTAACCGATACCAGACCTCCGAAGGTGCGCAGAAGCGAGACGCGAGGGCTGAAAGCTGTCTCGCGGCGATTCGGAAACATGCTTGACGAGCGCGTCCCAGTGTTAACCGGAATCATATAAGTGTAACCGGACGTATTACTCCAGGTGTCCAGGCGGCCTCCGACGGTGAGCATCCAATGCGGGGCAAAATGGAAGGCATCCTGGGCAAAAAATCCGAACGCAGTTTGACGCCCACCAGAATCCGAAATGGTCGTGGGCCCTGTCGCATTGAAGAACCTTTCGAAGCTGTTACCGTGGACACCATGGGCTTCAATTCCCGCAGTGACGGCGTGTTTGGCGGCAAACGTTCGGCGCCACTGCCCGGCAAAACCCACCTGGCCAGATGGGCTTCGCTGCAAATCCGTCAGAGTTTCCGTGTTGCGCCTCGTCGTTACGGCGGAAAAACCCTGGTGGAATATCTCTTTGGTCCCGTAAACGCGAAGCGAGAACGATCCGGCGATTGACTGTGTCCAGTCCAGGCCAAGATCAATTTCGGGGATGCTGGTGTCGTTTGTTTGCGCCGGCGTGCCGTTTCTCCTGCTTTCTGCCAAAGTGCTGATGCGTACGAAGAATCTATCTTGCTCGCCAATTTGTCTGGACACTTGTGCGGATCCCATCAGGTCACCCGCACCCACAGGAGTGTCGATGGGACCACGCAGGCTCTGGGGAATGATGACGTATCCGCCGGTGCGCAGTGCCTGCCCTACCGCTGCCATCGCCCATTTCCCACGAAGGACGCCCGCAGCCAGAGAAAGAAACTTGGTATCTTCATTTCCATAAGAAGTTTCAAGCGATGCAAAGGATTTCCGCACTGGCCGCGTTTGAATGTTGATGACGCCGCCCAAAGCACCGCCGCCGTACAAATCGGATGATCCTCCGTTGAAGACTTCCACGCTCTCGATATTCACGCGCGGGACTCGATTCCAGTAGATCCAACCGCCAAATGGATCGTTGAGAGGAATCCCATCTACCAGAACAACTGCGCGACTCGTTCCATTCGCGCCGACTCCACGAAGAGAAACGCCCTGTGATGTTGGATTGGCAAATAGGCTGCCTGAACGGCGGAACAGCGTGAAACCGGGCGTCTGGCGCAGTATCTCGTCAAGAGTCAGGCTTCCGGAAACTTCGATCTCTTGTTTGGGAATCGCATACTGGCTCGTAGGCACAGGCAAAATTCGGTCGTTCGCTTCCCCCGACACTTGAATTCGCTCGGCGCTCGGCGCTGGGTTTAGGACGATACGTAGGGAATCACCCATGCGAGACGCGTCTAATTCCACGGTCGCTGGTGCGAAACCGGGATAACGCACAAAAAGAGTTCCGCTGCCGGAAACATCTGGAATTGTGAAATTTCCTTCCGTGTCGGTCGTGGTAAGGCGGATAGCGACCCCAGACTTAAACTCTATTTTCGCACCAGTAATGCCGGAGCCGGTCGAATCGAGCACTCTCCCACGGAGATGTCCGGGGCTCTGCGCGGTAACTGCTGCCGCTAGCGTCAAGATCAGAACGTAGAGCACTATCCCATATACTATGCTTGGCTGGTATTCCTCAAGCCTGGGCAGAAGCAAGTGGTGGCACACGACCCAGGAGCAGGTGCTAGCCGATAGTCGGAGCTTCCGATCCTCGGCGAACACATGGAAGGCTGAGTGGAAGTTTTATGAGTAGGCTAGAAGTCTAAACACTATCGAGCCGTCGTCGGTTTAGGCCCTTGGGAGTGCTCGATCTTCTGTGTCGCGATTCCCACTTTAGCTTGTGCTAAGCCATCGGAGTTAGCGGCAATGTTCATTTTTCCAGCTTGCCCTGCGCGAGAACGAACGATGAGCAGCGCCAAACCATTGAATGCCTTGCGATGGTCGGCCTGAAAGGATTCCACGGTAGCAGCATTGCCGTTATCAACAGCAGCGATTTCCCCAGTACCGGTTACCGCAAAATGCACCAGGTTATCGGCGTTCGGGCACAAGTTCCCATTCTTGTCCTCGATTCGCACCGTCACAAACGATAGATCATCACCATCCGCCTCAATCACAGTACGGTCCGGAATCAATTTAATGCTAACGGGCGCACCGGCGGTGCGAACCTCCTCGGAAGCGATCTGCGCTGAGCCGCGATAGGCGACGGCTTTCAGAGTGCCGGGCTCGAATGGCACATCCCACACAAGGCGATACTTGGTCATGAACTTTCGGTCTGGACTGACGTTTGGTCCAACCGGCATCTCGAATGGCTCCGAGAAACGCTTCTTGCGTCCCAGTGACTTTCCGTTGAGGAACAACTCTACCTCTTCGCCATTGGAATAACACATTACCGGGATTTTCTGCCCCTCATGGCCCTGCCAGTTCCAATGCGGCAGCACATGCACCATCGGCTTTTCCGTCCAGACGCTTTGGTAGAGGAAATAGCGGTCTTTCGGGAAACCAGCGAGGTCGACCATGCCGAAATACGAGCTGCGCGACGGCCAATCACTATCGTTTTGGCCACGCCCATTAAAGTAAGGCGTGGGCTCGCCGATGTAATCGAATCCAGTCCACACGAATTCGCCCAACACGGTCAGCAAGCGATCCTGATAGGTGAACTCCACGTCCGGGCAATATGCCCACCGTGGCGCAATAATGTCGTAGCTCGAAAGTTGCAAGGATGGATGTTTCTCGTATTTTTCCAGCGGCAAATGATAGGTTCCGCGCGAACTGACGCAGGAAGCTGTTTCCGAGCCAACAATAGTCCAGTTCGGATGCTCCTTCATGATCTGCTCATAATGCATCGGCTGATAATTGAACCCAGGAATATCCACCTCGTCTGCTAGCTTGTTCTTGATCGCGCCGCTCCAGTTGTTGAAGGCTGAGGTAGTGGGACGCGTTGGGTCGTCTTCATGGAAAAAACTCGTTAGCCGCTTGGCTTCCTGCCAACCGTCTTCCTTGCCCTGTTCAGGAATCTCATTGCCGATGCTCCACAGTATGATGCTGGGATGATTGCGGTCCCGCCGAATCATGTCGCGAACATCCCGCTCCGACCACTGATCGAAGTATTTGCTGTAGCCGTTCGGCACTTTAGGGATGCGCCACATGTCGAACGCTTCATCCATAACCACCAAACCCAGCCGGTCGCAAAACTCCAGCAATTCCGGTGATGGCGGATTGTGGCTGGTGCGGATAGCGTTGACGCCCCCAGCCTTCATGATCTGCAACTGCCGCTCGGTCGCCCGCCGGTTTACGGCCGCCCCGAGCGCGCCGAGGTCGTGGTGATTGCACACGCCATGGAGTTTCACGGCCCGCCCGTTTAGAAGGAAACCCTTTTGCTTGTCGAACGAGATGGTGCGAACGCCGAGTGGAGTAACGTACCTGTCTATAACCCGCTCGCCTTCCATCACTTCGCTGACTAAACTGTAGAGATATGGATGATCAATGTCCCATCGCTGCGGAGCGTTGATTGTCAGAGTGGTCGCAACGCTTTGACTGCCATCTGCAGAAATGGTTGCTGGAGCCGTGCTCTGGCCTGAACGCTTTCCTGTAGCGTCCAGAATTGATGTACGCAGGTCAACTCTTGCCTCCCGGTTCAAGCGATTTCGCAGTTCGGTCTTCACCGTGACCGTAGCCTTCTCCGCAGACACATCGGGCGTCGTCACATAGGTGCCCCAATGTGCGACGTGCACAGGGCCGGTGGTATCGAGCCAAACGTTTCGGTAAATACCTGCCCCGGGATACCAACGCGAGGAATTCTCTTCCGGTGTCAGGCGCACCGCGAGTACATTTTTCTGCCCGCCGAAACGCAGATGCGGTGTCAAATCAAAAGCGAATCCGATGTACCCGTAAGGACGCTCGCCTAATTCTTGGCCGTTCAACCACACGTGCGCGTTGGACATGGCCCCGTCAAACTCGATAGCGACATAGCGGTTCTGAAAGCTGTCAGGTACGGTAAAGGATTTGCGATACCACCCCGTGCCTGATATCGGCAGCGCGCCCGTATGCGGATTTATTTTTGGATCGAAGGGGCCGGCAATAGCCCAATCATGGGGCAAGCGGACTTCAAACCACTTAGCGTCGTCGAAAGCGGGGTTTTCTGCGCCCTCCGCAGCTGCCTTAAGGAAGCGCCAGCCGTCGTTGAAGCTTATGCGCCGTTCGTCGGAAACCTGCAACGCGGTTGCCGCCGCGGTGGCCGAAACAGCTTTCGCCGGAACACTAAGAAAGGCCTGGAGAAGACACAGAGCGGCAGCAGCACAATATCGGACCATTCGTTTACATCCTTCCTCGGTTGGAAGAAGATGTGGAAATCATTTTTTAGTTCAACTTCTTCCCATGGCGTTGCATACGTCAAGCGCGCTGATCAGTTGTGTCTTACGTGCCGTACGATCAAAAGTGTTGCGGTAGTATCTCTTAGGCGAAAGAACCCTACCTTGCCCGCTGGTCGGGTGTCAATTACTTCCGCTCGAATGCTGTCTATCTGCGTGGCTCTAGTTTCTTCCTCGATGCGCGAACCCTCACAAGCAAGGTCACAGGAACATCGCGGGTACTTGAACCCTAACTCCCCAGGTTCGCAGAAACGCCAGATAATTTTTGCAACTTGCCAATATTCATAAGCATCACATGAAGTGATATTGGAGTCGGTAAAAAATGGTTTCGCGATCGGCAATTGAATCCACCTTTCCCAGTGACTTGACACCAGAAGATATTCAGGCACTTACCGAGTACCCTGTCATGAAAATAGGACTAAGTCTTTTGTATTCAGTGCATAATTTTTGCGTACCGCCGCATTTTCATGCCACGTGGTGCTCCGAAGGGGCATGAGGT
>Ga0209117_1000471_pt1 | contig 16806 bp, 9 predicted proteins | sample BlaSpr_A8_OM2_M2_FD_187978 | JGI IMG/M metagenome (GOLD analysis project Ga0209117, IMG submission 187978) | Forest soil microbial communities from Thunder Bay, Ontario, Canada - Black Spruce, Ontario site 2_A8_OM2_M2 (SPAdes) (version 2) | ecosystem: Environmental > Terrestrial > Soil > Boreal...
AGGCTCTCTTGCAGGACGCGGAATAACGCTAACTCTAGATCGCCAGGAATGCGATCAAACTCCGGAGAAACCTCAAAAGTAATCTCAATTCCGCTCTGCTTTGTAAATCCGTCCAGGTACCACTGTATCGCCGATTTTAAGCCGAGTTCCTCAAGCATGGGAGGGTACAACAGGTAAGATATAGTCCGAACATCCTTGATAGCCGCTTCCGTCAGCTGCGCGCATTCCGCCAGTTGACTGGCATCCTCCCGGTGGTTTCGTTCGGCCAAGGACTTAAGCGAATCCACTATCATCTTCAGCGCTACGAGGTATTGGCCTACGCTCTCGTGCAGATCTCTGCCAATGCGTCGGCGCTCCTCGTCTTGCGTTTGTAAAAGATGGAGAGAAAGTTGACGGAGTGACAATTCCGATTCGTGCAAGTTTCTCTCAGCTTCTGTTTTCTTTTCTATTTCTTTTCGCAACTCTTCATTTGCCCGTATTCTGTCGGTAATGTCACGCGTAACTTTTCCGAATGCAACCAACCTGCCGGCCTTGTCTCTTAGAGCCGTAATGACTACATTCGCCCAGAAGCGGGAGCCATCTTTGCGTAGACGCCATCCCTCATCTTCCAAACGCCCTTCCTTGGCGGCGATCTCCAATTCTCTCTGCGGCTTACCTGCTCGAATGTCCTCTTCCGGATAGAAGACAGAGAAGTGCTTCCCTATGATTTCGGAAGTCCCATATCCTTTGATTCGTTCTGCTCCAGTATTCCAAGTGCTCACATGACCCTGCAAATCTAACATGAAGATTGCATACTCCTGGACGGCATCAACTAACAGCCGGAATCCTTCTTCGCTTCGGCGCAGGGCAACACTCCTTTCGGCGGCTGTCAAGGATGTGTCGTTTTCCTCGAGCACCACGGCTGAGTGTTCTGCGCAAACTCTCGCAAGCGGCTGAGCCTTGTTTTGGTCATAAAAATTAGCCACCGGATAAGCACAACGGAGAGAGAAAGAGTGCTTCTTCGCCAGTTCGTTCCAGAGTTGTTCGAGCCGGATGGCGGCATCGATCTTGCCCTCCGTCCATAACAACGAAACCATCTCTCCAAACGCGGCTATTTCGGGATTTTCGCTTTTCAACAGGGCCCTGGTTCGGGCAATTGCCCCGCCGACTACTTCAGAGAAGCGAGAGGCGTCCGGCATCCCTTTCACCATGATTTTCGATAGAATTTCGCGAGCGTCGAGCACAACAAACCTTCCTTGCCTGGTAGCCTCCTGCGTGTCCAAACCGCGACTCGTCAGCCGATGCTGAAGTCCTTCGCGGTGCACCTTGGTGGCAATGACGAGCGCAGCATTACCAGCGCCAAGAACGGGACCAACAACGTTACACAACGCTTCCAGGAGAGAATCGCTTTGTTGATAGAAGTAAACAATATGCTCACCTTGAAGAGGACTGTTAGGCCGCCGCTGAAACGCTAACTCCCTAGGGTCAAGGCTCAATGAGCTGGCAGTCATTTCGATTTTCCAGTCTGGCGCTGTGGGGAGCGGTCGCCCGGTATTTGGTAGAGGTTACGCTGCCTACTCGTCAGATCTAATGACGAATCTGATCCAATTTCCGGTTGAGTCGAGGAAGTCTTCCATCACCTGAAATCCGAGATTGGGTGGCAGGCTGCTGATCGCCAGCTCTCCAGGATTTCGAAAACCCGGTCGAAAGCACGTCTGTAGGCCCGCAAACGGCCAATATCCATTCCGAAACAACTGTCTCTGAGACTTTCCTGCGCAGCCTGGATCATTTAAACCTTTATGAGCTCGGGCCTAAGCCGCGCAGCGCAAATATGTGCTGCGAATTCCTCGTCGCGCTGCCGCTTGTAGTTCTCCATCATTTCATTGAGCGAGTGGCCGGAGAGTGCCCCCGAAGCATTGAACACCCATGCGCATTCGGAGCAACTCCAGCCGTGAAAATGCTCCACTTCAATCCATACCAGCTTGCGAAGCGTTCCCACCCTGGGACGCCTTGCGAGGTGTGAGTAGTACGGAGTCTCGGGCATCTGTTATCCTTGCCGGCTTGGTTGCCTTAGGTTTGCCAAGAATGGACCAGCGGAAAAAACGATAGTCGCATTCTTCGCATCGATACGGTCGAATCTGTAAGAAGGCCAGGAGGGACTCACACTTCCTCTCGTTTTTGATCTGCGGATCTGGTCACTCTGACAGTCGGGGCAGCAAATCGATGCCCCAGCCCTCTCCAAGATGGGAAAAAAGACAGCCCAGCTGGCAGTCCAGATCTGCGGAAGTACCTCATCCCATCACTCTCTTCCCAACTCCACATTCACAGAACGAAGCCGGCCTTTCCATCGGGTAAATCCTGTAAATTCGCAGGTGGGGGCACTTACTTTTGTGAGGAGAGTGCGTGGCCTGGACGCCGCCGGGGCTTCGTTCAAGCGCGCTTATCGGATATCTTCCAGACAATTGTGGCGAACGTGGTTTATCACCCACCCGCGGTTCCGAACTCCCCTGCCGGAAGCATGTTTGTAAATCACTGATTCTGCGTCGCCCCGGAAGCGGGCTACGGCCATTCCGAGGACAACTGTTTTGGTAACTTAGCTGTTGGAGGTAGCGAGCTCGACTAGCAGAAACGCTTCTGCGATTCACCGTGCTTCGGAGGCCCGCCCGAGACTCTCCATGGTCGCCACTAAATCTGGATCAAGGCGACTCTTGTCCAGGCAGGCAAGAGCCCCGGCCTTTACGGCCCGGGGCAATAACTGAATCGGATCATGTTGGCTAATCACTAGGATCTTGGTTTCCGGCACTTCTTGCCGGAGAACACGAGCTACCTCCAACCCGCTTGTGCCCGGCATACTTATGTCGAGGAGGATCAGGTCGGGCAGAAGTTCTCGTGCTTTCCGAAGCGCTTCTGAGCCATCCCTTGCTTCCCCGCAGACTTCCCAATTCGCCACACGTGCTAAAATTCCCCTTACGCCACGTCGAACGATGTCGTTATCATCTGCAATCAGAATCCGCATGGTCGCCCAGCCCGTCTCCCATCCAGAGGGCCCTACCCGCAGCCCGCGTCTGTTGGAGTGCGCCCCGTGGTTCTGAAGTAGCAGTCATTGGGACCGGGAACGTGACCGCTATTTTCATACCCGTGCCGTTCGATTGAATATCCATAACACCTCTAAAATGGCGGACACGCTCACGCATTCCCGTGATTCCTACGCCTGAACGCTCCGATTGAATCCCGGCCAGCTTTTCGGCTGATATACCTTTGCCCTCGTCCTGAATCTGTAGGGAGACACTCTCGGCTGTTCGCGAAAGCCGAATCGTCGCCGTTTTGCTGCCAGAATGACGATGAATGTTCGTCAGGCATTCCTGCACGATGCGAAACACCGCCAATTCAAACTCGCCGGGAAGCCTGCCGAAGTTCTCAGAAATGCTAAGCTCGCAACTTAGACCGCTTCGTTCCGTCAGACCCTGCATATACCAGCGAATCGCTTCCGATAATCCATTTTCATCCAATAGCGGGGGATGCAGCAGGTATGACATCGTGCGTATCTCTTTGCTCAGCTGCTGAATCAACTCCCGGCTTTCTTCTACAGCTTTGCCAATCAGTGGGTCTTGCCCTAGGTGATGAGTGATACTGGCAAGATTCAAGCCTAGTGCCGTTACGATTTGACCAGCGCTGTCGTGCAGTTCGCGCGCAATACGCCGTCGTTCATCGTCCTGGGTTTGCAGCAAACGGTTTGACAGTTCTCGAAGCTGTTCCGACTGCTGGAGAACTTCTGTGTTTCGTTGCTCAAGTTCTTGGGTCCGAACCCGCACTTGGGTTTCGAGCCCATCGGCCAGCGTGCGAAGCCGCTCTTCGCTTTCGCGCAACGCCTGCTCGGTCCGCTTACGTTCCGTGATATCCCGCGCCACTTTCGACGCCCCAACGACACTACCCGCGGCATCCTTCACCGGTGAAATAGTAAGGGAAACATCGAGCATTTTTCCATTTTTGCTAATACGGACAGTCTCGAAATGATCGACCCGCTCGCCTCGCTTGAGTCGCTCAAGAATCGTCGACTCCTCGTGACGGCGATCGGCCGGAACGATAAGGGTAATGTGCTGGCCAACCGCCTCCTCAGCGGTGTAACCGAACAACCGTTCTGCGCTCTTATTCCAACTAGTGACAAAGCCATCCAGACTCTTGCTGACGATCGCATCGTCCGAGGAATCTACGATAGCAGCCAACAAGCCGGTCACTCGGTCGGCGCTTTTGCGTTCCGCCTCTTGGAGTTTCAGGGATTCAAGAGCCCCGTGAATTCTATATGCCGAGGAGGCGAACTTCCCCAGGGAACTCAAGAGACGCTCATCTTCTGCGTCGAACTTCCGGCGATCATCGTGCGCGATCGCCCAGATTGTGCCGACCGCTTTGCCTTCCACGTAAAAAGGCACGAGCAGGCACTCTTCGACTGGAGGGGTGACCGGTTGGAAATACGTGTAACGCCGTTCGAAGTGTCGGAACAGCAGGGGCATGTTGCGGTCGAGCACGTCTCCGCAGGGGCCGAAATCGCGCGGCGTTCCGCCGCCGATGTGCGGATTCCATCTGCCGGCGATCGCCGGCCAGTAGAATCGCTTTCCCCCATCTTGCGTCGTCAACAGGCTGAGGCCGGCTGAGTCGGCTTGGAAGACCTCCAAGATGGTGTCGGCAAGTGTCTGAAGAATCGTACCCGGCGAGTCGGCCAGCGCCTGGGCCAGCGCCACGAGTGCGCGGTTCTCCTTCTCGTGATCCGGCGGACGCGACGGGCGACGATGCAATTCCTCCGTGCAGAGGATCGATTCCAGCGAGACTTCGCCATCAGGAAGGGGAGTATCGACGGCAGAGCCCATCTGAAATACGGCAGAGTCGATCATGTTCTCACCACCTTTCCGAACAGGCGCACTTTTAATGAATCGAGCGTCCGGCAGGCTCTGGGACACCGAGGATAGTTTGTCCCCGTCCGGGTTTGAGTTGATTTCCACATCTCGATGGCCAACTAGCCTGTCAATCGCAGGCAGCAAATCTCGCGAGAGATCGGCCTTGGCAACATAGCCGCGAACCTCCATTTTCGCCGCTTGCTGATCGACTATCGTAGGATCATTCTGACTGATGAGGATGACTTGGGATTCAGGAACTTCTTGCCGGATGATTCGCGTCGCCTCGAGTCCATTCAGCCGCGGCATCGAGATGTCCATGAGCACAACATTCGGTCGAAGGGTCTTCGCTTTCTCGACAGCTTCGAGCCCGTCCACAGCTTCACCACATACGAGCCAATCAGTACGTGATGAGAGCAAGGAGCGAAGACCGCGCCTGACAGGTTCCTGGTCGTCGACGAGAAGGATACGCAACGGACTCAAGGGTCCCCATGGCCTCCCAAAGAGGATCTAAACCTCGAAAGCTTCGGTGCGACATGGTCCAATAAGACCTGTCGTTAAGCTGTTCAATTTTGAACACTTTTGGGAAACGCCCCCGGGCCATTCATCTCAGAATGCGACGTTTCTCGGAAATAGTACGGCGGGATCCAGATTGCCTGACTGCCAGCGCGCTTTAACATGTATCCTTAGGGGATAGCAAATCAGCCGACCAGTACTGGATTGTAGAGGGCTCGCGTGGGATATCAGGCGTTATCCCAATGACGAGGAAGGTGATGTTGGATACAACGGGTACGCAAACCTTTCATTAAACGGCCCGGCGCTGCAGATCGCATATTACGATTTGAATCAATCGCTGGTCCTGACAGAAGATTGGCATATCAATGTCGAGTCCGGCGCGCTAGAAGGACCCGGCCTGAAGAAAGTGCTTGACGATCCATCGCTGCATTGTCGCGAAGCCTAGGTATGGAGCGTACCGCCCCATGGCAACAAGATGGATGAGTCGTCGCTAGGCTTGATCGGAAATGCCTCGGGCAGAAAAGCTTCCGTCAATTGGAGACATAGAGCCGAGGCATTTTCGATAAGCAGAGTAGGAGGAAGCCGCTGGCGATTGCGGCAGATGCGGGGCTATGGGGATTGATTGGGCTTTCGCCTTGTAAGCTACACAATTTACGGTAGTTGCCATGATGGGGGCGAAAGTCGAAAACGTGACTAAAACGTTAGGTTGAGGCATGGCTCGCGCAGTCTAGCACGCGAAGCGTCTGCCGCGCCAGCGGCTTAGTTCTTGTCAGCAACCCTTCCCTTACCGGATTTATGGAAGGGTTGCCGTTCAATCGTCCGCAGGGGCGAATCGATCCCAAAGACGGAACCTTGACAGCCGTACCTAAAAGGCGCATTTTCCCCTGTATTACGCCTTCCGGGGGCGCATCGAGTGGGTCCCCACCATTACATCCGGCAGGAGTCCGTACATGATTTCGCCATCTGCTATAGAAGAATTCAGGACGTCTCTTCGCGGTTCGTCTCTCTGCCTCGGCGAGGCGGGCTATGACGAGGCCCGCAAGGTCTGGAATGGTTCGATCGACAAACGCCCGGCCCTGATTGCCCGCTGCGCCGGGGTTGGCGATGTTATTTCGTGCGTGAATTTCGCCCGTGCGAACAATCTGCTGGTAGCTGTGCGGGGCGGCGGCCACAATGTCGCCGGCAATGCCGTTTGCGATGGCGGACTGGTGATAGACCTCTCGCGCATGAAGGGCATTCGCGTCGATCCTGCACGCCGCACGGCCCGCGCGGAGCCTGGTCTGACCTGGCGTGAGTTTGACCGCGAGACTCAGGTGTTTGGCTTGGCCACGACCGGGGGCCAGATCTCCACGGCCGGCATCGCGGGGCTAACCCTGGGCGGCGGCTGGGGCTATTTGGCGCGGCGGTATGGTCTGTCCTGTGACAATCTTCTGTCGGTCGATCTTGTGACAGCCGACGGCCAATTCCTTACGGCCAGCCCCGCTGAGAACGCGGATTTGTTCTGGGGCTTACGGGGCGGCGGCGGAAACTTTGGTGTCGTAACCTCGTTTGAGTATCAGCTTCATGCAGTTGGTCCCGTGTTCGCTGGGATAGTGGCTTACCCAATTCAGAAAGCGAAAGCAGTTCTTGAGCTTTTTCGCCAAGTGACCAGTGCTGCTCCTGACGAGTTGGCTTGCGACATAGTTCTCATCAACCTGCCCGACGGCACCCCTATCGTGGGCATGAACATCTGCTACAACGGACTGATCGCGGAAGGAGAAAGGGTTGTGCGGCCACTTCGATCCGCTGGGTCACCGGTGTTGGATCAGGTCGGCCCCATCCCGTATACCGCCGCCCAACAGCTCCTCGACTCCTTTTATCCATTCGGACTCCACAGCTACTGGAAATCAAGCTTTCTCAAAGAGATCAGCGATGGGGCGATCGACACCATGGTTACATATTGCGGCCGCCGACCAACGCCGATCTGCCACGGTATAATCGAGCACCAGTTAGGCGGCGCAGTAAGACGTGTAGACCAAGAGGCCACCGCGTTCGGTCAGCGCGATGCAGAGTACAGCTTCATGAGCTTGGGTGTGTGCGCCGAAGCGCCCGAAGCGGAGAACTGCGTCCGATGGGCAAGGGACTTCTGGGACGCTATGCAACCTTTCTCGACCGGGGGAGTGTACGTTAACTATCTGGGGCGTGAGTTGGACGAGGGTGCCGGACGAATCGAGGCCGCTTATGGATCAGAGAAGTATGCGCGGCTGGCCGAACTGAAGAACAAGTACGATCCGACCAATCTTTTCCGCCTCAACCAAAACATCAAGCCGAGTCAGGCAACACAAGTAGCAAGGAGCGCCTAGAACCAGCGTGTTGGTCTCTTTCAATATATGGACCAGGTGCCTGGCGTGGCGAGTTCGAGCAAATGGCGGTCGGGGTCCCGAAAGTAGAGGCTCCAGCCGCCCGATTCCCACGGACGTTTCTCTTCCACGGCGATCCCTCGCTGCTGGAGCCACAACTCCCAGTTAGTCAATTCGGCTGCCGGGATGGCGAACGCGAGGTGCAGTTCGCCGTCCCCGTCGTGAGGCGATGTGATTGCGCGCGAAGCGCCCTTCTTGAACAGCAACAATACTTGGCGTAGTCCTGCGTGCATGGCGCAACCGCGCTCGCCGAATTCGCTGATAACGGTGAATCCGAAAGTTTGCTGATAGAAGAGAACGGAGCGAGGTACATCGCTCACATACAAAGAAGATTCAAGGATGCCATCAGTTTTCGGGCGCATCGTCCCCTCCCGGCTGATTATCTGACGGTATCAGATCCAGCGCGAGGCATTCGGTTCCGGGTCTTGCTGAGACTCAGGAAATTGTTCATCAGTGCGTAGCTGTAGTGACCGCGGACGAGTGGTCGGCAAACAGGAAGTTGGGGTTGCCGGACAGCCGGCCCCTTGACAACCCTCTCCGTTCTGATCAGAAATAGCATAGGCGAAGAAACAGCGAAGTAGATAGGTTGGAACCATGGGCGCAACCGTTCTGAAACAAGGAAGACTCGAAACAGCTCTCGTTGGACGTGGGCTCCAAGGATTTCAGCGCCGCGTCGAGGTTGAACTCCAGCCAAGCGGAGTTGGGGAACTCGACGCCGTGCTCGGCGGAGGATTCCCGCGCGGGTCTCTTGTGGAACTGTGTGGTCCAGCTTCCTCCGGGCGAACGAGCCTGGCTTTCTCTTTACTTGCCCAAGCTACGGAACGGCAGGAGGCATGCGCGTTCGTAGATGTTTCGGATTGTCTCGACCCTATTTCTCTCGCGGCTGCGGGAGTGGAACTGCCTCGACTGCTTTGGATTCGATGTGGAGAAATGGGGGACCGAGAACGGGATCTCAAGAGCTCTTCGTACCTTGCTCCTGCGGACAAGAAAATCAGAAAAACTCGCAGTCTCGATTCCGCGAACAAAAAGCCAGTGCAAGTACATGGTTGGCGACATCCGCGCGAACTGATGCGCGGAGTCGATAAGGCGATTCCTGGTCTTGTAGGAAAGCAGGCTCCATTTGCAGAGTCGACGCAAATCCACGTCGTCGCGCGTTGCTCGGGAGAGCAAGTCGAACGAGACAGGGAGCCTCCGCCGCGTGGTTTTCGCCCACAACGATTTTTGCCGTCACTTCGCGAATCCAATCCTCCGCCTCCAGTGCAAACTGGTGGCAGAAGCGTGAAGCCGTGGAAGTGTCTCGAACAAGCGCTGAAAACAACCGACCTGCTGTTGCACGGCGGAGGATGGGGTGTAGTAGTCGTCGACCTCGGGGGAATCTCCTGGGTGGATGCGCGTCGCATCGAGTTGAGCACATGGTTTCGTTTTCGGCGTGCGATTGAGAACACGCCGACGATTCTGCTTCTATTAGGCGAAGAGTCCTGCGCGAAAAGCTGCGCTTCGCTGGTTCTCTGGTGCCAGCGAAGAGCGGACGAATGGAGCCGTGCCGCGGCCAGCGCTGAAACCGGGATTTCGACGTTGGAGGGGTTTGAAGTTCAGGGAGAAGTGACGCGTTACAAATTGCGCGAAAAAGAAAAAGGAACGGGAACGGCAACGCTTGGTGAGGTCGCGGAACACACGGAAGGTCTGGTGTGTTTGACGGGTGGCGCGGAAGGCGTGCTTGCGGCCTCGCTTTCAAGCAAGGGTTTCGAGGATGCACGAAAGAACATTGAACTGCTGACGACCATATTCGGCAGAAAGAATGTTTATGTCGAATTGCAGCGACACTGCGACGTTGCCGAAGAGCGCCGCAATCAGGCGGCAGTGCAGCTTGCCAGGATGCTGGGCTTGCCGGTTCTCGCGACGAATGGGGTCCGCTATGCAACCCCCGCTGAGCGCGAAATTCTTGATGTGTTTACCTGCATTCGGAATCATTGCAAGCTCGAAACGGCGGGCCGGCTGCTTGAGCGGAACGACGAGCGCCATCTTCGTTCGACAGAAGAGATGGTGCAGCTATTTTCGGATTTGCCGGAGGCTATTCAGAACACGAGCGAACTCTCCGCAAGACTCCAATACACCTTGGCTGATCTCGGCTACGAATTTCCGCGCTATCCCGTTCCCGAGGGAGAAACGATGGATTCGTTTCTTCGCAAGCGCACCGAAGAAGGATCTCAAAACCGCTATGCGGTGAAACGCGACGAGGAATTGTTCGAACGCGCCAAGCGGCAGGTCGAACGGGAACTCGCGCTGATCGAAAAGCTGCATCTGGCTGGCTACTTCCTGATCGTTTGGGACATCATTCGGTTTTGCCGCGAGCAGAACATTCTCGTGCAGGGACGTGGTTCGGCTGCGAACAGCGCGGTTTGCTATTCGCTCGGGATTACGGCGGTCGATCCGGTCGGCATGGAACTGCTCTTCGAACGGTTCCTTTCCGAAGAGCGCGGCGAATGGCCCGACATCGATCTTGATCTGCCGAGCGGCGACCAGAGAGAAAAGGCGATTCAATACGTGTATCAGCGCTACGGCCAACTCGGCGCGGCAATGACCGCGAACGTCATTACTTATCGTGACCGCTCGGCAGCACGAGAGGTGGGGAAAGCGCTAGGTTTCGACCAAAACACCCTCGACCAGCTTTCGAGTGTAGTGAACAGCGGCGAATGGCGCGGTCCGTCCGATAACTTTGAAAATCATTTTCAGCAAGTTGGCTTCGACCTGAACCATCCTCGCGTTCGAAAGTACTGGGAGCTGTGCGAACGCATTCAGGATTTGCCAAGACACTTGGGCCAACATTCTGGTGGCATGGTCGTCTGTCAGGGGCAACTTGATTCAGTTGTTCCACTTGAACCAGCAACGATGCCGGGGCGCGTCGTCGTGCAATGGGATAAGGACGATTGCGCTGACATGGGTATCATCAAAATCGATTTGCTGGGACTCGGCATGATGGCCGTGCTCGAAGAGTGCTTGGAACTTATTCCCAAGCACTACGGCAAACCGGTCGACCTAGCGCAACTTCCTCCCGACGATCCTCCGGTCTATGAAACATTGCGCAAGGCGGACACGGTTGGAATGTTCCAAGTGGAAAGCCGCGCGCAAATGGCTTCGCTGCCGCGCAATGCGCCAGTGAAGTTCTACGATCTCGTGGTACAGGTGGCCATCATTCGGCCCGGCCCGATTGTCGGAAAGATGATGCATCCCTACATGAATCGGCGGCAAGGCAAGGAGCCGGTGACATACGCTCATCCTTCGCTCGAACCGATCTTGGAACGAACTCTGGGAGTGCCACTGTTTCAGGAACAGCTGCTGCGCATCGCAATGGCCGCCGCGAACTTCACAGGGGGTGAAGCCGAAGACCTCCGCAGAGCAATGGGCTTCAAACGTTCGGAAGAACGTATGAAAAAAATCGAAGCTAAGCTGCGGAGCGGAATGACTCAGAACAGCTTCGCCCCGGAAACACAGGAAGAGATCATCACGCAGATTACTTCCTTCGCGCGCTACGGGTTTCCAGAGTCGCACGCGGCGAGTTTCGCTTTGATCGCCTATGCCAGCGCGTACTTGAAATTCCATTATTTGGGTGCGTTCACAGCGGCACTACTCAACAATCAGCCGATGGGTTTTTACAGCCCGGCCGTGCTTGTGCACGATGCGCATTTGCATGGCCTTCGAGTGAAACCGATCAACGCGCTACATTCCGAATGGAACTGCACCATCGAGCATACGATCAAAGAAGGCAAGGATGTTCCTTGTCTGCGCATCGGGTTCCGTTACGTCCGGGGGCTGAGGCAGACGGCGGCGGACAAGATTGTCTCGGAGAGGCAGAAGCGCCCGTTCGAGGGGATTGATGATCTGGTCCGCCGTGTCCCGGAACTGCAGAAAGCGGAGTTGGTAACGCTCAGCGAAATTGGTGCGCTGAACTCTCTGGGAAGGGGAGTGCATCGAAGAAGTGCGCTGTGGCAAGTGGAACGCGCGGCCCGGCCTGCCGGCCCGTTACTGGATGCGATTCCAGAACAAATGGAGTTGTCGCCACTGCGTCAGATGACGGACGAAGAGCGTCTTGTTGCGGATTTTCACGGGTCGGGCATGAGTACTGGCCCACATCCGATGACGTATTGCCGGGAGGCTCTATCCAAGCTCCAAGTGAAACGAGCGTGCGATTTGCCTCGGGTGCCTGACGGGCAATACACGCGGGTAGCAGGATGCGTAATCGCTCGGCAGCGTCCGGGAACAGCGAAGGGCTTCGTCTTTTTGAGTCTGGAAGATGAGACTGGAATTTCGAACGTGATTGTGAATCCTAACCTTTACGAGAAATACCGCGTGGTGATCAACCGTGAGAAATTCCTTCGGGTTGAAGGCGTCCTGCAGAATCAGGATCACACCATCTCGATCAAGGCTTCCCGCGTCCTACCCATTTCGATTTCTGCAGCCGAAACGCAATCCCATGATTTCCATTAGCTACGGCGCCTACTTCCGGTTTGTCGGTCAACCGGCCTAAACCCCACACTGCGGCTATGAGCCTACACGTTAGTCCGACGGGTTGAACGCGCTCTACTCCTCGGCGAGGGCTTCCATCGGAGATATCCGCGCGGCGCGTTGAGATGGCAGGAGGCAAGCGACGAGAGACACCAACGCCATCACGCACGTAGCACCTGCGAAGATCGACAGACTAAGAGCTGGCACATGGAAAAGCACGGCCTGCATGGCCCGGCCTGTCAGCCAGGCTCCGATGATGCCCAATGTGGTTCCGGCAGAGAGCAGGCGTAAAGAGAGATAAAAAAACTGGCCGCGGATTTGCGCCTGCTGTGCGCCCAGGGCCATGCGCAGACCGATTTCGCGGCGACGCTGTGCTACCGCGTAACTCAATACACCGTAAGTGCCGATGGCGGTGAGCAAGAGCGCTATCCCAGAGAAGAGACCGGCCAACAGCGCCGGTGAGCGGCGAGTGACAAGACTATCGGCAATCCGAGTATCCATCGACCGGAGATCATTGACCGGTATGTTAGGGTCGATTTGCCGCACCACCTTTTGCAGCGTTAACCCGAGCGATTCCGGTGGCAGGCTCGTGCGGGCGGCGACGAAGAAGCTATCGCCGACGCGGAAAGCATAGGGATAATAAATCGCACCCTGGGCTTCCTCTTCGGTGAGCCCCGCCTGTTTCGCAGAGCTTACGACCCCGACGACCGTGAAAGCTTCTGCATCCTTTCCTGCTTCGGAGCCATCCCACAATCGCTGGCCAATCGCGCTGGCGTTCGGCCAGTAGTATCGCGCGAAGTCTTCATCCACAACACAGACACGCTCCGAGCGATGTGAATCCTCGGCGGTGAGGAAACGTCCCGACCGCAGGGAGAAGCCCATAGCGCGAAAGTAGTCGCCCGCGACGCCGTAAGAGTAGTGCCCTCGCGCTGATTCACCAGGGCGGAGAACGTGCCCCGCTACGGTGGCGGCGCTTTTGCCGCTGTGGCCACTGAAGGGCACATTGTTAACCACGCCTGCGGACAACACTCCCGGCAGGTGGCCGACGTTGTCCATCAGCTTTTCAATGAATGCAAGCCGGGCCCGTTCCGAGTAGTCTGCCCATGGAAGCAAGATTTGCCCGGTGAGAATGTGGTCGGACTGGAAGCCTGGAGAAACCGCCATCGCACGCTGAAGACTGAGGCCGAGCAGACCTGCCCCGGCCAGAAGCGTGAATGCCAAGGCAATCTGAGAGACGATGAAGCCATGACGCAGGAATTGCGTGGCACGGCCACTTGTACCGCCTCGGCTCTCTGATTGGAGCGCATTACCCAGATGACGTCGAAGATTGAACCAAGCGACAGGCACTGCGAACACGATGCCCATGACGATGGCTGTGACCAGGGAGACCAAAGCCAACCGCATATCGAAGGCGATGCGACTCCCCAAGGGCAAATGATCCGCGCCTAACGCCCGCAGGAGATGGATTCCGCCGACGCCGACCGCGAGCCCGAGTAGTCCTCCAGCTAAGGTGAGCAAGGTAGTTTCGACGACCACTTCGCTCACGACGTATCCCCGGCTTGCGCCAAGCGCCTGGCGAACGGCTAGTTCTTTAACGCGACCGCTGGCACGAACGAGAAGCAGGTTTACAAGGTTGACTGCGCCGATTAAGAGAAGGGCTATCGCGCCCGCTTGCAACAGCAGCAGGGTGGGACGGATCGCAGCGACGTGGTCGGCATGCAAGGACACCACTAACGAACGGAAGCCCGCATCGGCGATCATTTTGGCCTGGGGGTCGTCGACTTCCAACGCTGCGTTCTGCGTGTCGATCTCAGACTGGGCCTGCGCGAGAGTGGCGTCGGATCTAAGCCGGGCGATCATTTGGATGACATTTCCGCCGGAATGCCGTTGCGCGGGCGTGCGATCTTCTAGGCGCGAGGCTAGAGGGAGAAACACCCGGGCATCGGAAGAGAGAAAGCGGAAGGCAGGAGGCAAGACGCCGATCACGGTTCTGGGAACACTGTTTACACGAATCTGCCTTCCAATCACATGCGGATCGGCGGTGAAGCGTTGCCGCGAAAACGTGTCGGAAAGAATGGCCACATGGTCGGTTTGACTGGTGGTTTCCTCTTCGGTGAAAGTGCGTCCGATCACAGGCCCCAGCCCCAACGTGGCGAAAAAATCCGGAGATACGCGCATGGTCTGCTCGCGTTCCGTTGAGCCAGGCTCACCGATAATCTCCGTGCCATAACTGGAGATCGACAGCGAAGTGAAGGCAGAGATATGACCACGGCGTTCGTAGTAGTTGGTGAGTGAGGAGCCGTCGCGCTCGACGCCCGCTTTCGGGTAGGTATTGAATATCGTTACGAGGCGGTCGGGAGCGGGAAATGGCAGCGGACGGAGCAGGACGGAGTCGATCACTGCGAAAATCGTCAGATTGGCACCGAGACAAACGGCGAGGGTCAAAAGAGCGGTAGCCGTGAATCCAGGCGTCTTGCGCAGCAAGCGGGCGGCATAGTTTAGCTCTCTGCGAAACTCATCAAACAGGTGAAGGCCACGCTGTTCGCGGCAGTCTTCCTTGACAGTGGCAAGGCTGCCGAACTCCATGCGTGCAAGGCGAGCCGCTCTTTCGGGTGACATGCCGGAGCGCACGAGTTCATCGACGTATTGCTCGACGTGAAAGCGCAGCTCTTCGCTCATACCGTCCTCGAAATCACGTCGCCGAGTTAGAACACGAAACAGGGAAAGCCAGCGCTTGAACATGTCACACCTCCTCCGGTGTGGTGTTCAAGGCTGCGGCAATGGCAGACGCCAGGCGGTTCCAGCTGGCCGTTTCGTCGCGCAAGCGGCGGCGCCCCGCGGCGGTTAAACTGTAGTACTTCGCCCGGCGGTTGTTCTCGCTCTGCCCCCATTCGGCGGCGATGAGATCGTGGTGCTCCAACCGGTAGAGGGCTGGATATAAGGATCCTTGTGGAATCTCGAGCGCATCCCTGGAGATCTGCCGAATGCGTTGCAAAACACCGTAGCCGTGCAACGGTTTCAAGGACACCGCTTTGAGGATCAGCATGTCCAATGTGCCTGGGAGTAGTTCCGCGGTTTTTCCCACAGTCGATAGCCTCTCCTAGTCTACCTAGGAGTCTAACAAATGCTCTCCTAGTTTGACAAGGGGAAAGCGCATACCCGTGAAGTAGAGTTAACGGGGCGTCCATGCGCTTGCGGTTGCATGGTCGGCTGAGCGGAAACTGGCCTACACCGGTTCGTTGTTAGGTAAAGAGAGCCGACTGAGCGGAGGACGCATCCATAGGGTCGCAAAAGTTGCTCAGGCCGACGCCCACCAGGCGAAACCGCTGGTGCGGGCTGAGGCCGACACGTTCCCGCAATGACAGGGCGATACTTGTCAGCTCCTCGCAAGAAGCAGGGGGAGAACCTGAGGTGTGGCTGCGAGTGAGAATCTTGAATTCGCTGGTTTTCAGTTTCAGTACAACGGTGCGCGCGATTCGTGACTCGTTGCGCGAGGCAGCCCATGTGTGCTCCGCAAGTTGTCGGATCATCGGCTCCATCTCGGTCAGCAAGACATCTTGCTCAAAGGTGTCCTCGGCGGATATGGATTGTGTTGGCCTGTCAGGAACTACCTCGCTGTTGTCGATTCCCCGGGCCAACTCGTAGAGACGCACGCCATAGCGACCGAAGCGGGCTTCGAGCGTTACCAAATCCATTCGCCGCAGGTCGGCGATCGTTTGTACCTCAAGCTGCTTCAGTTTTTCTTCCGTGACTTTGCCTACTCCGGGTAGACGGTCCACGGGCAGCAGCAATAAAAACGAATCTATTTCTTCCGGTTGTATGACAAAGAGCCCATCCGGTTTTTTCCAGTCCGAAGCAATCTTCGCGAGGAATTTGGTCGGCGCCACGCCTGCCGATGCTGTCAAGCTCAGTTCTGAGCGGATCTGTTCGCGAATCGTGCGTGCCACTTGTGTTGCGGTAGGCAAGCCAGTCTTGTTCTCCGAAACGTCGAGATAGGCTTCGTCGAGGGACAGCGGCTCAATCAAGTCAGTGTGGCGTTGGAAGATTTCGCGGGCCTGACGAGAGACCGCTCGATAGCGCGGGAAGTCCGGGGGCAAAAACACTGCGTTTGGGCAGAGCCGTTCGGCCCGAACTGCGGGCATGGCGGAACGTACGCCGAACTTTCGCGCTTCATACGAGGCAGCGCACACAACGGAGCGATTTCCGCGCCAGGCAACAACAACGGGTTTGCCGCGCAGTTGCGGATCGTCGCGCTGCTGGACGGACGCATAAAACGCGTCCATGTCGATGTGGATGATTTTGCGAGTGGTCATCTCGCACACATCTTATTCCGGATGGCGGCCGGGGCGGTGCATCGCTGCGGGGATCCCGGCCGGTTATCGGTTAGGTCATAGGCTATGGTGTGCCTTGGCGGCCGTCGCCTTGGCGGCCGTCGCCCCGCCCCAGAGTGAACCGGGATTGGCTCGATCTCCATGAAGCTCCATCATCCGGTCGAAGAGTTCTCGCGCGGTCGTCGTCTCCTG
>Ga0209117_1000473_pt1 | contig 16741 bp, 8 predicted proteins | sample BlaSpr_A8_OM2_M2_FD_187978 | JGI IMG/M metagenome (GOLD analysis project Ga0209117, IMG submission 187978) | Forest soil microbial communities from Thunder Bay, Ontario, Canada - Black Spruce, Ontario site 2_A8_OM2_M2 (SPAdes) (version 2) | ecosystem: Environmental > Terrestrial > Soil > Boreal...
AATGGTTTGGGTTCCAAGATAGTAAACCGGATCTCTACGAATGGTTTCTGTGGATGCCACCGGTAGCGCGCCCTATCCACGCGAACAAGGAATAATCCTTCGAGCTTGTTTTCAACTCCGCGCTGATTCAAATACAGGCCCGGAATTTGCCGCTTCATAGCTTCACCTCCACAGGCTGAGCATAGGAATTGAGTTTGCACACCAAGCCATCCCTGTTTTCTTTCGCAGTCGTGGCCAAATGAGTGACAAAAGATTCGACCAGCTCTCGGCTGGCCTCTTTGATTGTCGGGGTGCCACAGAAGTCGGCGGCATACGCCTTGACCAGGGTGGGATCGAGGTTGTGCTGGCGGATTAAGACGCACAGGCGGTCTCGCAGCTTGGGTTGCGCGTTGCTCGAACCATTCGAGTTAGGAGACTTTACGGACTGGGTCCTCTCCCCGGCATGACTGGGCGAGTTGGTCAGCCAGCCCAACTCCTCCACAGAGCAGAGCCCAATCCCGTAGGCCTTGCGCAGGGCTCGATTGACGGCGCGCGTCTCAGCGACGCGCATCTCGGCGCCACGGACCAGAGGGGAGGTGTTGGTAGGGTCGGCATCGCCGTAACCAACGAAACCTTTTGAGACAGGACTCTTGTAGACTGTCGCCCTAAAAACCCAACGGTTGGCAAGAGGATCGGAGAGAGCATCCTGAAGGACGGTCTTGATTCCGGAGCACCGACGCCTCTGCGCAATCCGCAGGAGCCCAGAATGGGTGACATACCACCGGTTCTCAAGCAACTGCAGATCCCCAGCTACCACCGATAGTGCATATCTTCGAGTCAGCTCCTTGAGATTAAGAAGTGCTACTTGAGATATCTCGCCCCAGGTAGTCACCGCGAGCCTTGCATTCAGACGAGATGTTTTGAGTTGTCTTTTCATCTGATCCTCCATATGTCATCCACTGTCATCCATAGGATGACATAAAAACAGCACTGCTGTCAAGTCGCCTGTTGAGACGCAGTAAATTTGAAAGAAATGATAGAATCCCTGACCGATGCGAAAGGACACGAGACTAACATTCCGAGTTCATTCGGACCTGAAGAAGACCCTTGAGAAAATTGCTGCGCGGGAGGGCCGAAGTGTGTCCCAGATCTGCGAGCTGCTCTTGAGAAGAGGCGCTGACGCTTACGATAGAGAGGGTCCTAAATATCTCCAGCGTTCAGTTTCTCGCCAGAAGAAGGATTCCAGCCAATAGTTTCGCTCAGACGGTCGTGCCAGGATGCCTGGCCCATCCCTCGGTATACTTTGGCCAAAATTCAAGGAGCCAAACCAAAGCGCACGTCTGGGATTTTCGGAAGCTTCCAAATCCTTCTTGACTACCCCTGTGCTCCTGATAGAATGGCGAATATAAAGCGAAAGGTAATTCATGGGGAAGCGGTTTGTGCAACCTGGTTGCACGTTCTTGCTGAAAGAGTTGGAAAAAGAGGCGGGCTACGGTCGGCGGAATCCATGCTCTATTCAGGGACGGGATCAGGTCCAAGTTCGCCGATCGGTCATAGATGTCGGATTTCGCTGTCCAAGAATCAAGTAGGGCTGTGACAGGGGACTAGAAAAATGGAGAGAAGGCAGAGGGGGAGGCCCCGAAAGAAGCAAGACGCGATCCTGTTTTGGCAGTTCCTGCGCGGGGCAGCCGCTATGTGTGCTTACGATGAGGCGCGAGAGAGAGGCGAAAAGCATAGCGTTGCTGTCGGACAGGCCGTCGATTTCGTCAAGAAGCTTCATCCGAAAATGCCAATTTCAGAGACTGAAGTGAAGCGCGCTCTGGCGACGTGGCGACCTAGAGGCAGCTCCACCATACTTCGTTTAGAGCGCTCAAGTCCGAGCGAGGAAGACGTAGTCAGGCACCGATGGCTCCGGGAGGAGTTGGCCATCTTGAATGAGAAGAAAGCGCTGAAATTGCCGATACCCCAAAAGGAAATCATTACGCGAATTATCGTTCGTCTTGGCGAAAGACCGGATTATCCGCGCCACAATCGCAAGATCCGTTAGGAATAACTGGGCCCGTTGACTAGCTGCATTTTTTTGGACCCAAATCTCGCTAGTGTGATTGGAAAAAACATGAGAAGAGTGAACTGTGTGCCTACGAAAGGATGGGTCGAGACATGGCTCAGCAAGTTCTCTCTATCGAGTACCAGCCGTTAGCATCTCTCCAGTTTGATTCGCAAAATCCTCGCCTTCATAGCAAGAAGCAGATCCGGCAAATCGCACGAAGTATCGAAGCGTTTGGCTTTAATGTCCCAGTTCTGGTCGATGCCCGACGGCAATTGGTCGCTGGCCACGGCCGCGTGCTGGCCGCCCAACTCTTAGGAGTGACTGACGTCCCCACGATCAGGCTCGAACATCTTACCGAAGCTCAAACCCGCGCCTTCATGATTGCCGACAACCGTCTAACGGAAAACTCGGTCTGGGATGACCGTTTGTTGGCGGAGCAGCTCAAATCCCTCGCGGTACTTGAGCTCGATTTCAGTATTGACGTTACAGGATTCGAGATGGGCGAGATCGACGTCATGATCGAGGATCTTGCACCGACGAGCAGTGGCAAGGACGATCCCGCTGATGCAATTCCCGACTTCGGGACAAAACCGCAGGTCACCCGGGCCGGTGACCTGTGGGTTCTGGACCGCCATCGGGTCTACTGCGGCGATGCACGAAACGGCGCAGTCTATTCTGTAGTCATGAAGGATCGACGCGCAGATATGGTTTTTGCAGACCCGCCTTACAACGATCCCATCGATGGCTACGTTACTGGCTTCGGAAAGGTTCACCACCCGGAATTTGCCGTGGCTTCAGGTGAGATGAGCGAGTCTGAATTTACGGATTTCCTGACGAACGTCTTGGCGGAGCTGGCCCGCAACAGTGTGGATGGAGCCTTGCAGTTCATCTGCATGGATTGGCGGCATTCGGGAGAACTGATTTCTGCTGCTCGCTCGATTTATGCGGAATTCAAAAATCTGTGCGTGTGGGTGAAAGAGGGCGCCGGGCAGGGCTCGCTGTATCGAAGCCAACACGAATTAGTGTTCGTCTTCAAGAACGGAAAAAGACCACACCGTAACAACATTCAACTCGGCCAGTATGGCCGTTACCGCACGAATGTATGGCAGTACCGGCGAGTGAATTCTCCCTTGCGCACCACGGAGGACGGCAACTTGTCCGCTCTTCACCCCACGATCAAGCCGGCTGACCTGGTCGCCGACGCCATCCTGGACTGCACTGCGCGCGGAGACGTCGTGCTCGATCCGTTCTTGGGCAGTGGCACGACGGTAATCGCAGCCGAGCGAACAGGCCGCGCCTGCTATGGAATCGAACTCGATCCACGCTATGTAGATTTGGTCGTTCGGCGATGGCAAGGTTTTACTGGTCAGAGCGCAGTTCTGGAATCAACGGGTCAAAACTTCAACGAAATCGAACAGGAGAACTATGGACGAGACAATTGATCCAGAGCGGTCCAAAGCCACGACTGTGGGCTACGGCAATCCGCCCAAGCACACCCGCTTCAAAAAGGGGCAATCGGGAAATCCTCACGGCCGACCAAGGGGTACGCTCAACATGGCAACGGTGCTCGAACGGACTGTGCGAGAGAGGGTGGTCATCAACGAAAACGGCAAACGAAAGACCATCACCAAGCTCGAAGCTGCTTTCAAGCAGTTGAGCAACAAAGCGGCATCAGGCGAATTGAAAGCGCTCCAGTTATTGTCAGGGTTGGTGCGCTCCGCTGAAGATCGTGCAGCGCAAACGTCCATTTCAAAATCTAATCTCGAGGAGGTCGACGAGAAGGTTTTTCTCGGGATTCTGGAACGCGTTGAAGCCGCCCGGAAAGAAAATCAAAGAGGTTTAAATGAATCTCGCACTGAGTGATTACCATGCTCTTTTGCGCCGGGACCTGAACGCGTTCATCCGGCGCACTTTCCATCAGCTGAACCCGACCGCAACATTCCTGCCGAACTGGCACATCGAGGTGGTCGCTTCGGCACTTGAAGCCTGCCGACGGGGAGAGATCACGCGTCTAATTATCAATCAACCTCCGCGATCGTTGAAGTCGCACTGTGCTTCGGTCGCCTTCACCGCGTTTCTCCTGGGTCATGACCCAAGTGCTCAAGTCATCGGCGCGAGCTACGGCCAGGACCTCGCTAGCAAACATGCCTTGGACTGTCGCACTATTATGGCCAGTGCCTGGTATCAGGCACTGTTCCCTCACACACGACTTTCACCTGGGCGTCAGGCGATCGAGAATTTCATGACCACAAGGCAGGGATCTCGCCTATCGACGTCAGTCGGGGGCGGTCTGACAGGAATGGGCGCAGACTTCATTATCATAGATGATCCGTTGAAACCAGATGAGGCGCTCTCCGATAGCCAGCGAAATGCCGTCAATAACTGGTTCGACCACACGCTCTACAGCAGACTAAACGACAAGAGAAAGGGACGCATCATTTTAATCATGCAGCGATTGCACGAGGATGACCTTGTTGGTCATGTTCTCGGCGGGGAGTCTTGGAAGGTGATCCGGTTTCCCGCTATTGCCGAAGAGGACGAAACTCATGTGATTCAAACACCCTATGGAACGCGCCGTTTTCAGCGTCGTACTGGCGAAGCGCTGCATCCGGAGCGAGAGCCACTTGAAGTACTGGATCGCATTCGAGAGACCCAGGGAGAGTACAACTTTGCGGGCCAATACCAGCAAGCTCCTGCCCCCCTGGGTGGAGGCATGGTCAAAGCCGAATGGTTTAAGACGTACACCGCAGCTGAACTGCCTGCGAGCTTCGAAATGAGCTTTCAAAGTTGGGATACGGCAAACAAGCCCACTGAACTAAGCGATTATAGCGTCTGCACGACTTGGGGAATGAGAGAAAAGCGCGTCTACCTACTTCATGTCTTTCGCAAACGCCTTGGCTATCCGGACTTGAAGCGCGCCGTGCGGGAGCAGGCAGAGGCGTTCAGTCCCAAAACGATTTTAATTGAAGATAAAGCGTCGGGCACGCAACTGATCCAGGAACTGGTCAGCGAGGGAATGCATGCGATCAAGAAGTACGAACCAACAATGGACAAGATCATGCGGATGCATTCGGTCACCAGCACGATTGAAAATGGTTTTGTTCATCTCCCCGATAAGGCACCGTGGTTGGGCGAGTACTTGCATGAACTCACAGGCTTCCCGAACGCGAAATTCGATGACCAGGCCGATTCCACCTCTCAGGCACTGGATTGGTTCAAGAAGCAATCCATGACTCGGACACACGGGATCCTCGAATATTACAAGCAGGAGGTTGAGAAAATGAAGGCAGGGAAGCCTTCTGGTTTTGATTCACCCTTACCTAACCAAGGCGCATTTGCTTCGTGAGTGGGACCGAACAGGATTTCCATTTGGACGCTATTGAAAGGCACTTGGTGAGACTGTAGCCTGCGATCAAACTCTGATCCTGTGTTGCTTCAGCCTGAATGGATAGAGGGCGCTTTCCGTTAGTGAGTATTCCGCCCTTCAGGGCGGGGATTTTCAAGGCACGAGGGTCTACCGATCCGATAAGGATTTGGAAGCAGCGCAAGCAGCAGGTTCCGGCGCTGCCATTGATCGTCTCGATCAGCCCACCAGGTTATCCCTCGGCATGGTTGCGTCCCCGAAGAGCCCGTTTCCGTTTCGCCCGGCAAGATCATTGTGGCTCCACCCCGTCCATCCGTCTCAATTTCCGGCTTGCCCGTCACCCGCCCGCTATCGACGCCTTGTGGTCTCAATCCACGAATCGCCGACCAATCGGCCGTTGCTCGTGCGCTTTTTATGAGCGAAGATTGGCCGTGGCAGGAAAGGATGAGTTCTCTCGGATTCATTGTTGCGCTCCTGTCGCTGACCGGCGCGGCCAACGCAACGCTAAAGCCGATCGAGGCCGATTTTCACCCCTTCGGCAACAAGGCCGTCACTGTCTATAAGACGACGCCCAGGGCGATCAGAAGATCTATCTCTATTTTCCGTTGGATTGGAGCGCAGCCAATCGGCGGCTGTAATCGTCTTCTTCTTTGGCGGCAGCTGTGCAACCGGAGTCCGGCGCAGTTTTCAACCACGGCCGAGTATTTTGCCACGTGTGGCCTGGTCGCAGCCTCGGCGGAGTACCGGACCACAACTATCCACCACACGCCTCCGGAGCGCTGCGCCGAGGAAGGCAAGAGTGCGATTCGCTGGCTCCGCATGAACGCACGGCATCTGGGGATCGACGGAATGCGTGTGATTGCCAGGCGGGGGGCTCGTCGGGCGGGGAATGGAGTATATTGTGATACGCGCTCAAACTGGTGTTCTGACTTGTCGTCGTTGGCCACGGCGCCGCTGCGCTCTCAGTGGTTCGGAACCCGTAACAATAGGGGCCATCGCCCGTGGTGGTGATCGGCGCTGACACCACGTAAAGTGGCTGCCGAATCGAAGGATCCCGCGATGGATCTCTCGGACTACACTCTCGACACGCTTCATAGTCACGGGGAGTCCGTGCTTTGCAGGGGCCGCCCCCGAACGGGCTCGAACCCGCATCCGCCCTCTGTTCTCGTGCTGATCTTGAGATCTGAGCATCCCCGACCAGAGAGTGTCCGGATGCTGGAACACGAGCACTCCTTGCGGGCCGAGCTGGATCCAGCATGGGCAGTTCCGCCAGTTGAGCTCACGCAACACGAGGGGCGAACCGTGCTTGTCCTCGAGGATCCCGGGGGCGAGCCGCTCGATCAACTGGTCGGAACGCCGATGGAGATGGGACAGTTCCTGCGCGTTGCGAGCGGTCTTTCTGCCGCAGTCAGGCAGCTGCACGGTCAGGGCCTCATCCACAAGGACCTCAAACCGGCCAATGTCATGATCGAGCCCAGCACCGGCCAGGTCTGGCTGATGGGCTTTGGGATCGCCTCTCGATTGCCGCGCGAGCGCCAGTCGGCAGAACCTCCCGAATTCATCGCGGGAACGCTCGCCTACATGGCCCCCGAGCAAACTGGAAGGATGAATCGTTCTATCGATTCACGCAGTGATCTCTACGCCCTCGGGGTCACGCTGTACGAAATGCTGACCGGCACTCTGCCCTTCACGGCATCCGATCCGATGGAGTGGGTACATTGCCACATAGCCAAACAGGCGATGGCGCCTGCCGAGCGGCGAAGGGATGTTCCGCACTCCGTATCGGGAATCATTACGAAGCTGCTCGCGAAGACTGCCGAGGAACGCTATCAGACCGCGGCCGGCCTGGAGAGCGATCTTCGGCGCTGCCTTGCTGAATGGGAACGCGAGCACCGCATCGGCGAATTCCTGTTGGGTGAACATGACACGCCAGACCGGCTACTGATTCCTGAGAAACTTTACGGACGACAACGCGAGGTCGAGACCCTGCTCGCCTCGTTCGACCGCGTCGTCAAGAGTGGCACTCCGGAGTTGGTGCTGGTCTCCGGATATTCAGGTATTGGCAAGTCCTCTGTCGTCAATGAGCTGCATAAGGCGCTCGTTCCGCCGCGCGGCCTGTTCGCATCAGGCAAGTTCGATCAGTACAAGCGGGACATCCCCTATTCCACGCTCGCGCAAGCCTTTCAGAGCCTCGTCCGGGCTCTTCTCGCCAAGAGCGAGGCCGAGTTGAACAGCTGGCGCGAAGCGCTTCGTGAGGCGTTAAGTCCGAACGGATTGCTGATCGTGGATCTGGTTCCTGAATTGAAACTCATCATTGGAGAACAGCCACCAGTCCCTGATCTTGAGCCGCAGGACGCGCAAAGGCGTTTCCAACTGGTGTTCAGGCGGTTTATCAGCGTATTCGCTCGGCCGGAGCACCCGCTCGCGCTGTTCCTCGACGACCTGCAATGGCTCGACGCGGCGACGCTCGACTTGCTGGAGGATCTCTTGACCCGATCGGATCTGCAGCACCTGATGTTGATCGGCGCTTATCGGGACAACGAGGTCGATGCCATGCATCCGCTGGTGCGCAAGCTTGAGGCCGTCAAGAACGCCGGTGCGAGGATAGAGGAGATCACGCTTGCGCCGCTCGCCAGCGAACACCTCGCGCAGTTGATTGCGGATGCGCTTCGCTGCGAACCGAAGCGAGCTGCGCCCCTCGCGCAACTGGTGCATGAGAAGTCGGGTGGCAATCCGTTTTTCGCCCTTCAGTTCATGTCTGCGCTCGCCGAAGAGGGCTTACTCACCTTCGATCATTACGCTGCGCGATGGTCCTGGGATCTCAATCGCATTCACGCCAAGGGATACACCGACAATGTGGTGGACCTGATGGTCGGGAAGCTGACCCGCCTGCCGGTTGAAACCCAGGCTGCATTGCAGCAGCTTGCCTGCCTCGGCATCGCCGAAATCACGATACTTTCTATCGTTCACAGGACCTCGGAGGAGGAGATCCACTCGGATCTGTGGGAGGCGGTCCGTCTGGAGTTGATTGTGCGACTGGAAGGCGTTTACCGGTTTGTCCATGACCGCGTCCAGGAAGCCGCCTATTCATTGATCCCGGTAGACCTGCGCGCCGCGGCCCATCTCCGGATCGGAAGGCTGCTCGCGGCGCACACGCCCCCGGAGAAGCGGGAGGAGGCGATCTTTGAGATCGTCAATCAACTCAACCGCGGCGCCGCGCTTATCACCGCACGCGACGAGCGCGAGCAGCTGGCCGAGCTCAACCTGATCGCGGGCAAGCGCGCGAAGGCATCTACCGCTTATGCCTCGGCGCTCAAATATCTCGTCGCCGGCGCGGCGCTGCTGGTGGAAGACTCGTGGGAGCGCCGACAAGAGCTCACCTTTGCGCTGGAGCTGCACCGGGCCGAATGCGAGTTCCTGACCGGCGCGCTGGCGGAAGCGGAGAATCGCCTGGCGGCGCTGTCAAACCGGGCCGCAACGACGGTGGAACGAGCCACGGTCGCCTGCCTGCGGGCGGATCTGTACACGACCCTTGATCAGAGCAACCGTGCCGTCGCCGTTGGTCTCGACTATCTCCGGCATCTGGGCATCGATTGGTCGCCGCACCCGACGGACGAGGAAGCACGGCGCGAATACGAGCGGATCTGGTCGCAGCTCGGCGGCCGCACGATTGAGGAGCTCGTCGATTTGCCCTTGATGAGTGACCCGGCGTACCTTGCCACCCTCGATGTGCTAACCAAGCTCGGGCCGGCTGCATTCTTTACGGATTTCAACCTGCATGCGCTGGTCACCTGCCGAGCAATCAATCTGAGCCTCGAGCACGGCTACAGCGACGGTTCGTGCCCCCATTTTGAATGGCTTGGCGCGGTCGCTGGCGCGTGCTTTGGTGACTACCAGGCCGGGTTTCGCTTCGGCCAGCTCGGCTATGATCTGGTCGAAAAACGCGGACTGAAGCGTTTCCAGGCCAGGACCTATAATAACTTTGCAGTTCAAGTCCTCCCCTGGACGAGACATGTCAAGGCTGTCCGCGATCTGCTGCGTCGGGCGTTCGAGGCCGCAAACAAGATTGGCGACCTCACCTTTGCAGCTTACAGCTGTGCCAATCTGAACTCGCACCTTCTCGCGGCGGGCGATCCGCTCGTCGAGGTGCAACGCGAGGTCGAGCATGGCCTAGCGTTTGTGCAGAAAGCGCGGTTCGGGTTCGTCGTTGACCTCATCAGCCCGCAGCTTGGGCTGGTCCAGACACTGCGTGGGTTGACCGCGAAATTCGGCTTCTTTGACGAGAAGCAGCTTGACGAGCAGCGGTTGGAGCGCCGTTTCGCCGGTAATCCGAATTTGGCGCCTGCCGAGTACGGGTATTGCATCTACAAGCTGCAGGCGCGCTTCATGGCCGGCGATTATGCGTCGGCTATCGAGGCCTCAGCAAGGGCGCAAAAGCTGCTTGGGGCATGGCAAACAACTCTGGAAACGGCGAGCCATTACTTCTACGGAGCGCTTTCCCGAGCGGCATTTTACGACTCCGCATTGCCCGACGAGCGGCAGGAGCATCTGGAGGCTCTGGCCGCCCACCACCGGCAGCTCGAGGTCTGGGCAGTAAATTGTCCGGAGAATTTCGAAAACCGCGCTGCGCTTGTCAGCGCAGAGATCGCACGTATCGAGGGCCGCATACTTGATGCCGAACGTCTTTACGAGCAGGCCATCCGCTCGGCACGCGCAAACGGCTTTATCCACAACGAGGCGCTCGCCAACGAAACGGCCGGGCGCTTTTACGGGGCGCGCGGTCTCGAGCAGATCGCGCAGCTTTACCTGCGAAACGCCCGCCAGTGCTACCAGAGCTGGGGAGCCGACGGCAAAGTGCGGCAACTCGACCAGCTCTATCCGCACCTCCGCAAGGAAGAGCCAGTGCCAGACGCGCGCCGCACGATCGGCACGCCGATCGAACACTTGGATCTTGCAACGGTCCTCAAGATATCGCAGGCAGTGTCCGGCGAAATCGTGCTGGAAAACCTCGTCGACGCGCTGCTCCGGACCGCCATCGAGCACGCCGGGGCGGAACGTGGACTGCTCATTCTGCCGCGAGGCGCCGAGCTGCGGATCCAGGCGGAAGCGACTACCGGCGGCAGCTCCGTCGCGATCGCTCTGCGTGACGCACCAATCTCCAACGCTGAACTGCTGGAACCCGTAGTTCAATATGCCGCGCGAACACAGGAGAGTGTCATCCTCGATGATGCGTCGGCTCGAGGCTCGTTCTCGAATAACGAGTACATTCGTCGCGCGCACGCGCGGTCCATCCTGTGCCTCCCGCTAGTAAAACAAGGCCGGCTGATTGCCGTGCTCTACCTCGAGAACAACTTGGCGGCCAATGTGTTTACTCCGGCGAGAATTGCAGTGTTAAATGTGCTCGTCTCGGCGGCGGCGATTTCGCTCGAAAATAGCCTTTTGTATCGCGAGCTCCAGGAACGCGAAGCAAAGATCAGGCGTCTTGTGGACGCCAATATTGTCGGGGTGTTGATCGCGAATCTTGAAGGCCAGATCCTCGAGGCCAATGACGCCTTTCTCGAGATGGTCCGGTACACGCGTGACGACCTCACCTCCGGACGACTCCGATGGACAGAGCTGACGCCTCCCGAATGGCAAGCCCTCACCGAACGAGCGGTGGAGCAGCTCAGAGCGAGCGGCACCTGCGAAATGTATGAAAAGGAGTACTTCCGCAGCGACGGCAGCCGCGTGCCCGTGCTGATCGCTGCCACGGTGATTGGGAACCCCCGGAACGAGACCCTGGTATTCGTGCTCGACCTCACGGAGCGCAAGCGCGCAGAGGAAGAGCGCGAGAGACTGCGTCAGGCCCAAGCCGACTTGGCCCATATGAGAAGGGTAATCACGGTCGGAGAGCTGGCGGCATCGCTCGCTCACGAGATCAAGCAGCCGATCGCCGCCGCGGTATTGAATGCCAAGACGTGTGTGCGATGGCTACAGCGTGATTCGCCCGATGTCACAGAGGCGTGCGAGGCTGCCTCAAGAACGGTCAGGGACGCGACGCGCGCCGCCGACATTGTCGACCGAGTTCGCTCCCTTTACAGGCGAGGTACCCCACAACGGGAGCTGGTTGACTTGAACGAAATCATTCAAGAGATGATCGTTCTGCTGCAAGATACGTCGAATCGGCACTCTATCGCGATCCGTACCGAGCTCGCCACCAGTCTGCCCAAAGTCATGGCCGATCGCGTGCAGCTTCAGCAGGTACTGATGAACCTCTTGCTGAACGGCATCGAGGCGATGAAAGATATGGGCGGTGAACTGATGGTAACGTCCAAGAGGACCGAGGATGGCCAATTACTGATTTCGGTGAGCGATTCGGGCATCGGATTACCCGTCGAGGAAAGCGAGCGCATTTTCGAAGCGTTCTTCACTACCAAACCGCAGGGCACCGGCATGGGACTCTCTATCAGTCGGACGATCGTCGAGTCACATAGCGGCCGTCTGTGGGCGAGCGCTAATACAGGACGGGGCGCAACGTTTCATTTCTCTCTGCCGACCGAAGCTAAGGCGGTTGCAGTGTCGCCAGAAAGAACTTGATGCCGCGAACTTCCTGGGCTTTTTGAGGTCCTTTGCGGTTAGCTGTTTGTTCCTTAACCAATGGAAGCAACAACCATCAATACGACTGAAAAGCTCTCCGCCTCGCGCTGGATGGTGCTTACCATCATTGTGCTCGTGCAGTTCCAGATACAGTTAGTAACGTTTGCTCCCGCAGCTGTCGCCAGCCCTATCATCTCGAACCTCCAGCTGACCCGAACGGAATTCGGGCTAATCATGTCGGCTCTAAACATTACGATTGTGATTTGTCAGGCCTTGGGAAGTGTGCTCGTCGACCGTGCAGGGCTGAAACTCGGTCTGTTTTCTGGAATTGCACTGTTGGGTATAGGTGCAGCCATTTTGCTGGGCGTGCACAGCCTAAGATTTCTTATATTCGGCAGAGTTGTTCAGGGAATTGGCATCGGTATCAGTTATCCCGTGATGGGTGCTTTAATCATGGCCTGGTTTTCCAAGCGAGAGCAACCGTACATTAACACGATTTTTGCTGCAGTTACCTTCATGGGAATCGGGGCAGGAATGGTTGTCACTGTCGGGCTATTTCGCTGGTTCAGTGGCTCATGGAGGCACGCACTTGGGTCTTATGGGTTCAGCATCCTCGCCACGGCGCTCGTTTGGCTGGTAATCGGACGAAATAGCCAAGAGGTTGTTTCTACGGAAGAGACATCAGCGGCTGGCGCCACTGCCAAGAATCCGAGTTCGCTCTCGAAAGCCCTCACTATGCCCGTCGTTTGGACGCTGGCACTAGGCACCTTTGCGATCTCATGGGTTTACAACATGTACTTTTCCTTCGTACCCCTGTTTCTAGAGAGCGGGCGGGGTATTTCGTTAGCAAATGCCAACCGCCTGGCATCCCTACTTCCATTTAGCGGCGTAGCAGCGGTAATTGCCTTTGGCGTTTTAGCAACTCGGACTACATGGCGGAAGCATTTACTATGGACAAGCTGCGCGGTGGTCATCTTGGGCAGCATCGCCCTTTTTTTCGGCGAAGGTGCGATGACCAAGGCAGGGTTGCTCGTCGCAGGATTTGGGCTCTCCGGCTTCCTTCCCGTCTTGAACACATACATTATGTCCTTACCGTCAATGACGCCCTCGCTGGTAGCGGCAATCGTCGTCGTGGTGAATATGGCGGTATACATGGCCGGATTCATTTCTCCTCTCGCTGTTGGCTGGGTTTCTCAGAGTTCATTTGGATTGCGGAATACCCTGGCCCTGTTCTCCTGGATTGAATTAGTCGCGATTCTCATGTTCATGCGGTTACCGACAATCGCGAGCGTGGACGTTTCTAACACCGAGAGGACCAGCGCATCCTTCAATCATTGAAATGCCTCCCTCGTGACCGACGGCAAGTACATACTCTCCAAGTACATTTGAACAGCCTCGAAGTCGGTTACGGCTGCGTATGCCGTGGGAATTTGTGGGTCTGACGAGGAGGAGCTCAGCAGCGCAATGGAACCACACAAACAAGTAGGTATAGGTTTTAAAATGCGCGTTCCAATGATCTCAGAAGTAAAGCTTGAGCCCGAATTGAATCTCGCGAGCGTTGCTGAAGCGCGCCGTCGAGAAGATCTTCCCAAAATTCGGATTGTTGCCAGCTGAAAAGTCTAGGTCGGGGACACCGAATTGGGGATGATTAAACAGGTTGTAAAATTCAGCGCGAAACTCGAGATTGCTTCGCTCGGTGATGCCGGTGACTTTCGCGAAATTCAGGTCGAAGTTCTCCGTGCCATCAGCAAAGAGTATGCCTCTCCCAGCGGTGCCGAAGGTGCCGAGGGGTTGCAACTGAAATGCCGCTTTGTTGATCCAGTTGTTCGGGCTGCGATTGTCTAGATTGGGATCACCCACACGATTCGGACGGCAACTCGCAAAAAACGGAATGCGCGTCAGGCAAGGATCGCTGTTGTCGCGGACCGTCAGCGGCACTCCGTGAGAAAGAACGAGGATCGGACTCATCCTCCATCCGCCGACCAACTTGTCCGTAAGGCCCTCGTTATCCAGGAACCGCTTCCCAGATCCGAAAGGCAGCTCCATGGACCCAATGAACGTGAATCGGTGACGAACGTCGAAAGCGCAAAGCCCTCTTTCAGCGGCGGGGTTGTACTCGTTTTGAGGCACGAAAGGATCAATCACAGAGCCGCCGCCGGAGTGGAACTGCGAAGCCTGGTCGATGCATTTCGACCAGGTGTAGCCGGTCAGGAAAGTGTAGCCGTTTGAAAAACGCTTGTTGATGCTGGTAACCAGTCCGCTGTAGCTCGAATTCGCCCAACTGCTCGATCGAAAAATGTCGCCGAATCCCGCGAAGGGCCTGCGCTGCTCCAGGTTTGCTTCCGACGGAGGCTGGCCGTTCACCGGAACAACAAACGGTTGGTTCAGATCCCGGAAATTGAGCAGCTTGCGGCCGAGGGTTCCGACGTAGCCAGCTTCCAAGAGGAAGCCGGCGCCGAGATCGTGTTGCAAGTTGAGGTTGTACTGCTGCATGTAGCTGGTGCGGATATGTGGATCGGTGACCACAACTAGGCCAGTTCCCGGAGGCACGCAAGTTCCGCCGCACGTTGGGTCGGCCAGGCTAACAAAACCGACGCCGCCCGAATCCGTCACGGTTGGAAAGGTAGTGAAGGGCGGTTGCAACAGATTCTGTAGAACGAGGTTGGAACCAAACTCTGCAAAGAAAATTCCGTATCCGCCTCGCACAGCCCACTTTCCATTGCCAAAAACATCGTAGGCGAAGCCCAATCGCGGCTGAAAGCCCCTCTTGTCTGGGAAATACCCGCACTTGTCGCAGAGCCCGCGGGACTTGTCTCCCGCTAGCACTGTGGTGGCGACACCGCTACCAGGGACACCAAACGTGGGCAGTTTGTCGATGAACACTGTCGAGGTTTGTCCATACTTATCTATCATCGGCGTGGCGTATTCCCACCGAAAACCGAGATTGAGAGTCAGTTTTGAAGTAACTTTGTAATCGTCTTGCCCAAATAGGCTAAAATCTTTCCACCGTTGGCCCAGCACGTCGCGTTTCAACGAGCCGTAGGTGAAAGAAACCGATTCACCCAGCAAGAAATCCGCCAAGCCGTTCGCTGTGAAGTTCCCGGTAAACAACATATTTCCTGCTTCAGTGAACTGGAAGCGAACATTCTCCTGCTGCCAACGGACCTCCCCGCCGGTCTTGATGGTGTGCTTGCCGTGCACGATGATCAGAGTGTCGTGATACTGGTACGTGTTGAATATGAAACGCGAAGGCCCCTGGACCGTGTTGCCCACGCCCGAATAACCGGTGATGCGTATGTCCGTGAGACCTACGTTGTCCGGCACCGGGAAATTGATGCCCACGTCCTTGGGCTTCGGCGTATTCGGGAAGGTCGTCGGATTGAAGGTTCGACTGAAGCCGGCGTGGAAATCGTTCAGGAGGTTGGCCGAAAATGTGTGCGTGTAACCAAAAGCGAAGTTCTGGTTTCGATTGACAAATGTTTGCGAAAATCCCGGGAACTGCGCAGGGGCTGTACCTCCGGGCTGGAACGGATCCAGCTGATTATTATTGTCGTAAATGTATCGACCGAAGATCTGGTCTGTTTTTCTCAGCAGATGATCGATGCGCATGATGAATTGCTTGCTATCATTTTTCGCCGAGGGACTGGAAGTAAAATTTTCGCCGCCTGCGTTGGGCTGCGGGTAGAGCTTCAGAATTGCTTTTGCCACCGGACTGATGCAGGCGTCCGGAATCGTGCCGCCGACGAAATTCGTTCCGGGCACATTGCCGCCCGCCGTGCATCTTGAATTTGCAGGATTTTTGATTTGTGCCGATGCACCGAAGACCCCCGCGCGATGCGCATCATTGGGAACCGTGGTTGCTTGCGTCAAACCCCTGCGCTCACGGAATCCCTCATAGGAAAAAAAGAAGAATAAACGCCCTTTCCGTATGGGGCCTCCGATATCACCGCCAAACTGGTTTCGCTTCAGGGGCGGTACCCTATCCGCGAAGAAATTTTTGGCGTCCAGCTTGTCGTTTCTCAGAAATTCCCACAACGCACCGTGAAAAGAATTCGTTCCGGACTTGATCACTGCATTGACGACAGCTCCGGAGTTACGTCCGTACTCCGCCGAAAACAGATTGGTCTGTATCTTGAATTCCGCCAGAGCATCAATGGCCGGCTTAATCTGCAGTGTATTGCCCTCCAGTTCGGAGTTTGCAACGCCATCCAACAGGAAGTTGTTCATCGAATCGCGCGCGCCATTGACGTTGTAGGCGTTCTGCGTAAACCCGCGGCCTGGTTGAATTGGTGCTACACCGGTCTGCAATAGCCCTAAGTCGCTGAAATTGCGGCCATTCAATGGAAGATTTTCAATCAGCTTCTCGGACATGACTTTTCCGAGTGTTGCCGTTGTGGACTGCACCTGGATGGCCTCTCCAGCAACTTCAACCGTCTGGCTCAAAAGCCCGATTTGCAGTTCCACATCGACGCGAGATTCCTGGTTCACTTCCACCGTAACCGGCCGGCGGACATAGCGCTTGAACCTCTCTAGCTCGGCGGAAAGCTCATATTGCCCTGGAGGCAACAGAAGAATTTCGTAAGTTCCGGCGTCGGAGGAGACCGTGTCTCGCGTAATCTTCGTCTCGGTGTTCAGCGCTTTTATGAGCACTTTCGGAACAACCGCGCCCGAACTGTCTTTCGCGGTCCCGACGATCTTTCCCGTGGTCAGCTGCGCGGATCCTGGCTGCGCGCATACTACATGGATCGCCATCATCAGTAATGCGAAACAGC
>Ga0209117_1000474_pt1 | contig 16739 bp, 20 predicted proteins | sample BlaSpr_A8_OM2_M2_FD_187978 | JGI IMG/M metagenome (GOLD analysis project Ga0209117, IMG submission 187978) | Forest soil microbial communities from Thunder Bay, Ontario, Canada - Black Spruce, Ontario site 2_A8_OM2_M2 (SPAdes) (version 2) | ecosystem: Environmental > Terrestrial > Soil > Boreal...
GTCCTGGCCGTAAGTCGTGACCTCGCTGAGCCGGGTGCCCATGCAGACCCAATGGATCAATGTCCGAGACTCGCCCGGTTTGGCGGGACCGAAGTCAAAGCCGACGGTGCAGTCCACCGATCCTTGCTCGATCGGATTCCTGCCGAGCGTTCCATCTTCAGCATCGACCCATGTGCCCGCCGCGCCGTTGCCCTTCTTGCCGTTGGCCCAGGTGCTGATCCCGAATTCGGGCCCGCACTGGCCGCCGATGAGGAAGTAGCGATTGCCCTTGTAAGCGATGATCCCTCGGTGCCGGGGATCGAAGGCGACTGTATTGCCGATATCCGTGCCTTCGATGTACCAGTCGTAGTGGAAGAAGATCCTTCCAGTGGTGAAGCCGGTCGCCGACTCGACCGAGACATCGCGTATGAACCAGTTGCGGGCGAGATCCACGTAGTCCGCGAATTTCGCGGTGATCCCCAAGCCGGCATGCTTGAGGGTGACATCGCTGACAAGCGAGTCCTCCGCGTAGCCGAGATTGCGTTCCCACCCAGAAGCGTCCAACCACGCAAACTTGCCATCGACGAATAACCCTGTGCGGCAGATGTTGCCCATCGTCTGGTTGGCGTCGCCGACGCGCGGAAAGTAGATGTCGCGGACTGAGTAGTTGGCGTCGAAGCCGACCAGCGCGTTGCCATTTCCGACGACGAGGCTTCTGGGCACGTCTTGCGGGCCACATGCTAAACCGGGCGCGCGCAGGGCGCACTCTTTTCGGTAGAGACCGTTAACAACGTGGGTATCCCAGCGGTCCCACGGTGCCTACAATCGCGTCAACCGATACAGCAACAACGGAGCACTACGTCTTGGAACAGGAATCGAATCCATTCAGCCCGCCCGTCCGCATCGTCGCCTCGAAGCGACGGCGTCGGACCGTCTCTGCCCGTCTTCGGTCGGGCGTGCTCGAGTTGCTCGTCCCTTCGTGGATGCCGCAGTCCGAACGGCAGCAATGGGCCGAGAAGATGCGCGTGCGCCTCGAGCAGCGCATCACGCGTTCCCGGCCTTCAGATGAGAGGCTCGCGGACCGTGCGCGCGCGCTCAACGAGCGCCACTTTGGCGGCCGGCTGCAGTGGATGTCGATCGGCTTCGTGGAGATGGCGCACATCTGGGGAAGCTGCACGTTCACGACCGGAAACATTCGCATCGCCAAGCGCGCGGCAGCCCTGCCGGACTGGGTTCTCGACTACCTGCTCGTCCACGAGCTTGCTCATCTCGAGGAGAGCGACCACGGGCCCGCGTTTCACGAGCTGGAGAACAGATACCCGCTGACCGAGAGGGCGAAGGGCTACCTGATGGCTCTGGACGCCGCGGCCGCGCCTACGGCGTAAAGACGATCTTGGTCGCCTCGCGGGCGGCAAACATGCGGTACGCCTCTTCAGCCTGGTCCAGCTTCATGCGGTGACTGATGATCAATTCTGGCTTCAGCCGCCCAGCCGCAATCAGATCCAACAACGGCCGCATGTACTTCTGAACGTTGCACCGTCCTGAGCGAAAGGTCAGCGCCCTTTCCCACATAGTCCAGTACGGGAAATCGCCGATTAGCTGACCAGGCACGCCAACCATCGAAATCGTGCCGCCTCCCCGCACGCACTGAATCGCGGTCTCGACCGACGCGGCAGCTCCGACAGCCTCGATGCTGGAGTCCGCCCCGATGCCGCCTGTCTGGCTCGCGATCGATTCGACTGGGTGTGCCCGAGACGCGTTGATGGGAGTGCCACCAAGCTCCTGCGCTACCTCGAGGCGGGAATCGACCATGTCAACCACAAAGACTCTTGCCGGTCCAAAGAGTTGGGCGCACATCGTCGCCATCAGGCCAACCGGCCCAGCTCCGATCACAGCGACCATGTCACCCGGTTTTATCTCGGCTCGTTCGGCCGCAAAGAATCCGGTAGCCAGGATGTCACCAACAAAGATCGCCTGCTCATCCGACATTCCCGTGGGGATCGGCTCCATCGAGTGGTCGGCCATTGGCACGACGATGTACTCGGCCTGGCCACCACCCAGGCCACCCATAACTTCGCCGAAACCAAACGTCGCGATGTTCAAGCATTCGTTGAACCAACCCTTGCGGCAAAGCGCGCAGTAACCGCAAGACACGTAAAAGCTCGCCACCACCCGGTCGCCAGGCTTGAATCGCTTGACGCCTGAGCCGACCTCTTCGACCACCCCGACAAACTCGTGGCCGAGCAGCTCGCCGGCACTCATGGGAGCGCGCCCGTTGTAGGCGTGCAGGTCAGATCCGCACAGGGCTCCGAGAGTCACTTTCAACAAGGCCTCGTCGGGCCCCTTGAGCGACGGCTTCGCCACGTCGACGACCCTGACCTCGCCTACGCCCTGGAACGCCACCGCCTTCATGGCACGGATTCTATGCCCGGCCCGGCGCTAGGGTTGGTCCATGCGGCTGAAGGGAGCGGTGGTGGTGATCACCGGGGCCTCCAGCGGCATCGGAGCGGCCACCGCCATCGCCTTCGCCAAGCGCGGCGCGCGGCTCGAGCTTGGCGCCCGGCGCGTGGACCGCCTGAATGCCGTGGCCCAGAGGTGCCGGGAAGCTGGATCGCCTGACGTCAACGTCCGCCACATCGACGTCGGTCGAGAAGGTGATACACGCGCGCTCATCGCAGCCACGCTTCGCACACATGAACGCCTCGACGTGCTCGTCAACAACGCAGGCGTCGGCTGGGTGGGCCGGCTGCATCAGATGCCCGACGACAAGGTCGCCGAGCTCATCGCCACCAACCTCAGAGGTGTGATCGCGACAACCCAGGCCGTCCTGCCGTGGATGCTCGCGCGCCGGCGCGGCGTGATCATCAACGTCGCCTCGGTGGTGGGCTTTCGAGCCTCGCCCTATTCGGCGGTGTACTCCGCGACCAAGCACGCGGTGGTAGGCCTCTCCCACGCGTTGCGCGGCGAGCTTTCCGGCACGGGGGTCAAGGTCTGCGCCGTCTATCCCGGAGTGACCTCCGGAACCGAGTTCTTCGGCCAAGCCGACCGAGGTATCGGCCCTCATTACCCGGTCTCCTGGGTGGCTGACCTGATCGTTCGCACCGCGCAGTTTCCTCGCCGCGATGCGATGGTGGTGCCCTTGCGAATCGGCCACCTGGCCGAGCCTGTCTTCGGTGGCTTGATGGACCATGCGCTCGGCGAAATCAGGCGGCGCGCGTCGCCGCAGCTCAGCGGGACGGGCATACCTCCGAGCTAGCGACTATTTCTGCCACGCATCCAAGAGTCTTTGCAGCTGCTGCGCGTTCTTGACTGAATAGTTCGAGTAGTTGTTGTTCATCAGCGCGTGCACCTGTTTGGCGGATCGCTCCATCTCTTTGATGCGCGGAACCCACTCCGCCAGCTCTTCGTCCTTGTAGTCGTATCGAAAGCGCAGGTTCGGCGGTGCGCCCTTGATATCCCAGGTCTCGTGGTTGCGGCCGTGAAAGCGAATGACTGCGAGGTTGCTCGACGTCACCTCATATGCCATCGGCATGCTCGTCTTGTGACCCGGCGGCACGTCCACTGCGACAAATGGGATGTCCCGGGTGCGAAGGAAAGCGAGCGTGCCGTCGCGGTGACGGTCGTCCAACCACTCGGGTTTGCGGAATTCGACCGCGATCTGGAAGCCGAACATGCGCTCCTGGCATTGCTCGATGTACGAGAGGGAACGCGACGTCGGCAGGAACCAGGGCGGGAACTGAAAGAAGACCGCGCCTAGCTTGCCCGCTGCGCGAAGCGGCTCGAGCGCGGTCCGGAATCGTTCCCATGACTCGTCCAACAGCTCCTCGGGCATCTGCTCGAGGTAGATGTTCTTGTCGCGAAGCTTTTCGGGAAGCTGGTCACGGATGTCTTTGGGCAATGCCATCGGCTTGGTCGGGTGGTTGGTGAACAGCGAGAAGGACTTGACGTCGAAGGTGAACCCTTGTGGCGTGCGAGCGACCCAGAGCTCCGAGTTCTCAGGCTTGGGCATGCCGTAGTAGGTGGAGTCGACCTCCACAAGAGAGAACTGGCTCGCATAGAAGTTGAGCCGCTCCTCCGAGGTCTTGGCATGAAGCGGGTAGAAGAGCTTGGAGTCGATCAGCGACTTGTCGATCCAGCCGGCAATCCCGCAGCGCACGGTCATTCGATCGATCGTAGTGCCAGCTCGACCCCACCCCTGAACTGACCGAGAAGGAACGTCGCATCAACCGAGTTATGATCCGGGCGCCCGTGGGCCGCTACATCCGCTACTGGTACACGTACCGCACCGCGGTCGCGGTCCTTATTGCCTTCGTGCTCAGCGGAGCCATCTACTGGCTCTACACCCAGCAGCTGGCATGCGACGCCCATGAATTGAGCTGTATAGCCAACGTTTCGGTCCACCCTCAAGACCGATTCGTCGACCAGCTTGGGCCGGGCAACAACGTCGCGATCGTCGGGATCGACGACCGAAGCCTTCAAGAGATCAAGCAGTACCCGCCACCGCGCAGCGTCTATGCCCAGGCGCTGGTGACGCTCCAGTCGAAAGGGGCGCAGGTGATTGCCTTTGACGTCGGGTTCCCAGATCCCCGAGAGGCCAAGGGCGACCTTGCCTTCGCGAAGGCGCTGGCCGAAAGCAAAGTCCCCGTCGTGCTTTCGTATGGCGCTTCCACGGCGTGTCCTGGACAGCCGAACTGCCCGCCGCCAAACGGCAAGGTCGTCCAGCAGGGGATCGACCAGATTCCCCTCAAATTGTTTCGCTGCAAGGACACCGACCCGAATCCCGATGTGCCATGCCGGCAGCCTTACCCCAACGTCATCCTCGCCTCGACCGACCTTGTCCTCGACGCTGACGGCGTCACTCGCCGGATTCCCCTGTTCGTGCAGCCCGCCTGCTTCGCCGCCGGCAGGTGCAACACGCCGGTGATCGATTCCCTCGGCTTCGCTGCCTACCGAGCCTTCTTCGACCAATCACAGAGCTTGCGGGAATCTAATGGCATTGCCACTTTCGGGAGTGCCCTGAGCGTGCCGGTGGATTCCACCGGCTCCGCGTTGATCAACTTCACCGGGCCTCCGAACACCTTCAAGCAGTACAAGCACTATGTCTCCTTTTCGGACGTCCTGAACGGATCGGTCCCGCGGGATGCGATCGACGGCAAAATCGTGCTGGTCGGCTACTACCAGCTGTCGGGAGTAAACGACCAGCAGCTCGTGACGACGAGCGCCGGCCAGAACGGAACGCTTCCGATGGCTGGTGTGGAAATCCACGCCAATGTCGTCGACATGCTGCTCGGGCCGCACAAGGTGTTGAGTCCGGAGCCTGCATGGATGCTCTTCGTGATCGTCCTTGTGTTGGGATTGGCGACCGCGGTCGGAGTCTCACGCGTCAGTGTTCTATGGGGACTCGGCGGCACCGTGGTGGCGTTGATCCTGTTCACGCTCGGCATGAGCTATCTCGCGAATTTCAATGGCCTGGTGCCCGACCTCTTCCATCCATGGCTTGCGATCGCACTGACTTACTCGGGAGTCACGGCCTATCGCTTCCTGTACGAGGACCGGGAGAAACGGAAGGTCACCCGCGTGTTCGGACAGTTCCTCAAGCCTGAGATCGTCGCCCAGCTGGCCAGGAATCGTGCAGGCGTCGAGGCCATCATGCGAGGCGGCGAGCGGCGCGACTTGACGCTGCTGTTCGCGGACATCCGCGGGTTCACCTCGATGTCGGAAAAGATGGCGGCGCCCGATGTGACCGAGGTGGTCCAGATGTACCTCGACCACCTGAGCGGGATCATCTTCACCTGGGACGGCACCGTTGACAAATACGTCGGCGACGAGATCGTGGCATTCTGGAATGCGCCCCGGCTGCACGAGAACCATGCACTGCTCGCCCTGCGCTGCGCGTACGACCTGGTCAATCGCGCCCCCGAGCTCGAGCAGCGACTGCTCGCCAAAGGCCTGCCACCCATCCGCTGGGGCATCGGTATCAACACCGGTCCCGCCGTCGTCGGCATGATGGGTTCACGGAGCCGCATCCAGTACACGGCACTGGGCGACACCGTCAACACCGCCGCCCGCTTCTGCTCTCAAGCACCGGGCTTCCACGTCCTGATCGGCCAGCTGACGTATGAGATGTGCAAGGACTACATCGCAGTCGACCTGGTGCCCGGCGTCCAGCTCAAGGGGAAGTCGGCCGAGACCTTCCGTATCTACCAGGTGACAGCGATCCGGGAAACGCCTGCGTCGCCATGGGTCGCGTTTCCGTCCCCGATGGCGGACCAGGCCTATCAGACGATGATCACGCAGTACTCGCAGCAGGCCATCATCGCCGCGGGCAAGTCGGAATCTCACGACATCCTCGTCGGCGAGGAAGCGAAAGAGGCACTCGCGGGCCAGGGGCCGTCGTCGAGCTAGTGGAGGTAGGCGGCCACCAGCGAGGCAAGGACAGCGCCCAGGGAGATCACCCCGGCCAGCACGCCCAGGCAGCCCGCTGACTTCGACACCGGCTTAACCGGTGGGGCGGGGTTGTACACCGCTTGCGCCGCAACCGCTGTCGCGGGTTGTTGGAAGGGAATGCCGATCGGCGTCGCGGCAGGCATTGCGCCTGGAACCATTTTGGAGAGGTCGGCTCCGGGTTCGAGGCTGCGCCGCCAGCCCGGGTAGAGACGGTCGGCGATCCTCGATATCGACTCGTCGAATTCCTGGCCTGTCTGGAAACGGTCCTCGGGGCGTTTGGCTACAGACTTGAGGATCACCGCTTCCAGCTCCGCGTCCAGCCCCGGACGGTGCACAGAGGGAGGCTTTGGGGGCGCCTGGACGTGCTTGGCCATAAGCGTGAACGGGCCATCGGCGTCGGTGGCGGTAAACGGTGGCTCGCCGACCACCAGCTCGTAAAACATGATCCCGGCCGAGTACAGGTCGCTGCGGCCGTCGACCTTGCTCGAGGACACCTGTTCGGGCGACATGTATTGCGGCGTACCCACAGTGGTGCCCGTCTTGGTCGCCATGCCACCCACCTCGGTGTCGTCGGTCAGCCGTGCGATTCCAAAGTCGGCCACCTTGACCATGCCTTCATCGGAGAGCAGGACGTTTTCAGGCTTCATGTCTCGATGCACTACCGCGTGCTTGTGCGCGTAGTCGAGCGCTTGAAGCACGCCGTGCATGACGGCGAAGACCTGGGGCGGGGACATCGGCCCTCGGAGCAGCGAATCTCGGAGCGATCGGCCACGTACGAATTCGAGGACGATGTAGTTCGCGTCCCCGATGAGCTCGAGGTCGTGGACCTGAACCAGATTGGGATGGCTGGTTCGCGCCATCACCTGGGCTTCCTGCAGAAAGCGCTTCAGTGCGAGGGGGTCGCCGGTCGGCGGCTGGATCAGCTCCTTGATCGCTACTTCACGACCAAGACCTGGTTGCTCAGCGAGATAAACAGCCCCCATGCCTCCGCGACCCAGTTCACCCTTGACGCGGTACTTGCCGATGTAACGGTCAGCAGTCGGCGGCGGAGCGGTGGGCATGGCAGGGATCGGAGGTGGAGGAGTGGACGGCGGAGGGACCGGGATGATGCGCATCGTGGCGGCGACATCCGAGACGTGCGGAACCGATGTCGCCGGAGGAGCGGCCTCAGGGACGGATTCCGCCGGCGCTGGAGCCCATGCGGGAACCGGTGTCGGTTCCAAATTGGGTGGCGTCGCCGGGGCTTGACCGGACTCGGTCATCTCGTCGCGAGACTACCAGAGAGCGGGTTCAGATCAGATCAAGTTGAGAGCAACCGTCGTCAAGCTATGGCATTTTGGCGGCATTCACCCGATAATCGGCCCGCACCAAGCCAGCAAATTGGAGAGGAGATAGCTCATGTCGCAGATGCCACCGCCCCCGCCGCAACCGGCTCCCATGGGAGGATCGCCGAGCGCTGTGGGCGGCAACAAGAAGACCTACACGATCCTGGCGTACGTCCTGGGTTGGATCGGCGGACTCATTTTTCTTTTCGTCGGCAAGGACGACCCCGATGTCAAATGGAACGCCGCCAACTCGTTGGTCATCTTCGGTAGCCTTTCCATCGCGATCCTCATCCTGAGCTTCATTCCAGTGATCAACTTTTTGGTCTTCGTGCTCTGGCTGGTGGGTTTTGTCTACTGGGTGATCTTCCTGGTCCAGTCACTGCAAGGCAACGGCGAGCGGATTCCGGCACCCGGGATCAGCGGATTTATCAACAAGTACGTCGACCAGCTGGCGGCGTCCGTCAAGTAATCCGGTAACTCTTCAGGGGCTCCGCCACCGCGGGGCCCCTTCTTTGTTTCTTAGGGGGTTCCCAACTGCGCGATCGCGCGTTCCACACCCAGCCGCAGCTCGTCGCGTTGTTCGCGCATCTGCCCAGCCTCCGCCCTGGTCGACGCGAGCTGGTATCTCAGCCGCTCGACCTCGACCTGCAGCTCGCGCAGCCTAGGGTCCGGTCTGCCCGTTGTCGCCTGGGCTTCTGCCAGCTCGAGGCGCAATCGTTCCACTGTGACCTTCAGCTCGCGCCGCTCCGATAGCAGCTGCTGGACGAGCGATTCAGACGGCTTGGCCGGCTCTTTCGACATATCGACACAGGCCCGGCTGAAACTCGCGCAGACGGAAGTGCTCCATCTCACCGCGGAGATAACGCGCTTTGACCGCAAGACCTCTGATGCCCTTGGCGTTCTCGAATGGAAATCGGTAGAGCTTGCCGGAGTCGACCAGCAGGCAGACGGACAGCTTCTCGCCCTCTTGCTCGATCACGTGCTTGTAGCAAGGCACGGTCCGGCGGGCGATCTCCATCTTCTTGAACCCGCCCACTCTTCCAGCGAGCACGTCGATGGGGCTTCTCATCAGCGAAATGCTAGTGGACGCTAGTTGAGCAGGGAGAGCTGCTCGGGTTCGGGAGGGGGTTTGAGGATGACCCGGCGCCGGTCCAACACTTCGTGGAGGGAGCGGAGACGCTTCACGGTTTTCATGGTCGGCTCACCAAACGCCGGCGGGAGATAGGCGCGTGAGCGGTAGGCCTCTTCGTACCGGGGCACGAGCTCCGGCCAGTGCTTGGCCAGCACTGACATGAAATGCTCTTTGGTCCCGTCCCTCAAATAGAGCATGCCGGCCCACAGTCCTGTTGCACCGGCTGCCCGAGCGGCCTTGATCACGGCTTCGATGCCATCGGGGCGGTCGGTCAGTCCGGGCAGGATGGGCGCCATGCCAACGCCGACGTCAATCCCTGCCGCGACCAGCTTCTCGATCGCTCTGAGCCGGTGTCTTGGATGCGCCGTGCCTGGCTCTGTGCGGCGCCAAATGTCCTCATCGAGCGTGGGGATGCTGAACGTGATGTGCAGGTTGGCGCGACGGGCAAGCTCCGTCAGGACGTCGATGTCGCGGACGATCATCGGGCCCCTCGTGATGATCGCTGTGGGATTGGCGAAATCACGCATCGTCATCAGGCATTGACGGGTCAACTTGTAACGCCCTTCCGCCGGTTGGTAAGGGTCCGTCGCCGCGCCGATCACCACCGTCTCCTTCCGCCAGGACCTGCGCGACAGCTCGCTGCGCAGGACGGCGGCCACATTGGTCTTGATTCGGACCGCCCGGCCGTACCGATCGTCAGACGGCCGGTCCGCCCGCAACTCGAAGGCTCGGACGTAGCAGAAGGCGCAGCGATGCTCGCAGCCCGTATAGGGATTCAGGGACCAGTTGAACCCCATGCCCTTGACCGGGTTCAGCGCCGACTTGCACTCGACCTCGAGATAGTCGACAGCGGCCAGGCGAGCCTCGGGAGACTCCACCTCGGCATGATAGAACAAATGTTTGTACTGTCAAGCAGCGTCCTATGGGAGCGCTCCGGGTTCAGGAGGTCTTGGTTCGGCGGGAACGTTTGGGCCGAGTGCTGGAGGAGGGACAGAAGTCGCTCAGGATGCATTCCTCGCATTTCGGCCGGCGGGCGATACAGATCCTCCGGCCATGCAGGATCAGCCGCAGCGACAACCCGGTCCACTCCTCTTTGGGCACCATCGCGCACACCTGGTGCTCGATCTTCACGGGGTCGCGAGTCTTCACCAGCCCGAGCCGATTCGTCAGGCGCGTGACGTGGGTGTCAACAGCAAAGCCGGGCACTCCAAACCCGACCCCCAGGATCACGTTCGCGGTCTTACGACCGATCCCGGGCAGCTTGATCAGGTCGTCCAGGTTGTTCGGCACTACGCCGCCGAACAGCTCGACCATCCGCCTGCTGGCATCGATGATCCGGCGCGTCTTGAGGCGAAAGAACCCGGTGGGCTTGATGATCTGCTCGACCACGGCGGGATCTGCAGCGGCGAGGTCGGCCGCAGTGGGATAGCGCCTGAAAAGCTCCGGAGTTACAAGGTTCACGGACCGGTCGGTCGTCTGGGCCGAGAGGATGGTCGCGATCACCAGCTGGAAGGGATCCTGGTGCGCGAGCTCGGTGACCGCCGGGTATAGCTCTTTCAGGCGCTCCACAGTCTGCAGGGCTCGCTGTTTCGCCCCGCGCGGAGGCGGAGGGGTCATCCACGACTTCTTCGATTTAGCTCGAGTTTTGGCTCGGGTCTTTAGTGGTTCTCTCGCGGGGAGCTTAGGAGCCAAGCAGCTTGCGCGCGGCGGCGGCCACCTGCTGGCCTTCGGCCCGGCCGGCAAGTCGCGCCGTCGCCGCCTTCATCACCATCCCAAATCCCTTCGGGCCTTCTGGCTTGAGCTCCGCAATGACGGCCGCCACCTCTGCCTCCACGTCCTGGTCGGTCATCGCCGCGGGCAGGTAGGCCTTCAAGATGGCCAGCTCGGCTTCCTCGCGGCGGGCGGAGTCTGTGCGGCCGGCCTTGCGGTAGACGTCGATGGCCTCTTCACGCTTCTTCGCCTCCCGACGCACGGCGCGCACGACAAGCTCGTCGTCGATCCTGCCGCCGGCCCCACCCTCCTTGCTCGCCTTCACCAATTCGCTCTTCAACAGGGAGAGGGTGTCGAGAGTGACATCGTCCCGTCGCTTGCGCGATTCGACGAGTTCCGCCTGGATACGGTCATAAAGCGCCACGGCGGCGATTGTCACACATGGACCGATCGCCGATAATCGGCCCCTATGTCCATCACCCTGATCGTCGGACCGCTCGCGGCCCTGATCGGCATCGTGTCGATCTACTTCGTCTTCCGCCGGAAGGCGGTGGACAAGCGCTCGATGTATTCCGCCCGCCGCTCTCAGATTGAGCACAAGGTCCGAGCCGCTCGGCAGCGCACGCTGACGCCGGAGGGAAAGGCTGAAAAGCAGCCTGAGGCTCCGCCGGCAGCTGCCCCCACGTCGGTCTTCGCGCCCAGCCCTAGCGCGCCGCGAGTCACCTACGAACCGTCTGCCTACCAGCCACCTCCAGCGGCGGCGCCGCCCCCTGTCAAGGAAGCGTCGCCCTGGGATGTTCCGCCGCCGGCGCAACCGTCGTACGCGCCCCCGGAGCCGCCGCCAGCCCCGTACACGCCCGCCGCGCCGATTGAGGAGGTGTGGGTACCGGCTCCTGTAGAACCGCCTCCTCCCAGCGAGGTATGGACTCCAGCTGCCACACCAGAGGAAATTGCGCCGCCGCCCGTCGAGCCCAAGAGGCCGGTGACACCCGGTGCGTCTCCAGGTTCGTGGTCTGTGGTGGCAGATGCAGCCAAGGAGTCTGCTGAGACTTCAGTGGCAGAGCCTAAGAAGAGGGGAAAGCAGGACCAGTCGAGCTCCTCATGGCAGCTCGCGTCGGGCAATGCCCCGGGAGAGGCAGAAGGTGACGAGGAAGTGGCCAAGCCCCCAAGCGCGTTGATCGCGATCGCGCAATACGCGATTCTCGTGGTTGGGCTGGTCATGGTTCTGATCGGAGTCTTCGTGATGATCGCCAACTCGAAGGTCACTTAAAAGCTTCGAGAATGTCCGCGGCAAGGCGGCCGCCGCCATCCGTCATCACCGTATCGAGCGCGAGGGTTCGCAAACCAAGCGCGTCCACGTCGCCCCCGAGTTCCCGATCGCGGCGGTCGAGCACGTAGGACGCAGAGAACTCGCGATACATTCGCGCCACCTCTACCGGATTGGGTGCCGGTCCGACGGCTCGCATCATCTCAACCGTCGGACCCTTGAGGGCGACTCCGTTGACGATCGGCGCGATCGCCACCGTCCGCTCGCGCCGCATATGTGGACCTATCAACTTGATGATCGGCGCGATCGAGATCAGCGGGTTTGACGGCCCAACGATGACGAGGTCGGCTTCCTCCAGCGCTGACAACACCTCGGGAGTCGGCCGCGCCGCCTCGATGCCGGCGAACTGAATCGCACGCAGGGCCGGGCGAAGGCGTTCACGCACGAAGTACTCCTGAAACGAAAGCTCGCCGGCGTCGGTGATGAATCGCGTCCTCACGCGCTCGTTTGTCATCGGGAGCACGTCCGTTTCGATTTCGAAGCGCCGGCATAGAGCGAGCGCGCTCTCGGTGAGCGAACTTCCCCGCCGCAGCATCTCCGCGCGGACGACGTGGGTGGCGAAGTCCAGGTCGCCGATGCGAAACCACATCGGCTCGCCAAGGCGTCCAAGCTCTTCGAGGACTCGGAAGGAATCGTCTTTGACGCCGTAGCCCGCGTCATCGTTGAACACGCCCGCGAGCCGGTAGATCACCGCGTCTACGTCCGGTGACACGAGGAGGCCCCAGAACTCGTCGTCGTCCGCCGTGTTGGCGATGACGGTGAGATGTCCTGGCGGCACCAGGACTTGGATGGCGGCGGCAAGCTTCGCCCCGCCGGTGCCACCGGCCAGAACGACGACTCTCAGCGGAAGAGGTCCTCGGCGGCCGGACGGACGAGATCGCGCCCGCTGCCCCGTCCCTCCAAGCGAAGACCGCGAACGATGACGGCGGGCGTGCGGGCCGTCTTGCCCATCACGATGCCGGCTGCCGCCGCCACGTCGTCCGCAATCGCAAGGACCGTCGCGTGCAGTGGCTTGCCGGCGTCGTCGAGACTCCCTCGGAGATCAAGCAAAGCGGGGAGCCCGGCAACGCCGAGCGCGACGTTGACGATGCCGAGCCTCCAGGGACGGCCGAAAGTATCGGACACGACCACTCCCACCTCGACCCCGGTCAGCTCCCGCAGCCGGCTGCGAATCTTGTCCGCGCTCGAGTCTGGATCCTCGGGGAGCAGCGTCACGTCATCGGCTCCTGGAACATTGGAATGATCGATCCCGCCGTTCGCGCAGACGAACCCATGCCGTGTCTCAGTGATCAGAGCTCGTTGTGACCGCAGCACGCGAACGCTCTCGTCGAGGATCACCTGGACCATCCGCGCGTCCGGTCCGGCCACCAGGTTGGCAGCGATGCGCACCGCTTCGCTGCCCGCTGTCACGGTTTGGAGATTGACGATCCTCCCTTCGGCCTTGGATACAACCTTCTGGGCGACGACGATGACATCACCCGGTTCGAGCTTCGACCGCGAGCCGATCAGCCCGCCGAGGTCGTCCCCAGGACGAACCTCAGGCAGCCCCTCCACTGCGATGAGTTCGAGGCGCGTCACACCGCACGCCGCAGCCGCGCGAGGTCACCGGGCTCATCGAGGTCGAGCGCCATGGAGTCGGAATCATGAACCACGAACTTGACGGCGTTGCGCTCAGCCTCGTTGCGGAACTTGGCGAGTGAATCCGATCCGAAATGAAGCGTGATGATGCCAGGAGGACGCAGGTAGAGCGCGTTGGTGCCACCACGACCGATCGCACGGACAGCGACCGCCGCCGGACCATCGATTCGAGACCCGACTTCGAGAACCTCTCGAACCGAGTCGGTGGTGATCAAAGGCAGGTCACTGGACAGGATGAGCACCGCGTCCGCGCCGCCTTCGACAGCTCGAGCGATACCGCGCGCAGCAGCTGCGTTCTGACCTTCCTGAATGGGTTCGAGAAGGACTTCAGCACCCCACCCTCGCGCCAGGTCCGCGACTTCACCGTCACCGGCGACGACCAGGATTCGGTCCCCCGCCGCAGCTGCCTGGACTGCGAGCTGAGCGTTGCGCTGGGCGAGCGCCCGTCGCTCCTGAGGGCCAAGCGCCGGTCGAAGGCGCTGCTTCGCCGACCCGAAATCCTTGATGAGGACGACCACCCATGTCGTCACCGCTCGCCCCACCTCTGTCGCAGGCGCGGCAGGATCTGCGAGCCATAGAGCTTCAGGAAACGTGCTTGATCTTCAGTTGGCGAGTGGAAAACGAGGTGATTGAAGCCGAGCTCCAGGTAAGGCCGCAGCTGCTCGATGTGCTCGTCGGGATCGCTCGACACAAGCCAGCGGCGGTGTGCGACGTCTTCCACACCTTTGGCCAGCCTTTCCATCTCGCGCGGGTCGTCAACGCCCGCCTTGGCCTCGGCCGGCAGTGCCAGCGCTGCCCAGATCTTGGTGTCTTCCATCGCACGCGAGCGATCGGTGTCAAAGGACACCTTCACCTCGATCATGCGATCGAGCGCGCTCGGGTTGCGGCCGGACTCCCTGGCGCCTTCATCGAACGACGGGAGCAACTGCTCCGAATACAGCTCCATTCCCTTTCCGGAAGTACAGATGAGGCCGTCGCCGGCCCGCCCCGCGTACTTGGCCACTTGCGGACCGCCCGCGCCGACGTAGATGGGCAGCGGTTTGTCCGGGCGGTCATAAATCGTCGCGTTGCGCGTGTGGTAGTGCTCGCCGTCGAACGTGACCGACTGCTCGGTCCACAAAAGCTTGATCAGCTTGACCGCCTCGCGCAGCCGCGCGAAACGCTCCTTGTTGTCCGGCCATGGAATTCCGAGAGCGCCTTCGTTCAGATGCTCACCGGTGCCCACTCCGAGGATGACGCGGTCAGGAAATAAAACCCCAAGCGTCCCGAAAGCTTGAGCGACGATCGCAGGGTGGTACCGGAAAGTCGGCGTCGCAACAGATGTTCCGAGCACAACCTTCTTCGTGCGCTCGCCGGTGGCGGCAAGCCATGCGATCGCAAATGGAGCGTGGCCGTCGGAATGGCGCCAGGGCTGGAAGTGATCACTGACGAAGACGCTTTCGAAACCGTTCTCTTCGGCGGCGATGGCGAAATCGAGCAGCTCGCGCGGGCCGAACTGCTCGGCGGAGGCCTTGTAGCCGAGGCGCAGCATCAGCGGTCCGAGCGAGGGACGCGTCGGTAGTAGCGCTTCCAGCTGAAAGCGATGCCGCCCGCAGCCGCTGCGACCACCACGACGCAAAGGGCGATGAGGCTGCGGTTGTCGAAGCTGCCGATCGCGCTGGCCGTCATCAACACCAGCAGCCCGATGGCGAGCAGCATCATGAGAATGAGCGTGACCGCACGGTGGAGCTGCATGAGTCCTGTTAGCTTACCGGCGCGTGGGACAGGCAAGGTCGGGAGTCGTGAGGGTCGAGTCGGTCACCTCGACCCAGGACATCGCTCGCCCGCTTCCGGTCGGTTCAATCGTGGTGGCGGAGCATCAGTCCGCCGGTCGTGGGCGGCTTGACCGTCGCTGGGAATCTCCGCCAGGCACGGCGCTTCTGGTGTCGTTCGTCCTGCCTTCTAATCCACTCCTGAGCCTTGCTGCGGGAGTCGCTGCGGCGGAGGCGTGTGGCGATGAGGTCCGCCTCAAGTGGCCGAACGACCTGCTGCTGCATGGCGCCAAGGTGGGCGGAATCCTGGTCGAAATGATGGCTGGAAAAGCGATCTGCGGAATCGGCATCAACCTGACATGGGCACCCGTTGGGGCAGCCATGCTCAACCGGGACCGGGACCTGCTGTTGGAGGAGCTCCGAGTGGAGCTCGAACGATGGTCTGCCGCGGAGGCCGATGTGGTGCTCGCGCGGTGGCGAGAGCTGTCCGACACCCTCGGCCGCCGTGTTCGCGTCGAGATGGCGGGCAAAGTCATCGAGGGAATTGCACAGGACATCGGACAAGGTGGCGAGCTCATCGTCGACGGCACTCCGGTGATCTTCGGCAGCGTCATTCACCTATGAGTCGAATGATTTCCGGCAGCACCTCACCGGATTTGCCGCGAATGACGACGGTCGCAAACTCATCGAGCGGCGTCGGTTCCGCGTTGACCACTATCAGTGACGCGCCAGACCTGACAGCCGCTACCGGGATGTCGGCCGCCGGGTAGACCACCAGGGAAGATCCGACGACCAGCATCACGTCCGCCTGGCGCGCCAGCGCGAAGGCCTCCTGGACCGCGGCGTGGGGCATTGGTTCGCCAAACAGCACCACGGTGGGCTTGAGAAAGATTCCGCCACAGACACTGCATCGCGGAGGCATCTCCACCTCCAGCCGAGCCTGCACGACGCTGCGCGGTTCTCGATTTCCGCAGTCGAGGCATTGAACAGTTCGACCGGACCCATGCAGCTCGATCACATGCCGGCTGCCAGAGTCCTGATGCAGCCCGTCGGTGTTCTGCGTCGCGACCGCGGCGAGGCGACCCGCACTCTCGAGAGCCGCGAGCGCGTGGTGGCCGGGATTCGGACGGGCGGCGAGCGCGACGCTGCCTCGTTCTTTCGAGACCTTCCAGTAGGCGGCCGGGTCAGCCATGAAATAGTCGAGCGAAGCGACTTTGACCGGATCGAACTTGGTCCACAGTCCGCCTTCGCCCCGAAAAGTTGGGATCCCGCTTTCGGCTGAAATCCCCGCCCCTGTGAAGGCGAGGCCCCGCCGCGCACTCGAAAGCAGCTCCGCGGCGTCGCCAACCATTGCGCAGCTATGTTAGGAAGCGTGCGCGTGACCGTTCCGGAATCGCGCCGGATGGTTGCGCTCTACGTTGCCGCCGGTG
>Ga0209117_1000475_pt1 | contig 16690 bp, 13 predicted proteins | sample BlaSpr_A8_OM2_M2_FD_187978 | JGI IMG/M metagenome (GOLD analysis project Ga0209117, IMG submission 187978) | Forest soil microbial communities from Thunder Bay, Ontario, Canada - Black Spruce, Ontario site 2_A8_OM2_M2 (SPAdes) (version 2) | ecosystem: Environmental > Terrestrial > Soil > Boreal...
CACGCCGCTCGCCGCCGGCCCACCGCTCGTCACGCTCAGCAGCGGAAGTGGCGCGAGCGTGACCTTCTCGGGGTACGGCGCAGCGCTGCTTGAGTTCGGTGGCTCCGTGGTGCCCACCCCGACCCCGACACCAACCGTCGCGCCGACAACACCGCCGCCGCCCCCTACCCAGACTCCTTTCGAGCCAACAACACCGCCCCCGCCCCCTACCCAGACTCCTTTCGAGCCGACAACACCTCCGCCACCACCGATTACGCCGAATAACCGGTCAGCTCCGCCGACGAGCACAACCCCAGCATCGAACTCGCCGCACGCCACGACGCCGACGGCGATCGCGCGTGCAGACGCGGCCCCGAGCGCAGCGCTGTCTGGCTTCCATTCCCGGTCGCGGGCGCAGCACGTCGTGGTCCGCACGCTACCCGGCAGGACGGCAGCTTTCACCTTCGAATACCTCAATACAGGTACCGAGACGTGGGTTCGGGGGAAACCGGAACAACGGGTCATGCTCGGCGTTCGCGCCGATGACCCCCGGTTCGCGCCCCTCGCGATCGGCTGGCCATCGGCAGACAGGGTCGCGCTTCAGCGAGAGGACGCAGTTCCGCCGGGCGCTGCGGGCACGTTCACCTTCCGGGTGCGTGCGCCGGAAGCGCTAGGGACATACGAGATCCCGCTTCGGCCCGTGGTCGACGGTGTCGGGTGGCTCGATGACGAAGCCGTCGTCGCACGCCTTCAGGTCGTGCAGTGGTACGAGGCGCCTGATCTGCTCGTGGCAGACGCCATCGCGTTCGTGGAATCGCGCGCGGAAACGCTCTTGCTCATCCTCACAGTGGTCGCCGGTGCTCTCGCCGCGATGTCACTCGCCGGGCGTGTACGACGGCGGATGACCACTTGATAACGGCGAGGTTTTCTGAAGTATGAAGACGATCCAAGTGTGATCGCTGGTGCGCGTTAACGGAAGCCACACGTAGGCCCACCGCCTCCTACGGCGAGCTGCGAGCCATCGCACGAACTTCAGAACTGGAAATAGATGAAGGCTTCGCGGCCCGCCGGTGCGAGCACCGCACCGACGAACATCGCGATCGCCAGTCCGACTCCCGCCAAGCCCGGTCCAAAGGCCCCAACCCGCAAGTGCGGCCATCCGAGGAGGCCTCGACGCGACGCCAGTGTCGTCGCGAGAAGCGCCCCGGCAAGTCCGACTACAAATGCCGCGCCGCTCAAACTCTGGACGCTCGCGCCTGGCATGTAGCTGAACATCGAGCGAAGCATCGTCGCCGCCGAAGCGAACGTCTCGGCTCGGAAGAAGACCCACCCGATTAACACGATGCATTGCGTGAGGAACCACCCGACGACCAACGTACCGACCGTTGTCCGAACCCCCATCCTCGCACGCAGCACGTGATAGATCGCGATCACGCAACCCCAGAACGCGCCCCAAGCCACGAAGTGCCAGGCGGCCCCGTGCCACAGGCCGCCGAGGGTCATGGTGATGATGAGGTTTCGGACGACGACGAGGGTTCGTCGCCGCGAGCCGCCAAGCGGAATGAACAGGTAATCGCGCAGCCATGTCGAAAGCGAGATGTGCCAACGGCGCCAGAAGTCGGACACTGACGTCGCCAGGTACGGACCGTTGAAGTTCAACGGGATACGAAATCCGAAGAGTTGCGCCGAGCCTCGCGCAATGTCGGTGTAGCCCGAGAAGTCGAAGAAGATCTGAAGACTGAACGCCAGCGCGCTGATCCAAGCGTCGGTCGTGCCGATCGCGCCATCTGCGGCGGCAGAAAAGCCACGGTTCGCAATCGGGGCTAACCGATCGGCGAGGAGAACTTTCTTCCCGAGACCGATGGCGATAAGCCGCAGTCCGTCCAGCGTGAGAGCCGCGTCAAAATGGCGGAGGTCGGCAAGCGCCGGCACAAATTGCTCGAACCGTTTGATCGGCCCCGCTATCTGCGTGGGGAAGAACGCAGCGAAGACGTGGAACTTCGAGAAGGCATGGACGGGTACCTCGCCTCGATAGATGTCGACGAGGTAATGGATGAATTCGAAGGTGAAAAAAGAGATGCCGAGTGGCAGTACAAGATGAAGCAGTGGTGGGTCGCTGCTAAGCCCAAGGAGGTTGTGGCCAAATGACCACGACGCGCCGACGGCGAAGTCCCAGTACTTGAAGAGGCCAAGAACGCCAAGGTCGAACGCGATACAGCCCGCGAGCAGCGCGCGCCTACGACGTTGGACCCGGCCGATTCCCAGACCGAAGAGATAGTTAGCAGCAGTCATCCCGAAGACGAGGGCCGCGTAAGGCACACTCCAGCTTGCGTAGAACACGTAGGCGGCGACGAGCAGAGTCTCGAGACGCCATCGCCGGAGTGACCAAAACACTGTCCACGTTGCCGATAGGAAGACGAGATATTCGAGGCTATTGAACAGCATGATCGATAGTCATGAGGCGAGCGAGATAGTCTCCGACGCAGCGCGAAAATTTCGCTGCTCCAGTCGGATTCAGGTGGGTCAAATCTCGGAAGTCGGATGCATCGACCGCGTCCCTACAGTCCATGACTTCAGCGTCCGCTACCTTTGCGATGTCGTGGATGACGCTGTTGGCAGCTGCGAGGTATGGGGGCGCGGCGGCGTCCGCGACTGGATGCACCGGCGGCAACATGATGACGACTTTCATTCCCCGCGCGCGCACGTCTCGGAGCGCGGATACGAGCGCCTGAGCGCTGGGGGCCTCCAACGACGGCGCGCCAGGCATGAGCGCCTTCAGGTGCTCGGCCTGGGTGCTGAGCTGCGATGGGGAGTTCGCTGCACCGGGCGGGGCCAGCAGCCCACGCTTTGATTCGTCATAACGTTGGCCGGGGAGAAGAGAGTTCAAGAACTCCTTGAAGAGGGCGCGCTGACCGTACACGGACCAGGTTGAACCGAGCGCCCACTGGGCCCGGCCGAACAAGTCCAGCGCGGCTCCGAAGGATGCGAATTCGTCTGGTCGAAGGAGTTCGCGCGCGAGGTCGTTGTTCTGCAGACGCAGCCGGTCGTCAAGCGCGTACGGCGCCGCCCCGACAACGACCACCTGGGGCTTCGCGATCTCGAGCGTTCGCGAGATCATCACCGCCGTCAGCCACGTTGTCGCCGACGAAAATGCCGCATTGAAGCCGGGCCCACACCGACATGACTCCGACACGACAACCGGCGCGACATCGGTCAAGACGATGGAATCGCCAAAGTAGAGGACGCGCGCGTCGGAAAAGCGGCCGAGCAGAGCCAGCTTGGCGTTCGGCGAATCGGGGCTCGACACATGCACATGCGACGTGAATAACCCCGAGCGGAAGGCCAAGACCTCAGTAACAACTAGCAGCACAAGTGCGGTCAGCGCCGCGGTCGCAATCGTGCGGCCGTAGGAACGAAGGAGTGGCCAGGGCGAATCCAAGGCGCTACGGTTGCGACGGGACGGCGCTGGCGACGTGATTCAACCGCGCGTTACCGAAGCGCTCATGACGCGAAACAATAGTGGCAGCGAGTCGTGGATTTGCGGGAACTCCGACCAACCGGGGTCACGCTCGGTGTTCGCGCCGACGATTCTCGGTCCGCGTCACCTTTTGAAGCGTGAAGACGATCCAGGGGCTGATCGCTACCAATCGGCGCAGCCCCAATCTCCGCTCGAGCGTTGCGAAGAACGGCACGAGCGACGAATTGCTAGTTCGCGCGAACGGAAACCACGCGTAGCCCTGCGCTTCCTTCAGCACAAACCCATTCTTTGAGAACTTCTTCTGCAACTCGCGGTAGGTCACGCCGGAAGGGAACGCTCTCCTCCGCCGATCGATCAATCTCAGCAGTTCCCACAACGCGCCGCGGAGTGAGATCCGGTTGCGAACGACCCCGACCAATAACCCGCCGGGCGCGAGCACACGCGAGGCCTCCCCGAAGAACCAATCTGAGTGCGTCACCTGAAATACCTCAATGCAGAGGATCAGATTCACGACCTGGCTACGAAGCGGCAGCGTCTTGGCCTTCGGGTCAACAAGCACGCAGAGAGCCCTCGGATTCCGCCGTTGACAGACTCGAAGCGTGTCCCAGTCGACATCCGTGCAAACCATGTCCCACCCTTGGTGCGCCATTAATTCTGACCATCGCCCCCCCTCGCACCCGACGTCCATCGCGCGGCGCGGCGGTCGGGCGAGCTGACTCGCGCGCAAGATCGCGTCGCGCTCGACGGCGCTCAGGTAGCGACCCCAGGACCGCGTCGTGGCGATCTTTTCCCAATACGGGAGATCGGCTGCTGGCGAGCTCTGGTCGGACAAGCTGATCACGACACGGTCGAACTCCGCTCCAGTTGACGAGATCGTGAACCTCACCACGGCGGAGACCTACACCGGTTGGGCAAGCGTGCCGTAGGTTCGAGCCCGACACTCGAGCGCGTTCAGAGGCGGCTGCCACCCAAGGAGCTCGCGAGCGCGGCGGTTCGTATATCGAAGGGGCTTGAGACGCGCCTCGAATCGGCACGGTATGAGTAGATGGGGCAGTCTCGTACTCCTCTGAAAGAGCGTGGAGTACGCGAATCGCACGAGTGCGAACGCCAGCTCGTAGGGGACAGGGATCCTGATATGCCTCTCTCCGCTACCCCGGAGGTGGGCGCCCAGGAAGGACCAGATGCGCTCGCCCTCGCCGTCAACGACGTTGAAAGTCTGGCCCTGTGCGCGCGGGTCGGTAGCCGCAAGCGCGAAGAGGTCGGCGCAGTTATCGACGTGGGTCGTTGGGATACGCGTGAATGGACCAATCACGAACTCCAGACGACCCGCGCGCCTACCGAGAGCCGCCAAATGACTATGGCCGCGACCCCAGATCCAACCCGGCCGCAGGACGGTCAGGTCCCAGCCGTGCTGCTCGGCAAAGCGCCGTGTTATCCGCTCCTGCCAAGACTTGGCAATTGCATAGCCATCCCGCTCGTAGAGATCCGGCGCCGGCTCCAGCGGGGAACTCTCGTCAAGAGTGCCACGGATCGCGCTCCAGTCGTAGACCGAGAAGCTGCTCGCCAAGACCAACCGACGGCAGCGACCACGCGCCATCGCGCCGAGAAGCCGCTCCGTCCCGGTCACCGTGACGGCGAACTGCAGATCGTCTCGCGCCATCATCCCAGCCGCGAGATGCACGAGTACGTCGACGCCGTCGAACGCGGGCTCGAGGTCCGGCGTCGACCTCAGATCCGCGCGGAAGATCTCGACGGCGGCTGGCCAGCCAAGCTCCTCTACGCAGGTGGCCGGTCGGATGAGTGCCCGCACTTCGTGACCGCGCGCGAGTAAGGCAGCAACAACACGCTGGCCAAGGAACCCATTCGCGCCGGTTACAAGCACTCTCACGCTCGCTCCGCGCACGGCTTCAGCGCAGCGCCGAGGCGATTGACCTCGAGCACCTGCTCGATCGGCACCGGAAGCGGCGATCCGTCGGTCAGCGCCCGATAGGTGCGTGCAATGATCTCGAACATCCCCTGATATGTCTGCGGACCGTTCCGGAATTTCCGGACAAACGTACCCGCAGCAGCAGCGCTGACGGCTCGCCCCTCCGCCAGTCCATTGATCAGAGAGCGAAAGGCCCGGGGCCCGGGTTGCGGACCGTCGAATGTCAGCCGGGTCTCGTAAAGATTGGCGGTAGCCTGCATTCGCTCCCCGTAGACGCGCAGCCAGAAGGCATCGGGCTGCGAGCTCGCGCTGAAGCCAAGTGTGGCGGTGCCGCGCTCGGCGTCGACAACGGCGCGAAACTCATCGTACGGAAGGATTGAGTCTTTCCGCTTCTTCCAGACGGTGTGGGCTTGCCGGTGCTTCCCTACGAACACATAGGCGAGCGATGCCAGGTGAGGCAGGAAGTCCGCGATGGCGCCGCCGGCTAGTGCGAGAGCGGGATGCCGCGAGTTAGGATCCGCGAAACCCTCGGGACCGAGAATGTCAAGACACAGCATTGCGTCGACATGAGTGACTTCACCGAACTCGCCGGACTCGATCCGGCGCAGGATTTCTCGGGGCGCCTTATTCCACGTCATGTTGTGGTCCTCGACCAACACGCGCCCCAGCTCTTTGGCGCGACGGGACATCACGTCGAGCTCCTCGAACGTCGAAGTGGCAGGCTTCTCGACGATGACATGGGCACCCGCCTCAAGAGAGTCCATCCCTAGGCGGAAGTGGGACGTAGGTGGCGTGGTCACATGTACGACGTCGGGCCGAACCGCTTGCAGCATCGCGCGATGATCCGTGTACCACGTGGGAATCCCGAACCTCTCCGCCGTCGATTCGGCGACGGCCGACGAGAGGTCGCAGACGCCGACGATCTCGACACCGGGGAGCGCTCGCAGGCACGCAAGATGGGACCGCGCGATCTGCCCCGCGCCGATGAGCGCCGCTCTCAACGTGCGCACCGATCCGAGATGACCTCGCCGATGAAACTCTCCAGCCGCTCAGCCGCCGCATGCCACGAATAGCGCGCCACCGCGAGCTCGCGGGCTGCGCGCCCGAGCCGCGAGGACAAGACGCGGTCACTCAGCAGGCGGACGACTGAAGCTGCGAAGATCGAAGGGTCGTCGGCGATCAGGATGTCGCGCTCGGCGACCACATCAATGCCCTCGGCGCCCAGCGTCGTTGAAACGATGGCCAGGCCCATCGCCATGCCCTCAAGAATCTTTAGCCGGGTGCCCGTCCCGAGACGGAGCGGAACCACGAGCACGGTCGCCTTCGCCAGCTCGGTTCGTAGGTCCTCGACGAAGCCGGTTATTTCCACGCGTGGCCCCGCGAGCTCCAACAGGTCCAGTGACGGGCGAGCCCCGATGATCCTGCAGCGCGCTTGTGGGCGCTGCCTGGCGATCGTGGGCCAGATCTCCCTCAGGAAAAAGAGCGCGCCGTCGGCGTTGGGCGCAACGGACAACAAGCCGAAGAAGAGCACCGTCTCGCCGTCGGGGGGCGGGTCAGAGGGCCGGCGCTGATAGTGGTCCACGTCGGCGGCGTTGGGAATCAAGGCCGTTCGCGCGCTGGGGACGTCCGCCAGCAAGCGCGTCTGATCATTGGCGCTGCAAAGACATATGCCATCAGACGCGCGAAACGCTGCCAGCTCGTCACGTCGCAGCTTGCGCCAGTTGAGTTCGCGATAGATGCGGGCGATCGTCCGGTCCCGGCGCGCGATCTGGCGACTGAGGTCGTGTTCGATTCCATGGGTATTCAGCACGAGGGGGAGATGCGCCGGTGAGTGAGACGAAAACCGCAGCCAGGACGGCGCGATCGGGAAGTCGAGTATCGCCGCATCGAAATGTCTAACGGACAGCAATCGGTCCACCGTTTCCTCGAGTGCCGGGACGGCCACCCAGTGGCGCTCCTGACTGCGCAGGGACACACTTGACCGAAGCTGAAGTCTTCTCCTGGCCGTCGTCGTCTTCCCGTTCGGGTTCGCGACCAACGTGACCTCTTCGAAGTGCCGGCGCATCGCTGTCCGGGCGGCGTCGGGATCGAAGCCATGGTCAACCAATGTGACCGCCGTGATGGCGTGTCGGCGCGCCAGATTGGTCATAAGGCCGTGCTGGCGCACCTGACCCCCGAAGCGGGGTGGGCTGGACGGCCTGGAGGCTACATAAAGGATGCGCAGCCGGCCTGGGACGTGGCCCGTCGACGGGTCGCCTGTGAGCATCTCCACAATGAACGCATCAGGTCATTGAGAAATCGTTGAGCCCGCGGCACGCGGTCCCCGTAAACACGGACTAACTCTCGTTACCGACGGTCGCCGCGGCGCGCCCGATGATGGCGGCACGCAGGGATCGCACGTCGGCGGAATCGACGAGTCGTAACACGTACCCCGAGATGACATACACCGCGACTCCGATCATCACGATCGTTGGGACGGGCAGGGATCGCAGCGGCGTAAGCACGATGGCCATTACGGCCGCCGCGGTGCTGGCCTTCAGCACCGACACGAAGGCGCGAGGAACAAGGACATCGCGCAGGGTCAAAAGGAGACAGCCCAAGATGAAGAGTTCCGTCGTGCTGGTCACCGCCGCGGCGGCGACCTGCTGGTACCGCGGGATGAGCACGAGATTGAGCCCGATGTTCAGCACGCACGAAAGGCCGGCAATCACCATGAGGCGCCGCTCGCGATTCACGCTGATGAGGGAAACTGTGAGGATCGAATTCAGGTAGAGGGCGAACAGACCAGGCATGAGCCATCGAAGTGCCTCCGCCGCAGGGCCGAAGCCTTGGTCGCCGTAAATGAGTCGCACGACCGGATCGGCGACAAGGAACAGTCCCACGCAGATCGGCACGCCGACCACCGCGATCGCTTGTATCCCCTTCCCCATCGCCTCGCGGAGCGGCTCACGCGAGCCGAGCGAGAGCTTTGCCAGGATGGGAAACATCACGGCGACCGACACGATAGTCGGCAGAAAGACCATCGTGTCAAGCAACCTGTACGCCGCACCATACCAACCAACGACCGTCGCGTCGGTCAGCAGTGAGAGAAGCACCGTATCCGCCCGGTAATAAACCGAGGCGAGGATCCCATATAGGAGGAACGGCGGTGTGGACCGTAGCAAGGCCCGAATAGCACCAGCATCTGGGCGCCATGACACCCGGACAACTCGCGAAATGAATAGTGCCTTCCACATCACTGCGAGCGTTGAGCTGAGGACCATCGCCACGGCGATCTCGAACACACCGAACCCAGCCGCGAACAATGCGAGCGCTGCGCAGGACAAGAAGACCTTCTCGATCACGGTCGCGACTGCGGCGTGAAGCATGGACTGCGCGCCCTGATAGACCGCCCCGAGCGACGTCGAAAGTCCGATCGTCAGCAAGGTGAGCCCGTAGGTGCCGACGAGCCGTTCGACCGTCTGGTCATAGCCAAGCGCGACTACTGTCGCCAGCATGATGGGATATAGGGCAACAGCCAAGATGGTTTTGATCAGGACTGCAGCGGAAAGGTAAGAGCCGGCCGCGGCATGATCGCGTGCGACCGCACGCACAAGCTGCCTGTCGATACCGAACTCGACGAGCACGCCGAACAAGAGCCCGAACGACATCGCGAGGTACAGCTTGCCGAAGCCCGCGGGACCAAGGTGTCTGCCAAGCGCTGCAGTAAGGATCAGCGTCGCCGTCCAGGTAATCGCCTGCGAGACAAGCATGATGGAACCAGTGCCCAGCGCACGACGCAGAACGATCACGTCAAGGATCTTGCTGCGTGCGTCTCGGACTGCTCCGAAAGGAAGATGGTTTGCATCGCCGCACCGTAGTCACGATGGAATGAGCCTATGGACTGGCCGTTGAGAATGGATTGAACCAGCTGCTCGGACCTAGCGACACCTGTTGGAACAGACGGCGACTTGGAACAGACGGCGACGCCGCTCCGTTGGGGGCTCCACATGGGCGGCGATTCGAACCAGTGCGCCAAACCACAGGTCGGAACGTGGTCGAACGATCAGTGCGTGGGAGAACTGCCGAACGCTTGCTCATCGCGATCGCGCGCGAGAAGATCGACCTTGAGCTGATACCCGACTGTCGGCATGGAGACGATCGCGCCGGGTGGGAGCTGCAGTTTGCGGCGGATGTGGCTGACGTGCGAGCGCAGCGCGTTGGTGTCGCCGCCTTGGTGTGCCCACACGTACGCGAAGATGCGGTTCAAAGTTACGACACGTCCAAAGTTGACCGCGAGCAGGAACACGATCTTGAACTCGATGGGTGTTAGATCGACGATCCGCCCGGCGCGCGAAACCTCGTGGAACTGCTGATCGAGCCGCAGGTCGCCGATCGCGAGCGGCGGCAGCGTGTGGTCTGGTTCGACACTGGCGATGCGACGGAGAACGGCACGGATACGCATCGTCAACTGCTTCTGGCTGAACGGCTTCGTCACATAGTCGTCCGCGCCGAGACTGAAGCATCGATGGATGTCCTCGTCGCGCGAACGCCCCGTCAACACAATCACGGGCGTCTGACTATCGGCGCGGATCCTGCGCAAGACCTCGAAGCCGTCTTGACCGGGAAGCCCGAGATCGAGAACGACGATGTCTGGGGACTCGGCCCTCCACCGCTGAACGGCCTGCAGGCCGTCTGTCGCCTCGACGATTGAGAACCCTTCACGACGAAGTGAGTACCCAGTTAGATCCAGGAGATCAGGGTCATCTTCGACGAGCAACACCTTGAGGGAGGGATGCGCGAGTGTGGCAGGCTGAAGCCCTCCGCGTGGCTCGGGACGGTGTTTGGCAGCCGCAAGCGGAAGCGCCGCCACGCTGAGATCCCCTTGTCCCATCACGCTCCCTATGCCCGCCCACGCGCTCCGAAGACGCCACGATCGCGACTGTTGCCTTCGGCATCATCGGTCTTGCGCGCCGCCCGCGTCAAGCGAGACGACTCAGAGAGTGTGCCTCCAGATGAATTCCTTGGATACCGGCTTGATCCGACACACGCCTATCCAAACTCTCCACGTTCTGTGCGTTCGCTTCCGGTGGCTTCCACTTTCTGCGGAGGCATTGAGTCGTGTGGGCACGGAGGCGGCCTGGCCCCTTCCCTCATGGCGAATCGTTCATGGCGAATCGTTCTCGGAGTGGTCACGACGACGCCATCGGGCGACATGACGTTGAACGTCGGGCCATGTTCCCGCCCAAAAGCATTAACGGCCGAAACCCACGGGCGCATCGGCAACCGAAGAGTCTGGGCCGCGCGCATCTAGGCTGCCGGCCGTAGACAACAGCCACCCCAAGCACTGTCGTGTAGCCGTGCCCCGTCGCGCGACATGTTGGGCATCGCGTGGTGGGGTAGTTTTGACTGATGGTGTCGCGCGCGACTTGGATTCGGATCAGACGTCGGCTGGCAACCTATTCCATCGGGAGTCAACTACTCGGCCTATGGCTGCGGCGGAGCTTTACGGCTTCCGGCCTATTGATTGAAATGCCAGGCCTGCCTCTAGTTAGGGTACGGAATTTGGGCGGCCTCGTGGAGGCGGGTAATTGCACTTTCTATCCCGGTGTCCGTCTGGAATGCTGGCGGGGTGCGGTGATTTCCATCGGAACGGGCACGTACCTCAACAGGAACACGGAGATTATCGCCGCGGCAGAGGTCAGGATCGGCCGGGATTGCAAGATCGCCTGGGACGTGGTGATCATGGATACGGATCAGCACCCTACTGATGATGGGCCCCTTCGGAACGAGCCGGTCCGTATTGGCGACCGCGTGTGGATAGGTTGCCGAGCGGTGATCCTGAAAGGTGTCACGATCGGAGACGATGCAATCGTCGGCGCCGGTTCGATAGTTACCAAGGATGTCGCGGCCGCGACGGTCGTAGGTGGCAACCCCGCCCATCTCATTAGGAGCGCGAGATAGAACGGCGAAGGTCGCAGGCGTTGCGTGCGGCCCGACCGCGCATCGGCCGCGCTCGACCCGCGTTCGTGGTCAGCGGTCTAGCGGCTGTGGGACCGACCACGCAAGTAACCACGTCTCTCCCCGTCTTGTTTTTCCCGCGCGCGAGCACGATCACTCGTGGCAGCACGCAAAGCAAGCCGCCGGCTCCTTCGGATCACCGTTGCGGTGCGAGGCGGGTCGGGATCCGAATGCGCGTTGACAGCGCAGGTCGCGGCCACGGTCTGAAAACCTGACGCATTGAGACGCGCTTCGCGGGGCCCTGAGACCTTTCAGGTCTCCAGAGCCCAGTACACATGACTAGAACTTGCCTCGATTGCGGGAGAAATAGGCCACGTCCGGTTGCGCGCCTCCGTACCATGTCGGCGCGCAGGGCTGACGTCACGACGCCTCGGGTCTCAAGCGCTTAGAGCGGTCCCCAACGAGTCCGCCAAATCGACGACTTGCGGCTCATCGAGAACTTCATAGTGCGTTCCCGGCACGAGGATCGTGCGCAGGTTGGGCAGCACCTCACCCCAGTGCAGCTGCGGATGCCCCCAAAGCTCCTGAGCCTCAGCCGTCACAAGCAGTGTTACCGGAGCGTCGAGAACCGCCGGATGATGGTTGTTGATGATCCGCTTCATGTTGTCGGTGAGTCGCGACATACGGTCGGCGATCGATTGGCCAAGGTCTCCGCGCTGGGCCGCGGTCCCTTGGCGCAAGCGGCGAAGGCGCGACCGGATCAGGAACATGACCCACCAGGCCCGCCTCGACGACGACAACCTATGGAGGGTACGGAGTCGGTAGGCCAACCATGTCCACGTTCCCCGGATCCATAGCGGATACGCATCGATGAGGACAAGGGGCTTGACCAGCTCGCCAGCCGCGACAAGAGCCCTTGCCATCTCAACCGCGATCAGTCCACCCGATGAGTAACCGCCTATCCGGTAGGGGCCATGCGGCTGCTGGGCCCGCATCACGTCGACGTAGTGGCGCGCCAATGCCGGCAAATCGGATGCGACGTACGGCGGGTTCCTGAAGAGATCCTCTTGCACACCAAACACAGGTATGTCGGCGCGGAGATGCCTGACGAGCGCCCGGTAGTGATCAACGTTGAAGGCGGAGCCGTGGATCAAGAAGAGCGGCGCCTGTGTTCCTTCTGACCGGAGTGGGACCAACGCGCGCGCCGCTCCGCGCCCGATCCCATCGCCGTTCATTGAGCGAGCCATGGCTGCGACCGTGGGCGCGGCGAAGAACGCCGTCAGCGATGGCTCGTTCCCGAAACGCTCGCTCACCGCTAGCACGAGCTCGGCCGCAGACAGCGAGTCCCCTCCGAGCTCAAAGAAGTCATCTTCGAGTGCGACTTGGTCGACCTGAAGGACCTCCTTCCACAGTCCAACCAGCGCGCCCTCGATCGACCACAGCGCCGCCTCCGTCCGCGACGCCACAGGCTCGGCTGTGGGGGTCGACAGAGACTCCGCGAGGCGACGACGGAGCAGCTTCCCGGTGGGCCCCTTCGGAAGCTCCTGGACGAAGAAGATCTTGTTCGGCACTTTGAAGTTCGCGAGCTGATGGGCCAACGCGACCCGCACCTCCTCGGGCGTAACGATCACGCCGGATCGCGCCACGATGGCGGCGGCGACATCCTCGCCCAGTCGCGCGTCAGGGATAGCGAAGGCACCCGCATCGAGGACTCCGGGAACCGTCAAGAGCGCGGCATCGATCTCCGCAGGCGAGATCTTCTCTCCCCCTTTGTTGATGAGTTCTTTCTTCCGCGCTTTGAGGCAGATCCGGCCGCGCGAATCGACGATGCCGACGTCTCCTGTTCGGAGCCAGCCGTCCGCATCGATGTTCGCGTCGGGGGGCTCGTAGCCAGCAGTGACGTTCTCTCCCTTGATCCAGATTTCCTCGACTTCGTCCGCATCTGCCCGGCTGCCGTCGTCGCGACGCGCCATGACTTCGCAGCCGACAGCAAAGCCGACGTCACCCTCCTGCTCGCAGCCGTCAAGGGACGTGCTCGCGATCTGGTGGGAACCTTCGGTCATACCGTAGGCGTTTACCACCGGGGCGCCGAAGAGGTCGCGGAGCTCCTGGATCAATGTGCCCGGCAGCGGCGCTGAGGCGGAGCGGATGAGCCTGAGCGCATGTCGGGGGCGGACGCCGACGGCCCGTGCACGGGCGATCATGGAACGATGGGTGGCTGGGGAACCGCTGTACCAGGTCGGACTCTCAGTGGTGAGCCAGCCGAAGGCCTCGACCGCGCGAGGCGTTGCCGGAAGGATCAATCGGCCCCCGGACAACAGCGTTGCGAGTGCGCAGCCAATCAGGCCATGCACGTGATGGATGGGCATCATGACGAGGCAGGAATCCGCCGCCGTCAGTCCAACTGCCTGGATGACATTGGCGACGCCCGCGAGCACATTCCGGTGCGAGAGCGGCACGTTCTTCGGACGAGCCGTTGTCCCCGAGGTCTGGAACAGAAGCGCAGGAGCACGTTCGGCCGGCGTCCGTCGCGGGAATTCGGCGCGAAGGGCGCCCGCGGTCGCGGGGCGCACGATCGGGAGCGACAGCTCAGCCAGGTGGTCTTCGACGGCACTGTCATCGGCAACGACCAGAGCATCCGCGCGCGCTGCCTCTAAGTACGATCGAAGCTCAGCGCTCGTGTAGGCGGGATTCAGCGGCACGACCGTCACGATCCGCGACAGCGCCAGGAGTGCAACGACGGTCTGAACACTCGGAGGCGAGATCAAAGCGACGCGGTCCGCCTCTGCAAGCCCCAGCGCGCGGTAGTGCGCGATGGCGCTGTCGATCCGTTTGGTCAGATCGGCGTAACTCACCGAATCCTGCCCAGGGACGTCGATCGCGACGGCGTGCGGCGAGCGCGCCGCGACGTCGGTCAACGACTCCCCGAGGAAAGCGCTCGGCGTGTGCTGGCTCGACGCGTGACCGCCGCTGTCGCTCTGTCGCATATGCCCGACCGTCGATGGTGTCACGGATTGCGGCCGCCTGCCGATGGTCGTGAGCGCGCTCTCGCGGTGCGCGCCCATGTCCCGCGCCCGCGACCCAAAAACACCCGAGCCCCCACGAGGCACTTCCACGCGACGTAGGCGGGGACCCAGAACGCCGCAGTCGCGAGCGCCCGCGAAGAAGCGCGGCCGAGCGCGACGCCGCGCGCGACATACGCACTCGTCGAGAGCAGCGCCACGACGGCGAGCGATCCCAAAGCGCCGAAGGAGAACAGCGCGCTCGCGACGAGCGCGAAGATGCTCGCGGCGACGACGATCGACAGCGGGGGCACAAGCGCTGGGGAGGCGGCCACGACAGCCGACCGCCATGCACCGGCGCGGATCGCGACGAGAGCAACGCGTAATGCGCGCCCGCTACTGTCTAACTTCCCACGCTCCCAGCGGAGCGCCTGCGGACCAGCGTCAGTGAAGCTCGTCGGCATCGGTGAGCGCACCGCGGCTTCTGGCGCGTAGACGACGTGGAGTCCGTCCTCGATGAATCCGAGCAGCATGTCGAGATCCTCGGTTACGGACCTCTCGTTCCAGCGGTAGCGCGACGCAACCGCGGTCGCGAGGCACATGCCCGTCCCATACAGCCCGCACGTCGCTCCAAGGGCTGCATACGCGCGCGGACGAACACCGCAGATGAGCTGGAACGCAAGCGCTCGCAACTGAACCAAAGGATGGGGATTGGACGTATCGATTACATCCCGTGCCTGCACGACCTGAGCGCCCTCGCCGAGACGTGCGTCCATCGCTTGGAGGAAGTTTGTCGAGACGGCGCTGTCGGCGTCGATGATGACGACTGCGTCGAGCGCGTTCTCTTCAGCAAGCACACGCTCGGTTAGCCAGTTGAGAGCCGCACCCTTTCCTCGACGATCCGCATCGGAGCGCTCGTGCACGCGTGCGCCATGCGCGCGAGCGACTTCAGCCGTCCGATCGTTGCAGTTGTCGGCGACGACGTGCACCGAGATTCGCCGTCTCGGGTAGTCGAGATGCGCAATCGTTGCGAGGGTCTCGCCGAGGATGCGCTCCTCGTCGTGCGCGGGGATCAGGATGGCGAATCGCCGCTGGCCGCGACCTGGCGGTGGCGCGCCCGTGTGGGGCGGCAACAGGCTGAGGAGGGCGAGGAGGAGCAGAAACACGCTCGGCGCGACCACCAGCGCCGCAAACACGAGGACGAGAAGGGGGCCAATCACCCCACCTGCGGTCATGAGCACGAACGAGACTGGATCGCGATCACCTCGTGGCCACTGTCACGAGCGGCAGGACCTCGTTACTGAACCAAGCGACTTCCTGCACCAGGCCCTCCCGTAGCCGCCAGTGCGGTGCAAAGGCTAGCTGCGCACGTGCTTGGTCAATCGCAGATACCAACCTCGTGCCTGCGAGCTCCCCTGATCGCCGCGCCCGATGGAGCACCTCGACGTCCGACCCGACGATCTCCAGAACGAGGCGAGCGAGCTCAATCGTGCTCGTGCCGGTGCCGGTGCCGACGTTGTACGTTCCGTTCGAGCCGAGGCGGAGCGCGGCGGCGGTTGCCGCGACGACGTCATCTACATAAACGTAGTCGTGCTCATCCAGACCATCGCCGTCGACCCAGAGTGATGTCCCGCCCAGAGCCGCGCGGATGAAGTTTGGTATCGCTCGGGGCACCGTCTCGCCGGGGCCGTAGACGGTCGCATATCGCAGAATCGCCAGTGAGGTCTCGCGACGGGCTGCGGTGTCGCCGAGCGCCTGTTCACATGCGAGCTTTGCGAGCGCATATGCGCTCTGCGGCCGAGCTGGATCCGATTCGCGCACGGGACTGCGCTCGGGCGCCCCGTACACGCTGACCGAACTGGCAAAGACGACCTGCCTCAGAGCGTCGCCAGCGAGCTGGACGAGCCGAAGATTCGGGGTCACGTTCAGGCGGAACTCCTCAGCCCTGCGTTGCTCGGGATCGACAGACGCGGGGAAGGTGTACCCGAGGAGCACGAGCACGTCGGCGCTACGCATGGCGTTTCGGACAGCGTCGTCGCTGCGCGAGTCGGGCTGATGGAGGACGAAGCGCGCCGCGCCGTCACCGACCAGCCGCGCCGTGGTAGCCGACTTGCCCAGCGTCGCGCCAACGAGCGTGACGTCCGCGCCCAGTGCCACAAGCGCGGCAAGCAATCTCGAGCCGATGAAACCACCCCCACCCGTCAAGACAACGCGGATTCCCTTCAAGACGGAACGACCTCCCTCGCTGGTGGCGGCGCGAATCAGCCGGCTGCGGCCATGTCGGGCAGCCAGTTGACGTGTTCCTGCTCCGCGAGCAGCGACCGCGGGTCGGGAGCGTTCTGGCGTAGCCACTCGACGTAGCGG
>Ga0209117_1000476_pt1 | contig 16649 bp, 13 predicted proteins | sample BlaSpr_A8_OM2_M2_FD_187978 | JGI IMG/M metagenome (GOLD analysis project Ga0209117, IMG submission 187978) | Forest soil microbial communities from Thunder Bay, Ontario, Canada - Black Spruce, Ontario site 2_A8_OM2_M2 (SPAdes) (version 2) | ecosystem: Environmental > Terrestrial > Soil > Boreal...
TCAACGACTATCCGACCGGCCGGCTTTTGCGCGACGCCAAGCTTTACGAGATCGGCGCCGGTACCAGCGAAATCCGGCGCATGCTGATCGGCCGGGAGTTGTTCGAGAAATCGGCATGATACGACACGCTGTCCGGGTCGCTTGCTGTATCCCTCCACGCAAGAGTTCGATCCCTACTCCGCCAGACCATTCACCTTCCTCACCCACACCCGCACGTCGGCAAGCACCTCTGGCAGCACCGCCTTGACCTCCGCAACGGTCATGCCGGCCTTGATGCGCGGGTCGTACAGAATGTTCATAATGTACTGGTCGTAGACGTCGAAAAATCCCATCGACACATTGTCGTTGAACATGGTCCAGGGCACCGAAGAGGTATCGTTGATCGGCCCCAGCGACTGCAGCAGTTCCTCATAGGCGCAGTCGAGAAAGATAAAATCGCCGTTGTCGACGGTGAGAATGACGTCGGAGTGCTCGATTTCATATTTTTCATTCTTGCGAAAACCGGACAGGCATTGCGGATCGAGCGAGCTGCGAATTTCGCGCGCCCGGTCGCTGCCGTAGAAACTCTTGATCGTTCGAAACAGATCGCGGTCGCGCACCAGTGTGACCAGAACATTGGCGCCGTCGCGTGCCTCCGCCATGGCGATGTCGAGATGCTGAACCCGCTGCCCGATGTCGGCAACGACCTTCGCAAGTTGCGCCTTTCGGTCCGGACGGTTGCCATCGGCGAACACCCGTACCGGCATGTCGTATTTTCTGATGCGGTCGACCCGGCCGGCGAGATGATATTCGGCGCCGAACGCGGTCTTTAAAAATCCGTCCGTGATCTCGCTGTCGGTGAAGGTCTTCTTTTCCGCGCGCTGACGCGAGGCGATGGCGGGAATTTCGGCCGATGCAGCCGGCGGCAAGGCAACGCCGTCGAACGCGATGGCTGCCGAAACGGCCGCGACTATTCGTAAGATATGTGAAAGCCAGCCTGGGGCGCTCATCATGTCAACGCTGCCGCAATCGGCGGGTGCGCGCAAGGCTTGACCGGGCGCCTGCCAATAGAGCGGCGCGAGTTCCCTTACTCGGCAGAAGCCCTAATTTTTCACGACCACGGTGGCGCCGACGGAGACCCGGTTATAAAGATCAGTCACGTCTTCATTGGTCATGCGGAAGCAGCCTGAGGATACGGCCTGGCCGATCGTCTCCGGCTCGTTGGAGCCGTGAATGCGATACAGCGTCGAGCCCAGATACATGGCACGCGCGCCGAGCGGGTTGTCGATGCCGCCAGCCATATGGCGCGGCAGATCGGGCCGCCGCGCCAGCATCTGCGAGGGCGGGGTCCAGCTCGGCCATTCCTTTTTCGCGGAGATGCGGTGGACGCCGCCCCAGCGAAAACCGTCGCGGCCGACACCGATGCCGTAGCGCAGCGCCTGGCCATTGGGAAGGACGAGATAAAGCCGCCGCTCGGCGGTGTTAATGAGAATGGTGCCGGGCGCATATCTGCTGTCAAAGCTCACCATGGTGCGCGGAATCGGGCCTGAGCCGCCGCCGCCGAAATTAGGACCGCCCCCAAAAATATCGCGCAGGTCGAAGCCCTGGGCCCGCGCAGAGTCGGCGCCGGCCAGCAATGTCACCGCCGCAAACAGCAAAGCAAAAGCCCGGATCATATTTCCCCCCGCAAAAAATCGAATTCACGGCGAGACAGGCCATAATTGGCGTGATTTCGCAAGCCACGGCCGCGTGAGCTTCCGATTTTCGAACGCGGCCGTTGCCGAATAGCATCGCTCGCTCGGCGACGGCAGCAATGCCCGCGAAACCTTTGACGAAATGCGCTAGGAATGATTGATCTTCAATCAGCTTAGAAAAACGTCGCGAACGGGAGTGGAATGATGAACGGTGCGGAAAGTCTGGTGCGGACCTTGGTGGCGGGCGGGGTTGACGTCTGCTTCGCCAATCCCGGCACCTCGGAGATGCATTTTGTCGCCGCCCTTGATCGGGTCGAGGGCATGCGCTGCGTGCTCGGCCTGTTCGAAGGCGTGGTGACGGGGGCCGCCGACGGCTATTTCCGCATGAAGGGCACGCCGGCATCGACGCTGCTGCACCTCGGACCGGGGCTCGCCAATGGCCTTGCCAATTTGCACAACGCCAAGAAGGCGAATTCCGGTATCGTCAACATCGTCGGCCAGCATGCCGTCTATCACATCGGATTCAATGCGCCGCTGACCTCCGATATCGAGGGTCTGGCGCGACCGATGTCGGCCTGGGTGCGGACCTCGCCGGATGCGAAATCCGTCGCCAAGGATGGTGCTGCCGCCATTGCCGCCGCCAAAAGCGCGCCGCCGCAGATCGCAACCCTGATCCTGCCCGCCGACACCGCGTGGAACGAGGCCGACGGCATCGCGCGGGTCCCGGTTGAATTCCAGCGCGCGAGTTACTCGTCGCAGGCCGTGGACAATGCGGCCAAGGTACTGCACGGCGGCGCGCAGACGCTGCTGCTGCTCACCGGCAGCGCGCTGACCGAGCAGGGGCTGGCGCTGGCAGCGCAAATTGCCGGCAAGACCGGCTGCAAGGTGATGGGGCAGACCTACAATCCGCGGATGGCGCGCGGCCGCGGGCGGTTTTCGGTCGACCGGATTCCTTATGTGATCGAGGCGGCGCTGCCGATCCTGAAAGATTTCCGCCACATCGTGCTGGTCGAGGCCAACGATCCCGTGGCGTTCTTCGCCTACCCCAACAAGCCGAGCCTTTTGAAACCCGAAGGCTGCGAGGTCCATCGCATGACTTCAGGCGGCGAGAACTCGGTCGCTGCCCTTGAGGCGCTGGCGTCCGCGCTCGGCGCCAAGCCGCAAGACGCAAAACCGCAGGCCATGGTCGAACTGGCAAAACCGACGGGCGCGCTGACCCATGCCTCGATCGCGCAGGCGATCGCGATGGCGATTCCGGAAAATGCCATCATGGTCGATGAATCCATCACCACGGGACGCGGCTTCTTTCCGCCGACCGCGGCTGCCCATCAGCACGACTGGCTGCAGAACATGGGCGGCTCGATCGGATTTTCGACGCCGGTCGCGACCGGAGCGGCGGTGGCGTGCCCCGATCGCAAGGTAATCTGCATGGTCGGCGACGGCAGCGCGATGTACACTTTGCAATCGCTGTGGACGCAGGCCCGCGAAGGCCTCAACGTCACCACGATCGTGTTCGCCAATCGCATCTATCAGATCCTGCGGGGTGAATTCGACGGGGTCGGCGCCGGCGAGCCCGGCCAGCGCGCGCTGGACATGCTGAAAATCGACCGCCCGGCACTCGACTGGGTTTCGCTCGCCAAGGGCATGGGCGTTCCGGGCCGCGTGGTCACGACATCAGATGAGCTTGTCAAGGCGCTGGCGGAAGCGATCCCGGAGCAGGGACCCCGGCTGATCGAAGTACGGATGTGAGGACGACCGTCGAACATTTCGTGGGATGATGGCCGGAAATGCCGCAAACAACGTCATTGCGAGCGTAGCGAAGCAATCCATAAGATGGATACAGTACCTCTGGATTGCTTCGTCGCTGCGCTCCTCGCAATGACGGAATGTTGCCGGAGGCCGGATGCAAACCGAGCTGAACAAGGTTGTTACTGCGCTCGGGGAATTCTACGCGCGCGAGATGTTCTTGTTCGAGAAGGATCTCGGAGAGCGCACGCTGACGCATCGGCTGGCGGTGCATCTCGAAAGGCAATTTCCGGGATGGGACGTCGATTGCGATTACAACAGGCTGGGCGAGCGGACGCTGCGGCTGCCGCATGGAACGATCGTCTCGACCGACGATCAGCTCGGAAAATCGGTCTATCCCGATATCGTCGTGCACCAGCGCGACATTCCCAATAATCTGCTCGCGATCGAAGTCAGGAAGGCAGCCAATCATCAGCCGCCGGAACACGACCAGCACAAGCTGCGCGCGATGACCGATCCGCATCTGTGGTTTGCCTACTGGATCGGGGTCTATCTTGTGCTGGGAAAGAAAAGCGTCGTATCCGATGTTTACGTCGGCGGCGTGATCGACCCGCCGTTATCCGCCTGGCTGGCCGGACGGCTGAAGGACGTGGGCTTGGGGGTCGGATCAGTGCCGTGACCAGCGGCGGGGAAAGTGGAAAGTGGCCGGAGCTGCCTCACATCAATTCCGCTTCCGGAATCTCGCGCGCCAGCCGCGCGCGCAACGGTGCGAGCCGTTCCGCATGGTGCCGCCACTTGCCCACCGACGACGAATAGATCGGACGCCGCACCTGAACAGCGCTTGCGGTCGCAGACGGCGCCGGGCTTTCGTGAAATCGCAAGACCTCATCGTCCCAGGGAAGTCCGACAAAATCAATCAGACGCCGGCTAGCGGCCGCTTGATCCCTTACGATGTCCTCGTAATTTATTTCCAGCAACACATCCGGCGGCAGTGTCGCCCGCCAATGCCGCGAAAGGCGGCGATAGGCCAGATAATATTCCGCCAATTCGATCTGATGATAGGAGAATGCGAACTTGCCTTGAAAGTGGGCTTTGTAAATTGCCCAGCAGGCGTCCATTGGATGCCGCTGGACCAATACGATCCTGGCCGCCGGCAGCGCCGCGTGAATGAGGCCGCAGTAAAGATAGTTCTGCAGCGTCTTGTCGACGAAACGGGGGTTTTTCAGATCGCGGAACGCCGTCGCCGAATCGACATAGCGCCTGCCGATGCCCGCGAGATCGCCGCTAGTTGGCGACGCCTTCATGGAGCGGCTCATCTCGGCCGCAAACGCGCCGGTTTCTCCCACCGAGCTCATCGCGGAGTGGCTGGCGATGATCCGCTCGACCAGCGTCGTGCCGGTGCGCGGCAGTCCGGCGACGAACACCGGAGCGGCGGCGGAATAGCCTGGCGGGGCGGCGCCGATCCAGCTTCGGGTGTGGGTATGGATGATCTGGTCGATCTCCGCGATTTCGGCGGCATGATCATGCGCGATCGAGCGGTGTTGCAGCTCGCAACCGGCATCGACATGATCGAACGCGCGGTCGTGCACATCGATGTCCTCGTATTCCTTGCCGAGCGCGAAGCGCAGCATGACCTCGCTGGGCCACGCCAGCTTGCGGTCGCGGATCAGCGCTTCCATCTCCTCGATATGATTGCGATCGGCGCTCTGGATACGCAGGTCCGAGCGCAGATAGTGGGCAAGGCCATAGTGGCGGTCGAGTGCGATGGCGGCGTCGCAATGCGCTTCGGCGTCAACCAACGCGCCGGTCATTCGCTCGGTCGCCGCGAGATTGAACAGGTATTGCGACACATCGGGACGTGCGGCGACCGCGCGAATGAAGAATTGCTTCGCCCGTTGATGCAACCCGAGCAGGCCGAAAATCGCGCCGAGCGCGTCCTGCGTTTCGGGGGCGTCGTCGTTAATCTTCGAAGCGGCTTCGGCGGCCTCGAACGCGCCGCGCGCCTCGCCGGAAACAAACAGGCATTTTGCGCGCAGAACAAGCGCAATCGGATCCTTCGGCATCAGTGCGACCGCGCGATTGGCGCAGACGATCGCCGCGTCGGGGCGCCCGCGCTGCAGGGCGGTTTCCGTCAGCAGCGCCCAGGCGGTTCCATCGTCCGGCGTGCGTGCGAGCACCTCCGAGCAAATTCGTTCGGCCGTCGCCAAATCTCCGCCGGCGAACGCGCGCCGCGCTTCATTCATCGCTGGAACTTGAGCCCGGTGTGGCGCAGTTGCTTTCAAGTGGTCGCTCCATGACGAAGGCCGGATAAGAATCCGGCCTTCCATACTCGTGTGAATGGCATCACTTGGCGAAAGGCTGTTCCCTTCGTGGGAACAGCCTTTGTCCATCAATGATTGCCGTGGTCGCCGTCGCCGTGCTGGCCCGAGTGATCTCCACCGCGATCTGCGAACGAGAAATTGCCCCAGAGGTCGCCGATCGCCGGCCTATTCTGCGGAACATACGGATTGTCGTCCGACGTCTGCGGGTTCGGCAGATTGTCACGAGTCCGGCTCGAGAGCTTGGGGAGATACCAGTTCCGTTCGATGAATTTCACGACCGAGGCGTGATCGGAATATTCATGCGACACGTGGCCGCCTTGCGAATATTTGGACACCACCAGCAACGGTATGCGCGTTCCGTCGCCGAAGAAGTCGACCGGCTGCACGTAACCGGAGTCGTAATAGCCGCCGCCCTCGTCCATAGTGACCAGGATTGCGGTGGACTCCCAGAGATCCTCGTTGGACTTCACCTGTTCGATGATCCGCCTGCTGAAGGATTCGAACAGATCGAGCCTGGACGAGGAAGGATGGCCGTCGTTGAAGGTGCTCGGTTTCACGAACGACACGGCCGGCAGGTTACCGTCGACGATGGCGTCATAGAGATCGAGCGTATCCTTCAAATGCGCATCGCGCGCCGCCGCGTTGGTCATGACGGACGCGGAATACAGGAACGGATTGCAGATGTTGCAATACAGATAGGCGATCGGGGCGAGAGTCCCGAAGTTTGCGCCAAGACCGGGCGCGATCTTGAAGTCGTTCCAGTGCTCGCCGAAATACGCCCACGACACGTTGGCCTGGCTGAGCTGATCGCCGATGTGCCGCTGCTTGATGACCGGCGGTAACGTGAACTGTCCGTTGTTGGTCGGATCGGTGGCGCCGCTGCCGATGAAAGCGGGGACATAGTTGTTGAGCAGATAGTATGCGCTCGGCGAGCAGTTCGGCGGCACGTGGATGGCATTCAGATAAGTGACGATCGCGGCTACGCCCGGCTGCTGGAAGTCGGAGCAGTTGGTGTAACTGCCGCCGCCATACCCGTCATTCTTGTACCAATTGGTGAAGCCCTGCACCTGCACCGGATCGGGATTCTCGATTTGATTGGCGGGCGGGGTCGCGGGATTGCCTTTGTCGTCGGCGTAGTACAGCGCGTCGGCATAGGCGAACACCATCTGGTTGGCGAACGTTCCACCCATCACCGGCTGATGGTAGTTGTCGTTGAGGGTATATTCGCGGGCGAGCTGCGTCAGATAGGGCGCGTCGCCGTTGGCGACGTTGTAAAAGCCCATCGCGATATCGCCTTCCTGCAGCGGCTTCGACGGGGGCGGCGGTTTGCCGTTGCTGCCGGAGGAGACAGTCTGCTCAACCCAGGGGAAGAGATCGGCCTGACATCCGCTCGGATTGCGGGGCGAGGCCTTGGTGACGTCGCAATCAAGCTGCTGCCACATCTGATAGAAGCGATGCACCGGGCTGCCGCCGTAAGTGGCATAGAGGCTGGGGTTGTTCTCGCCCTGCTCCGGCTTCACCAGCGGATAGGGGCCGTTCGGCAGATTGTTGTAGTTCAGGATCCGCGTATCGGGCGAACCTCCCGGTACGCCTGTCGCACCCGTCGTCAGCAACGGCAGATCTCCCTTGCGCAGGCCGTAATCGCCCCGAGCGGCCTCCGCCAGCGTGGTGAGGCACCCCGGACCGTTGACCGAAGCCTGTTCGACCGTTGTATAGCAGCTCTGCGGCGCATACGAAGTCCCCGGCGCCTGCAGCTTGTTGGTGGTGTTGTAGGGGGTTTTTTGACCGGGGTTGATCGAGAAGAAGTTGTCGTCCACCGCCGCGAACTGCGCCGCCTTGCCATAATTCGGACCAGGCGTCCCGTTCTTGGTGATAATTCCCTTGGACAGAAGATTGTCGGCGTGCTCGCCCTCGCGCGGCACGTAAGTCGCGAACACATGGTCGAAAGTCCGGTTTTCACCCATGATGATGATGACGTGCTTGATCGGGCTGACGGTCCTGCGGTCGTTGGTATGGGCTCCCCCGAGCGGGCCGTTTTCGGCCGCGTAAGCGTCACATCCCATCAGTGCCAAGATCGCCGCGGTGACGACCGTGCGATCGCGTAGACGTTTCGTCCGTTGCTTGAGCATGAACGCTCCCCTGTTCAAAATCTGAAATGCGTTGGTGTCGTTCGCCGAGCGGCGAACGGCAACGCACGCTAGGTCGCCCACATGTCAGGTGTGCTTCGAGGGCATGTCAGTTCTGTTACAGCTTGACGATGGCGCTCGACGGAAAAGGGCTTGGCGAACGCTCGCGCCGGATGCCGCTACTTTGTGCAGCAAGCGCAGGATGCAAAAAATTGCAGTTGTGCGGGTTCGGCTCATCTCGCGCCGACCGCAGGTCTCGTTCGCTGCCCCTCGCGCCACGGGATCAAGGCGTCGCAGAGCAATGTTGAGCAACAGGAATCTATTGCCATTGGCTAATCCGTCCCACGGGCTGCGGGCTCGATTTCAACTCGGTTAATGCTGCTCTAACTCGCAAACCATTTTTCTCTACATCGTGCGAAACGAGGCGGCCTTGCTTGATCGCTTCTGCCTACGTCGAGGGGACGCAGACTTTTATGCGATGAATTTTATTATTTATCAAAGAATTGGCACGACCTTGGTCGGGTTGGCTCGCAGCCAGCGCCCGGAGGTTGTAATGCGGGAAAATTTAAATTCCTACTTTTCAAAGCTGTTCGCCGGGGATTTAGGCGCTTTTGGTGGCCCGTCGCCGGAAGAAGCAGTTGCCGGCCAAATCCGCGCCGAGCAAATCTGTCTGGTGTTACGCAATTCACCGGGCATGATGGTAGCCAACGCTTGCAACGCGACAGTGCTTGCGATCGCGTTGTCGAAGTCCCCCGACGGGATTTACGCCGCACTATGGGCTGCGGTTATGGTTTTTGGATCGACGTTATCCGGCCTCAAGGCGCGGTCATCATGGCGGGTTACAAAGCCCCAGTTCGTGTCCCGCGGTTCCATCCATCGCCTTGTGCGAAACGCCTTCATTTCGGGAGGCATGTGGGCAATCGTTCCCATCAGTTTCTTTGAGCAGGCAAATCCCGGCGGGCAAATGTTAATGACCGGCCTGTGTGCCGGCATGTTGGCAGGTGGCGCTTTTGCATTTGCAACCATTCCGGTTGCGGCCATTGGCTTTATGGGACCTATTTTTCTTGGGTCGGCAATCTGCATCGCCAGAAGCGGCGACTTTGTTTATTTACTGATCGCAGTTTTGGTTGTTGTTTATGCGTGTGTCCTTCTGCGTGGCGTCTTTGCCTATTCGTTTGAGTTCACAAGGCGGATGATTGCACATCTGGAAACCGAGAAGGCTGTACGGCAAGATTATCTCACGAAGCTTCCGAACCGTTTCGCGTTCAACGAAAGCCTGGAAGCTGCTTTGGACAGGCTGGCTAGCAGCGGCGAGGAATGCGCCATTTTTTTATTCGACCTTGATGGCTTCAAAGAGCTGAACGACCAACTCGGTCATCCTGCGGGAGATGAATTTCTCACTCAGCTTGCGGCCAGACTCCGGCGATGCACTCGAGATTCAGATATAATTGCGCGCATAGGAGGAGACGAGTTTGGACTAATTGCAGCGAATATAACGAAATTGGATGAGGCACTTAAAGTTGCCGAGAGGATTGTCTCCACCTTTGACCATCCGTTCCTGATCGAGGGACGTGAAATCATCGGCGCCGCTAGCATCGGCATATGTTTGGCGCCCTGTGACGGCAATACGTCCAACGCCCTCCTGAAGCATGCAGATGTTGCACTCTACCGTGCGAAGAAAGCGGGGCCGGGGACGGTCCGCTTCTTTGAGCCGAGCGACGACGCATCGGCGCGCGCGCGACGCGCACTACAACTTGATTTGGAAGCTGCAATAGAAAGGGACGAATTTTTTCTCGTTTATCAACCGTTTCTCGATGTTCGTGAGAATCGCATCACAGGCTTTGAAGCGTTGTTGCGCTGGCGTCATCCAGTGAGAGGGCTGGTTTTGCCTATTGAATTCATCGCACTTGCCGAGGAGTCAGGGTTGATCCACTCAATCGGCGATTGGGTTGTTGGACGCGCTTGCAAGGCGCTTTCGCAGTGGCCTGAGAATATTAGAGTTGCTGTCAATGTATCAGCGGTCCAGTTCCAGAATGCAAACATTGTGCAGACCTTCGTAAGGGCGCTCGCGGACGCGCGGGTTACTCCGGAGCGTCTCGAAATTGAGATAACGGAGTCAATTCTGCTATCGAAATATGTTTCAGCGCCTTCGGTTTTGAACTCGCTGCTGGAATTGGGAGTTACCGTCGCGCTTGATGACTTCGGAACAGGCTATTCGTCCCTGGCTTACCTGCGCAGACTACCGTTCAGTCGCATTAAGATCGACCAGTCGTTTGTTCGTGACATGCTGATGCAGCCGGATTGCGCTGCAATCGTAAAATCTGTCATTGGACTGGCTCAAGATCTCCAGATAGGGGTTGTCGCAGAGGGCGTCGAAAACACGGAGCAGCTAGACTACCTGCGCCAGACCAATTGTGATGAGGTCCAGGGATATTTGATCGGGCGACCTGTGGAAGCCAACCAAGTCCACGCATTGCTTGAGCAAGAGCAGAATGGCGTGAAGCAGCCGGCTCCCATTACGAAATTCGCATAAGTGATTGCTGGCGATCTGGCGTCACCCGCCGATGCAGCGGGTGTAAGGGCGGATTACGCGGAGTTTATCATCCGGCGCGCATTCGCGCGACCCGTCAGCCAAGTCGCCCTAATTCTTTCCTAAGCTCATTGGCGCAAAAATGCTTCCGTGTCTTTTGATTTCAGCCATGCTGTTGCAATAGCCCTTTCGCATTTTGCGATCATTCTCCGCGTATTGGTGCAAGCCAGCCTCACAGGAGACTCACAATGACGATGCAGACAAACCTACATCGACTTCACCGGCGCGAAACAGTCAGCGCAAATCCGGAAATCGATTTCGAATCTCTTGCGCCGGTGGTTCTGATGTCGTCTATTGGGCTATCCCTTAGTCTCTTGATCGTAGCTCTTGTCGCGAGTTAATCCGGCAAAGTTCTCGTGTCGTCTAAGTAGGCATCTGCTTAGGCATTCTCTGCTTAGGCATTCTATGCGGCGATTTCCTCCCGGTCGGCCTTAGATCTTCCCGATTTCGTGGCTGGCCGGCATGTCCAGCGCTCTCACCAGCGCAGAATGATCCCAAGCCTTGCCGTCATGCGCCTCGTCGCGCCTTGGTGCCCGGAGGATGCTGCTTCTTGCACGGCGGGTGCAGAGCGGATTACGCTTCGCTAATCCGCCCTGCGGGCTGAAGGATGCGGGATTGAATGCGGGATAAAGCCTGGGACGCGGAGGAGGCTGCAAATGGGAAACAGATTCATGAAAAATCGGCTTATACAATCCATCTTCACGGCCGCTCTGCTGTTGGCGGCGGGCTTGATAGCGAACCAGGCTGGCGCCCAGACGCCTGCCGCAGGGTCGGCTGTCGAGGCGGCCTATCAGGCCCTTCTCGCCAATCCCAAAGTGACAAAAACCCTTGAGGATATCAAAGCCGATGACGGCAACTCATTCGCCGAGCAGAAGCGCATCACCGAAATTCCCGCACCTCCCTACAAGGAAAAAGTCAGGGCCGAATATTATCTGAAGCGGTTTCAGGAGTTGGGCTTCAAGGACGCTTCCATCGACACCGAAGGCAATGTGATCGGCTTGCGCAAAGGCAGCGGCGGCGGCAGGCCGAAGCTGGTGGTGTCGGCGCATCTCGACACGGTTTTCCCCGAAGGCACCGACGTTACCGTGAAGGAAAAGGACGGCGTCATTCTGGCGCCCGGCATCGGCGATGACTCCCGCGGTCTCGCCGCGCTGCTGTCACTGATCAAATCCATCAATGCCAACGAGATCGCCACCGTCGGCGATGTCCTGTTCGTCGGCACGGTCGGCGAGGAAGAACTCGGCAATCTCAGGGGCGTCAAGGCGCTGTTCCGCGACCACGCCGACATCGACGGCTTCATCTCGATCGACGGTCTCGGCATCACTCGCGTCGTCAATCAGGCGACCGGGAGCCATCGCTACGAGATGATCTTCAAAGGCCCCGGCGGCCATAGTTTTCAGGAGTTCGGATTGCCGAGCGCGATCCATGCCATGGGCCGGGCGATCGCCAAGATCTCGGATCTGCAGACGCCGTCCGATCCCAAGACCACCTTCACGGTCGGCACCGTGAGCGGCGGCACCTCGGTCAACGCCATCGCCAGCGAGGCACGGATGGCGGTCGACATGCGCTCGGATTCGACCGAGGAGCTTCTGAAACTCGAGGCCCGCCTGCTCGATCTCGTCAAGCAGGCGGTGACGGAAGAAAACGCCCGCTGGAAATCCGACAAGATGACCGTCGAGATCAGGCTGATCGGCGACCGGCCCGCCGGCATCGTCGCGCTGGATTCCCCGATCGTTCAGGCCACGCAGCGCGCGGTGACCGTCCTCACCCGCACGCCGCGCGTCACCTTTGCCGGCTCGAGCACCGATTCCAATCTGGCGATGTCGCAAGGCATTCCCGCCGTGACCATCGGCGGCGGCGGCGAAGGCGGCAACTGGCACTCGCGCAACGAATGGTACCGGCCGGTCGACGCCTGGTACGGTCCGCAAAACGCGCTACTGACGATTTTGACGCTGACGGGGCTCGATGGGGTGACGAAGCCGGCGTTACAGGTGAGGCAGGGGAAGTAGGGATGCGGCGGGTGTCGTGGCGGATTACGTTTCGCTAATCCGCCCTACGGGCCTGCGTGCTGGTTCATGGAACCCGCCAGCCACATCAGCGATTATTGGAGCGTTCTTGAACCTTGAGCCGCTGGCGGTGACCTAACTACCAGAGGCAATCTCCAGGAGGCTGCTATGTCCCACTGGCGCGATACGATGGTCGACAGGCCGGAAACGGATGGTGCGGTTTATGTGACGGGCTGGACGATTTCCGGCCTGGCCGTGCTCGGGGCCATCGTTGCGGTTTGGATTCTTGGGATTTAACTGGAACGATTTTACATCGCCTTGCATGCAGGGCCATAGGGCGCAATAGCGTCCCACGGGTCGCTATCTTTGCAAGACCCGCTTGCCGCCGGTGACGAGCATCCCCAGCCTGCGTCCGATCAAAAGGCCCGCCACCAAAAGCAGGCACCAAAAGGGAAAGAAAAACAGGGTCAGAATTCCGGCGTCCTCGGGTTCGGTTTGCAGCAACCATTTGACGACACCAACAGGAGCAAAGAGTCCAATCGCTCCTCCGGTGAGGCTGGTTGTCAGGACGACAAGCTTCTGAGGGGTCATCGGCACGGATCCTGCAATTACTTCGCGCAAACTGATTGGCGGTAATATTGGCTGTAAATCGAGCGGATCGCATCAAAGCTGGTGGGCGCACAAGGGATCGAACCTTGGACCTCTCCCGTGTGAAGGGAACGCTCTCCCGCTGAGCTATGCGCCCGGGATTTTCGTGCACTATCAAAGGCCGACAAATCGGCGTCGGATCCGACGATGCACGTCGTCGTCAGCCCGCGATTTACGAAGTGTGGGGCACCAGTGTCAAGCTGTCAGCGTCAAACCGCGGGGAAGGGATCACGCCCCCTGCTGGCGGGCGCGGGAGGCGTGGGACTGCAGCGCCCGGATGCGCTCGGCCAGGGTGCCGCCGCCCTCGGGTACGGCGCCACTGGCGGCTGCGCCATTGGCCGGCCGCGCCGTCTTCGCCGGTTCCGCCGCCAGCATGGCTTCGATCGGCGAATTCGGCCCTTCGAGCTGCATCGCGAGTTTTGCCACTTCGGCGGCGATATCGTTGATGCGTTCGCGCAGCAGCGCATTTTCCATGCGCTCGGTCGCCCATGAGCTTTCGGCCTGCTGCTGGATCGCATTGATGTCGCGCTGCAGCTTGGCGCGTTCGTCGCGTGCGATGCGGAGCTGTTCCTCGGCCGCGGCCTTCTCGGACTTCAGCTTTTCCAGCGCGGGCCATTTGCCGCTGTTGGTGACGGCGAGTTCGTCGCGCATTTCCTTGGCCGAGCGTTCCGCGGCCTCAAACTGCTGGCGCAGCTGATTGTTTTCATAGTCGCGCTCGGCGAGCAGCTTGCCCTGCGTGGCCAGACGCGTTTCCAGATCGTTGACGCGGTTGCCGAGCATTTCGGCTTCCTTGACCTGGACGATCAACTGGCGATCGAGATCGGTGACGCGCTGGCTCAGGTTTTCGACGCGGCTACGCGCTTCCGTGAGCTCGCGGGTCGCCTTCTCGGATTCGCTGCGCTCCTGTTCGAGCCGCGATTGCGTCGTGGCAAATTCCTTCTCGGCACTGCCAACACGGTTCTTGAGTTCATCAATCTGGGCGCGCACCGCCACCAGCTCGACCTGACGGCTCTCCGCCATTATCGAACGATCGGACAATGCGGCATTGAGTTTTGCGAGTTCGCTTTGCTTGTCCTTCAGCGCCTGCTCGGCGCTACGCAGCGATTCAGTCTTGGCGGTAAATTCCTCTTCGGTGGCCCGCAACTGCTCCTTGATCGCCTTCTGGCGCGCTTCGAGCGAAAATATCGTGGCGTTCTTTTCGCCAAGCTCGAGCTTCATGCGATTGATCGCATCGGATTTCTTGCCGAGTTCGGCGAGCTGGCTGGTGGTCCTGTTCTTGAGCTGGTCGACGCTCATCTCCAGCCGCCGCGCCGACATCGCGAATTCCGCACGCAGCTGATCCTTGTCGGCCTGGATTTCCGCCATCGATAGCGGGGTTGCCGCCTCCAGCCGCCGGGTCGTCAGCCGCACCGCGCGGTTATGCACCAGCGGCACGATCATCAGCCCGAACAGCATCGAGACCAGAAAACCGATCGCCAGATACATGATCGGTTCGATCATCAATGGTACTCCCCGCGAAAAATTCTACCGTTCACAATGCCATGGGGGACCGGGAAAAGGCCAGCCCATTGCCGCGTTAACGTGAATTCGTAACCAGAGGCGCCTTCGCCCCTGGCTGGACGAAGTCAGAACGGGTTCCAGGTCGCGCGCGGGGTATATTTGAGATAGCCGATATTGGCACCGAGCCGCAGGCCGATACCGGAGCGGATCGGCACCAGCACGACGTTGTTGGCGGTCAGCGCGGTCATCCCGAAGCCGCCGATGATATAGGCGGAGCCATCGATGCCGGCGAAGCGCTGGTAGATCGCATTGGTCGCCGGAAGGTTGTAAACCAGCGTCATGGTGCGCGCGCCGTCGCCGCCCCAGTCGAAGCCGACCGATGGTCCCTGCCAGTAGACCCGCAAATCGCCGGCATTCTTGGTGTAGAGCGTGCCTTCGCCGTAGCGCAGCCCGGCGACAAAGGCGCCCGAGCCTTCCTCGCCAAGAATGTAGCCGTTCGGCAGGCCCCATTGGCTCACCGCGCGCTCGATCACGGAGGCGAGCCCGCGCGAGACATTGCCGAAAAACCGGTGTCCGGCGCTGGTCAACTCGTCCGGACCGTAGGTATTGGGGCCGGGCTGGCGTTGCGGTGGCGGCAATTGCTGCGGCGGCGGCGCTTGCTGCGAGGAAGCGGGCACGGTCCAGCACATCAGCGCGGCGAGCGTCACCGCGGCAAGGCGTGAGGCGAAAGTCATGAAAGAACCCCTGGTATCGAAAATCCTGGCCGCCGCCTTAACCTGATGCCAACAAGCACGGCTTTAGGTTGCGCCCAGTGTCCCCCGACTCGGATGTTATCGACATCAACTATGACGGCACAACGGCAGGAAAGAAACGGCTCTATTTCCGGAACGGCCCTTCGCCCCGGAATAGCCTTTATCGCCGGGCTGGCAAGCTTTGGTCTGCTGGCCTGCCTTCCGCATCCGGCCCAGGCCGCCACCACCGAGCGGGTGATCGTGAACCGTTACACCGGTTTGGCCATCGAGGGTTTTGACCCCGTGGCTTATTTCGTCGACGCCCGTCCCGTGGTCGGCGCGCCGGACTTCGAGGCCTCCGAAGCAGGCGCCGTCTGGCGTTTCCGTAACGAGGGCAATCGCGCGTCTTTTGTCGCCCATCCAGATATCTACGGCCCCCAGTTCGGCGGCTACGACCCGATCGATCTGGCCCGCGGCGTCACGGTCGCCGGAAACCCCCGGTTCTGGCTGATCTCAGGACAGCGGCTCTATCTGTTCGGCCGCGAGGAAACCCGAGATGCCTTTGCGGCCGATCCGCAGCACATGCTGCGGGAGGCGAATTCGCACTGGCCGGCGCTGGAGCAGGGCCTGGCCCAGTAGCGTCTGCCTCGAAGCTCGTCATGCCCGGTCTTGTGCCGGGCATCCACGACTTACTTTCGCATGACAAGACGTGGATGGCCGGGACGAGCCCGGCCATGACGAAAAGATGGAGCATTTCCTGGATTACCATGCCGCCGACGGATCGCCCCAAGCGATGAATTCCGGCACGATAAAGCCTTGTTGTCCCTTAAAACTTTGGCGCCCTCTGCCGAATTGCAAGTCAGCGCCTTGCCCATCAGTGATCCTGCCGCCGGCGGCGGTGACGACAGCGTGTCCCGCCGCGACATCCCATTCGCAGGTCGGGGCGAGGCGGGGATAGATATCGGCGCCGCCTTCCGCCACCCGGCCGAATTTGACCGCCGAGCCGAGCGCCTGGCGGATCGCACCGGGTCTCTCCGCAATGAAGGCTTCGGTCCGGCTGTCCCCGTGCGAGCGGCTGACCGCCACGATCCAGGGATCGCCGCGCTTCGGGAGGGTGCGGGTATGGATCAGCTCGGCCACGGACGTGTCAGTCGTCGTCAGCCGTTCGGCGCCTCGGCCTACCAGCCCGCGCCAGATCAATCCGAGTGCCGGGGCGCCGATAATGCCCAATAACGGCGTTCCGTTGGTCACCAGCGCGAGATTGACCGTAAACTCGCCGCGGCCGGCGACAAATTCCTTGGTACCGTC
>Ga0209117_1000477_pt1 | contig 16615 bp, 16 predicted proteins | sample BlaSpr_A8_OM2_M2_FD_187978 | JGI IMG/M metagenome (GOLD analysis project Ga0209117, IMG submission 187978) | Forest soil microbial communities from Thunder Bay, Ontario, Canada - Black Spruce, Ontario site 2_A8_OM2_M2 (SPAdes) (version 2) | ecosystem: Environmental > Terrestrial > Soil > Boreal...
GGCTGTCGATGCGGTCTTGCGGGATTTGTAGAAACTCAGAACGGTTCGAGACGTCTCGGTGTTGAGGCGTGCAAACTCTTCTCTCATTTGATCCAGGTCTCGTGCAGAGATGCGGTAATCTTTTGCCCCAAGAAACAGCAGAGCCATCGTAGTTTCCCACTCAAAGTTGAGGGCTTTAGCGAGGATCATTGTCATCTCATTGCTGCTATCAGTCAACGCTCGCTCCACCACGTCGACAGGCAATGAGCATAACAGAGATAGTCCAACCATGGTTTCTTCGAATTTGTGGGATCGGGCGTATTCCAGGATGTTGCTCTCATCCAAATCGCCACGTTGATGCTGAGCTATCACGATCTTCTTTGCATTAAAGTAGCTCATTGATGCCGGGCCGAACTTGGACTGTAGCGCTCCAGTGACATCAGTCACCAGGGTCTGAATTTGGCCTACCAAATCCGGACGCTCCCATTCAAGCTTTCGTTTTACGTCGTCCGATGCCTTAGCGATCAATTGTTGGAATATATGTCTCGGAATGTCCTTCCGAAGGCCGAGTTGCTCGGCGAGAATTGAATCGGTCTCCGAGCGTTTGATCATGTGCAGAAAGCCGAAATCCGAAAAGCGGGCACCATTGTTTGTCGCGACTGAATTCACGACTTCCCGATTTCCGCGCGTTACGAGCTCGTCGGTTACGACGGTGGCAAGAGAACTTCGTTTGGAGATTGCCAGAAGATGCGACTGGCTCTTGGTTCTGATATTTGAAATCAACGTCTTGGCATCAAGTCGGCCGGAGTGTTGAAGCATCGGGCCGGCAACATCAATCGAATCGTCAAAAGCAAGTTTTTTGACAATGTTGATCGAGGCATTGTCGGTCCTTACCAGTCGCTCGGAGAGCTGGGCCCGAGCTGCCAGTTCAATTCCGTCTGCTAGTCGCCCGATGACTTCGCCGAACACCCAGATCTCGTCGTCAGTATACCGGCCGGCTATCAGGAAATCGGTCGCATGCCACAACGCTTGAAGGCGGCTGTCAGCCGATCCTCGTGAGACGGCTTCCTCTAACTCCCGCAGAAAAGACCCAGTTTCAATCATCCGGCCAAACCTCAAATTGCTTCGACCTCTGTAGTTTCATCGAAAAGCAAGCCCTTACACTCGCATTCTACAATCATTGGTGCTCAAGCTTTGACTGACGCTTCTCGCTCGCTGCTTTCTTTGATTTTTCTGTTGTCGGCTTCAAAAATTCGACTCCGATTTGATCCCCAGCGAGTCGAACCATTCGGCAACGGCGATAGGCAAGTCCTGTGGACGACAAAAGCAAAAAGAACTCCTTGAGATCCAGCCCTTGGATTGGACCATTCACCGTCAGTCGCGCGCCAGTTCGCGAGACGTCATTCATCGTGCAATCGCGACGCCACGTCCCATCGATGCCCATCATATGGACATCAATGCCCCGCCCGAACTCTACGCGCTCGCTCTTACGGTCCCCATAGGCCATGGATGGAACCCCATTATTTACATGGCGAACCCATGAAAGCAGAACAAGCACTGGCGCTCCGCGCCCTAAGGCCGAAATCATTCGGTACTATCTGCTCTACCAATTGTCGTCTTAATACTCGGCACGTTCGAATTCTAATTTGGCCAGCGCCGCCCCTTCCATGCTGATGCTCGAGATCGTTTGTCCGTTTTGGCGATCGCTTAAAATGCAACGCCGGTTCGCCTTCCTTTAGTCCAGACCACACGGCACTTTTTCTTTGTGCCTGCCCAAAGCAACTCGAACCTGTTCGGCAGGACGGTCAGTCCACAAATTTCCAAGCACGCACCCCCCGGGGCGTAGTCAATTATGGTACAGTCGATAATCGGATCTCGCGGACCGCAGACTATCTTGGCGACCTTAGTCATATGTGAGTTTGGCCGCACTCGTAAAAACCGGCGGGGATGAATCATCTCTGGCATTCATAAATGTCCGTGACCCCTGCCAAATTTGCATAGATAAACTAACGATCAATTAACTCCCAAACAGTAGGCGAATCGTCCTGCCCATGACGCTAATAGTGCCCGTTGAGGCAAAGATGGGGTAATCGGCCGGCCCAGCTTGTGGATAAGCTGAAGAATTTTGGGTGCTGCGCTTCAGGCTGATGGTGAAACGAGGTCCGTGGTAACGGCCTCAAGCATCAGAAGGAGAAGCGCAGCATGGACCATTTTGCTGGATTGGACGTATCGGTCAAGGAGACCAGCATCTGCATTGTGGATGACACGGGCGGGATCGTGAAGGAAGTGAAGGTAGCAAGTGAGCCTCAAGCTCTGCTGAAGGCTCTGGGGAACCCCGCCTACCGCTTCAAGCGGATCGGACTGGAAGCCGGGCCATTATCGCAATGGCTTTTCAGCGCTCTCGCCGAAGCAGAGTTACCAGTGGTCTGTGTCGAAACCCGGCATATGCAGGCGGTACTGAAGGCGCAGATCAACAAGACGGACCGCAATGATGCGCGGGGCATCGCGCAGATGATGCGGGTGGGGCTTTATCGCCCGGTGCATGTGAAGACACTACGCAGTCAGAAACTGCGGATGCTGCTGACCCATCGCAAGCTTCTGCAGTCGAAGGCGATTGCCATCGAGAACGATCTACGTGGTACTTTACGCAACTTCGGCCTCAAGGTCGGAATGGTCGGAACGGTGAAGTTCGAGGCCCGCATCCAAGAGCTTGTCGAGAACCTCCCCGACTTGGCGGTACTGGTGGAACCGCTGCTCATCGTCCGGCGGGCGCTACGCGAACAGATCGTTATCCTGCACCGCCGCTTACTGGCCATCGTGCGAGACGATGAGGTGTGCCGGCGCCTGATGACGACGCCCGGCGTCGGCCCCGTGGTGGCGCTGACCTATCGCGCCACCGTCGACGTGCCTGCCCGGTTCCGAAAATCCAAGTCAGTCGGGGCGGTATTTGGACTGACGTGCTCCAGGTATCAATCGGGCGAGATCGATTGGAGCGGCAGAATATCACGCTGCGGAGATGAGATGATGCGGGTGATGCTCTACGAAGCAGCGCAGAGCATGCTGCATTCAAAGAAATGGTCATGGCTCAAGGCCTGGGCCATGCAGATCGCCCGGCGCCGCGGGATGAAAAAGGCGATCGTGGCCCTGGCACGCCGGCTGGCCGTGATCATGCACCGCATATGGGTTGACGGTACCGAGTTCCGCTGGACCCGCGAGGCCGCAGTATCATGAGAGGCGTAGGTCACCAAATGCGATAGGAGAAAACTCGAAGTTCCACCAAGCCGTGGAAAGATGTCCCTCGCGGGACGATGGATGAGGTGAGTTCGCATGTCCGCTTGTACCTGCCGTCGTCTGACGGCAAGGCCGCGGTAAAGATTGTTCCACCTCGTCCTCGAATCCCATGATGGAAGGGCCCTGGTGCCGATTCCGAAGAGAAGCACGAGCCCGCGCGCGACATCGACACTGTGGTGGTGGATAGTCTGAAAGTGCTTGACCCCAAATGGCCGATTAGAGAAGCGGACATCCGCCGACGCCTCTAAATTTATGGGTTCACGCCCTAGCTAAACCGCCTCATCGAGCTTCATTCGTCTTGTCAGCTTTTCGGCATCTTCCTTGCGCTCGCTATAGCGGTTCGTGAGGTAGGCAGTGGCGCCGCGCGTCAGCAATGTGAATTTCATCAGTTCTTCCATCACGTCCACCACACGATCGTAGTAGGCGGAAGGCTTCATCCGGCCAGAATCATCAAATTGTTCGTAGGCTTTGGCCACCGACGACTGGTTGGGAATTGTAATCATCCTCATCCAGCGGCCCAGGACCCGCAGCTGATTGATGGCGTTGAACGATTGCGAGCCGCCACTGACCTGCATGACGGCAAGCGTTTTACCTTGGGTTGGCCTGACGGCACCCACTGAAAGCGGTATCCAATCAATCTGTGCCTTCATGATTCCAGTCATGGCGCCATGGCGCTCGGGACTGCACCAGACATGCCCCTCCGACCAGGTCGAAAGCTCACGCAACTCCTTGACTTTGGGGTGAGTAGGCTCGGCATCGTCTGGCAAAGGCAAACCCGAAGGATCGAAAATTCGAGTTTCCGCGCCGAATGTTTCCAGCAACCGGGCGGCTTCCATCGTCAGAAGCCGGCTGTAGGACCGCTCACGCAGCGAGCCGTAAAGCAGAAGAATCCGTGGCCGATGCGCTGCGATCTGCGGATGCAACGCCACCGGATCGAGCAGCGCAAACGCGTCACTGTCGATGTTGGGAAGATCAAGCAAATCACGCCGCACTTGAGCCGACCCCACGTTCGACAACCTCGCCGTCCTCTTTCACGAAGGAGTCGACGGGATGGTCGAGCAGTTCGAGCACCGCCTCCGAGGGCCGGCACAGTTTTGTACCCTTCGGAGTCACGGCGATCGGCCGATTGATGAGGATCGGATGCGCCAGCATGAAATCGAGCAATTGGTCGTCGTTCCATTTGGGATCGCCAAGTCCAAGCTCCGCATAGGGCGTGCCCTTCTCGCGCAACAGCGCGCGAACCGGAATTGCCATCGCCTTGATCAGTTCGACCAACCGCGCCCGGCTTGGCGGATTTTTCAGATACTCGATGACCTCAGGCACTTCGCCGCTTTGCCGGATCATGGCCAGCGTGTTGCGCGAGGTGCCGCAATCCGGATTATGATAGATCGTCACGCTCATCATTGAGCCTCCTTCGCCATTGGGGTGCCCTCGCCTCCGGCGCGGAGCAGCCAGTTCATCAGTATCAGCGCGGCGAGCGCGCCGCAAAATTCGGCAGCGATGAAGCCGGGAAGGTCCGCAGGGCGAATCCCGGAAAAGCTATTCGTCATCGATCGCGCGATCGCGACCGCGGGATTTGCAAATGACGTCGACGACGTGAACCAATAGGCCGCGGTGATGTAGAGGCCGACAAGCCATGGCACCGACGCGCGCTCAAAGCGGATGCCGGCAAGAATGGTCGCGACCAGACCGAATGCGGCGACGCCTTCAGCCAGCCATTGGGCGCCGCCGGTTCTCACCTTGAGGGAAGCATCCAGCAGCGGCAGCGCGAACATCGCATGCGCGATCATAGTTCCAATCATGCCGCCGGCGATTTGCGCCACGATGTAAAGCAGCGCCTCGCGCGGCGTCAGCTCGCGCTTGATCGCAAAGACCAGGGAAACGGCGGGATTGAAATGCGCCCCCGATATGGGGCCGAGAATGGTGATGAGAACCACGAGGATCGCACCGGTGGGAAGCGTATTGCCGAGCAGCGCCAGCGCAACGTCTTTGGTAAGGCTTTCGGCCATGATCCCGGACCCGACCACGGTCGCGACCAGCAACCCAGTTCCAAGCGCCTCGGCCGCCAGCCGGCGCGGCAAATCGAAGCCGGGCATCAAGCGGCAGCGATCGGCGCAGCTTGCGGAACGCAGCAAGCGCTTTGCTTTTCGTGCGCCACACGCGCCTCGCGTTCGCCAGTGCCGTCGCCATACGTCGTGCTCTCGCCCGTGGTGAGAAAGGTTTCCCAGGCGATCCCGGCTGGATCGTCAATCCAGGATTTTTCCGATTTCGCGTAGCAACAGGCGGTTTGACCTTGCTCGACGATATTGCCGCCGGCCTTGTGAAGCCGCGCATAGACCTCCTGCAACTCATCAGCGTTCTCGACCTGAATGCCGAGGTGATCGAGACCGGGTTGTCGGCCCCGCGTCGAGATGGCGAAATTCACCCGGAGATCATCCAGCATCCACTTTGCGTAATCGGTCTTGACCACGGCGGGTTGCGCGGCGAACAGTGCCGAATAGAAGCCGATCGATTGCGAGAGATTCTCTACCGCTACGTGAACGTGAAGGCGCTTCATGATATTTTTCCCTCAGGTCGTAACTTTTGCGCGCTTGCCGCGCGCTGGCTTGCACGCGGTGACGGGCGCACACAGGTCCGCGCGGCCGCCGCAGCAATCTTCAACCATGAATGACGTCAGGTCTTGAAACGTCACCAAATTTGCCCGGTAGATGATCGAGCGGCTTTTCCGCTCGCTCATCACCAATCCCGCACGCCCAAGTATCGCCAGATGCGCCGACATGGTGTTTTGCGGGACCGCAAGCGCCTTGGCGATATCGCCCGCGGCGAGCCCGTCAGGTTCGTGCTTCACCAAAAGCCTGAACACGCCCAGCCGCGTGGACTGAGCCAGCGCCGCGAGCGCCAGAATGGCTTGCTCTGATTCCATATATCCAGATATATAGAAATATGCGATCGCCGTCAACCCGAGTTACCTTCTGAGAGACTATAAAGTGCCATGAGCAAGCGTCAGCTTCCTATCATTCTGGCGCTCGGCACCACGCAAACGCTGGCGTGGGCTTCCAGCTACTACCTGCCCGCCATCCTGGCCGATCCGATCGCACGCGACCTCGGCGTCTCCTCGAACTGGATATTCGCCGCCTTCTCGGCCTCGCTGGTGATATCCGCGATGCTGGGCCCGCGCGTCGGCCGGCAGATCGATCTCGTCGGCGGCCGGCAGGTGCTGTCGATTTCCAATTTGACGCTTGCCGCGGGACTGGCGCTGCTCGGCTGGACCTGGTCGATCCCCGTGCTCATCGTCGCCTGGCTTCTGCTAGGCATCGGGATGGGACTTGGGCTGTACGATGCAGCCTTCGGGGCGCTCGGGCGCATCTATGGCGACGCGGCGCGGCGGTCAATCACGGGCATCACGCTGATCGCCGGGTTCGCCAGCACCGTTGGATGGCCGCTGACCGCCTGGGGACTGCAGACCATCGGCTGGCGCAACACCTGCTTCGCATGGGCGGCGGCGCATATTTTGATCGGCCTGCCGCTCAATTTTCTGATGCTGCCCGCCGTGAGCGGCGCCCGGGCGGCCGTTGCGGCATCCGTCAAGCCGCGCATCCCGATCGATCGAACGATGATCCTGCTGGCGTTCGGCTTTGCCGCGGCCTGGAGCGTCACCGGCGCGATGGCGGCGCATCTGCCGCGAATTCTTGAAGCCGCGGGCGCGACAACGCTGCAGGCGGTGTCGGCCGGCGCGCTGATCGGCCCGGCGCAGGTGTTCGCCCGCATCGTCGAGGCGAGTTTGCTGAGCCGCTATCATCCGCTGCTGTCGACCCGGCTCGCATGCCTGACCCACCCGATTGGCGCCGCCATCGTTGCACTCGTGGGCGGCGCGGCGGCAAGCGCATTCGCGATCTTTCATGGCGCCGGCAACGGCATCCTCACCATCGCGCGCGGCACGCTGCCGCTGGCGATCTTCGGCCCGCAAAATTATGGCTATCGGCTCGGCATTATCGGCGCGCCGGGGCGGATGGCGCAGGCGGCCGCGCCATTGGCGTTCGGTCTGCTGATCGACACGATGGGCGGCCGCATCCTGATTGTCTCTTCCGCCCTCAGTCTCTCGGCCCTGCTGGCGCTGTCGCTGGTGCGGAAGGCACCCGCGGGATCGTGACCGCCGAATGCACGCGGTGCGCGTCAAATTATATCCGGCAAGCGCCTGATACTTTTGCGCTTCCAATTCCGGTCTGTTTCAAGCAAAACCACACCATGGACAAAGAAACCGGCCCGGCAGCAGCGATCAGAGGTTTTGCGCGCTGGGCGATCACGCCACCGCAATCCTATGTGGTCTACCTCCTTTGTCTTTTCCTGGTTGCCGGGTCGTCGTTCTACATCGGCACGCTGAAGCCGAAGAAGGCCGTCGGCCTGGGCCCGCCGCCGATGTCGGCCCCGCGCAACTGAACCGGGCACGCCTTTTGTCATAGAGAGGAACTCGCATGACACGCGAGGCAAAGCCTTCGATCGTCCGCATCAATCCGCCCGAACTCGGCACGCCGCCCGGCTACTCCCAGATTGTCGAGGTCAGCGCCGGCCGCATCGTCTTCATCGCAGGCCAAACCGCGCTCGATTCCGGTGGCAATGTGGTGGGCAAGAACAATCTTGCCGCCCAGGCAGCGCAGGTGTTTCGCAACCTTGACCTCGCCCTGCAGGCGAGCGGATGCACCGCAGCCAGTCTGGTGAAACTGACGGTGTTCGTCACCGACATGGACAATCTCGCCTCCTACCGCGAGGCGCGAAACCGCTTCTTTGCCTCGGTCACGCCGCCGGCCGCGCCCGCGGTGACGCTGGTCGAGGTGTCAAAATTGTATGGTCCGGATTTCATGATCGAGATCGAGGCCATCGCGGCGGCGTGAAGGTCACACGCAGCTTGCTCCCGCGGCTATTGCCGGCGTAGCCTTAAGGCCGGGGACATCGCAGCCTCCCCATGAAATGGAGATCCCATTCAAGCGCTGCTCGCCCTTTCCTGGAGCGAGCACATGGATGGATCTAACCTCGAACTTCCGATCTTTCTTTTCGCGACATTTGCAGGCGCGCTGGTCGCGGGGCTCTCCGGCTTTGCGTTCGGTCTGGTCGCGGCCTCGATCTGGCTCTACATCCTCAGCCCCCTGCAGACGGCCACGCTGATTATCGCGTTCGGCCTTATCGTGCAGGGCTATTCGGTTTGGAAACTGCGCCGCGCGCTGGACTGGAAAAAGCTGTGGCCATTTATGCTGGGTGCGGCGCTCGGCGTGCCCGTCGGTGTCGCGATTCTGACCTGGGCCCACCCTGCGCATGTGCGCATCGGCGTCGGCGCGTTTCTGGTTCTGTACAGCCTCTATGCGCTGTTTCGTCCCGCGATCAATCCCATCAGGGTGGGCGGTGCTGCTGCCGACGCCGGCGTCGGATTCCTCAACGGCGTGCTCGGCGGCATCACTGGCCTTGCCGGAATTCTCGTCACCATCTGGTGCGGCCTGCGCGGCTGGCCCAAGGACGTGCAGCGCACGGTGTTTCAGCCGGTGGCGGTCGCGATCTTTCTGATGAGCGCGCTGTGGATCGGAGCCAAGGGTGCGATCACGGCAGACACGATCAAACTCTTTTTGATCGGGCTGCCGGCTTTGTTCGCCGGCACCTGGCTCGGCCTTAAGCTGTTCGGCCGCCTCAACGAGGCTGCATTTCGCAAAGTCGTGCTGGTGTTGCTGCTGGCGTCAGGGGTCGTGCTGATCGTTTAGACCGGCCCTTGTGCCCGCCGGCAACAAACGCGGTCTGCGATTTTTTGACTCGCTTGGAGTGAACGAGAGCGCACGATATTGGGGCGGCTGCGCTCAATCCTGATCACGGCTAAGCTTGCGCACCGGCCTGGAGCAGAGTGGCTTCAACCGTTGCTCCATCTCCCAAAACGCCCACACCCAAGCGCTTCCCAGACACGCAGTGATGCCGACGAGAAGCAATGCGAAATCCGGCGCGGGTAGTGAAGCCAGCAGTCCCATGGGCGTTCCAGATGACAGAAGACGGCCCCGCGCCAGCGGCGGGCGAGCCAAGGCCGTCAGGGTTTGCAACGTCGCGCAAGCGACGTTCGATAAACGCGCCGGGGCCACGGCTTGTTCCGGCGACCCGCCAAAAAGCGGCGAACTAAATTCGCGTTTGAATTGCCGACACCGCTTTTTCTTTTTCCGCGAAAAGCGACCATGGACGTTTAGCAATCCGGAACTTCCATATTTGTGCGCAGTTCTGTTTCTGCATCACGAATTAGGAGGAGGAAAACCTTGAGAAAATATCTTATCGCAGGAGCGTTCGCCGTCGCGTCTACTCTTGTCGCTCAGTCGGTGAGCGCCGCCGAGTTCTACGTTGTGCGGGATACCACCACCAAGAAGTGCACCGTGGTAGACACGAAGCCGACCACAACGACTACCACCATTGTGGATAACGGTACTTTCAAAACGAAAACCGAAGCCGAGACGGGCATGAAGACCATGAAGGTCTGCACACAATAAATAAGTGCTTCGGTCAGTAATCTTTCTGTCAGAAAAGAGGGGGCCGCCAATTTAGGCGGCCCCCAGTTCCTTTTAATGCAAATGCACAATCCAGTAACCGCCGGGCCAACTCCACTCAGAGACTATTCGATCACCTCGTCAGCGCGCGCGAGCAACAAGGGCGGCACGGAGAGTCCGAGCGCTTTTCCAGCTTTCAGATTTATGACTAACTCGAACCTGGTCGGGAACTGGATCGGAAGCTCGCTTGGCTTGCTTCCTTTGAGAATGCGGCCAGCATATACGCCTGCCTGGCGATAAGTGTCGGTGATGCTGGCGCCGTAACTCATTAAGCCCCCGGCGACAACAAACTCACGCAGGTTATAGACGGTGGGCACCCGGTACCTCGCAGCAAGTGTGGCAAACTGATCGGGGCGACTGTCGAAAAACGGGTCGACGCCGACCAGAAGCGCTGCGTTCGGGAGCCGAACAAGAGTTGCAAATGGAGTTTCCAGTTCTGACTCAGTGCTGGCTCTAAAGACATCAAGTTGCAGACCAACAGCGAGTGTCGCGGTCAGCGCGTCTTTTGTCTGCAACTCGGCCGCAGGGCTCTTGGGATTTATCAGCAATCCGATGTTCCCGGCTTTCGGAGCGATCTCGCGCAGTAGCTCAAGCTGCTTTCCGATCAGCGCGCCGGAGAAAAAGGTGGCGCCCGTGATATTGCCCTCCGGTTGGTTGACGCTTTTGACCAGGCCGGCTTCCACAGGATCACTGCCGGTCGTAAAGACAATTGGAATGGTCGTTGTTGCCTGCTTGGCAGGACCGGAAGTGCCGCCGGCGACGATCACGGCCACCTGTCGGCGGACCAGATCAGCCGCCAGCTCGGGGAGACGGTCGTTTTGTCCGTCAGCAAAGCGAAACTCGATCGTGACGTTCCGGCCTTCAACGTAACCGGCTTCCTCCAAGCCCTTACGGAAGGCAGCGACGACATATCCCGCCTGCTCGGATGTCCGGCTGCTGAGGAATCCGATCATTGGCATCGCGGACTTTTGCGCTCGCGCTGCGCGCGGCAATACAGCGGCGCTGCTGAGAAGTGCGATGAACTCGCGCCGCTTCATTCCATCACCTCGTCGGCGCGGACGATCAGCGTCGGCGGGATTTCGAGCCCAAGGGCCTTGGCTGCCTTGAGATTGATGACCAACTCAAATTTGGTTGGCTGCTCGATCGAAAGGTCAGCCAGCTTTGGCGGCCATGCTGCAGCCGCACTTCCGATAAGCGTGATGAACTCGCGTCGTCGCATTGGACACCGCCGAGAACATATCCTGCGCTGTCCCTGGACTATAGCACCCCCACAATACGGCGAGCAGAAAACCGGCGCCTGCCGCGGCGAATGAATTTCTGTTGGAACCCCACCGTTATGTGAGCGGCAAGATCGGGCGAAGCACATTGACAGCCCGCGCCGGTTTCGGTGTAATGGCGCTCTGGGGGTTCTGCGATCCCCCCATGAGGCGACATGCCCAAGTATCGCGTCCCGTTTTTTCAGCGAGGGCGCATCCATGTCATCCTTTACCTCGATATCTCCAGACAAGCTTGCACGGCTGATCGGTACGGCGAATATGCCGGCCCTGATCGACGTGCGCACCGATGAAGACTTTGCCGCCGACCAGCGGCTCATTCCCGGTGCTATCAGACGTAACCCGCAGGAGGCCGCCGACTGGGGCGAAGAATTCTCCGGTCGATCGGCCATCGTGGTCTGCCTGCGCGGCCAGAAGCTCGCCCAGGGCACCGCCGCCTGGCTGCGGCACGTCCACGTCGACGCGGAAGCGCTCGAGGGCGGCTTCGAAGGCTGGAAAGCCGCCAAGCTCCCTTTGGTGCCCGCATCGAAATTGCCGGCGCGCGACGCGCAGGGGCGCACCGTCTGGGTGACCCGCGCCCGGCCAAAGATCGACCGCATCGCCTGCCCCTGGCTGATCAGGCGATTCATCGATCCAAACGCGGTGTTTCTGTTCGTGGCGCCTCCCGAGGTTGTCGCGGTCGGCGAGCGCTTCAACGCCGTTCCCTTCGATATCGAAAACGTGTTCTGGAGCCATCGCGGCGAACTCTGTACGTTCGACGTGATGGTCGAGGAGTTCGGCCTGGCGACGCCGCCGTTGCTGCGGCTGGCAACCATGGTGCGCGCCGCCGATACCGCACGGCTCGATCTGTCGCCGGAAGCGCCCGGGCTGCTTGCAGCATCGCTAGGCCTGTCGCGCATGTATGATGACGATCTCGAGCAGCTCGAGGCCGGCATCGCACTCTACGACGCGTTCTATCGCTGGTGCCGGGATGCGACCGGCGAAACCCATAATTGGCCCACCAACAAGGCAAAGCCGTGATTGATATCGTTGCGAACGGAAAGACCACCGAAGCGGATGCCGGTCACGGCATCAGCTTCGGTGAAGCGTTTCGGGTCTGGCTGCGGGTCGCCTCGCTGAGCTTCGGCGGCCCGGCGGGGCAAATCGCCGTGATGCACCGCATCCTGGTCGAGGAAAAGAACTGGATTTCCGAGAGCCGTTTTCTGCACGCGCTCAACTACTGCATGCTGCTTCCGGGGCCGGAGGCGCAGCAGCTTGCGACCTATATCGGCTGGCTATTGCACCGAACCGCCGGCGGCATCATGGCCGGAGGCCTGTTCATTCTCCCCGGCGTCATCTGCATCATGGCGCTGAGCTACATCTACGCCGCCTTCGGCAAGGTCGGGGTCATCGAGGCGCTGTTCTTCGGACTGAAGGCAGCGGTGCTGGCGATCGTGATTCAGGCCGTGGTCCGCGTCGGCAAACGCGCGCTGCGCAACCGGATCATGATCGCGCTGGCGGCGATCGCCTTCATCGCGATCTTCTTTTTCAACGTGTCCTTCCCGATCATCATCATCACCGCTGGCGTGATCGGATATCTCGGCGCCAAGAGCGGGCGGCCGGAATTTGCGGCCGTGGCCCACGGCGGCGGCAACAATGCCGCTGTCGTCGACAGCATGCTCGGCGAGGAATTGCCCGACCATGTCCGTCCCAGCGTTCCCCGCGCGTTGAAAGTCAGCGCAGTCTGGCTGCTGCTGTGGTTGGTTCCGGTCGCCGCGCTCTTGATCGCGTTCGGCCAGGCCAATGTGTTCAGCCAGATCGCGTTGTTCTTCAGCAAGATGGCGTTGGTGACGTTCGGCGGCGCCTATGCGGTGCTGGCTTATGTCGCCCAACAGGCGGTCGAGCATTATCACTGGGTGCAGCCGCGCGAGATGCTCGATGGCCTCGGGATGGCCGAGACCACGCCCGGGCCGCTGATCATGGTGCTGCAGTTCGTCGGCTTCATGGCCGCCTATCGCGATCCCGGCACGCTGTCGCCTGTCCTGGCGGGTACGCTCGGCGGGTTGCTGGCGACGTGGGTCACCTTCACGCCCTGCTTCCTCTGGATCTTTCTGGGCGCGCCCTACATCGAGACCCTGCGCGGCAACAAGGGGCTCGCCGGCGCGCTGACCGCGATTACCGCCGCCGTGGTCGGCGTGATCCTCAATCTGTCGATCTGGTTCGCGCTGCACACGGTGTTCCGGGAAACCTCGCCCGTTCGATCGTTCGGGCTGTCGTTCGACATGCCGGTGCTGTCGAGCGTCGATATTGCCGCGCTCATTCTGGCCGTCGCGGCTGCCACCGCGATCTTCCGCTTCAATATGGGCATGCTGACGGTACTGGCGGGTTCGTGCGCTGCGGGAGTGTTGTTGCGGCTAGCGGGAGTGATCTAGCCAACCAAAGGCTTTGGGGCAAACCAAAGGAGAAAAAACCATGATACGAAAACTTGGACTATTGGCCCTCGTCGCCACGCTGAGCATTCCCACTGTTGTCAACGCAGCCGAGATCGATTGGAAAAAAGTCGATGCGGCGTTGGGCAAGACCGCCGCGGTCTCCGGAGAGGTGCGTCGCTACGGACTGCCGCGCTCGGACCTGCATGTGATGCTTGACGGCGTTGCCATCAAACCCGCGCTTGCGCTCGGCGGATGGGTCTCATTCGCCCCGATGCACGGCGAGGCCATGGTGATGGGCGACCTCGTGCTGCTGGAGACCGAAATCACCCCGGTGATGACCAAATTGCTTACCGGCGGGCTCGATATCACCGCGATTCACAATCACATTCTGCGCGCTTCGCCGGCAACCTTCTACATGCATGTCGGCGGCCATGGCGACCCTGAGAAGATGGCGGCCGTCATCCGCTCGGCGCTTTCGGCCAGCAACACGCCGTTCGACCCACCCGCAACAACTGCAGGCCCCGCGCCCGCCGTCGACCTCGATGTGGCAAAACTCGATCAAATCATCGGCGTCAAGGGCAACGCCGTCGGCGGCGTCTATCAGTTCGGCGTGCCGCGCCGCGATCCCGCGATGGAAGGCGGAATGCCGGTGAACGGCCCGCTCGGCGGCGCCAACGCCGTGAACTTTCAGCCGACCGGTAACGGCAAGGCCGCGATAACAGGTGATTTCCTGGTGACGGGCAACGAGGTCAACCCGCTGATCCGCGCCTTGCGCGCCGGCGATATCGAGGTCACCGCGATCCACAGCCATATGCTGGACGAACAACCCCGCATGTTCTTCATTCACTTCTGGGCCAATGACGACGCGCTGAAACTCGCGCGTAACGTTCGGACAGCTCTGGAGACAACCGCGATAGCGAAGACCCAGTGAGCGAACTTCGAACAAAGGAGATTACTATCGGTGAGTCGTCCCGGCGTTCGCCGGGACGACGGAGGTATTGCCCTACTCCACGCCGCGCCCGAACTTGTTCGACTTCGGCAAGCCATGCGCGAGGCGGCCGGCATCGGCTCGGTTGCCGCGCCAGTCGGACAATTCCTTCCAGCTCAAGCCCTGGTCGCGTCCGGCGGAGTCCTTCCAGGTGAGGCCGCTCTTGGAATCGAACGTGGCGACATCCGACAGCGCAGCACTGGTGTACTTCTGCAAGCGCACGCCGCGGCCACGCGCCATTTCCGGCACCTGATCGATCGGGAAGATCACCATCTTGTGGTTGGTGCCGATGACAGCCACCGTGTCGCCCGTGACGGTCGCGATGGCCCGGGCTTCGTTCGGCATCTCGACGTTCAGCACCTGCTTGCCCTTGCGGGTGTTGCCGACGCAATCGTCCTCATTGACCACAAAGCCCTGCCCTTCATGGCTCGCGACCAGGAACTTGCGTCCGCCCTTGTTGACGAACAGCGACACGATGGCGGCGTCCTGCTCCATGTCGATGAACATCCGGATCGGCTCGCCATGGCCGCGACCGCCCGGCAGTTTGGCGACATCGAGCGAATAGAACCTTCCGTTCGTTGCAAACAGTAGAAGTTTCGAGGTGGTCTCGGCGAAGAACGCCTGATCGAGCTTGTCGTCGGTCTTGAAGGTCAGCCCCGAGAGATCGGCGACCTGACCCTTCAGCGTGCGCACCCAGCCCTTTTCGGAAATGACCACCGTGACCGGCTCACGCTCGACGAACGCTTCCTCGATCGCGGCGAGATCGTGCTCGGGCGCGTCGGCGAATTGCGTGCGGCGCTTGCCGAGCGGCGTCTTCGGCCCGAAGATATCGCGGACTTTCCGAACCTGCTCGCCGACCTTGGACCACTGCTCGGCCTCAGAACCGAGGAGGGCCTTGATGCCCTTCAGCTCGCTGCGAAGGTTCTTGTCCTCGGTGCGGATCTCGAACTCCTCAAGCTTGCGCAAACTGCGCAGGCGCATGTTGAGGATGGCGTCGGCCTGGATCTCCGTGAGCTTGAACGCCTTGATCAGCGCCGGCTTCGGCTCGTCTTCGGCGCGAATAATCTTGATCACTCTGTCGATGTTCAGATACGCGATCAGATAACCGCCGAGCACTTCGAGCCGATGCTCGATCTGTTCCTTGCGATAGTTGGAGCGGCGCAGCAGCACGTCGCGCAGATGGTCGAGCCATTCGCGCAAACACTCGGCGAGGCCGAGCACCTTCGGGATGCGGCCCTTCACCAGCACGTTGAGGTTCAGTGGAATCCGGCTCTCCAGCTCGGTCAGCCGGAACAGCGATTCCATCAGCAGTTCGGGATCGACCGCGCGGGATTTCGGCTCGATGACGAGACGGACGTCTTCGGCCGATTCATCGCGGACGGCGCCGGCCAGCGGCAGCTTCTTGCCTTCGATCAGTTCGTCGATTTTCTCGACCAGCCGCGACTTCTGCACCAGCCACGGAATTTCGGTGATGACGATAACCCAGGTGCCGCGCGCGCCCTCCTCCTGCACCCATTTGGCGCGGGTGCGGAACGAGCCGCGCCCGGTCATGTAGGCTTCTGCGATGCTTTCCTTGGAATCGACGATGATACCGCCGGTCGGGAAATCCGGCCCCTTGACCCATTTCAGGAGCGTCTTCGACTTCGCCTCGGGCTTGTCGATCAGGTGCAGCGCGGCGTCGCACAGCTCGGCCGCGTTGTGCGGCGGGATCGAGGTGGCCATGCCAACGGCAATGCCCTGCGCGCCGTTGGCGAGCAGGTTCGGAAATCCGCCGGGCAGAACGACCGGCTCTTTCGACTGACCATCGTAATTGGCGCGGAATTCGACGCCGTCCTCATCGATGCCGTCGAGCAGAAGCCGCGCGACCTCGGTCATGCGCGCTTCGGTATAGCGGTAGGCGGCCGCGTTATCGCCGTCGATGTTGCCGAAATTGCCCTGCCCGTCGACCAGCGGATAGCGCGCGGAGAAATCCTGCGCCAGCCGCACCAGCGCGTCGTAGATCGACTGGTCGCCATGCGGATGGAACGAGCCCATCACGTCGCCGACGATTTTGGCGGATTTCTTGAACGGCGTGCCGGGATCGAGCCGCAACAGCCGCATGCCATAAAG
>Ga0209117_1000478_pt1 | contig 16611 bp, 22 predicted proteins | sample BlaSpr_A8_OM2_M2_FD_187978 | JGI IMG/M metagenome (GOLD analysis project Ga0209117, IMG submission 187978) | Forest soil microbial communities from Thunder Bay, Ontario, Canada - Black Spruce, Ontario site 2_A8_OM2_M2 (SPAdes) (version 2) | ecosystem: Environmental > Terrestrial > Soil > Boreal...
GGTGCGGATGAAGTCGCCGCTGTGGGCGCCGACCCGCCACTGCCAGCTGAGATAGCGCGCCAGGCGCTTCTCGATGCGCTGGCGGTAGGGGTCGTAGCGCAAGGCCTCGGAGGACAGCAGCGCGAGTTGCCGGCCCGGGCCGAGCAGGAAGCGGCCGAAGGCCTCGCCGGGGGTCACCAGGATCGCCTCGACGTCCATCGTGCCGTCGAGGCGCCGCTGACCGATACGGTCGGTCATCACGAAGGCTCGGCTCTGGAGGGCGCGCGTGCGCTGCGTGCGGCGGCCGCGCGCGTCCTGGTCGACCACGGTCACCTCGGCGATGTCGAGCCAGATGTCCTGGAGGTGGAGCAAGCACCGCCAGAGATCGGCGCGCTGCTCGGGCTCGAATCCGCCGCGGCGGCCCTGGCCGCTCTTCTTCGGCTTGAGCCCTCGACAGCGCAGCAGGTCGTCGACGTAGATCGGCGCCCGCTCCGAAGCGACCCGCGGGCTGCGGCGCAACCACGCGGCGGAGATCGCATCGAGGACATCGGCGTCGAGGTCCGAGAGGTCCTCGCGCTGCTGCCACATCCGCTTCGCGAGCGCCTCCGCCTCCTCGGGCGCCATCAGCATCTCCTGCTCCGGCGTGATCGGCCGCAGCTCGGCGAAGCCCCGCGCGCCGCCCTTTTCCAGCCGAGCCCGAGGAAACCGCGAGCCGTCGGTCGGCTCGAAGCGGTTGAGGGCCAGGGCCTGCTGCAGGGCGGCGTAATGGCCGGCGCTCGGAATGACCACGTAGTCGTCGCCGGCGGTCGGGCGCACCTCGGCGGCAGGGAGCGCCGCGGTTTGAGGCGCCCATGGCGGATCGTCGAGCCAGACCACGATCCAGGTGCTCGGCTTCGCTCCCGGGTGCGCCTGCGGCAAGAGCCGCCGGAGCTGCTCGAGGTCCTGGGGGCGCGGCTGCACCCGCCGGCCGTCCGGCAGCGACAGCTCGGCCGGAGCGTCATCCGCGGCGCGGGAGAGGATCTCGGCGGCCACGGCCTGGTCCTCGGCTCGCACCTCAAGCCGCGCGCCGCCGAGCAGCATGGTGGCGATCGTGAAATAGGCGTCGGGCCAAACCGCCAGCGTCACCGTGCTGGTCATCACCACGGAGCCGGCGGCCGCCGGCGGCTCGGGCGATGAGGTGAGACTGCCGTTCGGCGAGGATGCGAGCACCACCGGGGCGGTGATCCGCCAGTGCGTCTCGCCGCTGGGCTGCACCCGTTCGAGGGTCAGCGTGCTGTGAGAACCGAACGCGGCCTCTAGGGTGGCCGGCGTGCGCAGAACGCGGCCGGCTGCCTCGGGTCGTTGTGGGGCGCGCCGCGGCGTCATCAAGCCAAAGCTTATCCCCGAAGCCTGCCCCTCGGCCCGCGAGCTGCGCTCGTCGGGGCCGGTGATGCCCGCCACGGCCGTTGTTGTAACCGGACGGGAGTAACAATCCACCGCCGGATCTACGCTCACCTACGCTCTATCCCCTTCATTTTGCATGCGTTGCTGGCGTTTATGGCGTTTATGGCAACGCGGGCGAAGTAACAAATGTCGGGGTAATCGTGGCCGAATGTCGGGGGCATCGGGGTGGAACGTCGGGGTAATCGTGGCCGAATGAGGCTCTAAGCCCTTTGGTTGCCACGTTGTAACAACCCTAACTAGCTTCACTAGTTCAACCGGCGCGCCCGATGCCGCAGGGCGGCCCGGGCGCTGCTAGAAATTCCCCTAGCCCCGGACCGCAAGTTCTCCTCCGGGCGGGAGGTCCCCGACGCATGGCAGCCACCGTGCCTGTCCTGCCGCACAGCGACGAAGCCGAGCGCGCCGTCCTCGGCTCCATCCTCCTCGACTCCACGCTGCTCGAGGAGATCCCCCTCGGCGTGACGGACTTCTATCTCCAGCGCCACCAGGTCATCTTCGATGCCTGCCGCGAGCTGGCGGCGGACGGTGCGCCGGTCGACATCCGCACTCTGCAAGCCGCGCTCGAGCGCCGCGGCGAATTCGAGCAGGTCGGCGGCCTGGCGTACTTGACCGGTCTCGATCTCGATCTGCCGGACATTCGACGGGTCGGCGCCTACGCCGACATCGTGCGTGAGCGCGCGATGCGCCGGCGCCTGCTCCAGGCGGCCGAGCGCCTCGATCGGCGGGCGCGAACCGGACAGGCCGACGCGGCGGCGATCGCCGCGCTGGCCAGCCGCGAGCTCGAAGGCCTCCAAGACCCGGCGACGGAGGAGCGCGGGCCGTCTTCGAGCCGGCTGCTGCGGCAGTTGATCGAGGACACCGAGGCGCGACACGAGCGGCGCGTCGCGACCGGCAAGGCGGTGCTCGGCCTGCAAACCGGGGTGCCGCGGCTCGACGGCCTGCTCTCCGGGCTCAACCGCGGCCTCTATCTACTGGCCGGACCCCCCGGCATGGGCAAGACGACCTTCGCGCTGCAAACCGCCCTGCACGTGGCGCGTGAGGCGCCGGTGGTCTACGCGTCGTTCGAGAACAGCGCCACGAATCTCCTGCTCAAGGCCCTATGCGGCCGCGGCGGCCGAGCTCGAGCCGGCGCTCCGGCGGCTGGACATCTTGGACGGCGACGGCCGCCTGACGGTCGCCCATCTGCGCGGCCGGGCCCGGCGCCTCCTGGCGGCGCAAGGGGCGCAGCGCTGCCTGATCGTGGTCGACTACCTGCAGCTGTGGGCCAAGACCAGCCGCGAGCTGCGGGAGCTGAGCGACGTGCGCGCCAAGGTGGACACCCTGGGTGGCGAGCTCATCGCGCTGTCGAAGGCGCTCGATTCGCCGATCCTGGCGCTCTCCTCGCAGAGCCGCGCCGGCGGCGGCTACGGCCGCGGCGGCGGCGAGACCGCCCTCGACTCGTTCAAGGAGTCCGGCGATCTCGAGTACTCGGCCGACGTCGCCCTGTTCTTGACCGAAGCCAGGGAGCGCAAGGCGGCGCCGCCGGCGGTGGCGCTGGACCTGACGGTGCGCAAGCATCGCAACGGCCCCACCGGCACGGTGGAGCTGGTTTTCTTACCGGAGCGCGGCCTGCTGCGGGAGGAGATGCCGGCGTCGTAGGCCGACAGAGGCCTCCATAGTGCTCCGGGGGCCTCCGGCCGGGACCTGAGGACCGCGGTGAGGGCGCTGCGGGTGCACGGCCCGCAACCGGTTGCCGGAGGCAATGCGGGTCTTACGGCCGCCTGGAAAGCTCGATGCCGGTGGCAGCGGCGCGGCGCCTGCCTCACTCTCCCCGCCGTTCATCGTCGGCTCTCTGGTTCCTCCCTACCCAGCAACCTGAGGACGCTGGTCGCAGGCACGGTGAGGGTCCGGGCCCGCAGTCGATGCCCGAAGGCAATAGGGGTGGTGTGGCCGTCCGCAGGTTCGGCGGTGACGCCGGCACCCTCTTCGCCTGAGCACCTCACGCCGCAGCTGGGAGGTCAAGTAGGCGAGTAGTCAAATCTTCAATTAGGCATGCGATCAATCATCCAGCGCCGGCTGACCACTCTCGGTCATGGAAACACGGATTCGATGCGGACTTTGCGTGGTTCAAACGAGAATCAAAAAGGGGTTCGCCGAGCAGCTCCTTGGATTCGGCATCGAGAGCCAGCCTCACCGCTTCGGTGACCACGAGTACAACCAAGGTGTGCGCGACGGCATCGCCGAGGCGCGACGCGTATGAGGGTGACCGGCGCCGGGCGGGGGGCGGCAGTCGGCTTTTTAGAGGCTAAGGTCGCTGTGCGAGCCCAGACGCACGAGCTGCACAACGTCCTCGTTGGGTTTTCGATAAATCAAGACCAGATCCGGCTTGAGGTGGCAATCACGATGATCCTTCCACTCGCCAGAAAGGGCGTGATCGCGGTTACGCTTGGGCAAAGACATGTCGGCAGCGAGTAGTTGCAGGACTTGGCGCAAGAGAGTTCCAACGTTGCGGTGTTTGGGTGCGGCCCTGACCCTCTTGTAGTCACGCTTGAAGGCATTGGTCCGTTCAATCCGGCGCATCGAGGTCCTGGAACAGCTCGTCCACGGTGTCAAACGACGACAGCTTGCCCCGGCGCGCTTCTTTCATGGCCGCGATGGTTTCAGCGTTCGGGACAAGCGGCTCAAAGGGCAGCGACTTCTCGTGCGCAACGCGGACGAGAAGCATGCGGAAGACGTCAGATACCGTAAGGCCAATCGCCGCCAGGACGGCGGATGCTTCTTCCTTGATGTGCTCGTCGATGCGGGCGCGGACCACAGCGTTAGCAGGCATAGCTTGCCCTCCGTGAGCCACATTGTAGCACAGGGTCTCGGGAGGTCGCCTCCAAGCCGCGCCGGCTCAGCGGACGAGGACCGCTAAGGACCGGCCGGACTTGTTCTTGCTGGGGTCGACGATCCGGTAGCCGCCGCCAGGGAGCGCAAGGGCGCCGCCGGCGGTGGCGCTGGACTTGACGGTACGCAAGCATCGGCGCCTGCCTCACTCCCCCGCCGTTCATCGTCGGAAGGCAAGTTTGCAAACAGTCGAGTAGTCAAGTTTGCAAATAGGCGTGGCGTCAATCTGCCAGCGCCGGCAGGCCACGGCGCTCGAACTCGCGGGAGAGCGCGGCCTGGAAGAGCGCCTGGACGCTCACCCGGTCGCTGATCGCCAGGTGCTTGATGCGCTCCCAATTCGGCCGGCCGGTCCGGTAGGTCAAGGTGACGCGCTCGCCCTGGGGCGCGGTCGGCGCGGCCTCGTCGCGGCGCGCCGGCCGCGGCTGCCGCGGGGTGGCGGCGCGAGCTGCGCGGGCGCGCGGCGGCGCCGGCGGCCGCGCGGCTTCGGTGAACGCGGCGAGCAGGTCCGGCTTCTTGTCGCTCATCGGTCGGCTCCCTTCTCGGTGTGGGCGCGGTTGCGCGGTTGCGTGAGCAGCTCGGCGGTGATCCAGGCGAGCAGCGCGCGGATCTCTTCGGCCGCCTTGCCGGAGGCCTCGAACTCGGTCACGGCGCGGCCGGTGGCCACGGCGCGAGCGAACGCTCGGCGCTCGGCGATCTCGACCGCCGCGACCGGCAGGCCGAAGCTCGCGAGAGCCTCGCGAGCGGCGGCGATCTCCGGCGCCCGCGCCGGGCATTCGTTGAGCACCAGGGCGGCCGGCACGCCGGCGGCGCGCACGATCTCGACGGCGCCGCCGACGGCAGCCAGATCAAACATGGAGGGCCGGCAGGGGATCATGACCGCATCCGCGGCGCGGGCGATCTGTGGCGCCTCAGGGCTGGCGTGGGGCGCGCTGTCGACGATCAGCAGGTCGATGCCGTCGTGCTCCGCGGCCGCGACCACGCGCCGCAGCTCGGCGGGCGTGACGGTGGCGACGATCGGCGGCTGCCCATGGCGGGCTCGCCCCCAGGCCGTGGCGCTGCGCTGCGGGTCGGTGTCGACGATCGCCACCCGCCGCCCGGCCTCGGCGGCGGCGACGGCGAGATGGACCGCGAGGGTGGTCTTGCCGGTGCCGCCTTTCTGGCTCAAGAGAGCGAGCGTCTGCATGGTCGTCGCGTCCTTCCCCTAGACTTCGTTGACCTTGAGGGCATGCTCGAGCACCCGCCGGCGCTGGTCCGTGGTCAGGTGCCGGATCTCGGCCAGCACGCCGAGGGCCTCGCGGCGCAACTGCTCGCGCTTGAAGCTCTGCTGCCGGCTCTTCCGCAGCCCCAGCCGCTTGCGGGTCTCGGGCGGCAGCTCGTCGACGTTCACGGCACCGCGTCGGTTCACGGACGGTTCCTCCTTCTCGCAGAGTATGACAGATTGCCGACTTGAAGTCAAATAGCCGAGCTTGTTATTAGTCCAGTAGCCGAATAGTCAAATAGTCGCAACAGGAACCCCCGAGCGGCGAAAATGCGCCGACAGCGCCGCCGCGATCGCCGGCGGCAGGCCTTCGAGGTGGTCGGCGACACACTGCACCAGGGCCGCCGACGGGACGGAGTAGCGTTCGGCCAGGTCTGCCTACCGCACACTGCGCCGCCTCCAGGTCCGCTACGCCAGCTGGAACCTCGCTCACGTCTGGCTGATGGATGAGCAGACCGGCGTCGTCTTGCAGCAGCTCTATCCACTCGATCGCGAGCGCAACGCGCCCGTGGCAGGGCAAAGATGAGAGCGACGCGGAGCTGAGCGATGCCGCGATCAGCCCCGATGGCAGCTCATGGCTGCTCCTCGGTGGCCCCGACGAGCTCAGTCTGCTGCGCGGCGAGGATCGACGCCAGTTGCCGGCGTCCCATTGGTGGGTTTCCGCCTTGACCTACACTACAGATGGACCAGTTCTCGCAGTACTGCCCTCTTGGGTAGGCGGTACAGACGCGACCGCTAGGGCAGAGTGGGACAAGCCTCCGTTTCTCCTCCGGCTCGATGACCAGACGTGGAAGACCCTGCGCGTGCAGGAAGACCTGAAATTGAGCGGCGGGGACGAGAAGAAGCCCCCGGTGATGCCTTCGTTCGAGCAGATAAAAGGAGAGCGTGACATCAAACTGGCCGCGGGCCGAAACGGGGCGCTATGGACGGCGCAGCAGAATGCGTACTTCCTTCGGCGCTATTCCAGGCAGGGCGTCGCCGAGGAGTCCGTCGCCGTGAGCGGCGGCCACATACAGTGGAAGGAACGGACAGAGGAGAACTGGAAAGCTCTCGAAAAGGCGGCCGGTCGGACGCTTGACCGATCCCACCGACTCGGGGCGGCAGCGGTCCGGGTCGACTGGCAACGGCTCGAAGATGCCAAGTGGAAGGCGGTGCCGGAGGCCGTGGCCGAACACCCGCGCAAGCAGTAGGGCTCGCGGGTCAGTCAGCGAGCCACGCTGCCGGGTTGGACAGCGCGGTGCCGGCCTGGTGATAGCGCAGGGCCACGGCGGCGCCGCGGTGGCCGGAGAGGGCCCGGGTTTGGCACGGGAGGTGCGGGTCGCCGCGCGCGCCTGGTCCGGGAAGCGGGAGTGGTGCATTGTCTAGCGAGGTGCGGGGAGCGGTGCGGCCCTCCTTTCTGTACTACCCGGCCGGCGTGCTCGCAGGAACCCCTTCGTAGGACGAACGCTCCGGAGGAACGGGGTAAAGGTCGGCTTCCAGCGCTGCCCTGGCCAGGGCCTCCTCCCGGATCTCAGGGTATCGGATGCCCACCCGGTCTTCATCCCACTCGAAATCGACCCGGCCCTGGAAGAGAAACTCCCCGAAGGCGTCGAGCAGCGGCAAGCCGCAAGCAGTTTCCACAAAGAGAAACTGGCCCATCTCGTTGACCTCGAGGAAAACGTATTCGCCCTGCGGCGTCACGATGAAATCGAAACAGCCAAACACGAGGCCGAGCTTGTCCAGCAGAGCACAGCACTTGCCGACGACCTCCCCGGGTAACGTCGCGGGCTCCATCTTCAGCTCGCCGTACGACTTGCGCCAGTCGAGCTTTCCTGCTTGAGTCTCCTGGGAGCGTATCTTGGCCGCAAAGGCGCGGCGGCCCATCATCGTTACCCTGAGCTCGTACGCCTTGGGGACCAGGGCCTGATAGATTCCCGGAGTCAACCTGAGCAGTTCATCGGGAACCAACTGGTCCTCACGAAGGACGCTCGTGTACAGCAGCCAGGTTTTTTCTTGGTCATGCCACGATCCGCCCTGAAGCCCCTTGTAGGCTATTTCTCCGCCGTGCCGCCGCAAGAAAGAGCGGATCTCCTGAGGATCGTTCGAGTAGAGGGTATCTGGCATCGAGAGCCCACAGTCGACCGCGACGCTGTGCTGAACGAGCTTCCTCCCTGCGCCGACCGCTGCATCGGGAGGGTTCACCCAGAACGCATCCGGCGACAAGACTCTCAGCAGTGATCGCCTGAAAGCCAGGCATTCGCGCTCCGCAAACTTCCTGTCGGCAGGATGCAGTAGCCCCTCGTCGAGGATGTGGCTGGGCCGGCGCCGCCACACCGCATCCACCTCGGCATGAACAACGCCGCTGTGGCTAATCCCTCCGAGTAAAACCTCTTGCTTGCCTCCTTCAAAAAGCGCGCTCTCGAGCGACCGGCTCGGGAAGGCCGAGGTGTACCAGGTGCAGACCTCTACGCCCTTGCTCTCCAGCGCCAGAACAACCGCCAAGGTGTGTACGTCCCCAGGCTCGGCGAGAATCAGCACTCGTGTCTTCATGGCTCAACCAAGCGCGGCCGGCCAGCCCTGGCGGGGCTGACCAGCAGCCGCGAGGGACGATCGGAATCGCCTAGAAATCGCTATCGCCGGTCCAGTTGGTGATATCGCGTCTTGGCCGCCCGGGAGGATCCGGCAGGGTGAGCTCGACCGTGCCATCCTGATTGGTGGAGGCGCTCACGTTTTCGAGGTCCTCCGCCAGGATGCGTGCCAGAACCCTGCCTTGCAAATCTTTCGTGCGCTTCATTGCTGTACCTCCTGTGCCGCCGCTGGCGGCAGCTTTAGCTGCTTGTTAGCCTATAGTATGCATGCTAATCAACTTGTCAAGGCCGTGTCCGAAAACAGAGAACCGTCGCAAACAAAACTGAGGGCTTCATCGTGACTCGAACTTCCCGCCGTCAACCAGCAAGGGCCTGCACCTACCTCTTGGGCCTTCTCTTCCTCGCCGCCGCTGGTTGCCGCGCCACCGGTCCTGCGGCACCCAGCGATCTCGCGGCCGTCTTGTCGGGCGCCTGGCAAGCGTCGAGCGGTAAGGAGCTGCTCCGCTTCACGTCCGACCGCATCTTGGTTTACGAAAACGGTGCTCTCTCCGTCCGGGGGGTTGTGCGGTACGGGGATCATGACGTCGCGGTCCGCGACGAAGGCCTGCTCAAGACCTGGACGATTGCGGTCAACGAACCCGTCGTGCGCATCGGCCAGGGCGCTGAGACCCGTGAATACCGGCGCCTGGGGCAGACCCCTCCCGAGCTTGAGCTCAAGCCGTTCTCCTTGGGCAGCGCAAGGGAGCTACCGCCTGCCCGCGTCAAGGCCATTCAGGCCGAGCTGGCCCTGCGCCTTTCCAGAGACCAGGCGGTGCGCAAGGATCCAGCGCAGAAGAGCAAACGGGCGGAGGTCGGGGCCGACAACACCCGCTATCTCCAACAGACGGTCGCGGAGGTGGGCTGGATCGACGTTGAGCGTTTCGGATCCCAGACCTCTGTCGATGCCATCATCCTGGCCCAGCACAGCCGGCATCTCGCCCTCGTGATGGCCGTTCTGCCGCTCATCGAGAGGGATTTCAAGCATCCCGGCGACACGGCCGAGTTTTTCGCCATTGTCTACGACGGCTTGCAGCTCGATCTCGGCGGCAAACAGCGCTATGGGACGCAGCTCGGCGAAGACGCGCAGGGCAATCCCATGGTGCTGCCCCTGGATGATCGCGCGCGCGTCGAACAGATCCGCAGGGATCTTGGCCTCGAACCGCTCTCGCAGTACCTGGCTGCTGCAAGCCAGGCCCTCTTCGACAAGAAGCCCATTCGCTTGCCCAGGGACGATGAGTGACCGCTCTCAGATAGGCTTGCATCGCCTAAGACCTGCTGCTGTCCGTGGTCCTCGTCTCTGTTTCTTAGTCTTAGTCGGCGAGCCTCGCCGCCGGGTTGTTCAGCGCGGCGCCGGCCTGATGGTAGCGCAGGGCCACGGTGGCGCCGCGGTGGCCGGAGAGGGCCATGGCGTCGCCGAGACTGATGCCCTGGCGGCCGGCGGTGGTGACGAAACCGGAGCGTAGGCTGTGGCCGCCAAACTCCCGCGGATCGTAGCCGGCCAGGGCGGCGCGGGCCTTGACGATCTCGGCGACGCTGCGATCGGAGAGGCCTGCGCCGCGCCGGCCGTGCCACGAGAGGGGGCGAAACAACGGCCCCTCGCTCAAGCCCGCCGCGGCGAGCCAGGCGGCGAGCGCGCGGGCGGCGCGGCCGAGGACCGGGAGCTCAAGGCCCTGGCCGGCCTGGTCGGTCTTGCTGCGGCGGAGCGTGAAGAGATAGCCGCCGTCGACCGCGGCCAGGTCCTCGACGCGCGCCGCGGCGACCTCGGAGCGGCGGCGGCCGCCGGAGCCAAACGCAAAGAGAAGCAGCGCTCGATCGCGCACGCCGGCGAGGGTGTCATCACAGGTCGCGAGCAGGGCCTCGAGCACCTCGCGGGTGGCCGCGCGCTTGCGCCGCGGCGGGCTCGCGCTGCGCGCCTGGCGGCGGCCGGCGCGCGCCAGCAGCTCGCGCAGCTCGGGACGCTGGCAGGGGTTGGCGACGCCGGCGAGTTGGTGCGCCTTCGACAGCGACCCGAGGCGGCGGCGGATGGTGGCCAGGGCGTGCGGCCCGGGCCTGGCCTTGCCTCCCGGCAGCCCCTGCGCCGCGCGCTCGCGCAGCACGGCCTCGGTCGCCTCAGGCAGGCCTTCGAGGTGGTCGGCGACAAACTGCACGACGGCCGCCAGCGACGCCGGGTAGCGCTCGGCCAGGCCGAGCTCGGCGGCGGCCCAGGCCCAGAAGTAGGCGACGTCGCCGGCGTGGGCGCGGGCCGTCGCCGGCGACGTGCCGGCGACGAGGATGGTGCGGACCTTCTCGGCGGTGGCCGCAGAGAGCAGGACCGGAACCGCGGCCGCGGCCGCGAAAACCGCCTCGTCCGCGGCGGTAGCGGGCTCCTGGCGAGCGATCGCGCCGGGGGACGGCCTTCGAGCCACGGGAGCGCTCATCGCGGCTCCTGGGGCCGCCCAGGCGCGCCGGCCTGCGGTCCGAGGAGCGGGCCGGGCGCCGCGGTGCGAAAGATCGAGGCCGACGGGGCGAGGCCATGCTCAAGATCGAGCGCCAGGCCCATGGCCAGCAGCCGGTCGGAGGCCATGGCGGGGGTCAGCCACCGCGCCGACCGGCCCGCCAAGCGCTGCTCGAGATGGACGAGCAGCGCATCGTCGGCGATGACCTCGAGGCCCTCCTCGGGCTTGAGGTGCAGCCGGTCGTTGAGCGGGGCAGCAGCTGCAGGGCGGCGGCGAGGGCCTGGCGCGGCATGGCGGATCTCCCTTCGGGCGAGCTTCCGATAAGTGAAGAATAACGGAAGCTGAGCAGAACTGTCGAGCCTTCACGTGCAGCTTTCTGTAAACTATTGACCGCCCCATGTCGAGGACCCTCTCGACTGCCCGGATGGCGAGCTGGACGGGCAGGTGTAGCGCGCGCGGCAGCGCCGCGAGGGCCAGCCTGGCCCCCTGGGTGCCCATCTCGCGGACGGCGGCCTCGATCGCCTGTTCGGGTCCTTCTTCCGCGGGGGGCTCACGGGGCTTGCCCCGACCAGGTTGCTTGCCGTCCCGAAAGGCTGGTCAGGTCGCGCCGAGCGCGGCACGGCTCAGGGGGCGAGTGCTCTGCCTTGAGCGCTTCACCCACGACCTGGAAAGGTGGCCACGTGAGACGGCCCTGCCTGGGCTGGGGGAGCCCCACGCGCTTGAGACGCGACCGGCTTTGAAGGTTCGCTGGACGCGCCGTTCGGAAGTTGACCCACCCAACGCTCGCGGTGCCTCCGATTCCAGGCTTGCAGCTCTTTAGCTCACATGTTAGCGTTGGAACGTTCGCATGCTCATCGTGGGGGACTCGCCAATGGGCCAGAGGCACACACTCTTGGCCAAGGCGAAAAATCGCGTGGCGGTTCAACGCGAAGAATTGGAGGTTCTCGCGGACGCCGAGAAGTGGGTCAGGAGCTGACCTGGCGGGACCTCTTGCATCGGCTGCAAGCCGATGCGATGTCTTCTTCGCCCGCGAGCTTACCCCCCGCACGACGCGACGAGTCGAGCTGGACGGAAGCTTGGACGAGGACGAGAGGGCTCGCCCGCATCATCAGCCTGCAGCTGGGGCTGTCGTCCGCCGACGCAGAGGACCTGACCCAGGGCGTCATGCTCGACCTTCAAACCACAGACTTGATTGAGCGCCTGGATCTGAGCTCCTCGCCGGCGGCCTATCTGTTCTCGACTCTTCGCAACCGCGGCCTCGATCTGGTCAAGAGGCGGAACCGGGAGCAGCCCGTGCTTTCAGCGCCGGTGACGGTTGAAGCCCCTCCGGTCCTCGCGGATGCGCCGGACGAGAACGAAGTCGCGGCCGCGGCACTGCACAAGGAGCTCCGCCGCCTGCCCAAGGAGGATCTACAGCTCCTGCGCCTGCGCTTCTGGCAAGGCCTCTCGATCGCCGAGATCGCTCGACGCCGCAGCGAGCCCTATTCGCGGGTCGCTGTGCGCCTGTTCAGGCTGGTCAGGCGGCTAGAGCCCCGTCTCGCCTCCGCAGGCAGCCGTCGAGGTCGCTCCAGCCGATAGCGTGTAGGATGCGTAAGTCACTATTTTTGACTGACTTAGCGCTGGTTGGTGTAAAACTCCGGCGATTGCTTCGTCTTATCCAACGAGCGTCAACATGTTCCTTCATCCAACCAGGAGTCCCAGGAGTCCAACGAATGGATCGCAGCCCCGAGGAGAGTCACGATCTGCTCGACGCCATCGACCCGAAGTGGCGGGAGGAGTTCCGCGGATTCGTCCAGACGGGCGAGGCCTCCGATGGGTTCATCGAATACATGGACGCGAGCGAGGACTGCAAGCGGGCCTTGGAAAGATCTCTAGCCGTGCAGAGCGCCTCCCTCGTGGCCCTCGCCAAGGCACGACCGGCAGCGCAGACATCTCGGTCCCTTGCCATCGCCGCCTCCCTGCTGCTGGCGCTGATCGCAGGCATCGTCGCCTGGAATTATGCGTCGGTCGCCCGGCAAGACGCTCACCAGCTGGCCGCGTTGAAGGAGCGCAACTCCGTGTTGGCCGGTAACAACGAACGTCTCGAGGTCAGACTGGAGCGGGCAGCTTCGAGCGTCAGCGACTTCGAGAGCAGGTCGCAAGCAAGTGACGCCGCGCAGACGCGCCTGGAAACCAGGCTTGCAAGTCTCGAGGACAGCAAGACCCAGCTCGCGCGGCACCTCCAAGCCGCGCGCGCACGTCTCGCAAAAGACGCGATCCTCCAACACCGGGACCACCTTGCTGGTGACAGTTTGCGTGCCGCCGGGACCGTGCCGGTGATCATCCCGCCGAAGCTACGGGCCCTGGAGACAGGGTATTTTCACTTTCATGGCAGTCCGCTGGCGATTCACGCACTCATCGATGCGAAGGGTCGAGTCGTCCGGATCCTGGACTCCAATGCCGATGCGGGCTTCGACACCCGGGCGGCGGCGGCAGTTCGGAGGGCCAAGTTCGATCCTGGGCTCAAGTGCGAGGCCCAGCCCATGTGGACGGAGATCGAATTCGCCACACGACAAGGGGCCACGAATGTCAAGGCGGTTCAGCCCCCGGGGCTGACCACGACCGCCGCCACGGCCGCCAGTTCGCCGCCCCCGCGACGCTAGGGCGGTCCAACCGGGGTCCGCGCACCTCGCGTTGGCATCGAAGCGAGGCGAGACAGGGCTGCGGGGCCGCTCTGTAGCTGCGCTTCTGGCCGCCGCAATGCGGGGCGATCTTACCGTTGCTCTCCTGCGTCGAGTGGCGTTCTGGGTACGTCATCCGACAAGCCTGGCCGTTGCAGAAAACATGTACCGGTACCGGGTAACACGGGGCCCCAAAGCGGCTCTTCTTCTGTTGAAGAGCAGCTCACCGGTGCTCGTCCTTGATGGAGGGAAGACGGACCGCAGCTCATCGTAACTTGACGCCGCCTTTCAGCTCTTATTGCGGTGGAAGGCAGAAGCACCAAACCGGCTGTTCTCTATGGAAGGAGAGCCAAATGCCCGACCCAGCCCATCGTTTCACCCATCGTGTCGTCGCCACCCCCTCCCTCTCTGCAAGCGGTCTCGTCAGTCCTTGTGGAAGGGAATATCAACAGCGCCGGTCTTAAGGTTTTCACGGAGGAACCATGTCAACGGAACCAGACACGCTCGTTGCCTCCCTATGCACCTATCTAGGTGATCGGGTCCCCCAGCATCTAGGTCGAGAAGCCTATTGCGTCACAAAGAGACGGCTCATGGCCGAGGGCTTTCCCGACCGCTACCATGCGGAGGAGGCCTTTTCGATGGCGTTGACCAACGCCATCAAGTACTTGAGTTCTCATGGGGGAGACAAGATTCGGCAGCCTCGGGCCTGGTTCCATACCCTGTGCCGGCGCGCCTGCGTCGACTACTTAAAAGACCTGACCGTACAGAGCACCTACACCCTCTCGTCGTTGATCGAAGGGGAGGGACTCGTTGATCCATCGGTGAGCGACGAGCGAACTCTCCGACTGGTTCGTCGGGCGTTCGAGCAGCTCAAACCTCGGCATCGACAGCTCGTCGAGCTCGACCTCGTCAAATGCTTGCCTCCGGCCAAGATCCAGGAGGAAATGGGGCTCCCAACCAACGGCGCCTTCCGGGTGTTGAAGCATGAGGCCTTCGTCGCCCTCAGGGAAGCCTTGCGCGTGCTCATCGACAGCGGCATCGGTCAGCTGTTCTCTTGATTACCGCTCAAGTCGCACGGTCTCGCCTCGGCCCCGCAAGGGGCCGATTTTGTCGTGGACGAGAGGCCGAGATCGGAGAAGATTAACAATCAGCCCCAAACCACCTCTTATTAAGTTGAAACCGCTGCGTGGGCACACAAACGTGCCCTCGCTCGCTAGGAGGACAAGACATGATCAGCAAGGCCTATCGATCGGGCGCCCTCGCCGCCACGCCCCGCGAGCATTCGGTTCAGCTACCCGGCACCACGGGGACGACCACGACCGCTGCGACCACCGCTGCTGAGGCGACCGCGACGACCCCGAACCCCTTGGGCCGGGAATTCACGACCCCCGCCACGACCACGGACACGACCACGAAGGGAACCGCCACCGGCCGCACCGGCCGCACGACCAACTGAAGGACGGTGGCACGATGACCGCCAACCGTCCAACTCTAGAAAAGGAGGAGAGCCGACCTGCCGCTTCCGCGCGCATCCCACCTCCCCCGCCGCGTTCGTTGACGGGAGCGCCACTCAAGGCTAAAGTGAGTAGGCTCCAAAGAAAAAACCCAGCCCCTCCGGGGGCTGTTTGTGGCGCAAAGCCCCCGGGAGAGGACATGATCGCGAAAGTGGAGAACTTCGAGCAGAGCATCATCGAGCAGCTGTTGGCGTCTTTTAACGAGGAGCTCCGGAGCACCGGTCGGGCGAACTTCGAGCTCCTGCAGCAATGTCCGCCGAACCGGCAGAAGGAGCTGCGCTCGTTGATGAACGTCGTGGTCCTGACCTATCGCGCGCTTGAGCCGGAGCGACAGGCGTTGCAGGAGGAGTTGCCCTTGCAGGACGAGGACGCGCGGCGCTTCGCAAGCTGAATCGAAACCTGTTTCCGCGCGAAGGGCAAAGAGGGCCGCAATGGCCCTCTTTGTTTTTTGGCCTGAAGCGCACCGGCCGGCGACCCACTCCTTAACTCACCTCGCCGCTCAGTCGGCGAGCCTAGCCGCCGGGTTGGACAGCGCGGCGCCGGCCTGGTGGTAGCGCAAGGCCACGGCGGTGCCGCGGTGGCCGGAGAGGGCCATGGCATCCCCGAGACTCACGCCCTGGCGGCCGGCGGTGGTGACGAAGCCGGAGCGCAGACTATGGCCGCCAAACTCCCGCGGATCGTAGCCGGCTAAGGCGGCGCGGGCCTTGCCGTGCGCACATCCTGACGACGCGAGGCCCCTCGCGGAGGCAACCCCAGTTGTTCCCGGGTAACGCGGCGGACGACCGCGGCACCACCGAGGCGCCGGATTCGGGGGCGGCGGCTTGAGTAACAGAGAGTAGAGATCGAGCTCTTACCGAAAGGGGGCTGTTCTGGTCTTCAAGAAAGGGCACGGATGCCGATGGAGCCGCGCGGGACTCTCGCCGCTTTCGATCACTACCTTGTGGCGCAAGCGCTTCGCTTCGAGGGCATTGTGAGCGGCGGCACCGCGCTCAATCTGCTGGGCATCTTGTTCCGGCCAGTAAAGGAGTGCGCGGTCGTCCATCCGAGGCTTCCCGAAGAGATCCGGGCTGCCGCACGCGCCTTCGCCGCCGACAGGCGCCGAGACGGCGAAGCACTCGCCGACGAATGGCTCAACAACGGTCCTGCGGTATTGGCCAAGCAGCTCCCGGATGCCTGGGAGAAGCGGACTGAGGGCGCCTTTCGCGGCGCAGCTCTCAAACTGCAGAGCCTCTGTCGTGAAGATTTCCTGCGCGTGCAGCTCTTTGCTCTATGTGATCGGGGCCTCGATCTCGCCGACTGCCTGGCGGTGACCCCGACAGCGGACGAGCTCGCGACTCTCCTGCCATGGGTCGAGCAGCAGGACCTCAACCCCGATTGGCCAACGCACGTTCGAGCCACTTTCGCAGACCTCGGAAAGAATCTCGACCACCGCCGTTGCAAAGGGGGCCGGGGAGCTGCGGCGGGCGGAACCTGCGCCCGGGATTCGTGACCACGGCCGGTCACCAAGGCGGCAAGGTTCGGCAGCGCCATAGTCACGGGCCAGATCCTTGCGGCTGTCGCGCGACAGCCTGGCCTTGCCTCCAGGCAGGCCCTGGGCCGCGCGCTCGAGCAGCGACGCCTCGGTCGCCGCCGGCAGGCCTTCGAGATGATCGGCGACGAATTGCACCAGGGCCGCGAGCGGGACGGGGTAGCGCTCGGCCTGCTGCAGCTCCCTCGTCTCAGCGACCGGCTGCACCTCGCCGCGGACGAGGCGCTCGAGCTGGTGGCCGACGACTCCATGCTCGTCCATCTCGAGCAGCGCCGTGGCGGCAGTGCGCCGCGCGGGTTGATTCGTCCCATGGCTCCCGACCG
>Ga0209117_1000479_pt1 | contig 16585 bp, 14 predicted proteins | sample BlaSpr_A8_OM2_M2_FD_187978 | JGI IMG/M metagenome (GOLD analysis project Ga0209117, IMG submission 187978) | Forest soil microbial communities from Thunder Bay, Ontario, Canada - Black Spruce, Ontario site 2_A8_OM2_M2 (SPAdes) (version 2) | ecosystem: Environmental > Terrestrial > Soil > Boreal...
AGCGCTGTTTCTTGTGTTCGTTTGCGTCAACACAAATTGCGAGTGATTGAGGTTGGCGCTGGCGGTTCATCGAGATCTGGTGTACATTTCTGCGCGGTGTGAGGAGTCGCTGCTATGAGCCTGGATCTGCAGCCGGTGCGAACAGAAGACGAACCGTTTTTGGTTGAGCTTTATGCCAGCACCCGCGGCGATGAAATGGCATTGGTGGGTTGGGATAAGCCGCAGCAGGAGGCATTCTTGCGTATGCAGTTTAAGGCCCAGCGGTCTTCGTATGCGATGCAGTTTCCCAATGCCGATTACCGCATTATCGTGCACGATGGCCGAGCGGCTGGGCGTTTGATTGTGGACCGGTCCGGAGACGACATTCTGTTGATTGATGTCGCTCTGCTTCCCGAGTTCCGCAACGCCGGGATTGGCTCGGCATTGGTGAGGCAGGTCATGGCCGAGGCGGCACACGCGCAGAAGGCGTTGAAGCTGCACGTCGAAAAAGAAAATCGCGCGCGGCACCTCTATGACCGCCTGGGATTCAGCACCATTGGTGACAACGGCATCTATCTCGAAATGGTGTGGAAGCCCAAGAACGAGGATTTTTCTTCAAGCCGGAGAAATTCGGCTTAGAGCTGATTCCCTGTCGAACGCCCGGAGCTGGACAATATGCTGGAAAATCTCACCAAATCCATGTTCGCGGAGAATGTGCACAGCTTGTTCAACCTGCGGCATGGAACGGGTCAACCCCTCGCGTTGGAGCTTGTCGAGCTTCGCGAAGGAGCGCCGCAGTCCGATTACGAACGGTTTTCTTTATTTTTCAAGGGTCCCAGGGCGGTGTTGCTGCCACAGCGTTCCTATGAGGTGGAACATCCGAACCTGGGTACTTTCCTATTGTTTCTCGTGCCTATCGGGCAGGATGAGAACGGGACTTATTACGAGTCGGTCTTCTACCGTTCCACTCGGCAAAAAGCGGAGCAATGAAAAGTAGCTTGGAAAGACGACGACTCACGCGGATTCTTCAGGTTGTACCGATAGAGGACTCTGGGGAGTTTGCTTGGCGTTCCGCTGCTGTCGCACCATGCGACGGGTTTCCTGGCGATGCCACGATTCCATCCAGCACGCCGGATTCGCTCGGTTCAGATACCGCCGGAACCGGCGGTGTAAGCGCGCCATTTCAGGCAAGCGGGTTACCTCAATGTCTGGCCAGATGTCAAACCAGATCACGTCGTAGCGGCGTCCCCGGGGTGGCTTCCAAGTGTAAATATCGTCCAGCAGAACCGCCAGCTTTTCACTTGCGGGAAGCGTCGGCAGCACCAAGTCCACGACGTCTTGATACCTCTCAACCACCATCACTGATCGAACAGCTTCTTTCCTGAGGATGGGATGTAGAATCATACCGAGCCCCAACCCGGCGACCAGCACATCGCCGTGTGCCCGCTCCACAACTTCCACGCAAGTGGCGCGCTCGTAATAAAGGTCGCTCATCATGACCTGCGACTTCCCATTATCATCGGTAAGTCGCAAAGTCACGTAAGTGCCCGCCGGCGAAGGAGTCTTGAACTCACCGCACACGTAGGACGCGGTCCGCCCGCCCTCGGCATCAAGCGTCAGGTGGTGCACGCTGGCTCGGCCCTTCGCGCACTCAGGCAGGATGTCCGCCATCTCAGGAAATGGTTGCATCTTCTAACTTCGTCACCGAAAGATCAGCTTTCAGCTCCGCGGTGGGTACACGCCTTGCAGCGCAATAATAAAAGTCACAGCCAGATAGGGAGACATATTATTGTGCGGCAAGTTACCACCCGTCACGCTAACGGCACCAGGATTCATCGGGGCGGGGTTTCCCGGACTTGCGTAGTTGGGCGGCCCGCCTCCCCGGCCGATCGCGGCGGTTGCCGCCCACAGATTAGGACTAGGATTGTTAACATCTCCAGTGGTACTTAGGCAGTTTGCCGTGTGAGTGTGAGCTGCCATTTCGGTTTGCAATAAAGTTACAGCGCTTTCGCCACCGCTCTCGCCCAAGTCATGCAGCGACAATCCGGGGCCCTGGCCCGGGTGCATTGGAGCGCTGTTTTGCAGATTAGGCAAACCAAAAGTCGATTTACCATCGCCCCCATACGTCGTTCCGAGCAGAGAGAACAGGGCCGTGTTCTGAGAAATCGGCATTAATTGGCCATTGCACAACGCCCACCCGGTTGGCGCAAAGTTCCCGGCAAACATCCTGATTTCGGCTAGAAATGGATTGGCCATTTTTGTTGTCCCTTCAATTCTGGCTGGGGAAAATTCCCTGCAGCGCGATGATGATGTTAAGCGCGAGATACGGCTGCTGGTTGCTGTGCGGTTGACCGCCTCCGGCGTTGGCAATGGCAGTTGGTGACATTGCGGCATTGGGGGTGCCGCTGTTGTAAGAAGCTAGGCCGGCGTTGCCCCACAAGTTGCCGGCGGGAGATGCCGAATTGCTGGTAGCATTGCTGCCATTGGCCGCGTGTATGTGCAGCGGCATTTCGTTAATGGTTAGCGTGTGGTTGAGTTCGCCTCCCTTATTGCCTAATGAAAACTGGTTTCCCGTATGGATGGGCGTTGAATTACGCAAGTCTGGTAGTGCAAAGTTAACTCGTCCGTCGCCGCCGTAGGTCGTGCCGAGGATCGAGAACAATGCCTGGTTCTGATTAATGGGCAGCAACTGCCCGTTGCAGAATGCCCAGCCTTTCGGCGGAAAGTTCCAGCTAATGATTTTCATCTCGCCCAGGAACGGTTCTGACATGATTGCCTCCAGATTGCTCGATTAACGATCTTGCCTTGCAATCATCTTTCTAAGTCTGCGACGGAAAAACTCCGAAAAGAGAAATAATGAAGCTTACGCACAAGTAGGGCATGAAATTGTCGTGTGGCTGGCTGCCGCCGGCGGAGCCGATGGCCTGCGCATTCATCTGAGCATTGAACGCTTGATCAGTATAAGGAGTACTGGCTGAGACGGCGCCCCAAGTATTGTTTGATGGAGTCGATGCGGCGCTGCCACTGGCGGAGGAGAGTGCTGTATGGCCGTGCTGCGGGATTTGCGAAGCGGTCAACGTAACCGTCTCTGTGCCGCCGTTTTGCCCAAGCTGAAAGTTGCTGCCATCCGGGTGGACGGGAATCCTTCCCCGCAAATCTGGCAGCGCAAACGTGGTTTGTCCGTCTCCGCCGTACGTTGTCCCGATCAGGTTAAAAAGCGTGTCGTAGTCGGAGATATTAAGCAATTGGCCCTCGCAAAACATCCAGCCCGCGGGCGCGAAGTTGCCCCCGAACATGCGAATCTCGCCAACAAAGGGTTGGGACATAACTACCTCCTGCGTCTGGGCGTTTTGCTAAGCTGAATAAGAATACGTTTGGGAACCGAAATCAATCCTCATCCACTCCACGCGCACATGCCGCGATGTACAGACTGGGCCCGAGAAACTGAGTGGTACTGACACAGCGAGCGAGTTTGCCCCCACAACCCTGTGAATGTCAAGCACGGAAAACGTATTTTTTAATTTTCCGATTGACTTTGACGCCTGCAAGGCTCATTCTTTCGCGGTTCGCACTGGCCCAGGAGCGAACATTCGGGGGGGCACCATGGGGATTTCGCGCCGAGGTTTCTTGGAATTCAGCACGATGATGGCGGCTGCGTCGGCAACCGCAGGATTTCCAACCATCGCATTGGCAGCCGACGACACCACCGCCACTGCGCAGCGCCCAGACGTGATTGCACGTTTATCGCTGGACGACGCCAAGTTCTTCGTTGGATCGGTATTCCTTGTTAATGGCGCTTCAGGGAAGCCGATTAGCTTCGTCTGCGTCGCGGTCAAGCCTGTACCTGAGAACGATATCTCGACATCGCCCGGCCACGCCTTTGCCATGAGATTTCTCCCACAGAGCCCTGTCTCGCTGAAGCAAGGCACTTACCCGTTCGAGCACCCGGTCTTGGGAAAATTCCGCTTATTTGTCGTGCCGTCAGGTCCGGGCGTGACGCCGCGCTACTACACAGCGATCATCAACCACTCGACGTCATGACTGGCTGCCCAGTCTTGCACAGCGATTGATTCCTGGCGCATCTCTCTAACCTGTCCTGACGGCGAACGAGCCTCTGGGCGCGGCCTACCGTTGAATCTCGGGTAAAAGAAGGGATGGAGGAATTTCCGCCAGTAAGTATGTTTTAACTTGACAAACGGAAACTTTGGATTCATTATTCGCCAGTCTTTAGCATCGAGCTCGCCTACAATGTCTAGGCGGCCGTTGTGGTAAGGCTCGGCCCAGTGTTTCTTCCCCCAGCTTTTCACACAAATTAGTTAGGTCGACATAATCCGCTTCGAAAACCGCAGTGCGGTTTCCGGTACGGTGCGCCCGCAATGCATCGTGCGAGGCGAACAAGCCTGCTGTTCCCAGGGAGGCAACAATGCGCTCACCTTCGTCTAGGGGCTGGAAATTTGTTCCCATGCCTACGCGTTTGGCCCTGCTGGCATTCCTCATCGTCTGTGCCAGCGTGTCGCAACACTATTCAGGGACGGTAAGAGCGCAGACTCGCCACGTGGGCGCAAACGTCGTCGCCTGGCAAACGCTGCAATCGGCGAAGCACGTGCCCACGAGCTACAAAGGTCATCCCAACGCGGTCGCGAAGCTGCAGGCGGGAGCCATGCCTCTGGCGATGGCATCGGCCGATTTCGACAGCGACGGAGTCGCCGATCTGGCGATCGGCTACGCCAGCAGCGGCGGCGGCATTCTGGCGTTGCATCGCGGCAATCTCGATGCCTTTGCCCCGCAGAGCCATGCCTCCTGGCTGGCCATTGCCCACGAGCAGTTCCCCACTCCATTCCTGCCGCAAGCCACGGTTATCGATCTGCCGCAGGCGCCGCAGTTCGTTGTTACGGGAGATTTCAGCGGCAATGGCAGCATCGATATCCTCACGGGCGCGCGTGGCAGTGAGCGCCTTTATCTGTTGACGGGAACCGGAAAAGGAAAATTCGCCCCACCGCAAGCCATCACTCTGCCTGGCGCGCTGACGGCATTGGCGGCTGGTGAAGTCGGAGTGCGTGATGGAAGGACCGATGTGGTGGCCGGCATCCAGACCGCGAATGCCGCGGCGGTGTTGGTGTACAAGGGCTCGGCGGGCGGGTTGTCGCGCGCGACAGCGGTCGCCTATCCGGTGCCGCAAGCAGCCACGCAGTTGGAAATTGCCGACCTGCACGGCGACGGATTCTCCGATGTCGCGGTTCTCGCCGGCACGTCAGCATTGATCATTCATCCCACAGCGTCGGAAGGCGCTGATACCAGCGCGCTGGTCGAACGTGTGCCCGTCGCTAACGCGAAGTCCATCGCTGTAGGCAGTTTTATTTTGGATCGTAACAGCAGCAATCAGTTGGCAGTTTTGTCACCCAGCGGCATCGTGCAGGTGCTCTCACCCCACGAACTCGACACGCGTCCGTTCACCGCAGAAGAAAGATTCAAGGCGCGCTGGCGCGCCACTCAGTGGCAACGGCCCTCAAGTGTAGAAGCGCCCTCAAATGCAAAGGCGCCCTGGTCTGGAGAAGCTGAAGCGTGGAATGTGGTGAAGAGTTTTTCCGTCTCCGCGCCGCTGTCCGGAAACGTCCGTCTGATGGCTGCCAGCCTGGCGCATGCGAGGCCGCTGGATTTAGTGGTGGTTGATTCCGCCGACAGCCGCCTCCATGTGCTGCCCGCGAACACCAGTGGCGATCCCGCAGATGAAGCTGGTGAATTGACGGTCGAGACCGGCGATGCACCAGTTGCCGTGTTGGCGGTGCGCGTCAACACCGACGCGCGGCCTGGCCTGGTCATGGTGGGAAAAAGTGTGTCTCATCCGAAAACGATGGCACCTCGGCCGGATCCGACGTTCACGGTAAATCGTTTTGATGACCCTGTGGCGGCGGTTGCCCTCGCTGCCACTTACTGCAATGGCGTGGCCCTTGACTGCAGTTTGCGCGAAGCAGTGATTAAGGCGAATTCTGTTGCCGGCTCGGATACGATCAATCTCCCAGCAGGGACGATCACCCTGACCCAGATTGGACTGAAAGAAAACTTCGCGGTCACGGGTGACATCGACGTGCGAGACACCATAAGCATCGTGGGTTCGATGGACGGCAGCGGCAATCCCACCAGCATTATTCAGGGATGTGGAGGCACATCGGGCGTGGCCTGCTCGGCCAATATTAACAACGTCACGGACTGGAACGACAAATTCATTTCCACCAACAAAGTCGGCGACACCAACGGTAGCCTCAGTATCAGCAACGTGATCTTTCGCAATGGCAACAACACTAACAGCGACGCGGTGGCCGATCCCGCTTTTAATTACCTTGGCGGAGCCGTGGATTTTTACGGCTGCGCGCCGGAAGGCGGTGGCTGCACAGGCTCCTTGCCAGTGGCCAGCTTGACCATCACCAATGTCCGCTTTCTGAACAACACTGCGGCCGGTTGCCCGACTCACGCTTGCGGCGGCGGACTGGACTCCGAGTTCGGCCCCACCACGATCAGCAACTCGCTTTTTTCCGGCAATACGGCGGTCGGTCTAGGCGGAGCACTCCTGCTGGATGGCGCCAAAGAGCAGTTCACCATCACGAATAGCACGTTCGACGACTCCTCTGGTAGTCCTAATCACTCGAACACCGACGGCGGAGCACTCTACGTTCTTCTTCAAAACAACACCACCACCGCCACGTCCACAGGCAATATCAGCATTCATAACAGCACTTTTGCGAACAACACGGCGGGTAGTCAGGGCGGAGGTATTTACATCAGCTTGGCTGCAGGCACAGCACCGAACCTGGCGACCGGGACCATCGATCAGAAGACAGTCATTTCGGGCAATAGCGCAGGGGACGCGGGCGGCGGCATCACTTTCCAGGGACTTACCCTCACGACAGGTACTGCTCAGACCAGCCTGAGTATGATCAAGGTCACCATCACGGGGAACCACGCCAACAACAGCGGCGGTGTTGGTGGCGGCGGCATTTTAGTAAACAGTGGTGGCACGCTGAAAGTCTTCTTCAGTCGCATCGTTGGCAACACCACCACTGCGAGCGGGAAACCTACCGGCATCTCGATCGAGTCGGGTACCGGCGGATCAGCCTCGACGGTGACCGCCACCGACGACTGGTGGGGTTGCAACACCGGCCCCAGCGCCGCGCCCTGCGACACCGCCGCCATTGAGGGCGGAACTGGTGCAACGCTCACGGACAGCCCCTGGATGGTGCTCAGTCTCGCCGCCAGCCCCACTTCGGTCCAAGCCGTTTCTCCAAACAATACGTCGTCGCTGACGGCTGACTTCCTTCACGATTCCAGCCCCGCTGCGGTTTCTTTGAGCAACATCGACGTTCTGCTCGGTCTGCCGATTACTTTTGGCGCAACGGCCGGCACGATTTCCGGGGCGGACGGCACCATTCAGTCGACCGGCATGGCCGCAGCCACTTTCACCCACGACGCCAACTGCAATACCAGCAGCGCGACCGCGACCGTGGACACCAATCCGCCTCCCACAGTGACAACCCCGATCACCATCTTGTGTCCCGACCTCACCGCGGGGAAGTCGAACTCCCTCGGCGTATCGGGCGTGACCACGCCGCTTTCGAGTCCCACTTGGACCTGGACGACTGACGTTCTTAACGGTCCCGCCGGCACCGCCTCAGCCACCTTCACGAATGGGCAGACGATCTTCACCGATACCCTGCCCAGCACACACGTCTCGTACAGCCTCCAGGGTTTTAATCCTGTGACGAACATGACTTGTAGCCTGGTCGCTAACCTGTTGACCTGCTCCGCCAGCGGCGGCGACGTCACCCTCGGCGTGTCCCAAGGCTTCTTCGTCGGAGTTACCGCCACGGCCACTGCTGCCGGATCCTATGTCAATCCCACCGGCGGAGTCTGCGCGGTCGATCCTAACAATGACATAATCGAGTTCAGCGAAACCAACAACTCGTGCACCAACACTGTGATTGTGGTAGCTCCGCCTACGATCAGCAAGGCGTTCGGCGCCACGAGTATCGGCGTGGGCGGGACCACGACTCTGACCTTCACCCTCACCAACCCCTCAGCCAATACGGTGGGTGAGACCGGAGTGGCCTTCAGCGACACGCTTACCGGCGGCCTGCAAGTTGCAGCCACACCTAACCTCGTCAACACCTGCGGCGGCACCTTCACCGGTGCAACCTCGACCAGCACTGCGCTCTCTCTGAGCGGAGGCTCGATCGGCATTAATAGTTCCTGCACGATCTCTCTCAATGTGACGGGCCACACCGCCGGCATAGTCAGCAACACGACGAGCGCGGTCAGTTCGACCAACGGGGGCACTGGCACAACCAGCAATACGGCGACGCTCACTGTGGCCAGCCCGCCCACGATCAGCAAAGGCTTCTCGCCCGCCAGCATTCCAGTGGGCGGGATTTCGACTCTCGGCTTCTCGATCACTAATCCGAACAGCACGCTGGGCCTGACCGGCGTGGCGTTCTCCGACACCTTGCCCACCAATGTGGTCGTAGCCGGCACGCCGGCCGTCAGCAGCAACTGCAATGGGACATTCACGGCAACTATGGGCGCCGGAAGCGTCAGCCTGAGCGGTGGGACCATTGCGGCTGCCGGTTCGTGCGCGATTTCGGTGAACGTCACGAGCATGACCGCAGGCGCCTACCCCAACACGACGGGCAACGTCACTGCGGCCGAAAGCGGCACAGCCGGCTCGCCCAGCAACACGGCCACGCTCACCGTGCTGGCGCCGCCAATGATCCTCAAGGCGTTTTCGCCGAGCACCATTCCGACCGGCAATGACTCCACGCTGACCTTGACCATCAGCAATCCGAACTCGGCGAGTGGTCTGAGCGGTGTGACCTTCAGCGACATCTTGCCCTCCGGGCTTCAGGTGGTCAACTCGCCCAACGTGAGCAACACCTGCAATGGGACGGTGACGGCCGCGGCCAATAGCGCCACCATCAGCCTGAGCGGCGGGATAGTTGTGGCCGGCGGGTCGTGCGCGATCTCGGTGGATGTGACGAGCACGCTTCCGGGAACCTACAACAACACCACTGGCGCCATCAGCTCGAATGAGGGTGGCACTGGAACCACCAGCAATACGGCCACGGTCATTGTCGTAGCCCCCGTATGTTTTGCGCCGCCATCGGGAATGATTGACTGGTGGTCCGGTGAAGGCAATGGAAACGACATTACCGGTGGCAATACTCTTACGCTGCAGAACGGCGCAGGCTTCGCGACCGGCGAGGTTGGCCAGGCCTTCAACTTCGTAAACCCTGCATTTTCTACGAGCGCCCAATATGCCCAGAACACAGCTCCGACCGGTCTGCCTTTGGGAAATGCAGCCCGAACCATAGACCTCTGGTTCAATTCAGGTACGGACCTGAGCACTTCGACCGACGCCGCGCTGATCGAATATGGCACGCAAACCAGCGAGGAGGTCTTTGGGCTGATCTTTTCCGCTACTGCTCCAGGCAAACTCTCCTTCTACGGCTCCGGCGATGATCTGGCCGGAACCACCACCATTCAGCCGAACACTTGGTACCACGCCGCGGTAACCTACGATGGCACGACGGTACGCCTCTATCTGAATGGCGCCCTGGAGGCCACCAAGGCGACCACGTCGTTGAATACGGTACTCGACAACAACGGTCTCACCCTCGGATTGCGGCCGACAGTCTCCGCCTGGAACGGGCAGATCGATGAAGTCGAAATCTTCAACCGAGCACTGACCGCCAGCGAAGTGCAGTCCATTTACCTCGCGGGCAGCGCGGGCAAGTGCAAATCCAACGCCACCATCAGCAAGTCGTTCACGCCCACCAGCATTGCTGTCGGCGAGACCTCCAAGCTAGGCTTTACCATCACAAACACGAACGCGGAGGTCAGCCTTACCGGTGTCTCCTTCACCGATACGCTGCCCACGGGTGTGGTGGTCGCCGGCACGCCAGCCGTCAGCAGCAACTGCAATGGGACATTCACGGCATCGGCGGGCGCCGTAAGCGTCAGCCTGAGCGGTGGGACCATTGCGGCTGGCGGTTCGTGCGCGATTTCGGTGAATGTCACCAGCTCGACGGCCGGATCCTTCCCCAATACCACCGGACCGATCAGCACCAACGAAGCCGGGACCGGCAGCGCCAGCAACACGGTCTCTCTAACGGTAGTGGCGCCGCCTTCAATTGCTAAAGCATTTAATCCTTCGTCGATCGCAGTGAACGGAGTCTCTGCGTTGACGTTCACCATCACCAATCCAGCGGCTAACACGGTGGCTGAAGCCGGCGTGGGGTTTACCGACACGTTGCCCGCTGGACTTGTGGTGGCAACGCCCAACGGCTTGACCAACAACTGCGGTGGCACGCCCACGGCGGTAGCCGGCAGCGGCAGCATCTCGCTGACGGGCGGGAGCATCGCTGTCAGCAGTAACTGCACGGTGGTCGTAAATGTGACGGCAACGACCTCCGGCACCAAGAACAACACGACAGGTAACGTCAGTTCGACCAATGGCGGTACAGGCAACACCGCCAGCGCGAGCCTGAGTGTGGCAACTCCGCCGACCATCAGCAAGGCGTTTGGCGCGGCCACTATCCCGCTCAACGGATTTACAAGCCTGACGCTGACAATCACCAACCCCAACTCGAGCTTTGGCCTGACCGGCGTTACTTTCACAGACAATCTGCCTGCCGGCTTGGTGGTGTCCACTCCGAACGGCGCCAGCAACACCTGTAATGGGACACCGTCGTACACGGCCGGCTCAAGCACCATCAGCTTGACTGGCGGCACGCTTGCGTCCGGCGGCTCGTGTTCCATCACCGTAAACGTAACCGGCACGACCGCCGGAACCAAGTCCAACACAACCGGTGCGGTCAGCTCGACGGAGACTGGAGCGGGCGCCACCAGCAACACCGCCACGCTCGCAGTCGAGGGTCCTCCTTCTATTGCGAAAGCATTTGGTTCTTCGACGGTCGCTCTGAATGGGACCACATCTCTGACGTTTACCATCACCAACCCGGCAGCGAATCCCGTCGCGCTAACCGGAGTTGGGTTTACTGACACACTACCGACTGGCTTGACGGTAGCAAACAGCTCGGCCACGGTCTGCGGAGGAACGCTGACCACCACTTCCCCGACGGGAATAGCATTGTCGGGAGCGGGCATCAACACCAACAGCCAGTGCCAGTTCAGTGTGACTGTTACGGGGACCGTCGCTGGGTCATACACCAACACCAGCGGCAGTGTGACCTCGAGCAACGGTGGAACAGGCAACACAGCGTCTGCGGGTCTGACGGTGGTGGCGCCGCCCAGCATCAGCAAGGGCTTCTCGCCCACCAGCGTCGCGGTCGGCGGAACCTCGACCCTGACCTTAACCATCACCAACCCGAACACGGGGACTGCCTTGAGCGGCGTCGCCGTTACGGACACTTTCCCGGGTGGCCTGCAGGTCGCTGCGACTCCGAATGCCACCAACACGTGCGGAGGCACATTCACCGCCACGGCGGGTAGCACTTCTATCAGCCTGAGCGGCGGGACAATCTCGGCCAGCAGTTCATGCGCTGTTAGCGTGAACGTGACCCCCACGACCTCCGGGACCAAGAGCAACACAACCGGCAACGTCAGCTCGACCAACGGCGGCACCGGCGCCACCAGTAACACCGCCACACTTGGCGCGGGCGACTTCACGATCTCGGTGACGCCTACAACCGAGACCATTCCGCCCGGGCACATGGCGGTCTATACGCTTACGCTAGCGTCAACGACTGGATTCCAGGGGACCATCAATCTGACGTGCAGCACTACCGGACCGCCTGGTTCGACGTGCACGATTACTCCATCGTCAGTCACGCTGGTGTCTGGGTCTGAGACTGCCAAGGTTACGGTTGATTTGGCTGTGCCGAGGGGCGCGTCCAAAGGTACGTTCACACTCACATTCACAGCAACGTCCGGAACTCTGACTCACAGCACGACTGCGCAACTGAAGGTAGGAAAGTAAATGGGGGGCAGGCGTAAAACCTGCCCTCAATCGCATTGCGGAATCCACAGGTTCTCATTTTCCATATCTACACCGATGACCTCTCGGATCACGTTTGCGAGTATTTCTGGGCAGAGGAAGTCGACAGGGAAGTTACTGAAGCCTTTGTTGGGTGAGAGCGATGCCAAACGGATGGCCGTCATGGATCGGTATGCCGACGGGATCGGTTCTGGGCGTATGGTCGCCAAACAGGAAACTATGCGGTTGTTATCGCAAAATCACCTTCACGCTAACACCCCCGTCGCTTGAGTCTATGAATGCTGGGCGACCCACGCAGTGGGAGTAAGGTCTGGGAGGCGCTGGATCGGGAGATCGGCAAACCCGGGGAGAACCGCGGCCAAGTAGTCGCGCACTGGGAGTTTCAACCTGCGGCAGCTTTCCACGACCGAGAGAATCGCCGCAACCTTAGGTCCCGCCAGTGGGCTGCCGATGTGTATCCAGTTCTTCCGGCCCAGAGCTACGGGACGCATCGAATTCTCCGCAAGGTTGTTGCTCAGCTCAAGTTCCGGATATTCCAGGAATCTTGTAAGTTTCCTCCACAGTGTGAGCGCGTATTGGCAGGCCTTGCTGAGTGCACTGGAGGGCAATGCAATGGACTGTGCTACCTCGATCTTGCTCCGGATATCATCCAGGAGAGGCTTGGCTCTTTTCTGACGCAGAGCATGACGCCCAGTGAGACCAATCACTCTGCGGCGAGCTTCCGCGTCGACGGCAAACAACTCGTCCATCCGCGCCACAATCGGAGTTGCAACCGGGTCTCGTGGATTTAGCTGCACCGCCTCGAAAAACTGTCTTCTAGCATGAGCCCAACAAGCGGCATGTACCATTCTCGGCCCACCGATTTGGTCATACGCTGCATAGCCGTCGGTTTGGAGAATGCCTTCGAACTGTCCCAGAAAATGCTTTGGCCCATCGCGTCCACGACCCAAGCGAAAGTCGAACACCACGGTTCCTCCGGGCCGACTGTATTGCCAGAGTCGAGTGGCGCGGAGGAATTTCACCTCTGCGCTCTCCCAGAACCGGACGTGAGCCTCGCGACTCATCCGGCTCCTATCGTCCAACCGGGGCCGCAAGGCACCAATGCGGGAGCAGGTTTGGTTGCCGCGATTTAAGTCGCTCCAGCCAATCCCAGGCCCGCGTGGTATGCCCTTTGAGCCCCTTATATTTGCGTTGCGCCCAGCGAACCAGGAGTTCGTCGACCGTGTACAGCGCCCGAGGCAGGGCCGACGGATAGAAGCGCCCGTAGTAGTTGACCCAGCCGCGAACCACAGGCTGAAGCCACCGCATGAGTTCTTCTAACGAAAGATCGTCGCGATGGGACAGCTTCCACCGACGCAAAACTGAGCGCATCGCCGTGGCTGCCCGATCACTGACCGCCGGGATGAAACTGACAAACAATTCGCCAGAACGGTTCCTCGCCCCACGTGGCCGAAAAGTGTAGCCAAGAAAGTCGAATGACTGTTCCGGGTAGTTGCCATGTCGATTGGCATCCTTGCAGTACACAATCTTGGTCTTCAACGGATGCAGTTCCAACTTACATTCCGCAAATCGTTGCCGAAGCGCGTCCAACAAAAAACGCGCTTGACGCTCACTGTCGCAGTGGATGATGACATCATCGGCATAGCGCTCAAACGGACATGCAGGATACCGCTGCTGCATCCATCGGTCGAACGCATAATGCAAGAAGAGATTAGCCAGAATGGGGCTAACTATTGCTCCTTGCGGAGTCCCCTTCTCCCGATTTACTAAGGTGCCGTCTGGCATACGCACGGGTGCTCTCAACCATCTCTCGATGTACAGCAACACCCATGCGCAGTCCGTATGACAGCGTACGGCTCGCATCAAAAGCTCCCAGCTGATTTCATCAAAGAAACTCTTGATATCTAGATCAAGCACCCAGTCATGGCGCCAGCATCGCTGCCGTGCCACACCCAGTGCATCGTGTGCTGACCTACCGGGTCGATACCCGTAGGAGTCTCTATGGAACACAGGTTCCAATCTCGACTCCAGGTATCGCTGCACCACCGTTTGGGCGATGCGGTCGGAAACCGTGGGAATTCCTAACGGCCTCGTTCGTCCATCGTCCTTCGGTATGTCCACCCGTCGCACCGCCGGTGGAAAGTAGCTGCCTGACGACATCCGGTTCCAGATTCGGTAAAGATTGTTACCTAAATCTTGCTCGAAGTCTGCAATGGATTGGCCGTCGACTCCCGCCGCTCCTCGATTTGCCTTCACCCGCTTGTATGCTTCCCATACATCGCGCTTCGCAATACAAAACGGTTTTGCTTTGTCCACAGAAGTCCTCCCCTTTCGGGTTGCTTCTATAACATTGCTGGACAACGACGCCCCTTCGATCCAGTCCCATTACAGAACCTTCATCTCTACTGCGGGCGTCTCCGCCCCTGTGCTCCGCATCGGTACTCTCGCTCTTGCAAAAGCTATTTGCTTGAGCTTCTTCCTTTGCATCGGAACGACAGGTTCCTACGTTCCTCACCAAAGCCCGGATCAAGATCACGCCGCCTTAATGCCGGATGCCAGTTGGACAGTAGACAGGTTCCCTCCAACCTTATCCCGGAGCGCGTATCAGACCCCGGTTCTGACATCGGTTTTAGTCATCTTTCGACACTTCATCAGCGGTTCACTTGCGTTCGTCTTCTTGACCCTCACCTGACAAAGTCTTAAGCTCTGCCTTTTGCCTCAACGCTCACCACCCTGGCTCTTGACCAGCGCAGCTTGAGGTGGTTTGGAACCCGCTCCTGCAAGCCGGTTCCGAGGGGCCTTCCCTCATCTTCAGTGAAGCATTGCTTCCGCCTAACAAACTGTCGACGGCCGCATTCGTAGCACACAATAGGCTTGGTGATTCTGTCCTCGGCCCTCGCGCGTCTGCACATCAACCGGGGTTTCGTCCGCCTGAATGTACGTTCCGCTGATTAACTCTCGCCTCATCGCGGCGATCATAGGGATCAGCAGCTCGCCCACTTTGAGGACCCAGCCGTCCAGCGTGGCTCGGCTGATTTCCAAGCCGATGTCTCTTTCCAGAATCATGCTCTGCCGATGCAGCGGTGTGTGATTACAGTACTTGCTGATGACCGTGTCGATGACGATGCGGTCACTCGCCAGGCACTTCTCGATGATCCGCGGTGGCAGCGGTGCTGATACCACTCCGACCTCTTCGCACGACCGGCAAGCCCGTTTTTCTCGCTTCGTGACCAGCACAAAATACTTCGCTGGCTCCACATCCAACTGGGAACTCTCCTCGTAACCAATCACGACCGTTTCTCTGCCGCAGCGTTTGCATATGCGCTGACCCGGCGTGCAAGGCAGAACCCGCTCAACGCGAGCAAGATTCGCAGGCAATTCCTGGCGACCCGGATGCTTGCAGGATCTGTTCGTCGAGCGCCGCACTGGGGCGCGCTCACTTTCTTCCGGCACTATCGCCTCACTGACGACGGGGGCAAGTTCGAACAATTCCATTTGCGCGTGGGAGAGCCTTTCGCCACCCGCTCCATACTTTTCGATGCGCATCAGCCGCAGACGCTCTTCCAACACGCGAATCCTCAGCTCCGCGTACTGCAGCCGGCTCTTCAGTTGTGCGATGAGTTCCAGATCGGCTGGTGCTGAAGGAATGGGAGCTACACTCACAATGGGCTACTCATTTAGCAGAGTTGATCGAGGCGTTCAAGCGATTTATGCGGCAGCATGTTCTTCTGGTGGAGCGTTCCGGTACCACCGCTTGTGCCTGGTTTTAGCCAGATCGATCCCACCCAATAATAAAGAGAGCTCTTCGTGAGTCAGGACGACCTTGCCCTGCGCATCACCCGATTGCGGCCAGGTGAAACGCCCTTTCTCTAACCTCTTGGCGCAGACCCAGAGTCCGCTACCATCCCAGACGAGGACCTTCAACCGATTGCGCTGGGCATTGCAGAACAAGAACAGGTGCCCGCTCAGAGGCTCACACGACAATCGATCACGGACCAGACCGTAGAGCCCCTCGAACCCCTTGCGCATGTCAGTGGTTCCGGCGGCTAGATAAATCCGCGTGGCTGGACCCACTCCAAACACGGCTTACGCCCGCTCCAGTGCACTCACCAGGCGCTCGAACGTGGTCGTATCAAAATCAGGATGGACTTCGATTCGGCGACCGCCCGACAACACCACGGCCAGCCCGCAACTCGCTCCGTGCTGCGTCGGCGATTTCCTGGCGGCCAACTCTACCGGCACCAATCGGCCGGCTGAAGAAGTTGCTCGGCTCTTTCTCTTCCAGCGTTGCTTCTTCAGATGACGATTCAGCGTGCCGAAGCTCAACCGCCGACTCCGGCAAAACTCGCTCCGCCGCATACCGCTACTCATGAATTCCGCCACCAATTCCCGAACTTCCGCGCGTGTACGTCGTTTGTGTGCTGAAACCTTCTGCTCTCCGCTCATCCAGCCACTTGAACACAGACACTCCTCGTCGAACAGGTGTGTTGGTCAGACGCTTACGCTTGAGCGCCCGTTTTTCGATCCCGGCAAACCAGCCTTCGAAGCGTGAGAAATCAAACGGATTCTGCTCACGGGTATCGACCAGGATCATCGGCCGGG
>Ga0209117_1000480_pt1 | contig 16544 bp, 13 predicted proteins | sample BlaSpr_A8_OM2_M2_FD_187978 | JGI IMG/M metagenome (GOLD analysis project Ga0209117, IMG submission 187978) | Forest soil microbial communities from Thunder Bay, Ontario, Canada - Black Spruce, Ontario site 2_A8_OM2_M2 (SPAdes) (version 2) | ecosystem: Environmental > Terrestrial > Soil > Boreal...
TAACACGGCCACAGCGGTCAGCAACCCAAACCGGGAACAGATCATCACGCCGCCATCGATCCCACGTCAGATCGCGGCAGTCAATGACGCGGCAGTCAATGAGACGGACTCTGTTCCGCCCGCGCCGGACTTGCCAACCAGCGGCTTTGGATCGGGTCACGGACGACGCGATGGCGTTCCCCATGGCCTCGGAGAGAACATCCCCGTAGTGATCCCGGCGCACCCAACCGTTGTCAAGCCCCCTGGTAGTATCGGACCTCGGGGAGGGCAGCCTCCTGCACCGGGTGCAGCCGATCTATCCGTCAATTGCGCGCCAGGCGCGCATTCAGGGCGCGGTCGAGTTGCGGGCGATCATCAGTAAGGCGGGGACAATCGAGAATCTGGTCGTGGTCGGCGGACACCCGATGCTGGCCACAGCCGCGATTGAAGCAGTCAAGCAATGGCGCTACCGCCCCTATCTGCTGAACAACGAGCCCATCGAAGTGGAGACCGCGATCACGGTGAACTTTGTGTTATCGGGCAGTTGACGTTCGGCGGTTACCATCGGCACGTAACAGCGCGGCGCGTGTGGTCACTATAATCGGCTAGGTGAACGCGCCGCGTCCCGATTTGTCGAAAATACCCGAAAGCCGCTCGCTGATTCTCGACGGCCGCACCTGGGCGGAAGTTTCTCTGGCCGCGCTCGGAGAAAATTTTCACGCGATACAGAAGCACGTCGGCGAAGGCGTCACCATTTGTGCCGTGGTGAAAGCCGATGGTTACGGCCATGGCGCCGTGGAGTGCGCGCGCGCGCTCGAATCTGAGGGCGCCGAGTGGCTCGGAGTGACCGATGCCGCGGAAGGTCTGGCGCTGCGCGGCGCCGGCACCAAGGCCCGCATCCTGCTGATGACCGGAATCTGGAAGGGCGAGGAAGACGGCATCGTCGCCCAGAACCTTACTCCCACCGTCTGGGAACCCTGGCACATTGAGACGCTCGAACGAGCCGCGCGCAAGCGGCAAAGCGTTTTGCCCGTGCATCTGAAGCTCGACACGGGCATGAACCGTCTGGGCGCTTCAAAGGAAGCGTTCCCGCGTTTGTGCGAGATGTTAGCCGCGAGCAAGCACCTGACTCTCGAAGGAGTGAGCACGCACTTCGCGTCGGCGGAAGTGCTCGATGCCGCAGACGCCGTCCGCCAGATGAAGTGCTTTGAAGCGGGATTTGCGGTCTTGCGGGAACACGGGCTTCGGCCTCCGCTCGTTCACATGGCAAATTCCGCCGCCATGAGCGCGCGGCCGGACACGTTGAAGACCATGGTGCGTCCAGGCATCGCGCTCTACGGCTATTCGCTGGCCTTCACGCGTGGTGGCGAGCCGGCCGACGTGGCGGAACTGCCGCTGCGTCCGGTGCTTTCGTGGAAGACGCGAGTGCTGACGGTGAAGGATGTCGCGGCCGGACAAGCGGTCGGCTACATGGGCACCTTCGTGGCCAAAGCGCAAAGCCGCATCGCGGTGCTGCCCGTCGGCTACGCGGACGGGTATCCGCGTCTGCTTTCGAATCGAGCGCGGGTAATCGTACGCGGCGAATACGCGCCGGTTGTGGGGCGCGTTTCGATGGACCTGACGATCGTGGACGTCAGCCACATTCGCGGCGTCGCGGTGGGAGATGAAGTCGTCCTGATCGGGCGAGGCCGCGGCAAAAGCAGCGACAAGAGCGTGGACGCTGTAGAACTGGCACGCTGGTGCGAAAGCGTGCCCTACGAAATTCTGTGCGGCTTGTCGCAGAGAGTGCCGCGAGTGTACAGCAGCTCTTAGCGATTAGCTCTTGGCCTTTGGCTTACGACTGGATGCCGCTTGCTAACCGCTTGGTGCTCAATCCTGCCATTGAACTGACCGCATTCGCCAATCTGCACTCCCTTATTGTATTTCTAGAAGAGACATGCCCTCGCGCTACGCGCAATGGATGTACGACTGGGAGACCCGGCTCACGTCGGTGGACAATAACCGCGTGGTGCGTCCGCTGGAGTGGGGGCTGGATTGGACACGGGGGTGGCCCGGCCGCAACGGTGGGCTTTCTGGGCAGAACTCTGGACAGGGCTCGGGGCAGGGCTCACGCGATCTGCTGGAATATTTCTCGCGGTTCAACGATCGCATCATTCGGGCAAGCGACGACTTTTACTCTTACGAGAAGCCGGCGGATTTCCGGTTGGAGCGCCGCGAGGTACAGGTGTTCAGCACGCGCGAAGTGCCGGACCCGCGGCTGGAAGAAAAAGTTCGCGGCACGCATGCGGAGTTTCTGCGCTTCACCTCGCCGGTGGTAACGCCTTTGCCCAAGAACAATCTGGTGAACGCGCGCTGGTTTGCGGCGCGTGGCCGCCGCGCCGTGGTTTTGCTGCCGCACTGGAATTCCGATGCGCTTTCTTACAACAGCCTCTGCCGCGTGTTGAACTGGATGGGGATTGCGGTGCTGCGGCTGAGCATGCCGTATCACGACATTCGCCGCCCGGCGGAGATCGACCGCGCCGACTATGCCGTTTCCGCCAACATTGGCCGCACGCTCGATTCGGTGCGCCAGGGCGTGATCGATACGCGCTGTTGTCTCGACTGGCTGGATGCGCAGGGTTACAACCGGCTCGGGATCGTCGGGACGAGCCTCGGATCGTGCTATGCGTTTATCGCCACCGCGCACGATCCGCGGATCAAGGTGGCTGCCTTCAATCACGCCTCCACTTACTTTGCCGATGTGGTGTGGCACGGGCAGTCCACGCGCCACATCCGCGAGGGCCTGGAAACGGCCATCGATCTGGAGAATTTGCGGCAGGTCTGGCGCGCCGTCAGTCCGATCGTGTACTTCGATAAATTTTCGCGCTGGCCGCGCCGCTCGCTCATTATCTATGCCAAGTACGACATGACGTTCCTGCCGGAATTTTCAGAGCAGGTAGTCGAGGAATTCGAGAAGCACAACCTGGATCACAAAGTCGTCGTGCTCCCCTGCGGCCATTACACCATGGGGGAGACGCCATACAAATACATGGACGGGTGGCAGCTAGTGAGTTTTCTGCGGACGGCATTCGAGTAGCTCAGCAGGCGCTGTCCGCTGTTTCTGCTCATATTCCTTCTGCCCATGCTCCTTCTGCTCATGCTCAACGAGTTTCGGGAATGGTGCCGGTCTGTTGTGTCGCGGATGCTCCCGGTTCATACACGGGTCTGTACCCCCACCCCCCACCCACTTAACATGTGGTTTAGAATCATTACCTTAGCGATTGTTCCCTGCCAAAGTATTCATTATAGGCGACTTAAGTATCAAAGTATTCATAAATAAGGACTTAGCTTGGACAGATGCAGGGAGCCTTTCATCGGCCTCCAGAATTTTTTTATTTACCGATCTTTTAGAATCATGGATTTAGGGAAAAACTCCTTCCAAATCTTTGAGTCTAAAGGGACAATTTCGCAAAATATTCCGGAATAAGGACTTAGCTGGGTGAAGACCTCCTGAAAATACTTTTGGGGCAGCTTCGAGGTGCGTCGGCTTTCGACGGACACTCCTCGGAACTGCCCCAAGCAAACTCTACTATCGCAGCGCTGCGAGCTGGAAGTCAACGACTATTGTGGAAGAATGGCTTGCCGAGGCTGGCGGCCTTCCCATTTTGGGAATGAGGGTTCGTATGCCAGAGTCACGGGGACCGTTTGTGATGAAAAAGAGAACAGTATCGCGGGGATCGGACGCCTCGCTATCGGCTGCGGGGGAATCCTACCCCTTCGGCTTCCCCCAGGGCAGGCTCTTGCGCACAGAACGCGCAGGGATGGGCACTCGGCAACTGGTTAGTTTTCTGCGGACGGCGTTCGAGTAGTTGGTGGTGACAGGCTAGCTTCCGTGTAGCCGACCATCCACTCGCATCCCCCACTCGGCCGTTTCGCGATAATATGTAGCACCGTCCGCGAGCAGCGCGACAACGCGAGAGCATCGTCCACGGACCGGCGTCAACCTTTGGAGGAGATCTCTCTGGAACGTGGATTGCGTTCGTACGGCGCGTACACTGGTTCCCAGATATTTGCCTGCAGTTCGCGACTCAGGCTATCTTCGCCCGAAAGTTGCGACTGGCCATCTTGAATCGCCTGCCTAGCCACGGCCTGCGCGATCATGCGACTGAGCTGACGCGAATCTGAAAGTGACGGCAGAAGGCTTGCCTTTTTATCCTTTTGCGTGGGGGATTGACGCACCAATTCCTTAGCCGCGGCCATCACCATCGTATCGGTGACGCGTCTGGCTTTGGAGGCAATGATTCCAAGAGCGAGCCCAGGAAATATGTACGAATTATTGGTCTGGTCGATACGAACCTTCTTCCCCCAAACACTCGCCGGCTCGAACGGACTTCCGGTACCGATCAGCGCCCGTCCTTCCGTCCAATCCAGCAAGTCCTGAGGCGTGGCTTCGCTGCGTGAGGTGGGATTCGAAAGCGGGAAGATAACGGGTCGAATTGTGTTTTTGGCCATTTCGCGCACTGCATCTTCGGTAAAGGCTCCCGCTTGGCCAGACACGCCGATGAGAACCGAAGGCTTGGCATGGCGGATCACATCCAGCAATGTGATCTCTCCATTCGCTTGTCTCCAATCGTGCACTTCCTGTTCTTTGCGGGCGTAGGGTAGCTGCTCGGGCCGCACATCTTTACCGTTTTCTGTAACCAGGCCGTAGCGATCGATAGCGTAGAAGCGATTGCGAGCTTCCTGTTCCGGAACGCCCTCCTCCTGCATGAACTGGATTAACAGGTTGCTGATGCCGATGCCCGCGGTTCCGAAGCCAAATACGACGATCTTCTGTTGCTCTAGTGGTACGCCCGTAACATTGATCGCAGAGAGTAGCGCCGCGGTCGCTACCGCCGCAGTGCCTTGAATATCGTCGTTAAAAGTGCATAGTTGGTTTTTGTAGCGAGCCAGGAGTCGGGCAGCATTCGAACCGGCAAAGTCCTCCCATTGCAAAAGAACGTGCGGCCAGCGCTTCTTCACGCTGTTTACAAAAACATCCACGAAAGCGTCGTACTCTTCGCCGCGAACCCGAGGATGCGTCCATCCGATGTAAATTGGACTCTTTAACCTGTCCTCGTTGTCCGTTCCCACATCGAGCAGAACCGGAAGACAATGCTCCGGATGGATGCCGCCGAGCGCAGTGTAAAGGGCCATCTTCCCGATTGGGATACCCATGCCTCCCGCACCTTGATCGCCGAGCCCCAGAATTCGTTCACCATCGCTGACCACGATGCATTTCACACCGTCGTAACGGGAATGACTCAGGATCTGATCGATACGGTGTTTATTCGGATAGCTGAGGAACAAACCTCGTGGCTTTCTCCATATCTCACTGAAGCGCTGGCAGCCCTCACCCACAGTTGGCGTGTACACCAGAGGGAGCATCTCTTCGATATTGCGCACCAAGAGCGCATAGAACAGCGTCTCGTTCGTATTCTGCAGTTCGCGGAGAAAGCTGTATTTATGGAAGGAGTTGGGCTGCTCCCGCAGTGCTTGCATCCGACGCTCAATCTGTTCATCAAGACTCCCCACATGCGGTGGCAATAAACCGTGCAGGTCAAACACATCGCGTTCGTGGTCCGAGAAGGCTGTTCCCTTATTGAGACGTGGAGAATTGAGCAGGCCAAATCCCGAAAGAGAAATCTGGTAGGCCTTGTTGCTTGCGGTCGGCCGAACTTGCTGGTTCATTTTCATCCCCTTCTAAATCCGGTTTGGCTTGATTCCCCTGTCCACCGCCAGTCTACTTTACCCGACTCTGCCCGAGTCACGAGCAAACCGGAAATTGGCCCCCTGCGAACATAGCTTGCAGTCTTTCGCGGACAGGAGTGTCCGCGCTACACTTGGCGCGGCATCCGGGTAAAATAGGATTCGGTACACAACCATGAAAAATTCTGACATGTCCCGCCCGCTCTATGAAGTCGATCCCGAAATTTCGAACGCAATCGACAACGAAGTTCGCCGCCAGCATGAAGGGTTGGAGCTGATCGCTTCCGAAAACTTTGTCAGCGAAGCCGTCCTCGAAGCTGCCGGGTCCGTGTTCACCAACAAGTATGCGGAAGGGTATCCCGGCAAGCGCTATTACGGCGGATGCGAGTTCACCGACGTGGTGGAGAGTCTGGCGCGCGAGCGGGTCAAGAAACTTTTTGGCGCCGAGCATGCCAACGTGCAGCCGCACTCGGGGTCGCAGGCTAATCAAGCCGCTTACGCGGCGGTGCTGCAGCCCGGCGACACGATTCTCGGGTTGAATCTTGCGCATGGCGGGCATCTCACGCATGGACATCCGCTGAATTTCTCGGGCAAGACCTACAAGATCGTTCCGTACGGCGTGACCAAGGAAACGGAGACGATTGATTACGACCACCTGGAAAAGATCGCCACGGCGGAGCGTCCGAAGCTGATTATTGGCGGCGGCAGCGCTTATCCGCGGATCATCGATTTCGCCCGCATGCGTCAGATTGCCGACAAAGTTGGCGCGCTCTATCTGGTGGATATGGCGCACTTCGCGGGCCTGGTGGCGGGCGGAGCGCATCCTTCGCCGGTGCCGCACGCGCAGATCGTGACTTCGACCACGCACAAGACGCTGCGCGGGCCGCGCGCAGGCATGATCCTGAGCAAGCAGGAATTTGCGGCGGCGATCGATAAAACTGTCTTCCCCGGAATGCAGGGAGGACCGCTAGTGCACATCATTGCCGCCAAGGCGGTGTGCTTCCAGGAGGCATCGCAGCCGAGTTTCCGCGACTACGCTCGGCAGATCGTGGCTAATGCCAAGGTGATGGCCGAGACGCTGGCGGCGGATGGCTATCGCATCGTCTCCGGTGGAACGGACACGCACCTCATGCTGGTGGACGTGTTCGCAAAGGGCATGCTAGGGAGCGAGGCGGAGAAAGCTCTCGGCGAGGCCGGCATTACGGTCAACAAGAACGCAATTCCGTTCGATACGAATCCTCCGATGAAGCCGAGCGGCATTCGCATTGGTTCGCCGGCGGTGACAACGCGCGGCATGAAAGAAGCGGAGATGCGGCAGATCTCGCACTGGATCGCCGAGGCGCTCGATCATCGGACGGATGCCGCGGTGTTGGGGAAAATCCGCAAGCAGGTGCTGGGGATGGCAGAGGAGTTTCCGCTGTATGCCGAGCGGCGGGCGCGGGCGCAGGCAGAAGTCAGGGCATAACTTTTCTTGAATTGTCATCCCAATTATGAATTGTGGTCCTGAGCGAAGCGAAGGATCTATGCATACCAGCGCCACGAACAAATACATAGGTCCTTCGCTTCGCTCAGGATGACAGAAAGTTTGGCGAAATACTTGTGTTTGTCTATCTCCTCTGTGGTTAAATTCCATTCGTGAAAGTAGCCATCGACATCCGTCGCATGACGGAATTCGGGATTGGCACATACATCCGGAACGTGGTGCGCACGCTGGCGCGCCTGGACCGCGAGAGCAAGTACTTCCTCGTCGGATCGCCAGCCAAGGTGGCGGAATGTGGCCCTTTGCCGTCGAACTTCCACGCGGTGGCGCTGGTCAGCCGCGATGACACGCTGAAAGGGAGTCTTGACTTCCGCGCGATCGTGCGGCGCCTGGAGTGCGACGTGGTTCACATTCCGCACCTGTTCTGGCTTCCGCGCGGCCTCGGTTGTCCATATGTTCTGACCGTGCACGACCTGTTGGAACACATGTATGGATCGCGCGACGCGTCCAGTTTGCGGCGCAACCTGCACTTTTACCTGACGCGGCGCGTGTTGCGCAAAGCGGCGCGCGTGATCGCGGTGTCCCAATTCACGAAGAACGAAATCCAAAAGCTCCTGGCCATTCCGGATGCGCGCATCGAGGTGGTGTACAACGCGATTGACGAGCGTTTTCTGTACGGCCACGCCACCGAATCGGAGCGCGAACTGATTGCCCAGCGCTATCTGGTGAACTGTCCGTTCATTCTGTATGCAGGTGCGATTCGGCCCCACAAGAATGTGGTGCGCATCATCGAAGCGTTTTCGGCGCTGAAGAGCGAACTTCAGAAGGAGCAGCAGTTCCCGGACCTGAAGCTCATCATCATTGGGGACGATCTTTCGAGCCATCCGCGGCTGCGACGCACCGTGGTGCGCAGCCGCGTGCAGAACGACGTGCGCTTCCTGGGATTCGTGCCCATCGAAGTGCTGCGCATTTTTTATGATGTAGCCAAGATTTTTGTGTTTCCATCGCTCTACGAGGGATTTGGATTGCCACCACTAGAAGCAATGGCGCACGGAACTCCGGTGGTCACTTCGAATACTTCGAGCCTGCCGGAAGTTACGGGGAACGCGGCGTTGCTGGTGAATCCGGAAAACGTGTTTGAGATCCGGCGAGCTTTGCAGCGCGTGCTGCTTGATCCGGTGCTCCGCGCGCGGATGACGCAACGCGGCTATGAGCAGGCTCAGCGATTTTCCTGGACCAGTTCGGTGTCGAGAATTCTGGAGATTTACCGCGAAGTGGCGGGCGACCGTGTTTTCCGCGGGGTCGCCGCCGACTGAACTGAGTTGTGTGGTGGCGGGGCGGAGCCTGCCCTGAGCGGAGTCGAAGGGCCCCGCTCGGACGGGGCAGAGTCCCGTCCCCACACTCCCGTATAATAATTAATTCCGCGATGAATCCCAGCGCTGCTCGCGATCTCGACCCGCCGACAATCGAAAGCGCGACCCGTCCAACCATGATCCAGTCGACAAGCTATACGGGAATGACGCGTCCGAACCAGTTGCTTTCGGACTGGCGGATTTGCGTGCTGGCGTTGATCGCGCTGTGGGCAATCATCTACATGGCCGGACTCTCGCGGCCCGCCTTGCTCGACGATGCCGACACGGTGCATGCCGAGGCGGCGCGGGAAATGCTGCAGCGGCACGACTGGGTTACGCTGTACGCCAACGGCATCCGCTATCTGGAAAAAGCTCCGCTGATGTATTGGGGCGTGGCTGCGAGCTACACGCTGTTCGGCGTCAACGAGTGGAGCACCCGCTTTCCGCTCGTGCTGGGCGTGCTGGCGATGATTCTCTCCACCTACGGTTTGGGACGCTGGGCTTTGGGCAGCGAAGGCGGATTCGATTCGGGATTGGTGCTGGCGACCGCGCTCGGACCGTATCTGTTTACGCGCTTTCTGATTCCGGACGTGGCGGTGGGTCTTTGGCTGACGCTGACGTTCTGGCTTTTTCTGCAATCGCTGGAGCAACCGAAGCCTGCACGCTGGACCTGTTGGGGACTCGCCGCCGTGTGCGCGCTCAACGTGCTTACCAAGGGACTGATCGGACTAGCGTTTCCGATCGGAGCGATTGGGCTTTACCTGCTGCTGACTGGGAATTTGCGCCACTTGCTTAAGCTGCGTCTGGTTTCCAGCGCGCTGGTGTTTTTCGCGGTTGCTGCGCCGTGGCACATTCTGGCCGCTCTCCGGAATCCAGCTCAGGGAAACGTCCGCGGGTTTCTGTGGTTCTACTTTGTCAACGAGCACATCCTGCGATTCCTGAACCGGCGCGTCCCGCGCGACTACGACACGGTTCCGCTGGTGCTGTTCTGGGCGTTGCTGGTTTTGTGGCTGCTGCCCTGGACCGTGTTTCTTCCGCAGTCGCTGCAGGAAGTGCCGCGGCGGTGGCGCGACTTGCACCCCGACGGGCCAAAACCGGGCCCGTCGGGGACCCCGCCGTTCCGCGCGCAGATGTCCCGGCGCCAGCGTGCGTATCTATTGTTTTTCTTGTGGAACGTGGTGATCGTGGGCTTCTTCAGCCTCTCGACGCGGCAGGAATACTACACAATCCCGGCGATTCCGGGGATGGCATTGCTGGTTGGCGGATGGCTGCAACGGGAGAGAGCATCCGCTCCGGACAGCCGGGAGCGGCGTAGCGGACGGATTTCGTCGGTGCTGCTACTCGTGGCCGGTGGCATCATCGCGGCGGTTGGCTTTGCATTGCTCTTCTTCTCGAAGGCACCGGCTGCGGGTACGGATCTGTCGGACCTCCTGCGGAAGAATCCGAAGGACTACGCGCTCTCGTTCGGGCACTTTCTGGATTTAACTCCGCAGGCGATGGGGGCATTCCGTGTGCCGTTATTCGGATGCTCACTCGCGTTTTTGCTGGGCACGCTTGCCAACTGGATTCTGCGGCGTCGCGGTCGGGCTGGAGCGGGGAATGCGGCACTGGTGGGGATGATGGTAGTTGTGCTGACCTGCGTGCGCATTGCGTTTGGCATTTTTTCTCCGATTCTTTCGTCGAAGGACCTGGCGCTAGCAATTCGCGAGCAGTACCGGCCGGGCGACCAGATCGTGGTCATAGGACTGTATGAAAATGCGTCCTCGCTTAATTTCTACACAGGGATCCCGTTGCACAGTTTGCGCGCACCGGGCGGAAACATGTGGTACGGGACGCAGTTTCCGGGAGCGCCGCGAGTCTTCGAGACGCAGGCATCGTTTGTCGAGATGTGGCATGGGCCGCAGCGCGTTTTTTTGTGGGCCGAGGAGGATGAGCCGGCGGCGCTGCGGGGATTGACGCGCTATGTAGTCGCGCGGCGTGGAGGCAAGATTATTTTTTCTAATCAGCCGATGGCGCAGGCATCATGATGAGTATTTTGTGGGCTTTAACCTGACAGCGCCTGAAGGCGCGGTCAAAATGCGCATGATCACGGCATCGCTAAAGCGATGCCCTGAAACGAACCTTGCTCAGGCGGCCGTCTTTCAGATCGAAGACATCGCCTCGCCAGTGGATGCGGTTGCCCATGAAACTTGCGGCCCAGACGAGCGGCGCCATCAGGTCTCGCAAGGGCAGTAAGAGAAGATCGCCCAGCGCACGCCGATCCTCGAGCACGACTTCTGCGGCGACCAGTCCGACGGCCAGCCGCGCAGAGAACGTCATCGCGAATAGTAGCCACGCCCACGCAGCTCCGTGCGCCGCTAGCAGCGTCACTAATGCCCAGGGCAGACCGAAGGTGAAAAGCAGTCCGATGTATCCCCAGCGACGGGCGTCCCGAATGGTACGCGACCAGCGCAGTTGATGACGAAAAAACTGCCACAGTGTGTAGGCAGGCAAAAACGTGGTGACGGTCGCGGCGCTGAGTTCGACTCGCTTTCCGGTTGCAGTGATGCGCCGGCCAAGTTCATAGTCGTCGGCAAGATAGTCCAGCAATGCTTCGAAGCCGCCGATGGCTTCGAGGTCACGGCGGCGAAACGCCAGCGTCGAACCCAATCCGAAGTGCAATCCTCTCTCGAGAAGCCTTGCGCTCAGCACGCCAGGCACAAAGTCGGTGCTGATGCTCAATGCTTCCAGTCGGGAGCCGAGGGTCGGGCCAGCGACAGCACGGTAGAGGCAGGTCACCAGTCCCACAGAAGCGTCTGCGACCGGCGTGATTACTTTCCGCAAATAGTCCGAAGGGACACGGATGTCGCCGTCATTCACCAGGAGGAGTTCGTGGCGCGCCGCGGGCAACATCTGTACTAGATTGCTGACTTTGATATTTGCTCCCAGAACGCGATCGCACACGATCAGTTCGATCGGAAGGTTCGGATATTTTGCCTGTAGCTTACGCACAACCTCGATGGCGGGATCGCCGGGATCGCTGACACCGAAGATCAATTGAAATTCGGGATACTCCTGTTCGCAGTGACTGCAGAAGCTCTCCCAGATTTCGGGATCGACACCTTTCAAGGGCTTGAGGATGGAAACCGGGGGTAGCTGGCTTTCTGGCAGCGGAGCCTGCTTGAGTTTCTTGCGCCTGTCGCCGAGGAAACTGGCCAGCGAGAGCGCGGAAAGGAAATAAAAAAACAGACTGCAGACGGTTCCAATCGCGGCCACAACTTCGAGGGCTGCTCTGATTGTTAGTGGAGGGGTCAAGAGCATCGAGCTATCTCAGGGTGAATCGAAAGAATAACTGTCCGGGACCCTCAGGGCTAAAGCCCGCATCCTTGTTGGCTCCGGGCGGCACGGCTGAAGCCGTCCCTACCCGGGACCGGCGCGAATCGAAATTTCGAGCAGTCCGAGACGGGGCAAGCCCCGTTTCTACACGAGTGCCCTACCCAAAACGATTTATGAGGCAGCCTCATGTTACTCGTAGCGCAGCGACTCGATCGGATCGAGGTTGGCCGCTTTCCACGCGGGATAGATTCCGAAGACCAGGCCAACCGCGGCCGAGGCGACGAAGGCGAACATCGACCAGTACATCGACATGGTGGCCGGAAGCGATGGAAACGCAACCGGGACGATCGCAGTAATGAGGGCGCCCAGCAAGAGCCCGATCACACCGCCGACGGCCGTGAGCATGATGGCTTCGAGCGTGAATTGCACGAGAATGTCGCGCTTGCGGGCTCCCATGGCTTTGCGCACGCCGATTTCGCGTGTGCGCTCGGTCACCGACACCAGCATGATATTCATCACGCCCACGCCGCCCACGATCAAGCCCACACTCGATACCGCAAACATGAAAATGAAGATCATACTCGTAATCTGGTTCCAGAAATCGGAGAGCGAGTCCTGGGTAAAGACCGCGAAGTTGTCGGGCTTTTCGGTGGGGACCTTCCGGCGGCGGCGCAGCAGTTCGCGCATTTCGTCGATGGCTTTGGGCATGTCGGCGTGCGAGGTGGCCTTAACGCTGATCCAGTATTGTTTCAGTTCGGGGTGCAACTTCCGGAATGTGGTCAGCGGGAAGAACACGATGTTGTCATCGGGATTTTTTCCTCCACCGAACACGCTCTTACGGACTTTCGCCACTCCAATCACAGTAAACAGCTGCCCCTCAATGTTCAGCTCTTTGCCCAGCGCCTGTTCGTTCGGGAAAAGTTCTTGCGCGGTATCGTGGCCGACGATGATGACCGGCGCGCGGCTCTCTTCATCGATATCGCTGAACCAGCGGCCAGAATCGAGCGCGACGTCGATCACATCTTTGTACGAAGCGGTGTCGCCTTCCAGAATGGTCTGCTTGGCCTTGTGGTCCTTGTATTTGACCGAGTAGGTCCCGGTACCGAGTTCGGGCCGGAAATAGCGCACGCCCACGGTGACCGCCTTCACGTGTGGCAGGTCCTGCATCGCCATCCCATCGTCGAAGGTCAGTTCCTTGCGGGTGCGCATCTCTTCCGTCGGACGTCCAAATGTGAAGGGCTCCATGTGGAACGCGAAAATGATATTGGAACCGAGGCTGGTGATGATCTGGCTCACGTTGTCGTTCAGGCCGCGCACGATCGATGAAATCCCAATGACGACGGCAACCCCAATCACAATGCCGAGCACGGTCAGCGACGACCGCAGCTTGTTGCTGCGGATCGTGTCCACCGCCATGTTCAGGCCTTCGCCGAGTTCGCCTTTGACTAGCACTGCTTCACAACCTTTTCACCGCCGAGACGCGGAGGTCGCCGAGAAAATCTATTTCTGCTTTCCTCTGTGAACCTCTGTGTCCCCTGTGGTTTCAGATCTTTTTACGTCTCAAAGCGCAGCGCCGTGATTGGGTCCAGTATGGCTGCGCGGCGCGCGGGATACACGCCGAAAAAAATGCCCACGCTCGTAGCTACCAACAATCCTGCCGCTACCGCCCAGAGTTTGATGGTTGAGGGCGTGCCGATTGCGAGCGTGACGCCCTTGGCGATGGAAATGCCGAACAGCACGCCGATCGCGCCGCCAAGCAGGGCCAGGGTGACGGCCTCGATCAGAAACTGCAGCAAGATGTCAGTGCGGCGCGCGCCCATGGCCTTGCGGATGCCGATCTCCCGCGTTCGTTCCGTCACCGAAACCAGCATGATGTTCATGATCACGATGCCGCCGACCACCAGCGAGATGGCCGCGATTCCGATCATGGCGTAAAAGAACGTGGCGCTGAAGTTCGACCAGATACTCAGCAGGCTGTCGTTGGTCTCGATGTCGAAATTGTCGTCGTCGCCGGGGTGGACGTGGCGGCGGGCGCGCAGGATGGCGCGCGTTTCGTCCATCGCTGCTTCGAATCCTGCTCCGCTGGCAGCGGCCTTGCCCGAGATGCGGATGCTGGTGTGGGACCCATTCTGTTTCTGAAACGCGGTGATCGGCATGAGGGCGTAGTTGTCCAGGCTCTGGCCGAGCGTCTTGCCTTTGCGCTTGCCGACGCCGATCACACGATAGACCCAGCCGTCGATACGGATCTCTTTGTTAATGGGATCCATGCCGGGCATCAGGTTATCGACGATGTCCGGTCCCACCACGGCGACAGCGGAGTTGTTCCTCACATCGATATCGTTGATCATGCGCCCGGCAGTGAGGTCGATATCAAGGATCGGCACCATGGAAGGCGTCACGCCGCGGACTAGAGTGTCACTAATGGACTGCTCGCCGTACTTAACGTGTCCGCTCTCGTTGCGCAACGATGCGCCCACCCATTCGCAATGCTTGCAGGCTTCGAGGACGGCTTCGTAGTCCTCCATGGTGAGGTCCTTGCGCTTTTCGGCTTCGAGAAATTTATCGATGTTGGTGATGGCGGGGGAATTCTTGAAAACAATAAAAACGTCGGCGCCAAGATTGAAAATCTTCGTCGCCACATAGCCATTGATGCCGTTGACGAATGTGACCACGGCAATCACGGCGGCAACTCCGATCACCACCCCAAGCAAGGTGAGCGCGGACCGCAGTTTGTTTGCCCACAACGACAGGAACGCGATCTTGATAGCCTCGGTGATGTTCATGGGGTAGGTCGCAGGTGTCAGGTGTCAGGTCTCAGGCCTCAGGGCATCTACACCTCGCCCCTTGCTCCTCGCTTGGCTCTCAGTTTAGCAGCCGGACTCCTGCGACCCGAGACCTGGCACCTGAGACCTCGGCTGAAGCCTCACATCCTGCCCGAAGCGAGCCGCATCGAGAGTTTCACCGACACTAACGTCACCAGCAGCGCCAACGCCGTCCAAATCGCCGCATACTCCATGTTCCGCTGCAATCCCAATCCTAAGATGGGCGGCAACACGGACGGCAACGACATGGAAAACTGCGGGGTGGCGGAGGCTCTCGCCAACTGGACGAGGGCCACAACTTCCGCAACTAGAACCAACGCCAGTGCAAGAGCCGCAACCACTAAGCCGGGCAAAGCGCGCTTCCACGGGAACGGGATCGGTGGCGGTGCTGCCGCTTCGCGCCGAACCGCATCCATGACGGAGACGGCGAAGCCCGACGACGGGAGGATTTCATCCTCGCGGGAAAGAATGCGATCGATCTCGTCGTTTCTAATCAATCGTCCAATCAAGCTTCTCATCAAGCCTCCTTCAGGCGCGGCACCGCCAACAGCTGCGGAAGTTTACTGCGCAGGATTTCGCGCCCGCGAAACAATCTCGCCTTGACCGTGCCCTCGGGCAGGCCGAGGCTCTGCGCTGCGGTGGTGACGTCCATGTCGTGAAAGTAAAAAAGAGTCAATGCCTCGCGATACTTCGCCGGCAGAGCACAGACCGCGCGCCGCACCTCCAAATCCCGGTCATGGTCTTCGAGGCCGCCGTCAGAGGCGCGCGCGTCCGGAGGTTCGGCAATGTCTTCGAGCGACACAGTCCGCGCCGGGATGCGACGCAACTCCGAACGATAGAGGTTCGTGGCCAGCGCGAAGAGCCAAGTGGAGAAGACCGCATCCTTGCGCCACTGGCCGAGCCCGCGGTAAGCGCGCAGAAAAGCTTCTTGCGCCATCTCCTCGGCGCGGCCGCGATCGTGACAGAAGCGGTAGGCCAGGTTAACCAGCGGACCCTGCCAACGCCGGACGATTCCTTCGTAAGCTGAAATATCGCCTGCCAGCACTGTCTCTACATCGGCCTGATCGTCGGTGGCGCTCACCCTGGACTTGCCTCAACGGTATGACACTGCGAATCTGCGGACGGTTGCATTATTTCAAAAATGCATTTCGGACGAAGAAAATGCAACCGGAACTGCGGGAGGCTGGTCCTACCTGACGTAAGCAGAAGAACTTCAAGGAGCTGACCATGGCATTCGAAGTGGACAACAACACCGTCGGGGTCGTAGCAATCGCGATACCCGTCGTAGGAAGTATTGCCCTGTTCTCTTTTCTGTCCGTCGCCGCGTGGTCGGATGCGCGCCGCAGAGAGAGAGAAGAATACTACAGGAACGAAACGCTGAAAAAAATCGCGGAGAGCTCAGGAGAGGGTGCCAAGGCCGCGATCGAACTACTGCGCGAGCAGAATAAGAACGTTATAAAACGCCGTCTCGAAGGCATGAAGCTGGGCGGTTTGATCACGGCCGTCGTCGGCATCGGCGTCATGGTGCTTCTGCATGGGATTGCGAACGACGAGCCGGTTTATCTCGCCGGACTGATTCCACTGTTGATTGGGTTGGCGCTGCTGTTGTACACGTTCGTCCTTGCGCCAAAAGAGAACGAGAAAACGCCGTCCGACGTGCACTCATGACGTGCACTATAATGAACTGGTTGGCAGCCGGACCGGACGGTCGCTGTCGCAAGACAGAGGAAAGTCCGAACTCCGCAGAGCAGTGTGCCGGATAACGTCCGGGACAGCCGGTTCAAGCCGGTTGGACGGAAAGTGCCACAGAAAACATACCGCCCGGGCCGCAAGGCTCAGGTAAGGGTGAAAAGGTGCGGTAAGAGCGCA
>Ga0209117_1000481_pt1 | contig 16541 bp, 16 predicted proteins | sample BlaSpr_A8_OM2_M2_FD_187978 | JGI IMG/M metagenome (GOLD analysis project Ga0209117, IMG submission 187978) | Forest soil microbial communities from Thunder Bay, Ontario, Canada - Black Spruce, Ontario site 2_A8_OM2_M2 (SPAdes) (version 2) | ecosystem: Environmental > Terrestrial > Soil > Boreal...
TACTAACCCATGGCTCGTGCTCGTGGTTTTGACCACGGGATTTTTCATGATCATGCTGGACACCACGATCGTCAACGTGGCGATCCCGGCCATGAGCGCGGGACTTCACACCACGCTCGACCAGATCCTGTGGGTGCTGAATTCCTACATCCTGGTGTACGCCGTGCTCCTGATCACGGCAGGGCGCCTGGGAGACCTGTACGGACAGCGCAGCCTGTTTGCCATCGGGCTCGCCGTCTTCACCGTCGCGTCTGGTCTGTGCGGCTTTGCACAGGACGCGAATCAACTGATCGCGGCACGCATCCTTCAAGGCGTGGGCGGCGCTCTGCTGACCCCGCAGACACTTGCGATCCTCACCACTCTGTTTCCGCCTGAGCGCCGTGGCGCTGCATTTGGAATCTGGGCCGGGGTCGCCGGCCTTGCCACTCTCGCGGGACCGACTGTCGGCGGCGCAATCGTCACCTACGTCGATTGGCGGTGGATCTTCTTTGTCAACGTTCCGATCGGGATCGCAGCGCTGATTTTGACCTTTGTGATCATCCCCGACGTCCGGCCCGGCCGCCGGCACGGTTGGGACATCGTGGGCACCATTCTCGCGACCACCGGCCTGTTCGGCGTCATCTTCGGGCTGATCGAGGGCGAGCGTTTCAACTGGGGACAGATCGGCTCGACAGCGATCGCCATCCCCGAGGTGATCGGCCTCGGCGTCGTCCTCCTGGTGGTGTTCGTGATCTGGGAGCGATACCAGCCCGAGCCGCTGGTTCCTCTATCTCTTTTTGAGGAGCGGAACTTTGCCGTCGCGAACTGGATGGCCGCTGCGATCGCCTTTGGAATGATGAGCCTGTTCCTGCCCATCATCATTTACCTGCAGTCGGTGCGCGACTTTTCTGCCCTGACCGCGGGTCTCACTCTGGCGCCAATGTCGCTGACGTCGATGTTCGTGGCTCCTTTCGCGGGACGGATGGCGGACCGCATTGGCGGGAAGTACATCCTGATGACCGGGATCCTTGTATTCGCGATCGGATTCGGAACGATTACGTTTGTCGCCGGGCCCGACTCGACTTGGATCAACTTCCTCGTGCCCGCGGTCGTTGCGGGCGCTGGCATGGGCATGACCTTCGCCCCGATGACCACCGTCGCCATGCGCAACATCTCGCCGCGGATGGCGGGAGCGGCGTCGGGCGTCCTGAATACGACCCGACAGGTGGGTGCGGCGGTTGGCAGCGCGGTGGTCGGAGCTCTTCTGCAAAACCGGCTCGCGATCACGCTGCACGACCAGGCGGTGAGTCACGCGTTCGCGCTGCCGGCTCTTTATCGCGACCAGTTCGTCAAGGCGTTCAGCTCGGTGGCGGCCAACGGGTTCCAGATCGGAACCGGCCAGAATGGGGCGGCGCTGCCGTCGGGACTCCCGCCCGACGTGGCTACGCAGCTCACTTCGCTCGCCCATCAGGTGTTCGTCAGCGGCTACATCGACGCGCTGAAGCAAACGCTGGTTTTGCCGATCGCCGTTCTCGCCGTGACCGCGTTCTCGGCCTTGCTGATCAAGCGCCGCGCGCGCCCAGTTGAGGTCGAGCAAGGTGAGTCTGCCGCTGAGAAAGTCGCGGCGGCGAGCTAGAGGCGACCGCCCGACAGAAGCTTCAGAACGGATAGCAGCACCGCGGCACCGATGAACGCCACGATGATGCTTCCCCAGAAACCTACGGTGCCGGTGACGTGGAAGATCGCTCCGAGAAGGAAGCCACCGATCAGCGCACCAGCTACCCCCACGACGATGTCGGCGATGCATCCGAATCCCCGACCGGCCACCACCCGCGCGGCTATTGCGCCCGCGATGAGGCCGACGATGATCCAGGAGATCCACGATCCGGGATCGAGAGTCACTTCTTGCGCAACCAGTCCGCGATCACCTGGAAGACCTCCTCGCTGCCCAGATCGTTGAACGGCTCATGCAATCTTCCTTCGAAGATTTGCAGCTCGCTCATCGATGGGGTTTGCGCGTGAAGGTCGCGACTGCCTTGCGGGTCGATGAGATTGTCGTCAGACCCGGCGAGGATCAGGAATGGGATCTCGATCTGGCCGGCTCTGGCAGCGATGTCGTTGGTGGCCTGCTGCCACTCGGTGTACAGGCGGCTGGACATCTTGTCGTGGACCAACGGGTCGTGGTCGTAGGCCTCGACGACCTCGGAAATCCGGGAGAGGAGCGAGCCATGTGCGGGCGCGGCGAGCGCGAACCTCGGCATCACTTTGGACATCGCGTTCCCGAGCGTGACTTTCCAACCGGGCACGGCGACTTTCACCTTGAGCGCCGGCGAGGAGACGATGAAGCGCTTGCTCTTGGGCAGCTTGCCCGCGAGGACCGTGCTGAGCACTGTGGCACCGCCGAAGGAGTGGCCGAGGGGAACGACTTCGGTGGCGGCGGCCGCCTCGACGTGCCTGACAAACGCGGACGCATCGTCGGTCCATTGCGACCACGAATCGACGTAACCGCGCTGGCCGGGACTGTTGCCGTGGCCCCTCAGGTCGAGGGCGTACGTGCTCATGCCGTGTGCAGCCATCCCGTTCGCGAATCGCTCGTAGCGGCCCGAATGCTCGCCGAAGCCATGCACCACGGCGAAAGTCATGTCGGCGCCAGGCTTTGGCCAGGCGCGGTAGGCGAGTCTTGTCCCGTCTGCCGAGACGACTTCGCCCGCGGTTGCGGGCGGGCTCTCAGCTGCCAAGGTGCCCTAAGCCTCTGAGGATCTTGAGCGCTTCCTGCTCCGCTTCCATAAGCGTCGGCGCGTAGGCGCGGATGCCGCACAGGGAATAGGCCCACTCCGGACTTGGCGGGGCCAGCGAGTGGAGCCGAAAAGTCGGTGGATAGAAGAAGATGCGCTCGCCGAGGACCTTCTTGATTACGGGGCGCTTGGCGAGCACGTCTTCGAGCGCTTGCCCGTTCGGCAAGCGGCCGGACTGGAATTCAAGGCGGCGGAGTTTGGCGAGCGGATGATCCTCGTCTTTCATGGACGTGTTGATTCCGTACTCCGCGCTGAGGTCCCTCATGAAGATGGCGATCATCAACGCGTCGGTTTCGTCACCGGCCATCTTCACAAAGCCAGCGGCGCTGACCTCAGGCTCTCCGTTTCGAAGGTGGCGGAAGTACTCCATCTCGAAGAAACCGCGTGAGTTTTGGCTCGCGATCCAGGGTGGATCGCAGCGCCAGGTGCGTGCTGCGGCGAGGGCCTCGAACTGTTCGTGGACCCGCTCGAGACGCGGCTCGGGAAGTCTCGTCAGTCGGTAATGAAGGACTCGCCGCATGGTCGAAACTAAGCCTACCGGTTCAGGCTGGCTATCGAACCTTCGCACGCCCGCGACGCATCGTCTCTTCTTGCCAGGGCGGCGCCTTCACCTGGACCGCAAGTCGTTCGGGGCCGGCCGCCAGCAGGAAGTCACCGCGCTGAGAGGTTTCGAGATACGCACGCTGACGCGCGCTCAGATGAAATGTGTCCTGAAGCTTGGCCGCCTCGCCCGGCCGTTGTGCACCGAAGAGAACGACGGCCGGATTCGTAGCTACGACCGTGCCTTGATCTGAGCTCAGTAAATCACCGGGGTTCTGGGTAGCGAAGACCAACGAGCCGTCATATTTGCGGATCCTTCGCGCGAGGCTGACCACGAATCGGCGAATGGTCTGATCTTCGAAAAGAAGCCCGAGCTCGTCGATGATGAGCATCCGGCGGTGATCCTTGCGCTTGATTCGGGACCACAACGCTTCAGCGAGCAGGAAATGGACCGGAGCAATCATCTCGTCTCGGAGCTCGCGCATTCCGAAAGTGACTATCGGGGCTTCGAGATCGACGTTAGTAGGCGCGCTGAACATCTGGCCGAGGCTTCCGTGAACCCAACGATTGAGGATCGTTGCCACGCGCGAGCGTTTGGGCAGCCGGTCCGCGACGTCGCGCAAAACCGGCTGGGCGAGGTGGCCGTAAGTTGCGCGCACAGCGCTTTCAAGCAGTGCGCGCTCTGCCTCGTCAAGTCCGCCGCATATGGTTGAACAGAGGTCGACCGCATCCGCAGCGGCTGGTCCCAGCCATGCTTCGTCTCGGCTGTCAGACGGACGAAGATCAAGGACGTTGAGCGCGTGCCCGGAACCGAGGGCTAGCTCAACGTCGACACCGCCGACGGTTTTCGCCATCTCTCCGTATTCGTGCTCTGGATCGATGACGTACACCTGAATGCCGCGGCCTAGAGCGCCGAGCGCGAGCGCGGAAAGAAGGTACGTTTTGCCGGCGCCCGAGTGTCCGAACACGCCGATGTTTGCGTTGGCATAGCGCCGCTGGTCGAATGGGTCGACGAGCACGGGAGTTCCCGTCACGAGGTTGCGGCCGATGACGAACCCGCCAGGCTGCTGCAGGTCGGGCTCGAGCCACGGAAAGAAGGTGACGAGTGCGCTTGTATCCAGGACACGCTTGCGCGCCAGGCGATCGGTGCCAAGAGGCTGCGTGGCGAGGTAGCCATCGAACATGCGGAATGTGCAGGGTTGCAGCTGGCAGAGAACGGCTCGAGCTGCAGAGTCGACCCTGATCGATCCGGCGTCCAGCTCCTCCAACGTTGCGGCGGTCAGTGTCAGATACACAGCCACGTGGAAGGCCTTGTCCTGGCTAGAGGCCAGGCGCCGCTGAAGGTCCTCGGCGTTCGGCAAGGCGCCCGCCAGAAGAGGATCAGGGGACCCCGCGTCATGGTTGAGCAGACGCGTGGCCCTCATGTTGACGAGCTGGCGCTGCAGATACTCGACGATCCAGGCCACGGGCAGCGGAGTGACGTGCCACGAGAGCCGGACGTTCAAGCCGGGCGGAATGAGGCGGAAAAGCCAGCCGGCTTCCAGGTCGGTTCCGGGCAGGCGCTCGACATACCAGCTGCGGCTGTGCCCGCCGGGGTGCTGAACGCGATTGGCGAGTTCTTTGGCAAGGCAGTTCTCAATGTTTGGAACAGAGACTTCGAATGCCACATCGATCTCGCGGAGCGCTAGTTCCAAACGCTTGGCCTGAGCCTCGGAAGTGATCAGCGAGGTCTCAAATCGCTGCGATGACGGCGATTGGGCTAAGTGGTCGACAAATGCCAGGTCCGCTCCGCGCATTTCATCGAAGTCGATCGGAGACGCATGCGCTGAACCTTCTGTACCGGAACCTGGGACGGCTTCGATCAGAACCTGCATAGGACCGTCTAGTCCGTCGAGCAGGTGGCGAAACGAGTTGATCCAACGCATGCGATCGCTGTCTGCGGCGCCAGAGAAACCGAGCGATCCGGTTTTGATAAGAGTCATCGCGAGCGGTCCCTTCCACAGCACCGACGGTGGACGAGAAACGACTCTGAGCAATCCGAGATTTAGATCGGGGATCACGTTGGGGTGGCGAGAGTCTCCGTGGGATTCATCGATAACGGCTGGCGTGAAGTTTTCCGTCCAGGCCATCGCAGCCATGAGGTATGCCACTTCAATCGATGAGTCCTAGCGGTGAAAAGCACGATGTCGACCAACCAGAGGTCCGCCGATCGGCCCTTCCAGCGTCCCCATGACGCGACGGCGCCGATGCCAGTGGTCAGCAGCGCAGCGCCCGCGCGTACTACCGCGGGCGCCCATGGGGACGACCAGAGCGCGAAGCCGGACACGAGCGCGACGACCAGATAGGCCAATCGCGTTGGTGTCAAGCCGTAGAGCAATCTATCCTCGAGGTCGACGTCGAGAGGTACCCGCGCAGCCATGTGACGCAACATAGGGTCCGCTGCGGACGCAAGGAACCCAGGTTGTTAATGGCCCGCGTTCCTTAGAATCGACTCTCGGCTCTCATCTCAACCGTGCTCGCGTAGCTCAACTGGCAGAGCAGGGGACTCTTAATCCCAAGGTTCAGGGTTCGATTCCCTGCGCGAGCACCAATGCCTTGCACAGCAAACGAAGGTCGACACGAGCACCAATGCCTTGCTTCTCTTGCGGCAGTAAGACACCATGGTTCGCCTGGACCGCGCAGCACTTGTCAAGTCAAGCGCTTTCTATTTGACCCGGCCGCCACTACCAGTCAAGCGCTGAGCATCGGGCTCGCTTGGGGTAAGTCGATTAAAGGGGGACTCATGCGCCTAAGGACGCTTTCCGCGATCTGGGCGGCAGTCGGGTTGTCGCTCGTGCTGGCCACCACAGTTGCCGCGAGTGACGTGGTCAGCGTCAGCGCGAACGACATGAATGGCTGGTTCTTCCTCAATGACAACACCAACGGACCTGGCACGGGTCACATGGTCTCGGGTCCAGGCCACCCGGCCCTGGGCTCAGGCAGCGCGGAGATCGGCGTCGTCAACGCCGCGGATCGCCAGCTGCTCGGAACAAATGCCTTCAATGGAACGAAGCTCGCCGACATCACTTTGCTCAGCTACTGGACCTACCAAGTCGACGCAAGCCATGCGATGCCTTTCCAGCTCAATATCCGATACCACCCCACCGACACCGCGTGGCAGGGACGCCTTGTTTTCGAATCTGGCAATGGCAACCCCGCGGGCGCCAGCGGAGCCTGGCAGCAGTGGAATCCGATGGTTGGAAAATGGTGGGCGAGCGAAACCAGAGCTGTGGGCTCGAATGGATTGTGCCCTCAAGGAAGCCCCTGCACATGGGCCCAAGTCAAGACATACTGGCCGAACGCATCTGTCAACGGGACTCTCCTCTTCAAGGCTGGCGGCGGCTGGGCAGCGTGGAAGGGCAACGTGGACGCGTTCACGATCGGAGTGCAGAACCGCGGAACCACGACCTTCGACTTCGAGCCCGCCTGCGGTGAAGACGGTGACGATCAGGGAGACAACAACTGCGGGGACTGACCTGAGGCTTTACGCGGGGCCTACTGGTCCTTGTTCTGCAGTCGGCTCTTGTCGAGGCGCATCCTGTTCATGACCGCCCCGAACAAGAGGAACATGCTCAGGAAGTAGGTCCACGTGCCCAGGATGAAAAGGAAGCCGAAGCTTCGTCCGTACGTCGCCACACCATGAGTCAACGCCACATACGTCGGGAAAGCGAAGTTCAGCAACTCGATGCACATGCCCGCCACAAGGGCTCCGGGCCACAGCTCCGAGAAGCGGCTCTTTCGGTTTGGAACATATCGATAGATGACCAAAAGCACCGCCGCCACGATGAGTGCGCCGAAGACGAATGCGACGATCGTGTGCTCAGGTGCCGCCGCGGTCGCCGTGCTCACTCCCACCGACACCCCGACCGCAACCAGAAACATGCCCAACATCGTCAGGCCCATCAGCCGGTTTCGCCAGAACGACCGCGTGGCGGAGAGGTAAATCTGGTTCAGCGCGAACTCCATCGACGCAAACAGGTTGGTACCGCTCCACACCAACGCCAGCACCGAGGCGACGGCTAAAGTGCCGGCAGTTGACTTGGCGCCTTGGAAACTTTTCAAAATTCCGGCTTGCTCGCTCGGTGGAAACGCGACCACCAGCACCTTCTCCACCGCGCTTTTGAGATCGTCCGATTGCGGAAACAAACCGACCAGCGCGATCAACCCGAGCACCAGCGGAAACATCGATAGGAATGCATTGAACGCAAGGCCCGCTGCATGATCGGACGCATGACTCGCGACATATGCCATCACGATGTTCAGCGGCGGCCGCCGCCGCCAGGTGCTCATCTTCTGCGAGCGAAGCCACTTCGCGGTTGCCATCGAATTGACCCGCACGCTCCGCACAGCGCACAGGGTAGGCCAAGGTGACCACACTGCAGGGCGCACACGTCACCTTGCGCCCGCCGACCGAAGCGGACGTGCCGGAGCTCGCACGCATTCGAGCTACTGAACAGGTTCAACGCTGGTGGCGCGGCGGCGACGACATGATGGTGGCCGTAACCGAGGACCTCGCACAACCTGATGTCGAGACTTTCGTCATCGAGCACATGAACAGAGTCGCCGGCGCGATCCAATGGCAGGCGGAGACCGATCCCGACTACCTCCACGCCAGCATCGACATCTACCTCGACCCCGCCCTACATCACCGCGGACTCGGCTCCGACGCAATCCGCGCGCTTGCCCGCCACCTCATTGTCGACCTCGGCCACCACCGCCTAGTCATCGACCCAGCCGCCGACAATAGAGCTGCCATCAACTGCTACACCAGGGTCGGTTTCAAACCCGTCGGCGTCATGCGCCAGTACGAACTCGGTCTCGACGGCGCCTGGCACGACGGGCTGCTCATGGATCTTCTCGCGGACGAGCTGATCGGCTAGCTCACAGCTCCCGAAGGCGAGACTGAAGGGCCTCTAGCTCAGCGGCATCGTCGGGGTCAGGAATCTGTCCAGCAGCGGCAAACGCAGCGTGAGTGGCCGCGACCAGCTCCACTGCGCGGTCTCGATCTCCGTCTTCCATGGCCAATACCGCGGCGTCCTGAAGCAGATACGGCTTCAACGAACCATAGTCGCCCGCCCGGACCATCTCCACCGTGCTCGCGAAGAGCTCGCGCGCCCGATCTGTGTTGCCGTCGTGCAGCTCTACGTAAGCAAGGTTTCGGTGCTCGGCGGCGAACATCCGGTCCTCGCCGAGCTCGCGATTCAGGTCGATGCTCTCGAGGTAGAGCAGCCGCGCCTCGGCGTACTCACCACGCATTCGTGCGGCTACCGCCATCAGGTGGATCGGCATCCGTTTCAACATCATTTCTTCCCGCCGGTCCAGCGCCCCGAGAGACATCTCCCATGCCTCGTCCGCCAGCGTGGTCACTTTGTACAACTCACCCCGGCGCAGCGCGACCCTCGCCAGCATGCAAAGCGCGTCGCCGCTTCCGGGGCGGCCGCCCTCCGCATCGTCATCACGCGAATCGCCCAGCAGCTGCAAGGCCAGCAACTCGGCAAGGTCCGTATCGCCGGAACGAAACGCGGTCAATGAATCTTCGTAGGTGCCCACCGCAGACTATTAAACGTCACACCAACCCCGTCGCATAATGCCCTTAACAATGGCCACCGCCCTCTCTCTGACCCACCTCGGCTCGCTCATGCGCGGCGTGCGCAGCGTTGACGAGGTCGGGGCTGAACAGCGTGCCGCTGAGCTCGCCAAGCGCTCGATCAAGAAGGCCTCCAAGCTCTGGGCGCTCGACCTTGCCATCCGCTGCATGGACCTCACGACGCTCGAGGGTTCGGACACGCCGGGCAAGGTCACCGCGCTCTGCGCCAAAGGGATCCGCCCGAAACCCGGCGACCCGACCATCCCATCCGTCGCCGCCATCTGCGTGTACCCGGCCCGGGTCCCCGACGCTGCAACCCATCTAAAAGGAAGCACCGTCAAGGTCGCTTCCGTCGCGACCGCCTTCCCCTCAGGCCAGAGCTATACCTCGATCAAAGTCACCGAGACCGAGCAAGCAGTCCAGGAGGGCGCCCACGAGATCGACATGGTCATCGACCGCGGCGCCTTTCTCTCCGGCGACTACCAGCGCGTCTACGACGAGATCGTCGCCATCAAGGAGGCATGCGGCAGCGCGCACCTCAAAGTCATCCTCGAAACCGGTGAGCTCGGCACGTACGACGCGGTACGACGCGCCAGCATCCTCGCGATGGCCGCCGGCGCCGACTTCATCAAGACCTCCACCGGCAAGGTCCAGCCCGCGGCGACCCTCCCGGTCAGCCTCGTGATGATGGAAGCCATCCGCGATTTTGTAAGAGAGACCGGAAGGCCCGTCGGCTTCAAGGCCGCCGGCGGCATCCGCACCTCGAAGCAGGCGATCGCTTACCTCGTCCTTATCTATGAGACCCTCGGCTCCGACTGGATGACGCCCGACCTCTTCCGCCTCGGCGCCTCCACGCTGCTCAACGACGTGCTCATGCAGATCGAGAAGGAGCGCACCGGCGTGTACCAGTCACCCGACTACTTCACCATCGACTGATGGCGATCACCAAGAAGCAAAGCGCGGCGCTCGCGAAGCAGGTCTTCGAGTACGCGCCCGCCCCCGAGTCGATCGACCACGTCAAGATCCAGCCGCGCTACGGCCTTTTCATCGGCGGCAAGATGGTCGAGCCCCACAGCAAAAAGCATTTCCCGACCATCAACCCCGCGACCGAGAAAAAGCTTGCCGAGGTCGCCGAAGCCGACGAAATAGACGTCGATCGCGCAGTCAAGGCTGCCGGCAAAGCTTTCGAATCCTGGTCGCATCTCGCACCCTCGCAGCGCTCCCGCTACCTGTTCCGAATTTCCAGAATCCTGCAGGAACGAGCACGAGAGCTTGCAGTAATAGAAACGATGGACGGCGGCAAGCCCATCAAGGAATCCCGCGACGTCGACATCCCGCTCAGCGCCTCCCACTTCTTCTATTACGCAGGCTGGGCCGACAAGCTGGAGTGGGCATTTCCAAACCGCAAACCACGACCGCTCGGCGTCGCCGGCCAGGTCATCCCCTGGAACTTCCCGCTCCTCATGCTCGCGTGGAAAATCGCTCCAGCACTGGCCGCCGGCAACACCGTGGTGCTCAAGCCCGCGGAGACTACGCCGCTAAGCGCGATGCTCTTCGCCGACATCTGCATGCAGGCCGAGCTCCCGCCTGGAGTCGTCAACATCGTGACCGGCGCCGGCAAGACCGGCTCACTCGTGGTCAGCCACCCAGGCGTGAAGAAGGTTGCGTTCACGGGTTCGACCGAGGTCGGAAAGTTAATCCAGAAACAGCTCGCCGGAAGCGGCAAGAAGCTCACGCTCGAGCTGGGCGGCAAGGCCGCCAACATCGTGTTCGAGGACGCGCCTCTCGACCAGGCCGTCGAGGGCATCGTCAACGGGATCTACTTCAACCAGGGCCACGTTTGCTGCGCAGGCAGCCGCCTCCTCGTCCAGGAGTCGATTGCCGAGCCACTCATGGAGAAACTCAAAAGACGCCTCTCGACGCTCCGCCTCGGCGACCCCCTCGACAAGAACACCGACATCGGCGCCATCAACTCGCGCGACCAGCTCGAGAAGATCCGGGGCCTTGTCGAGTCGGGCATACAAGAGGGCGCCGAGCTCTACCAGCCCGAATGCCAACTCCCCGAAAAAGGCTTCTGGTTCCCGCCCACGCTGTTCACGAACGTCAGCCAGTCCTACCGCATCGCCCGCGAGGAAATCTTCGGCCCAGTCCTCTCCGTCCTCACCTTCCGCACACCGGCCGAGGCCGTCGAGAAGGCGAACAACACTCCCTACGGACTGTCCGCCGGAGTCTGGACGGACAAGGGCTCGCGCATCCTCTGGATGGCGGAGAGATTGCGCGCCGGCGTCGTTTGGGCCAACACTTTCAACCGCTTCGACCCCACATCTCCTTTCGGCGGCTACAAGGAATCAGGCTACGGCCGCGAGGGCGGCATCCACGGCCTGGCGCCATACCTGGACCTCAACTAGAAATGGAAGTCCGCAAGACGTACAAGCTCTATCTAAACGGGGAATTCGTGCGCTCCGAGTCCGGCCGCGCCTACCGGCCGGACGGAAACGTCAACGTGCCAAGAGGTTCCCGCAAGGACCTCCGAGACGCAGTCAAAGCCGCCCGCACCGCATTCAACAGCTGGGCCGGACGCACCGCGATGAACCGCGGCCAGATTCTCTACCGCGCGGCGGAGATGCTCGACAGCCGCGCCGCGCAGTTCACCGACCTGCTGGGCGGCGGCGCCAAAGCAAGACGCGAAGTCGAGCAGGCCGTCGAAACACTCGTCTGGTATGCCGGCTGGACAGACAAGCTCCCGCAGTTCGCCGGCACCGTCAATCCCGTCGCCGGGCCCTACTTCAACTTCACCCTCCCCGAGCCGACCGGCGTGGTCGGCATCGTCGCGCCCGAAGAACCTGCCCTCGCCGGGCTCATGAAACGAATCGCGCCCGCCCTCTGCGGCGGCAACGTGATCGTGGCGCTCGCACCCGAATCAACCCCCCTGCCCGCGCTCACCCTCGCCGAGGTCTTCGCCACCAGCGACTTCCCGCCAGGCGTCGTCAACGTGCTCAGCGGACAACGCAAAGAGCTGCTGCCGTGGCTCGCCTCGCATATGGACGTCAACGCGATCGACGTCGCCGGCTGCACCCCCGACGAGGTGAAAGCGGCCGAGGCCGCGGCCGCCGACAACGTCAAGCGCGTGATAAAAGTCGCATCCGACGAGTCGAGCCCCTACCTGATCACCGCTTTCATGGAGATGAAAACCGTCTGGCATCCCATAGGGGTCTAAAATTCAAGTTGCATGCCTGAGGTGCTGACGCTGCCGGCTCCGGTACAGACCTCGGAAAAAAGCGCGGACACTCCCCGCACCGGCAAGCCGATGATCAGCGCCGCCCGCATCAAGCGCCGCGTCCGCGAGCTCGGGCGCCAGATCTCCGAGACCTACAAGGACATCGACACGCCGCTCGTGATGGTCGTCATCCTCAAAGGCGCGACGGTGTTCGCCGCCGACCTGCTGCGCAGCCTGACCATCCCCGCTGAGCTCGAATTCGTGAGGGCCAGCAGCTACCACGGCGGCACCACCAGCAGCGGCCGCCTCCAGCTCGCGCATATGGTCGACGGCCCGCTGGTCGGACGCCACGTGCTGCTCGTCGAGGACATCGTCGACTCGGGCCTGACCGTCAACGTCATCGCCAAGCGCATCCGCCGCATGGGTCCTGCCTCGCTGCGGATCGCGGCACTGCTCGACCGTCCGGCGCGCCGTGTGCAGGAGGTCAAGATCGACTTCTGCGGTTTCGTCATCCCCGACCGGTTCGTGATCGGCTACGGCCTCGACTACGCCGGCCTCTATCGCGAGCTGCCGCATATCTATTCGCTGACATAAGCGCGTATCTCGGCTGGAAGAAAGCCGAGCTTCACTCGCATCTCGATGGCGCCGTGCGAGTCTCGACCGCCGAAGAGCTGTCAGGCCAAAAGGGACTTCGAATGGTGGCTCCCGACGACTGTCCCAGCCAGGCCGACTACATCAAGTATTTCGACGACGCGATCGCCGTCATGCAGACAGAGGCGGCGCTCGAGCGAATCGCGTACGAGCTGTGCGTCGACTCGGCCGCCGAGAACATCGACTACCTGGAAGTGCGTTGGGCGCCACGCCTGCATCTCAACAACGGCCTCACCGTACCCGAGGTGATCAAAGCAGTCCTCAACGGCCTCAACGCCACACCCACCAAGGCAGTCGCGATCGTCTGCGCCATGCGCCACCACACCCCCGAGGACAACGTCGCGCTCGCGCGCGAAGCCGGTCGCTTCGCGGGACGTGGCGTGGTCGGTTTCGACCTCGCCGGCGATGAGGTCCGCTACCCGGCCGCGCCCCAGCGTCCCGCCTTCGAAGCCGCCCGCGCCGCCGGCCTCAGGCTCACGTGCCACGCCGGCGAGGCAGGCGACCCGTCGCACGTCGAGGAGGCGCTCGACCTCGGTATCGAGAGGATCGCGCACGGAGTCATCGGCGCACGAGAGCCCCGAATTGTCGAGCGCATCAAGCAGGAAGGCGTCGTGCTCGATCTCTGCCCGACCGCCAACTGGAAGTGCAAGGCAGTGCCCAGCCTGGACAAGCACCCCCTCCCAAACCTCGTCAGAGCCGGCGTTAGATGCACCATCAGCACCGACTCTCGCACCGTCGCCGGCACCACGCTCAGCCACGAGTTCGAGCTCGCCTCAGCGATGGGCATGACCGACGACGAGCTCACCCTCTGCAACAAAACCGCCTACGACGCGAAGTTCGGCTAACTACCAGTCCCGAACAGCCGGTCGCCGAAGTCGCCCAGCCCCGGCACGATGTAGGCGCGGTCGTTCAGCCCTTCGTCCAGAGCCGCCGTGAAGATCCGCACCTCCGGGTGCCTGTCCTCCAGCGCCTTCACGCCTTCCGGCGCGGCCACCACGCAGATCATCCGCGTGTCGCGCCCGCCCGCCTCTTTGATCAGGTCCACCGCCCGCGCGGCCGAACCGCCCGTCGCCAGCATCGGGTCGAGCAGCAGCGGCACCTTGCCCACCAGGTCCGGGAGCTTCTCGTAATAGATGCGCGCGATAGCCGTCTCCTCATCGCGCTCCAGGCCGATGTAGCCGACGCTCACTCGCGGCAGCAGCTCCAGCACCGGGCCGAGGAGACCGAGCCCCGCCCGAAGGACTGGAATCGCCACCACCTCCTGCTCGACGGTGATCGCCGCCGCCTCTTTCAATGGCGTCTCCACAGTCCCGTGGCGGACCGGAAGATCCGCCGTCGCCTCGTACAGCAGCAGCGTGATGATCTTGCGCGCCAGCACCCTGAACTCTTCGGGAGTGGTCGAGCGGTCGCGCAGCCCGCGCAGGCTGTCGGCGACGAGCGGGTGGCTACTTACCTTTAGCGGCACGCGCGTTGTCCTGCTCGATCAATAGACGGATCGCGTCCACCGCGACCTTCAGCATGCGCTCCATATAAGAAGGATCGAGGTGATGGATCTCTCCCGCGCCGAGCTCGTCCACGCACAGGTTGATGGTGCCCGCACGCCGCTTTCTCAGCCGCGACACCACGAACAGCGTCGACGTCTCCATGTCGTTGCTCAGCACTCCGGCGCGCGACCACATCTCCAGCTCGTCCCTTAAATGCGGCCTCGGCATGGAGTCGGGCACAAGGTCCGAGTACAACGCATCCACCGAGCGGATGATCCCCACGTGGTGCGGCGCCCCCGACGCCACCGCCGCAGCGACCAGCGCGTTGACCACATCCAGCGAGGCGACGGCGGGATATTCGGTCGGCACGTAGCCGTTCGGCGTGCCCTCGGTGCGGACCGAACCGAGGGCGATCACGAGGTCGCCCATCTTGACCTCGGGCTGCGCCGCCCCGCAGGTGCCCACGCGCAGGAAAGTGTGGACGCCAAGCTCGCTCAGCTCCTCGACCATGATCGCCACCGCCGGGCCGCCCATGCCCGACGAGATGGTGGAGACCGGCACGCCGCCCAGCGAGCCGGTGAAGGTGCGGTACTCGCGGCTGAAAGCGACCTCGCGGGCGCCTTCCAGGTGCTTCGCGATCATCGGCGTGCGGCCGGGGTCGCCCGGCACCAGCACGTACTCGCCGACCTCGCCTTTGGCGAGCCCGACGTGATATTTCTTAGTTCCCACCCCGCCGAAGTTTATCCGGCCTTCGTGACCCCGTCCTTGTCGACGCGGGCCAGCACATGTGGCGGACGTGTCACCGGCGACTCGCTCATCCGCCACGCATTCGCCAGCCGCGACCGAACCCTGTCGACCAGCTCTTCCGAGCGCGCGTGGACGATCGCCAGCGGCTCGCCCGCTCGCACCTTCGCGCCGACCGGCGCCTCGATCACCAACCCCGCCGCAGGATCGACCTTGTCTTCTTTACGCGCCCTCCCGGCCCCGAGCTCGAGGCACGCCAGCCCCACCTCCAGAGCGTCGATCGATTCCACGTAACCGCCAGTCGGCGACAGCAACGGGCGCTGAACAACAGCCACCGGCAATCCCTTCTCGAGTGAACCTCCCTGCGCCGCCAGCATGCGCACAAAGATCTCGCGGCCGGCACCACTCCGCAGTGCATCCATCGGTTCCTTCTCAACCTCCGCCAGCCAGCACATCTCGCGCGCGACAGTCAGCGAGACCTGCACCAACTCCTCATCGCCTTGACCAGCGAGCGCGTCTAGCGCCTCCTGCACCTCGAGCGCGTTGCCCACCGACCGGCCCAGCGGGTTGTCCATCGCCGTGACCAGCGCAACAGTCCGCCGGCCCGCGCCCTCCCCAAGCAGCACCATCTCCCAGGCCAGCACCTCCGCAGCGGCCACGTCCGCCATGAACGCTCCGCGCCCGAACTTCACGTCCAGGACTATCGCGTCAGCGCCGGCGGCGATCTTCTTCGACATGATGCTGGACGCGATCAGCGGCACCGAAGGCACCGTTGCCGTCACGTCCCGCAGCGCGTAGAGCGCCTTGTCGGCCGGGACCATACGCGGCGACTGGGCGGCAACCGCGATGCCGATCTCGCGCACCTGGCGGATGAACCGCTCCGGCTCCAGGTCGACAGTCAGCCCCGGCACCGACTCGAGCTTGTCGAGAGTGCCTCCCGTGTGGGCCAATGCACGGCCGCTCAGCTTCGGCACCTTCACCCCGCACGCCGCCGCCAGCGGCGCCGCGATCAAAGTCACCTTGTCGCCCACGCCGCCCGTCGAATGCTTGTCGACCTTCACGCCCGCGATGCCGCTCAAATCGAGCACCTCGCCGCTCGCGACCATCGCGTGCGTCAGGGCGAGCGTCTCAGCACGCGTCATGCCGCGGATGCACACCGCCATCAGCCACGCCGCCATCTGGTAGTCGGGAATCTCTCCACGCAGGTAACCCGACAGGAGGAACTCGATCTCCTCGGCCGAGTGCTCGCTACCGTCGCGTTTGCGGGCGATGATCTCGAGGGGGTGCATTCGCGCCTAAGTTACAGGTCTGGGCTACAATTCCGCGATCCGGGAGCGACCCGCTTCCGCGGTAGCAACACCGCTTCGGTAGACGGGTTAAGTAAGGGGAAAGTTTTCATGGGTCTGACGCGACTTCGATTTATTGGCGTGGCCGTCGTGGTCCTGGCGCTGCTCGCAGCCTGCGGCGGCACCGCGGCCCCGCCCGCAAAGACGTACAACATCGGC
>Ga0209117_1000482_pt1 | contig 16540 bp, 11 predicted proteins | sample BlaSpr_A8_OM2_M2_FD_187978 | JGI IMG/M metagenome (GOLD analysis project Ga0209117, IMG submission 187978) | Forest soil microbial communities from Thunder Bay, Ontario, Canada - Black Spruce, Ontario site 2_A8_OM2_M2 (SPAdes) (version 2) | ecosystem: Environmental > Terrestrial > Soil > Boreal...
GCTTCCTTCTGACGGCTTTATCGAACGCGCGCCCCGATGCCCTCACTCACACCCCACCTTTATCGTGAGGGCGCGCCTCCGATAAAGCACTTACGTAATACACCCCAGAGCTCTGCGGAGTTTCCCTAACGTTATAATCGTGGGCACCATGACGCTCGTTCCGGGTACAAAACTTGGCCCATATGAGATCAGCGCAGCCCTCGGTGCGGGCGGCATGGGTGAGGTATATCGCGCGAGGGATACGAGGCTGGGAAGGGATGTAGCCATCAAAGTCCTGCCTTCACATCTCTCTTGCAATCCTGATCTGAAAGCGCGCTTTGAGCGCGAGGCGCGATCTATTTCGTCTTTGAATCATCCGCACATCTGCACGCTGTACGACGTGGGGCACCAGGATGGCATTGATTTTTTGGTGATGGAGCTGCTGGAGGGCGAGACGCTGGCTGGCCGGTTGCAAAAAGGCGCGCTGTCACTCAAGCAGGCGCTGCAATGTGGGATTGAAATCGCGGAGGCGCTGGAGACGGCGCACAAGAACGGCATCGTGCATCGTGATCTGAAGCCCGGCAACATCATGCTGACCAAGGGCGGTGCCAAGCTGCTGGATTTTGGATTGGCGAAGCCGGCAGAGGGCATGGCGGCGATGGCTTCAGGTTCGGCGGCGACAATGAGCTCGCCGCTGACCGGCGAACGGACTATTGTCGGGACAGTCCAATACATGGCGCCGGAACAGATCCACGGCGAGATCGCGGATGCAAGGACAGACATCTTCGCTCTCGGTGCTGTGCTGTACGAGATGGTGACAGGTAAGCGGGCCTTCGAAGGCAAGAACCAAATCAGTGTGATGAGCGCGATCCTGGAAAAAGAGCCAGAGCCGATCTCGGCGCTTCAGCGGCTGGCGCCGCCTGCGCTCGATCGCGTGGCTACGACCTGCCTGGCGAAGGATCGGGAGGAGCGACTCCAAACCGCGCACGACCTGAAGCTGCAACTCGAATGGATTCGTGATGCGGGCTCTCAAGCAGGCCTGCCCGCACCGTCCGCCGCGCGCCGGCGGATCAGCCATCCCGTCTTCTGGGCGTTCGCCGTAATTTTCATCGCCGCCATAGGTTTCGTTGCAGGAATGTACCTTCGCTCGGCGAACGTGCCTGACGTGCCGATCGTCTCGCAAATATCCGCTCCGGCGGGCGGGAGCTTCGCGTTGCAGGGGGTCGCGGCAGGCCCGCCGGTCCTTTCTCCCGACGGCCAGCAGCTGGCATTTGTTGCTGTAGGCCCGGACGGCAAACAACGTCTCTGGGTCCGAAAGCTCAATACGGCGACGGCACAGCCGCTCCAAGGCAGCGATGGCGCCACGTTCCCGTTCTGGTCAGCCGACAGCCGCTACATCGGATTTTTTGCCAATAACAAGTTGAGCCGGATTGACCCCTCTGGCGGCCCGGCGGTCGCAATCGCGGACGTTGCGGCTTCCTGGGGCGGCACTTGGAGCCGGGATGGCACAATTCTTTTTGCACCCAGCGCGTCGACTTTCATTTACCGCGTTTCGTCCTCGGGCGGCACGTCCCAGCCGGTGACCAAACTAGATGCCTCCAGAGGGGAAGACAGTCACCTCTGGCCGCAGTTCCTGCCCGACGGAAAGCACTTTCTCTTCTATGCCAGCAGCAAAGACCCGAAGAACAACGCCACCTATGCCGCCACGCTCGATGGCGGCGAGCCAAAGCTGGTAGTCCGCGGCGATTCCAACGCCGTTTATGCCCCGCCGGGCTACGTGCTCTACGTTGTCGAGGGAACGCTGATGGCCCAGCGATTCGATGCCAGCAGCTTGCGTGTGACCGGGGATGCGGCGCCTTTGGCCGAACATGCCGCCGCCAATTTGAGCGTCGGGCGAGGAAATTTTACCGTTTCAGAAAATGGCATTCTGACCTATGTAGCCGGGAGCGGATCTGCGGGCGTCAACCGGATTTTGTGGTTTGACCGCAGCGGCAAACAAACGGCGGAAACCGGCGAACCCGGCGCTTACTTTTCCCCGCGAATTTCGCCTGATGGTCACAAGCTGGCGGTGGCCATCGAGGCTCCAGGCACGGTGAACTTCAACATCTGGGTCTTCGATCTCGCGCGCAGCGTCCCCACGCGGCTTACATTTTCCTCTTCGTTGGACGGCCACCCCGCGTGGTCGCCCGACGGAAAAACCATCGCCTTCATGTCAAACCGGAGCGGACAATTTCACATCTACCAGACTGCCGCCGATGGGACCGGAACCACGTCGCCGGTGATTGTGGATGACGCTGCAGAGTACAACCCGTCGTTTTCCCCCGACGGACGTTACCTGATATTCCGGCGTCTGTCCGCGCAATCGGGCGCCCACACCGAGATCTGGGCCAAGCCTTTGTATGGCAACCCCGAGGCGTTTCCAGTCGTGCAATCTGAGGCGGCACACCCGGCGCTTTCCCCCGACGGCAAGTGGCTGGCCTACAGCTGCCAGGAATCGGGTCGACCGGAAATTTACGTGGTGCCGTTCCGCCAGGGCAGTGGCAAGTGGCAGGTTTCGACCGGCGGTGGAACTTGGCCGCGCTGGCGTGGCGACGGCAAGGAGCTTTTCTACCTCTCGCTGGACAAGAAAATCACGTCCGCGGAAATCTCCGCAGTCGGCTCGAGCCTCGTCGTAGGCAAGGTAGCACCCTTGTTCCAAGTAAATGTCGCCACTAGTTTGGGATGGTTTTACGACGTGAGCGCTGATGGAAAGAGATTTGTGGCGCTTAACCAAGACCCGCGGCAGGCAACCGAGCCACTCACGCTAGTATTCAACTGGCCTGCGCTCCTTAAGAAACAGTGATGCTGACGATGGGAACCAGACTCAGTCCGTAAGGAGTTGTCGCGCTAATGGCGCTGTGGCAACCGAAAGACGAGGTTTTGGGCGGATGGTCGGCTAACAGGAAATAGTCCAAAACTGAAGACTATGCCGGATCGGTCCTGACAAGCCTGCAACTGGCGTTTGCCAGACGGGATGTAAAGGAACGCGGGGAGAGAGATGACGCTGGGCGCCGGTCGGATGATAGCTACAGCCCGCGCCAATCATGGCGTTTTATCGATGACCTGCGCGAGATAAACGCTTTCAGTCGGATTTCGAAATCAGGCAGACAGCAATTATCAGACGGAATCACGCGCCCAGCTACGCCGGGACCCAACCGTACTGTGTGTTGCTGGGTATGAGAGCGCCGGATTGTTTATACATCCGATGCAGCTTTTCGATGTAATCGCCTGGCACTGGATTGCGTTTGGCTTCCGGATCAACGCGGTACACGCGCGCAGCGTTGAGGCCGAAGATGTTCCGCTTTACGTCATCGGTCAGCGGTTTCCAACCAAAACGCTTCATCAACTGGTCGGGCATTTCCAGCCGACGAAAAGCCTCGATTTGCCATTGGGGCGAGCCCCACCAGATCGAGTCGGTTCCCCACAGGACGTGGTCTGAACCAAAGGCGTCGATAATCATGCCCACGACATATGCCGCAAGCAAGGGACTGCTTGAAACCATCATGGCAAAGGTGCTTCCCATCTCCATATAAATGTTGCTCACCTGGGGGTTCTTTCTTTTCCAGCCGCAGATATCTGAGACCCACGGGATATAGCTGGTCTTTCCGAATCCGTCCTCCGCGGCCGGGAGCGCATCCGCCAGCCCCTTGAAACCAGAATGATAGACCAGGAAATTGAGATCGGGAAAATCTTTGGCCGCCCCAGTTACATCCATGGGACTCCACCATTTCAGCTCACCCGGGAATGGCAGGCCCTTGTGCACGCAGATGTTCTTGATGTTCTTCTTGCGGGAATATTCCAGCGCCGGGTAGGCCAGCTTTTCATCATCTAATCGCCAGCCCTGTTTGCCCTTAGCTCGGGCCACGCCGCTGTACCCCTTCCACGCATCGATCTTGAGCTTCTCAGTTTGGGCATGCATGTATTCGAGGTTCTGCTGCCCGAGGTCGGGGGAAAAATACCCATGGCTGATCACTCGCGGCGAGCTGGTGAGTTCATTGATCCAGGTGCGGCTTTTGTAGATTACTTCTGGGGTGAGGACATCCGTCTCTTCCGACGCACCTGGCAATGCGCTGAGCGCGACCACATCTGTATCGCTATCGAGAAAAACCTCTTTGATGTAGTTCTCAAGGTAGGCATCTTCGATTCTAGCTTCATGGTCCTTAAGCGCAGGATTCATTTTCCTAGCCATGTCGCGCATCCCGACCACCGCCTTGAGGAAGTCCTGATCGGCACGCGGTGCCTGACTGGGCATGGCAACGTGGTGAGTCTGCACATCGAAAATGAAAAACCGAGCCTTGTTCTCGGTCACCGCTGCGGGGTCGAAGAGTTCCTCAGCCTCTACCCGGAAGAAAGGGCCGAACACTGTGTTCATGGCGGCGAACGCGAGGGCCATCCCGCAGGAAGTTCGCAGAAATCGGCGTCGATCCATCCCCAAGTAACCCGCCTGACGCTCCGCGTTGGCAACGATCTCCTGCTCCAGCAGGCATTGCTGCCGAGTCTGGGGGATGGGTAGGTACTCCTCATTGGAGATAACCTGAGTAGGCACTGGCAGGTGTCGATCAAGCCACGCGTCTAGATCCGATTTGCGGATCCATCCATTGTGGACTTGGGGTTTCGAGCAGGACGGAAGAGTCTTTAGGTTGGGCATTTGACCACCGGCAGAACCGAAAATTTATCGGCCAAAGCTTACTGCTCCACGATTCGGTTTACAACCATCTTCCTCCACCCGTGAGTTTCTGGCGTCGTCTGGGTGAGGTACGTGGCGGCTATGCCCGGAACGCTTAACATTGCGGCCAAAATAACGCACTGGCATTTTTTGTTCGACCCTGAGAAATAACTCCCGGTTTGTCGGCAACCCTTACCCAATCGGATAAGATAAGGTTTGCCCCTAAATTCGATCGCAATCGGTGGCGCGCACCGTGGCGTTTCCAACCTCACACGGACCGTGTGCCCGATATTCATCAGGTGCCGGACCCCTGAACTGGCGAGCCCACTGAAAGCGATCTTTTTAATGGTGGGCCGGTTTCAAGTGGTAGGTTAAGGTGACTCCGGCATAGGATGGATTTCGCACGCCAACGACCCGCTCCGTTGGTATTGTTTCGTTCGGCAGTTGGAGGGTTTCTAGAGTCTGCCCGGTGTAGCCATTGGCGAGCCGGAAATGGACTCCCGCTTCGAACGATTCACTGTGGAAGCTACGGGTGAGAGAGCCACGAATTTCGCGCACAGGTACGGCGGTGAACCCGTCTCCCAGCGGCTTGCGCCCGACGTACTCGAATTCGGCCGAAGCCCGCAATCGTGCTGGCAAGTGGAGGGTCGTGGCGGAAACATCCCAGATCAGCCGGGGTGCTTCTGGAATGTCCTGACCCGTGAGCCGGCTCTTCGCTTCGGCGCGAGCAAACGTGGCTTGGAGTGAGCCAAAAGAGAAATTCCGCTGCGCGGAGACAGTTAGAGCTCGGACCAAGGACGGCCCGACACTCTGCTGCAGGCCGGTATCCGGATCAATCTTTGCCAGTTCCTGCGAGTTGCTCACGCGGACCAGCAACAATCGAACCCGCGTGCCCAAAACCGATTCCATTGCCACGAATTGGTTCGCGTGCGAGGTTGCAATGGGCGTGCCGTGGCTCGTGCCCAAGCCGATGCGGGGGTCATTGGTGTGAAACGCCTCGCCAGAGCTGAAGGCTAAGACCGGAAGGTGAGAGCTGTTCGGAACTCGAAACGACAGTGTCCCTCGGGGCGAAGTTAGTCCCGCACCAGTTTCGCAGGAATCCGCCGGAGTGAGCCGGTCCCTGTTACTGAACGAAAGGGCATCGTGGCGGACGCCGGCGCTGTAGGTGAAGAATCGCGACACCGCTCCCTCCACGGAGGCATACGGAGCAAGATCGCTTATGGTGAAGTCGTTGCTTGTGACTGGCTGAAAAACACCACTCGCATCGGCACGAGCGAGCTCGACGCTCCGCGGAGAATCGCGACGGAAATCCAGGCCCGCCGCGAATGAGATCGCGGAGTTAACGCGTCGTTGGTAAGAAGTGTTGCCCCCCGTGACTGTGCGGAATTCGGATTGCCGAATCAAGCCATCGCCGAAATCCGATTTAAGGTCCAAGCTGTAGGTGCGGAAATATTCCGAGAACTGAAGCTGTTGTCGATCCGTGATTTGCCACGTGTCGGAAGCGACGAACAAAGCCGTATGCGTGCGGTCGGACTGGCGAGGGTCGATTGCGTCTTGCAGGGCCCGTCCATCAATGGGCACGAGGCCGGGGATGCGAGACTGTCCGTAGTAACCGGCTCCGAACAGCGTCAACAGGTGATGGCCGAAGGTGTAATAGCGCTCGCCATTGACTTTGTACTGATGGCGGTGCTCGGGGAGCTTGAGAAATCCGTCGCCGCCAGCGATTTCCAGCCCCAGCCACGCGCCCGTTTGCGGATTGGCAGGGCTCCACCCGGAAACGAAATCGTAATCACGCGGGTCCGTGGAAATCTGAACAAAAGGTTCCAGCCGCGGGACCAAACCGTAGGCCACGGCGAGATCAACCGCGTTATTACCGTGCCGCACATCGAATGCTCCAGCATCCGATTGCACAAAACCGATCGCATTCGGGATCAGCAAATTGGGATCGGCATAACCGTTGCCGTGCGCGTTGGCCGGCAGATTGTTAGGAAACAAGAAATCGCCAATCCGAATGTATTGGGCAATCGGCTCGCCGTGATCTCCGGCCACACCCGGCGCAAAATACTGGGGCGCTTTCACTCCCCCGGATGCGGTTTCTGAGGGATAGCTCGGCAAAGCCACGGGGACACCGGGCTGACCGTGCCGTGCTTGCATCAACTCGTCGGACTCATAGATTTGCGTTAAAGCAGCGGAGATTGGATTGTCCACTTGCGCGCTGACCGTCGTCGTGTGGGAAAGCTGCAGTTCGAATTTCAAATCGGTATCAGCCGAGATTGAAAGCGGAACCGCAAAAGGCGTGTAACCGCTTGCTGAAATCGAAATCCTGCGCTCTCCTGAAACGGCGGGCAACTGAAAGCTGCCTTGCGCATCCGTCCTCGCCGTCGCGGTCCCCATTTGAACCTCAGCCTTAGGGATGGGCTCTCCATCTGCGGAGACCACATGGCCACCCAAAACGAACCTTTCGGCGCGAGCGTCCGCGGCCACGCTCGGTTGAGGTGCTGTGACAGGATTCGCTCCGGCCACAGCATCTTCCGCAAGCAGGCAGCCGGTAAAGACGCTCACGGCCATCGCAATAATAGTAATGAAGAGCGCGATTCGCATGGTCAGTCCCCGGCGGCACGGTCTCCGTTGCTCAAAGCAATCTCTCCGGCGTGGCGAAGCATTTTGGCATCGCGAATACCTATAGCTAGTGCCGCTGCGATTTGCGTGCGAGCCTCGGTGTCGCGTCCGTTCACGTGAAGAGCCCAGGCATAGGCGTCGAGCGTGAACCCGTCGCGCCTCCGGGCGTATTCGGCTTGCGCAACCTCCAGGGCCTTTGCCGGCTGGTGGGCATGGTCGGCGTAGTAAAAGATCAGTTCGCGGTTGGAGTTGTCTGCGCGAATGCTCTCGAGCTGTGACTTAGTCTCAAATTCTGCAAAGGCTTTCCTGGCTTGGTCCCGGTGGCCGGCGAGTTCCAAAGCTTCCGCCAAGTCGTAGAGATTCTCCGCGTGCTGGGCCGCGTCATAACGCTGCTGCAGAAGATTGACCGCATCTTCATATCTCTTCTGCTCAATGCGGACTTTGGCGAGATTACCTAGCGCGTAATGATATCCGGGGAAAAGTCCCAGCGCTTGCTGCAACGTGTTATCCGCCTCGGGGATCTTCCCAGACATGAGCTGCAAGTGACCGATCTGGCTGAGAATCCAAGCCCGGTCTTCGGCTTCCGCTGGCGGCGTGGACTGATAGGCCATGTTCATCAGTTCGACCGACCCCTCAAGGTCGCCAAACAGTTCGCGGAGATAAGCAGCGCGCGTTAGCCCCGGAAGGTTCCCGGGGCGCAGATCCAGCATCAACTGGGCCGAGTCTTCCGCTTCCTTGTAGTTCCCCAGTTCAATGTTCGCGTCGGTGAGAAATCCGTAAACCATCACGTCATCGGGCATTTTCTTATTGAGCTTGCGCGCCGCTTCGCGAGCGGGTGCGAATTCGTGCTTTCCGAGCAGGAGCCAGACATGGATTCTTTCTCCATCGAAGTTGGCGGGCGAAATTTCGAAGGACTTCTTCAAAGTCTCTTCGGCCTGGGCGTAGAACTTGACATCGGATGACTCGCGGGCGCGGCGCGAGAGTGCCAGAGCGAGGGCGTTATAGGCCTCGAAATTCTTCGGATTCTTCTCGATGAGCCGATTGGCTTGCGCCATGCTACGCTCGGCTGGAGAAAGAGCCTCATCAGCAGGGAGAGTCGCGGTTTGCGCACCCGCCGCCAGCGCAAACATGACCGTCAGCAGGAGAACAGCTAGTTTCTTCATATCATTCCTCACTTGGAATAAGAATTCGTGGCCGCAGCCTCGCCGGGCGGCGGCCACGATTGTTTACTTCACAGGACAGATACCACCTGGTTGACCACTGCAGCCCTTTTGTCCGGGGCCGGTGTGATGGCTGTCGCGACCACTATGGGCAGGAAGCACGTATGGGAACGTTGTTCCATAGCCGAGTTCGTTGGTGTTAACACCATCACCAATGCGAGCACCGTACTTCACCGGGTCGACGAGGATGCCGGCGACGGCGCGTGAGGCGATGTCAACGACATCGTCGATAGGCCGCCGTCCTTGCGGGAATCCGGCAAGATCACCCGCCAGGAAGCCAAGACGCTTCTGGCTGCCTACCGGAGTCGGAGGGATACCAGTATTTAGCCGCAGCAGATCAGCAATCGGGCCCGCGTCGTTCGGACCGCACCCCGGACAAATCGGAGCCCTGTACTGGACCAGCGGAAGCAGGTCGGTTCGAGGCGCCGGCGGAATGGGAATATTGAGAATCGAGGAGTAGAGGTGCGCCAGCAACGGATCAAGGAAGAAGTTGGCGAACTGCCCATCTTTCTCCGGATCGGAGACGCTAAACAGGTCCTTCGACCCGGTTCCGATGATCAACTCGTTAATCAGCGAGTTGCCTTCACGGTTCACCTGACGCCACGCGCCTGCGCCGTCCACTTGCCCATTGGAGCGGTGAATGGTGATCCGCTGGCGGTCGGTCTCTCCGTAAGTACCGATCACTGCTTGCTTCTCGCCGGCGGTATGCAACTTGCCATCAACCGTCAGCATGGTGATTGGAACTTCCAGCACGATCGAGTTGACGTTGAAGCCGGCCACCGCATCTGGCGCGTAGTTGTGCTTATCGTCGGCATCCACGGCCGGGGTCAGAATTCCGCCGACTCCCATGCGGAAGTTGAATGAGTCGAAGGCGGCGCCAAGATCAATGTAAAAGGGATCATCGACGGTTCCGGCAAATACCCTAACTCCGTTCCCCAAGTCATAAATACCCTGTTGAAACAGATCCCGATACTTGGGCATAGTCAGCGGTCCGACATTGGACGGCACAGCAAACAGTGTTCGTCCGTTGGTCAGATCTGTGGCGACACCGTTTCTGATCATCGTTACGCTGTAGGTCTGGCGCAAGCTCAAGCCTTCCGAGCCGGGACCATCCAGGGCCGTGATGGGCGGAATTCCTCCAATTCCTCCCACGTAACCGGTGAATACTCCCGGCTGACGGATCTCCGTGTTGAAGCGGAATTGAAAACTGATGTCGGTTTTTCCATCCTGGTTGTTGTCGACGTTCATTACGTAGCGAACGTTAGGATCGAAGGGAAAGTAGTTGGGGCCGTTCGAAGGCTCAAGGAACCCATCGACGTTGAGGATCATGGTGACGCGGTCGGGGTGATCGTAACTGACAAAGGCGTACCAGTCAGTTACGTCCGCGCTGTGGTCAAGTGCGGAAATTGGCGCCTCGCGATGGCTGGACGCAAACAGGCTGGCTGGAACCAGCACCATCAGCGCCATGGCGAAGGCCATTAGTGCTTTCAGTCGCTTCATTGAAATATCCTCTCGGGATTTGAGTTTGGTAGACGTTGCCATCGCCATACTGCCCCTGCCGCGCGGCGCCGCGCCTCAGCGGTTACGATTGGATCCGTCTACGATCTCAAGTACGCGGCAGCGCCGGAGTCGGATTGGTGGGTGCCAAATTTTTACGAGGCATTCATGGTTTAAGGATCTTTCTCGCTCGCGGCAATCCGATCGTCAGCTTGTGTCGTAAATGAGCAAAATGCCTGATCTCGATGAACCGAGCCTTGGTATGTTCTGATAGCATGGTGTGCGCCGTGGCCACGCATCCCGATGTCGACTGGTCAGAGGACGATGACTCGTGGGCTGTTTCGTGCACAAGCCAGCTTCAGACCTGCAATGAGATCAAGTCCAGCGAACGGTATCTTCAGAAGCTTGGGGAAGCGCAATCCGCTCATGACTGCCCTGCGTACTTAGAAAGGAAGAGTTAACTGACTTGTCTCGCGCTGCCTCCAACGTGGTTTCGCCTGATGCCATGCTGGTGTCGGCGATTCGCTCCGGCGATGAGCAGGCCATGGCGCAACTTTATGAGCGCTATTCTCCGATTGTTTATTCAGTGGCGCTGCGGGTTCTGGGTGATACCGGAGCGGCAGAGGACATTCTCCAGGAAGTTTTCATGCAACTCTGGCGTAGTCCAGATGTATTCGATGCAACTCGGGGCAGCCTGCCCGGTTGGCTCGCCGTGGTCACGCGTAACCGGGCAATCGACTCCCTCCGCAAGCGACGGTCAGAGACGGATATTACCGATGTGGTCGTATCCATCGAACCGGACCTTGTCGGCCGCGCCGAATCGAGCCGCACGCTTGAAAAAATTCGAGGTGCCCTGGCAGGCATGCCTCCACAACAACGTTCGGCATTGGAAATGGCTTTCTTCGAAGGGCTCACTCATACCGAGATTGCAGAAAAGACCGGCGAGCCTCTTGGAACCATAAAGACCCGCATTCGCGCTGGTCTACTGACCTTGCGCAAAACTTTCAACCCATGAGCGTGCACGAACAATTCGCGGATGATCTCTCACTGTACGCGCTGGGAGCGCTACAAGGTGAGGAACGCCTGGCAGTGGAGAAGCATCTGAAAGACTGTCCGGACTGCCGGCATGAACTTGCGCAATTGCAGGGAGATTTGGCGCTGCTGGCTCTTTCGGCCAGTGGCCCAAGGCCTCCCTTGCGTTCCCGCGAACGCCTCATGGCTGCAATCGCAAAGGAACCTCGGCGGACCCCAGTTCACCTCGTGAAGCGGAGAACGTGGTGGACCGCATTGGAATGGGCTGCTGCGGCTGCAGCAGTTGCGGTGATATTGCTGTTGCTCCGTCAGAACACGGACCTGCGACAGCGCGTCGCTGCCCTCGAAGCTAATTCCGCAGGACAACAAGAGCAGTTGCTTCAGGCGAAGGAACTCACTGCAACATTGACTTCTGCTGACGCCGTGCACTTCACGCTAGTCGCAGGTAAAATTCCTCCGCAAGCGCAGGGCAAGGCGATCTACCTACGCAGGACCGGTACTCTCGTTTTTCTGGCCAGCAATATGCCAGAGCTCCCGCCGCAGAAGACTTATGAATTGTGGTTGATTCCGACAAGTGGCGCACCTATCCCGGCTGGCCTCTTCAGGCCTGATACTCACGGCAGCGCAGCTCTGATCAAGCCGCCACTTCCAACCGGAGTTGAGGCCAAAACCTTCGCAATTACAGTCGAGCCGGGTGCAGGCTCTGCCGCGCCCACATCAATGCCGATTATGGTTGGGATCGGAGAGTAGCGGCAAAGTGGGGAGACGCGTATTTTGCGTTTGGGTAATACGTGTCTTCAAAGCCATTCCCGAATGGTCGGCAAACCTTCCCTAATCGGTAAGGTAAGGTTTGCTCGTCATTCAGGAGTTGAGCGTCACTTCCGAGAAGCTGACCATCCACCCAGAATGCGCCGGATGGAGTCTCCCGAAATCACATCCCGCGGGTCATCACTGGTTGTACTTCTTCTTGTAAAAATCGAGTTGTTGTTGGAGCTGTTCTTTGCTCAGGCCTTTTGTCCACTGGTGGTAAGGGCTGTTCATAACGTCTGCGGTCACGCCAGGAAGAAGCGCCTCAGCTTCGGGAATGAATTCCGTATAGAAGGTCTTTGCGACTTCGTAGAAGCCGTGCCACTGCGTGTAGTCTGGGCCCATCATTGCCGTGCCCATCCGAGCGCGCCGTCCCTGATGATGCCAGAGCTCATAGTAGGTCCATTCGATCTCTTCATCGAATGGCGTCTTCGTAAGCTTATTGGCAGCGTAGAGCTTATCCATGATCGCTTTGGCTGGCTTGGCAAACTTCTCGTTGTAGAGATCGACCGTGTTCTCGTATTGCTTATAGAAGTTCTCGACCCAGTCGGTGGCGTGGCAGTTCGAGCAGACGTCCTGCATGGCAGCGCGACGCTTCTCCCAGTTTTCCAGCTTGACGCTGACGACCGGCCGAAGTGTGAAACTAATACGGTCGCCTACGTCGTGGCTCACCGGCTGATTACTAGTCGCACTCATGTGACAGGTTGCGCATGTGGGTGCCGCAGAGTAGTCCTTCCCGACCACCCAGGACTTCGCGTCCAGGTTCATCTTGGCAATGTTGGCGCGGAACTGAATGCCGTGCTTTGATTCAGTATAGATCTCCATCTGCGGATGATCGGGACCCAGGTGGCACTTTCCACAGTTCTCGGGTTGGCGAGCCAGCGCCGAACTGAAGGAGTGCCGACCGTGACAGGCAGCGCACGTTCCTCGACTGCCGTCAGGATTCACACGCCCAATACCGCTGTTCGGCCAAGTATCCGCGTCAAATTTCCCATCCGTTAAATACTTGACTTCGCTGCCGTGACACTGCCGGCATCCGTTCGCGGCGGCGGGGCCGCCCTCCACTACCTCTCCCAACATGTTATCCAGGGATCCGATGAATTGGGTGGCCTGAGCATGATGACTCTTTTCGAACTGTTCAACTTCTTTGCCGTGACAGCGTCCGCAGTAGTTGGGTGTGACGATCACGGCAATGCGCTTGCCGTAGTGCTCAAATGTTGCGGGATCTTTCTCATTGGCACGATGGCACGAGTAACAGTCCACATTTTTCTTGGCGTGGGCGCTTTCTCGCCATTGCTCCACGATGCCCGGCGTACTGCTCCTGTGGCAATCCAGGCATGCTTGGCCTTCTGGGGATACCTGGGCAACTGTAATCAGTGGGAAGAAGAAAAACCCGAGAACGGCCACAAAGCACATGAGACACCTCCGCAGGCGAGCCACACGCAGCATAAGCAAGGCGGCGGTTGCAGTCTGTGACCAAAGTCACGGTTTTGAGTCTCTTACGGGGCCTGTTCCATCGCAATCGCTCGCGGGAACAGGATGTTGTTTTCCAGGTGAATGTGCTGGTGCAGATCAGCTTCAAATTCAAGTAAAGCCTTGTAAAGTGTCTGGTAGCTGACGCACGCATCGGCCGGAGGCGTGTACCCGCTGCTGGCTTGGCGCATCGCTCGCAATGCAGCCCCAGCGGATTCGTGTTCCTGTTCCATCATCGAAACTGGGTTTTGCACGGTGCCGAAGGGCGGTGGCAGCAACGGCTCGTGCTGGAGAACGGCTTCCTCCATCCTGATGATGTAGGGGAACAACACCATCTCCTCCTTCATCATGTGCATCGTCAGTTCCTGCGCCAGGCCGGCGAAGCTGGCGCGAACGTGCAGCAATTCGGGATGGTTCTTGCCATGAACGGAGCACACCTTCTCAAGCAAAGAACCGAGGCGCGCAATCTCCTCGCGCGTGTACTTGTGATGAGTACTGTTGATGTGCGCGACCAGCTCGCCCAGCGGCTCTCTTTGCCAGTCATGGATCTTCTGCGCCGTCCGCGTTGTGTGTTCTGCCATTTCGAGCGAATCGAGTACCTGATCAACAGGCAGATTGCCCGCGCGGCAGGCTTGCTCCAAAGATTGATTGCCACCGCAACAATAGTCGATGCCCAGCTTCTCAAAAACCCGGATTGCAGCAGGGTTCTCCAGAGCCAATTCCCGCACCGTCTTCTCAGTAGTCACGCTCATCGTATCCTCCTCGGCAGCGCATCTCCATTCCTTGCGGTGCGCTGGCTGTTCCGAAGTTAGTGGAACAACGGCGGCATGCCGATGACTTTTGTCACAGCTTCCGCGAGAAGCCGTCAGACTTGGGGTTGGAGGGCCTCGAAAAAGCTACCCGGCAGAGTGGAGTTCGGCTTCCAATGCTTTCAGATCGTGAATAGTTACGATGCGTCCATCAATTGTTACCAATCCTTCGGATTGAAAGCGGGAGAGATTTCGGGAAACCAGCTCGCGGACCGTTCCGATCTGCGACGCCAATTCCTGGTTGCTGACCGCCAGAATGACTTCCACTCCCCCAGCCGTGCGCTTGCCTTCGGTTCGGCCAAGGCGCAAGAGGAACGAAGCCAGCCGATGCCGCACGGTTGTGAACGAAAGTTCCTCGATGATTCCCACGAGTTGTCGCAGCCGGGCACCAACCACGCGCAGAACCTTAAGAGCAACTCGAGGATGAGCCAGGCAGAGTGCCTGAAAATCCTGCTTACTGACGAACAGCAGCGTCGCGTCGTTGACTGCGGTCACCGAGGCCGGGTAGTTTCCTCCATCGAAGACCGGAAGCTCTGCGACAGAGCCGCCCGGCCCATCGATACTGAGAACCTGTTCGCGTCCACCAGCAGAACTCTTGAAGATGCGGACGTGTCCTGACTCGACGACGTACAGGCCCGCGCACGGCTCGCCTTCGCTGAAAACGGTCTCGCCTGGAGAAAAGCGGCGAGGCACTGCACGCTGGGCCAGGAAAGCGAGTTCAGGTTTCGTGAGCCCGGAGAAGATCTGGACCTTCGCCAGTGTCTGAACCAGGTCAACCTTGGTTTCCGCCACGTTGGCTATTGTACCGAAGCGGACCACGTGGATAGGCACGCGAGAGTCGAACCCTGCAGTTGGCTATCACGCCGAACCGGAATGTTGCCGCTTTACTTTGTCGAGGGGAGACTGGGCCAGCCACTGAAGATCTTCAGGGTGCACCACTCCTGGGGGCGCTTGGCTGCCGTGACATAAGTCATCGGCAGTTTCGGGCCGGTCTTCTACCCTCTGAACATCAAGTGCGGCCCCCAAAGGAACCATTGGGGAACCATCATCATGACGGGCTTTTCCATGCCGGACCTGCACACTAGCAAAAGTGAGAAGCAAATGACCGAGACAAGTGACGTCGGTGCAGCTCAGCAGACCCGCAGACGAGCCCTGGTTTTTCCCCGCGAGCATGGTGCATGGGGTCTGCTGCTGGTTCCTCTGTTCACCGGAGTGGTTGCGGGGTGGGCTTCAGAGCATCGCATCTGGCCTTTGCTTATGTTCACGATGGCTGCGCTGTCGTTGTTTTGGCTACGGACACCGGTCGAAAGCCTCATTGGCACCAGTTCACTAACGGCCAATACGGAAGGAGAACGGTGGACGGCGCTTGTCACATCGGTTTTCTTAGCTGCTGTAGCGACCGTTTGTTTGACCGGGCTGATGTGGAAAGGACGAGACTTACAGTTACTGCTCTTCGGCGCGGTAACCGCGTTTGTGCTTGTGGTCCAGACGGTCCTCCGAAGACTGGGCCGGAGGGCACGAATGGCGGCTCAGTTGGTCGGTGCAATCGGCCTCACGTGCACTGCTCCGGCTGCGTACTACATCGGCACCGGACGGCTAAGCCAGCCCGCCTTTGTTTTATGGGCGGCCAACTGGATCTTCGCTGGCAACCAGATTCATTTCGTTCAACTGCGGATCCATTCTGCCCGTGCCACTACCTTTTCCCAGAAATTTGATCAGGGGAGGATCTTTTTCCTGGCGCATCCGATCTTCTTGGCTGCTTTGGCCATCGCTTCGCTGTGGCGGGTGCTCCCTCCCTTGGTGGTCATCGCTTTTGTTCCCGCAGTCGTTCGAGGAACGCTGTGGTTCTTTCGAAAAGCGGAATCTCTAGACATAACAAGCCTGGGTTGGTCCGAGATGAAGCATGGAATGGTATTTGAGGTTTTGCTTGCGTTTGCTTTCATTTATTCGTGAGTACACCAATAGGTGACGATAAACGCGCTTGTGTTGGCCGACCGATCAACTCCCGGATCGTCGGCAACCCTTCCCTTGGGGTCAACCTCGACCGGTTGCTATCCACCGAGTCCACCCCGTTACTCAATCGGCGATTTGGTGACCTGGATGATTTCCGTGCAGGCGGACACTGTCGATCGCCTGAGCAGCTATATCGCTGTCGCGTCACTGGGATAAGCTACGAAAAATTTCGGCTGGCGTCGGTGTCCGACTCTACCACCGCGTCCCGTCGCTTCCGCATCAGCACCTTGCGACCCTCTTCGGTGAACTCGACAGTGTCCATCAACTGGTTGATCAGGAACACACCTCGCCCGCTTCCCTTAAACCGGTTGTCGCCTTCGAGCGGGTTGGGTACGGCCGCCACATCGAACCCCGGTCCCGGGTCCCTGACTACAATCACGAGCTCT
>Ga0209117_1000483_pt1 | contig 16517 bp, 23 predicted proteins | sample BlaSpr_A8_OM2_M2_FD_187978 | JGI IMG/M metagenome (GOLD analysis project Ga0209117, IMG submission 187978) | Forest soil microbial communities from Thunder Bay, Ontario, Canada - Black Spruce, Ontario site 2_A8_OM2_M2 (SPAdes) (version 2) | ecosystem: Environmental > Terrestrial > Soil > Boreal...
CAGACGGAGAGCCTGAAAAAGATTCGCGGGCTGCGCCGGGATATTGCGCGCGTCCAGACCGTCCTGCGCGAGCAGGAGCTGGCCGGCGCGAAGACGGAGAAAAAATAATGGCGGAAATCACGGGCCAAGCCGAGAAAGCGCAAGCCGAAAAAGGCCAAGCCGAGAAACACACGGGCCGCAAGGTACTGATCGGCACGGTCGTCTCGAACAAGATGCAGAAGACGATCGTGGTGGAGGTGACGCGGAAGAAGGCGCATCCGCTGTACCGGCGGGTGATCTCGATCCGGAAGAAGTTCTACGCCCACGACGAGAAGAACGAAGCGCATCCCGGCGACACGGTACGGATTGAAGAGTCGCGGCCGTTGTCGAAACTGAAGCGCTGGACGCTGAAGGAAATCGTGCGAAAGACGGCGCTGGTGCCGGAGATTGACGCCGATGCCGGTACGGGCGTGGGCCGCTAAGAGGCGGAGGAGGAAGCGAACATGGCCGTAATGATGAGATCCATGCTCGAGGTCGCCGATAACTCCGGCGCGCGCAAGCTGCAGATGATTCTGCCTCTGGGCGGTTCGACCGGTCTGCGCGCTGGTCTTGGCGACGTGATTACGGCGAGCGTGAAGGAAGCTTCACCGGACGGTCAGGTGCAGAAGGGTAAAGTGGTGAAGGCGGTCATCGTGCGCACGCGGAAAGAGCATCGGCGGCGGGACGGGACTTACATCCGCTTCGATCAAAATGCGGCCGTGCTGATCAACGATACCGGCGAGCCGGTGGGCACGCGCGTATTCGGTCCGGTGGCGCGTGAACTGCGCGAGAAGAAGTTTTTGAAGATTGTGTCGCTGGCGCCGGAGGTACTTTAGGTCTCAGGTGTCAGGTCTTAGGTCTCAGGAAGAGCGAGCCTTGCTAACAGTTGAGGATTAAGGATTCGAGATGAGAACAGTATCGACCGAACACAAGCGAGTGGATATCCGCCGGAATGACACCGTGAAGGTAATGACCGGGCGGGATACGGGAAAAGAAGGGCGCGTGTTGCGCGTGTTTCCCGACGAGGGGCGAGTGCTGGTGGAGCACGTGATGACGGTGAAGAAGCACGTGCGGCCGAATCCGCAGCGCAACATCAAGGGTGGAATTGCCGAGCAGGAGCGCGCGATTCGGTTGTCGAACGTGGCCCTGGTGTGTGCGACGTGCGGTCCAGTGCGGATTGGGCATGAAGTGCGTGGCGAGCGCAAGGTGAGAGTGTGCAAGAAGTGCGGGACGACGCTGGACAAGTAGCTGTCAGTTATCAGTTATCAGTTTTCAGTTAAAGCACGTGGCGCCAGCGGTAGTGGCGAAAAATTTGAGACTTACGAACCGGTATACGTCGAGCTCAGGCCCGACAATCCGAAACCGTGAGAGACAAGGCAGCATAGGCAAATGGCAGACGAGCAGAAAAAAGGCGAGCAGCAAAAGAAGGCGAAGCCAGCCAAAGGCGATAAGGGACATGCATCGGTCGAGGTTAAGCCTAGTCCCGACGCTCCACGGCACGCGGCGAAAGAGCGGCCGCGGCTGCGGGCGCGGTTTGAGAAGGAAGTTGCCGTGGCCCTGATGAAGGAACTGGAACTCAAGAACCCGATGGCCGTGCCGCGACTGAACAAGATCGTCGTCAACATGGGCGTGGGCGAAGCGACCCAGAACGCGAAACTAATCGACCCGGCGGTGAATGAACTGGGACAGATTACGGGACAGAAACCGGTGGTCACGCGGGCGAAGAAGTCGATCGCGGCGTTCAAGGTGCGCGAGGGCATGCCGATTGGGGCGATGGTGACGCTGCGCGGCGACCGCATGTACGAATTTTTTGACCGGCTGGTAAGCATCGTGCTGCCGCGAGTGCGCGACTTCCGCGGAGTCTCGACGAAGTCGTTCGATGGGCGCGGCAATTACACGCTGGGCCTGCACGATCAGCTGATTTTTCCGGAGGTTGACTACGCCCGGGTCGATAAGCTGAAAGGCATGAACGTGACCATTGTGACGACGGCGCGATCCGATGACCAGGCGCGGTCGCTGTTGAAGCATCTGGGAATGCCGTTTAGAGCTTAAGTCAGAAGTAAGAAGTCAGATTGAAGAAGTAGAACCGAGATCGAACAAGAGGGTTGCTAGAAGCTAGCAGCTAGCAGCCAGGAGCTAGAAGCTAAGTGGCCACTACAGCAAAACGAGTGAAGGACGGCGCGGAGAGCAAGGTAAAGCCGCAAAACGTAAAAAAACCGAAGTTCTCGACGCGCAGGCATAACCGCTGCAAGATTTGCGGACGACCGCGAGCTTTTCTGCGGAAGTTTGGGCTGTGCCGTCTATGTTTCCGGCAACTGGCGCTGCGGGGCGAGATCCCTGGAGTTTCGAAGTCGTCGTGGTAAGAAATTAGTTGTCAGTCGTCAGTTATCAGTCGTCAGTTGTTCGCTAACGACCAACGACTAGCGACTAACGACCGAAAGAAGCAAGCTGCTGACAGGTTCTCCGGTGGATACGGAGCGAACGGGCGGCTCGAGGAGAAGCAAACGATGAGGTTGACCGATCCGGTCGCAGACATGCTGGCGCGCATCCGCAATGCGATCCGCGCACGGCACCAAAAAGTGGATATTCCAGCTTCCAAGCTGAAGACGGAGATTGCCCGCATCCTGAAAGAAGAGGGCTATATCGCGAACTTCAAGCCGGCGGAAGAAGAGGGCCACAAGGTCCTGCGCGTCTATCTGAAGTACGGCAACAACAACGAGGCGGTGATTACGAACCTGGCGCGCGTGTCGCGTCCGGGCTGCCGCGTCTATGTGCGCCGCACCGAGATTCCGCGGGTGCTGGGCGGGATGGGAATCAATATCCTGACCACGCCGAAGGGCGTGATGACGGGACGCCAGGCGCGCCGGCAGGGCCTGGGCGGCGAATTGCTGTGCGAGATTTGGTAGGGAAGCGTTATCAGTTGTCAGTTATCAGTTTTCAGTAACTGCAACAGCGCTTTTACTGATAACTGATAACTGACAACTGATAACCGAGAGCTAACAAGCTATGTCACGAATTGGAAAAAAGCCGATCGCGATCCCGAAGGGCGTGACGGTCAAGATTGAAGGCAATGCGGTGATGGTCCAGGGGCCGAAAGGCAAGCTGGATACATCTCTTCCGTCCGGCATCAAGATGGAGCAGAAGGACGGCAACCTGGTGGCGCTGCGCGAGAGCGATGCGCAGGCGGCGGTGCACGGACTGGCGCGTGCGCTGGTCAACAACGCCGTTGATGGCGTGACAAAGGGCTGGACGAGGGAACTGGAAATCGTCGGCATCGGCTACCGCGCGGAATTGAAAGGCAAGGGGACGGTGGTGTTCAGTCTGGGCTATTCGCACCCCATCGAGTATCCGCTGCCGTCCGGCGTGGATTGCGCGGTGGATGCGAAACTGACGCGGCTGACGTTGAACGGGATTGATCGGCAGAAAGTGGGCCAGGTGGCGGCGGAGATGCGGTCGCTGCGTCCGCCCGATCCGTATAAGAACAAGGGCGTGCGGTACGCGGGCGAGCGGTTGAAGAAGAAGGTTGGCAAGACGGGAGCAAAGTAAGAGTCGATAGTCGTTGGTCGTTAGTCGCTGGCAACCCAGGGTCGCTAACGACTAACGACCAGCGACTGACGACTGAAGAACTTGAGGGTTTCAAGATGCTGAAAATAGCTTCAAAGAATCAGACGCGGCAGCGGGTGCATGATCGCATCCGGAAGAAAGTGATGGGTACGCCGGAGCGTCCGCGGATGAATGTGTACCGGTCGCTGAACCATATTTACGTTCAGTTGATTGATGACCTGAAGGGCGTCACGCTGGTTGCGGCCTCGACTGCGGACGACCGGAAGGGTGCGCGCGTGACGGGCGGCAACGTGGCGTCGGCGAAGATGGTTGGCAAAAAGATTGCCGAACTGGCCAAGCAGAAGGGCTTCACTAAGGTGGTGTTCGATCGTGGTGGCTACATTTACCATGGCCGGGTCAAAGCGGTGGCCGATGCGGCGCGCGAAGCGGGACTACAGTTCTAAAAACAGTTCTCAGCTGTCAGTTCTCAGTTCTCAGTAAGTGCTGGAGACCGAGACCTATGATCGCTGACGACTAGAGAGTTACGGGATTCAGAATGGCTAGAGTTACGAAAAAACTCGATGCGGGTTCGTTCCAGTTAAAAGACCAGGTAGTCTCGATTAACCGGGTGACGAAGGTGGTTAAGGGCGGCAAGAACATGTCGTTCGCGGCGCTGGTGGTGGTGGGCGATCCTTCGGCGGCGGTAGTTGGTTTCGGATCCGGCAAAGCGAAGGAAGTTCCGCAGGCCATCCGCAAGGGGATCGAGGCGGCGAAGAAAAACCTGATGAGGATCAACCTGACGCAGACGACGGTGCCACATACGGTGCTGGGACGTTTTGGCTCGGGAATGGTGCTGCTAAAGCCGGCGCCTGAAGGCACGGGTGTGATTGCGGGCGGAGCGGTACGGGCGGTGATGACGTCAGCGGGCATTCAGAATGTGCTGACGAAGTCGATTGGCACGAACAATCCGCATAACGTGATCAAGGCAACGTTTGAGGCGCTCAAGAAGCTCAAGAATAGGGAAGACGTCGCGGCGCTGCGGGGCAAGTCGGTGCAGGAGTTGTAATTTGTTTGCCGACGTGCTCAACCCCTAAAGGGGCGGCTGGTTTCGAGGAACTTACGGTATCGCTAAAGCGATACCCTGATACGAAGCCGTGTTTTTCGGCAGTCTGTTAGAGAAGCGAACTAGGAAGTGAAATGACAACGAAAACATCGAAATCTCCGGCGAGCGGCAAGATCCAGTTGAAGTGGGTGCGGTCGATCATCTGCACTCCAGTGAAACACAGGAAAGTGGTCAAAGGGCTGGGGTTCACCAGGTTGTACCAAGTGATTGAGCGCCCGGACACGGCAGCGATTCGAGGCATGGTGAAGAAGATCCCGCATTTAGTTGAGATTGTAAAGTGAGGTCTCAGGTGTTAGGTCTCAGGTCTCAGGAAAACCTGAGGCCGTGGTGAGTCGGAAGTTTAGAACGGTGGTCGGCGGTTAGCCATCTCGGGGTTGGCGGGATTTTGAGGTTTTCCTGACCTGAGACCTATGAACTGACACCTAGGATTTTCATTATGAATTTATCGACAATACGGGCACCGAAGAAGTCAACGGAGAAGCGGAAGCGCGTCGGACGCGGCATGGGATCCGGCATGGGCAAGACTTCCACGCGCGGTCACAAGGGCCAGTGGTCCCGCTCGGGGGCGCGGCTGATACGCGGGTTTGAAGGCGGCCAGATGCCGTTGCACCGGCGGGTTCCGAAGCGCGGGTTCACAAACATTTTCCGCGAGGAATACGACGTCGTGAACCTCGATCGTCTGGCGGCGCTCGGCGAGACCGAAATCACGCCCGAAGTGCTGAAGAAGGCGGGCGTGGTGAATGGCAAGCAGCCGGTCAAGATACTGGGCAACGGCGAACTGAAGACGGCGATTACTGTGCACGCGCACAAGTTTTCGAAGTCGGCGCAGGAAAAAATAACCAAGGCAGGCGGCAAGTTCGAGGTCTTGCAGTAATGCTGGAAAAGCTGGCCAACATCTTCCGGGTTCCCGACCTTCGCAAGCGCGTGCTGTTCACGCTCGGCCTGCTCGCGGTGTATCGCATCGGCGGCCACATCCCGACGCCTGGGATCAACGGCGACCGGCTGGCGCAGTTCTTCGAACAGAACAAGGGCTCGGTGCTGGGCTTTGTGGATCTGTTCAGCGGCGGCAACCTGCGGCGGCTCACGATTTTCGCGCTGGGCATCATGCCGTACATTACGGCGTCGATCATTCTGCAGTTGCTGACGGTGGTGTATGAGCCGCTGGCCAAGCTGCAGAAAGAAGGCGAACTGGGCCGGAAGAAAATCACGCAGTGGACGCGTTATCTCACGGTGATTCTGAGCGCGGTGCAGTCGTTCGGGATCGCCATCAGCCTGCAGAAAGCGGGCGATTTCGTCAACACTCCCGGGACGGGCTTCACGCTGATGACCATGCTGACGCTGACCACGGGCAGCGCTTTCATCATGTGGCTGGGTGAGCAGATCACCGAGCGCGGCATCGGCAACGGCATGTCGCTGCTGATTTTTGCGGGCATTGTGGTCGGTCTGCCGCGTGGCGTGGCCGATCTGTATCAGAAGGCGAGCACCTCCGCCTGGGGAGTATTCACCGCCCCGGCCATCCTGATGTTGCTGGTGCTGATGATCGCAGTGGTGGCGTTCATCGTATTTGTCGAACGCAGCGAGCGCCGGATTCCAGTGCAGTATGCCAAGCGGGTGGTGGGGCGAAAAGTGATGGGCGGGCAATCCACGCACCTGCCGCTGCGGGTGAACGCCGGCGGCGTAATGCCGGTGATTTTCGCGTCTTCGATTCTGGCCTTACCGCAGATGCTGGGTGCCGCGTTCCACAATAACAAGGTGGTCGGCCCGCTTCTGGAAGCGATGCGCTGGGGTGAGCCGCTCTACACCCTGCTCTATTGCACAGGGATTGTTTTCTTTGCCTACTTCTATATCTCGATCGTGTTCAATCCGAACGAGGTCGCGGACAACATGCGGAAGTGGGGAGGTTTTGTTCCTGGCATCCGGCCAGGGAAGCGGACTTCGGACTTCATCAACGATGTTCTAACCCGAATCACGCTGGTGGGCGCGGCCTACCTGATTTTGATTTCGCTGATTCCGGAGTGGATGATTGCGGGCATCAAGCTGAACCACCTTCCGCTGGTGGGGCGAATCTTCGAGAACCTGCCCACCTGGGTAACGAACGGCCTGGGAGTGAATTTTTATTTTGGCGGAACGTCGCTGCTGATCGTGGTGGGGGTAGCGATGGACACGGTCACGCAGATTGAAGCGCAGCTGATCATGCGGCACTACGATGGATTCACGCCGCGCAGCGGACGGATTCGCGGACGCCGGACTTGGTAAAAAAGTTCTCGGTTCTCAGTTCTCGGTTCTCAGTAAGAGCTGCGGAACCTTGGGTTTTCTGAGAACTGGGAACTGAGAACTGGTTTTGCAGGCGCGGAGCAAGGCGGAATTTCCGCGTGCGGGAAATTCGAGTAAAAGGGGCCATTTCGATGGCCAACGAGACGGCCATTTCGACGGCCAATGACACCGCGCGAAATGTTGGACCTGTGATTCTTCTGGGGCCTCCCGGGGCCGGGAAGGGCACCCAGTCCAAACAGATTGTCGACCATTACGGTATCCCGCAGATATCGACGGGTGATCTTTTGCGGGATCACGTAGGGCGCGGCACTGAGCTCGGCCTTAAAGCCAAGATGATCATGGCGCGAGGCGAATTGGTTCCTGACGAGTTGATGTACGGCATGGTGGCCAGCCGGCTGCGGGAAGCCGATTGTCAACGCGGATTTGTGCTGGATGGCTTTCCACGGACAGCCGCCCAGGCAGGATGGCTGGACGCTCTCCTGGAGAAAGAGGTCTTTGAAAAATCGGAGAAGTGTCCGCCGGTTGTGATCCAGTTGCTCGTGGACTATACTCAATTACTGCAACGGCTTACCGGGCGTCGTTCCTGTCCCACCTGTGGACGGCTCTATAACATCCACTTTCAGCCACCTCTCGTCGACGAGTTGTGTGATGTGGACGAATCCAAGCTGGTGATCCGCAACGACGATCGCGAAGAAGTCATTTCGGGGCGATTCGCTGCCTATGAGACGCAGACCAAGCTGGTAACGGATTACTACCGAGCGCAGGGACGGCTGGTGGCGGTCAATGCGGATCGGCCGATGAAAGAGGTTACGGCCCAGATTTTCGGCGTGATTGACAGTCATTGTAAAGACAGTCATGGTAAGGACAGTCATCGCCTGGGTGGATGCGAGTAGCGGAACGACGAAGCTGGAATCGACGACGCTGGAATCACTGAAGCTGGAATCACTGAAGTTAGAATCAATGACGAGTTTTGGAGAAGGCCGGATCATGCGCAAGTCGCCGGAAGAGATCGAAAAGATGAGGCGGAGCGGGAAGATGGTCCGCCAGGTTCTGAACCACCTGAAAGCTGTGGTGGCCGCCGGCGTAACAACGATGGACCTGGAGAAGGCGGCCGAGAAACTGATCGCGGAACTCGGGGCCGCGCCGGCGTTCAAGGGATATTACGGCTATCCATGTGTCCTGTGCACTTCGATCAATGAAGAGATCGTGCACGGGATCCCGTCGGAAAAGCGGACGCTGAAAACGGGGGACATCGTTTCCATCGACTGCGGAGTGGTATGCGATGGCTACTACGGAGACGCTGCCATTACGGTGCCGGTGGGCGAGGCGCTGACAGCGGAATTGAAGAAGCTGCTCGAGGTAACCGAGGCATCGCTGTATAAGGGCATCGAGCAGGTAAAGATCGGCAACACGGTCGGACACGTTGGGTCGGCGATCCAGAAGCACGTGGAAGCGAACGGGTTCAGCGTGGTGCGGGAATTTGTGGGACATGGCATCGGGACGAAACTGCATGAAGCGCCACAGATTCCGAACTTTGGCAAAAAGGGTCAGGGTGCGGAGTTGACCGAAGGCATGGTCCTGGCAATTGAGCCGATGGTGAACTCGGGGCGTCCGGAAACCAAGGTTTTGAGCGACAAGTGGACGGCCGTAACGCTCGACGGCAGTTACAGCGCGCACTTCGAGCATTGCGTAGCGGTAACGCGAAAAGGGCCGGAGATTTTGACCCAGTGAAGAAAAGTTCCCAGTTCCCGGTTCTCAGTTCTCAGTGAGAGCCGTTGGAATTAACACTGAGAACTGAGAACTGGGAACTGAGAACTGATTTTAAGGAGTCGATGAGTAAAGAGGACGCGATTGAAGTGATGGCAACGGTGATCGAACCGCTGCCCAATGCCATGTTCAAGGTGGAGCTCGAAAACAAGCACCAGGTGCTGGCGCACGTTTCCGGCAAGATGCGGAAGAACTTCATCCGCATTCTGCCGGGTGACAAAGTCGCTGTCGAACTTTCTCCGTACGATCTGAATCGCGGGCGGATTGTGTACCGCTACAAGTGACGGCGCTTTGCCGGCCTCAGTCAGCGAGTGTCATCCCGAGGAGGTGCGGCGGGCGAGACGCCCGCCGGACAGCCGGCGAGGACGCCGGCGCTACAGTGAATGACAATTTGCAGTTGCGGTTACTGAGAACTGACAACTGAGAACTGAGAACTGATTTATGAAGGTTAGGGCATCGGTTAAGAAGATTTGCGACAAGTGCAAGGTCATTCACCGCAAGGGAGTAGTGCGGGTGATCTGCGAGAACTCCAAGCACAAGCAGCGTCAAGGTTAAGAGAGGGATCATGGCTCGTATTGCAGGCGTCGATCTTCCGCGCAACAAGCACGCGATTATCGCGCTCACTTACATCTACGGCATCGGCAATTCACGCGCGGCGCGTATTCTGGACGCAGCGAAAGTGGACCCGATGAAGAAAGTGCAGGACCTGGCAGAAGATGAGGTCAACCGCATTCGCCAGGTCATCGAGGGGGAAGGCGCGGTGGAAGGCGATCTGCGCAAAGACGTTTCGATGAACATCAAGCGGCTCATCGAAATCGGGTCCTATCGCGGATTCCGTCATCGCCGGAACCTGCCGGTTCGCGGGCAGCGCACGCACACCAACGCTCGTACCCGCAAAGGTCCGCGCAAAGGCACGGTCGCGCAGAAGAAGAAGACGGCGTCAAAGACATAAGAACCAGTTGTCAGTTCGCGGTTCCCCGTTCTGAGCCAGAGAACGGGTTTGCCGAGAACTGAGAACCGAGAACTGAGAACCAAAAGACATGGCAAAACCAGCAGCAGCAGGCGGCGCCCCGGCGCCCGAGAAAAAAGGCAAGAAGAAGCAGTTCAAAAAGAAGGAGCGCAAGCACGTCCCGCACGGACTGGTGCACGTACAAGCCTCTTTCAACAACACCATCGTGACCATCTCGGACATGACCGGCAATGTGCTGGCGTGGAAGAGTTCGGGCTCGCTCGGTTTTCGTGGGTCCCGCAAAGGAACTCCGTTTGCGGCGCAGCAGGCCGCGGCGAACGCCGCCAGCATGGCGCGCGATCACGGGGTGCGCACGGTGGATGTGCGGGTGAGCGGTCCGGGATCGGGGCGCGAATCGGCGGTGCGCGCGCTGGCCTCGGCGGGAATCGAAGTGCGGTCCATTAAGGACACGACACCGATTCCGCATAACGGTTGCAGGCCGCCGAAACGGCGGAGAGTTTAAAAGAAAGTACCCAGTACTCAGTATCCAGTACCCAGTGAAACCCTCGGCGTTCGGGGCTTCGGTTTTACTGACAACTGAGAGCTGACAGCTTACAACTGATTTCGTCCGGGATGAAGGGTGAAGCCAAACCTGTAAACCGGTCATCTAAACAAGGAGAATAACTTGGCACGTTATACAGATGCAGTGTGTCGTCTTTGTCGCCGGGAGGGCATTAAGCTCTTTCTGAAAGGCACCAAGTGCTTTAGCGAAAAGTGTCCTATTGAGAAACGCAACTTCGCTCCCGGACAACACGGGAAAGACAAGAAGACCAAGGTTGTAGGCTACGGTCTGCAGTTGCGCGAAAAACAGAAAGCCAAACGCATCTATTTCACCCAGGAAGGTCAGTTCCGGAATTACTTCGAGAACGCGGTCAAGTCCAAGGGTGTGACAGGCGCGAAGCTGCTGGAGCAACTCGAACGGCGTCTGGACAACGTGGTCTACCGGCTGGGCTTCGGCATTTCCCGCCGCCAGGCGCGCCAGTTGGTGCGCCACGGACACGTGCAGGTGAATGGGAAGAAAGTGAACATTCCTTCGTACGAGGTCGCTGTAGGCGAAGAGATTGCGATTCGCGAGAGCAGCCGCAAGGTGCCGATTCTCGAAACCGCGAGGGACTTTGCCAGTCATCAGCCGGCGCCCGTGTGGTTGGAGATCGATCGCGAGAACTACAAGGGGCGCGTGATTGCGCTGCCAAGACGCGAAGACATCCAGTTGCCGGTGAACGAGCAGTTGATTGTAGAACTGTATAGCAAGTAGTCGATTGTCGTTGGTCGTTAGTCGTTGGCAAAACCAGCGACCCGCGAACGTCTAACGACCGACGACTGATTTTTGGCCTACCATTCGAGCCAGATCAGCCCGCTGTGGCGCCTGATCCGAACGTTGTACTGAAATAGGGCCGGTTCGGAGAGCCACCGCGGAGCTACATGGCCGAGAGGAGAAACATACGATGCTCTGGAGAGGTTTTCAAAAACCGAAGCGGCTGGCGAGTGATACCAGTTCGCTCACTGACAAATACGGGATGTTCTGGGCGCAGCCGTTTGAGCGCGGCTTTGGCACGACCATCGGCAATGCACTGAGGCGCGTGATGCTGAGTTCGATCGAAGGCGCGGCCGTAACCGCGGTGAAGATTGAAGGCGTGCTGCACGAATTCCAGTCGATCCCGGGCGTGGTCGAGGATGCGACCGACATCATCCTCAACATGAAACAGGTCCCGTTCAAACTTGCGGGCGAGGGTCCGAAGGCGATTTACCTGCGCGCCGATCAGCCGGGAGTTGTAACCAGCGGCATGATCGAAGCCGACGGCGATGTGGAAGTGCTCGACAAGGAAATTTACATCGCGACGGTGAGCGAGGGCGGCAAGCTCGAAATGGAAATGCGCCTGAAGCGAGGCCGGGGTTACGTTTCCGCGGACAAGAATTTCGAGGACGATCTGGGCATCGGATTCATTCCGATCGATTCCGTGCACACGCCGGTGCGCAAGTGCAACTACACCGTCGAAGCGGCGCGTTTGGGGCAGATTACCGATTACGACAAGCTGACCATCGAGGTGTGGACCAACGGTTCAATTACTCCCGGCGATGCGCTGGGACTGTCCGCGAAGCTGGTGAAGGATCACATGAATATCTTCATCAACTTCGAAGAGGAGATTGAGACGGCGTCGGCGAGCGAGGAGCGCAGGCCGGAGATCAAGAACGAGAACCTGAACCGTTCGGTTGAGGAACTCGAACTCTCGGTGCGCAGCTATAACTGCCTGAAGAACGCCAACATTCAGTCGATCGGCGAACTGGTGCAGAAGACCGAAGCCGAGATGCTGAAGACGAAAAACTTCGGGCGGAAGTCGCTGAACGAAATCAAAGAGATTCTCAACTCGATGGGTCTGAGCCTGGGTATGAAGATCGACGAGCACGGAAACGCCGTGCCTGGACCGACTTCGAATCAGGTGCTGCCCGCTTCGGCATACGGCGACAACGATCTGTAGAACCAAGTGGTCGGTGGTCGGTGGCCGGTGGTCAGTCAACCCTGACCCTACGCCACTGACCACTGACCACTGACCACTGGGGTTAAACATGCGTCACAAAGTTGCAGGATACAAATTGGGGCGGACCACTTCGCATCGGCGCGCGATGCTGCGTAACATGGTCACGTCGATCATCATGGAAGAGCGCATTGAGACGACCGTGATCAAGGCGAAGGCGGTGCGTCCGTCGGTTGAGAAGATGATTACGCTCGGCAAGCAGGGCGATCTGGCGGCGCGGCGGCAGGCAGCGTCCTATTTGATGACGGACGAAGCCGTCCGCAAACTTTTCGATACCGTGGCTCCGCGCTTCGGCGACCGCAACGGCGGCTATACCCGCATCGTTCGCGGCGCTTGGCGCAAAGGCGACGGCGCCGAAAAGGCGTTCATCGAACTGCTGGGCAGCGAGCAGGTGCTCGATGAGAAGCGCCAGAAGCGCGCCGAAATCCGCGCCAAGCGCGTCGAGGAAAACCGCAAAGCGATGGAAAACGCCGACGCCCAAGCGCAGGCGCAGGCGAATATGGCCGCGAACGAGGCTGAGGGTAAGACCGAGGGCGGCGACAAGGAAAAGTAGTAGTCGCCGGCTGGAATTTAATGAAAACGCTTTTCAAGCGGAAAAGGGCGCCCGCCAGGGGCGCCCCTTTTTTGGATGAAACGTCGTTTTTGAAGGGTGAACAGCCACTCTCACTTATTTGGCCTACGGTTGAATCTTTATGAGATGGGGAAAGCTTTTCGGATCTCAAGCAGAGAGTTTTCCAGTATGGGCAGCGTTGTGCACTACGCGTGCCGACGGCTCAAATCCAAAGTATCCAGCAAATGCTAAGCACGCAATTATGGCTATGGTGCGTGCGGCAGAACCACAAGCGGAGAGCGGCATCCATGCTCTTCTGCAATCGAACGGCTGGCGTGAGCCAACGATTCAGAAACTAAAAATGCTAGACCAGCCATTTCAAAGTGACGATCCGATCATGGTTGCTTGTCATAAGGGCGCTATTAACGAAAACGGCGGAATCGTTGTTTATTCAGATCCGATCGAAGATACGTAGCTCCTCCTCCTCGGTTCAAACCTTTCCACCATTTGCCTGATTGTGTAGCCGCTCCCTACAATAGAAATTTAATCCAAAATCCTATGATCCATTTTCCAGTCCCCGAGGCCCTCACATTCGACGACGTATTACTTCTGCCGGCGCATTCCGCAGTCGTGCCCGCCAACACGAACACGCAGACCCAACTTTCGCGCAACATCCGGCTGAACATTCCGATCATCAGCGCCGCCATGGACACGGTGACCGAGTCGCACATGGCGATTGCCCTGGCGCAGCAGGGTGGGCTGGGGATTATTCATCGCAACCTGACGATCGACCAGCAGGCCAATGAAGTGGACAAGGTGAAACGGTCGGAGAGCGGCATGATCGTGGATCCGGTCACCATGTCGCCGGATGCGAAGGTTTCCGATGCGCTGGACGTCATGCAGAAATACAAGATTTCCGGTGTGCCGATCACACTGAAGGATGGAAAACTGGTCGGCATCCTGACTAATCGCGATCTGCGTTTCGAAACCCGCTTCGACATTCCGATCAGCAAAGTGATGACCCAGAAGAATCTGATTACCGTCCCCGTGGGAACGACGCTGGAGCAGGCGGAAGAGATCCTGCACGAGCACCGCGTGGAAAAGCTGCTGGTGGTGGACGACAAGTACATCCTGAAGGGCTTGATCACGGTTAAGGACATCCAGAAGAAACTGAAATATCCCGGCGCCGCCAAGGACAATCAGGGGCGGTTGCGGGTGAGTGCGGCGATCGGCGCGACGGGCGATTTCCTGGAGCGCGCACAGGAACTGGCGAAGGCGAAAGTCGACGTGCTGGCAATTGACAGCGCGCATGGGCATTCCGCGCTTGTCATCGAAGCGGTCAAGAGGGTGAAAGCGAAGTTGCCGGAGGTAGAGCTGATTGCCGGGAACGTTGCGACCTTCGATGGCGCCTGTGACCTGGTGCGCGCGGGAGTGGATGGGGTTAAAGTCGGCATTGGGCCGGGCTCGATCTGCACGACCCGCATCGTGACCGGCGTGGGGGTTCCGCAGATCACCGCGATTGCGGAGGCGGCGCGGGCGACGCGCGACTCCGGCGTTCCCGTGGTTGCCGACGGCGGCATCAAGTATTCCGGCGACATCAGCAAGGCGCTGGCAGCGGGCGCTTCGGCGGTGATGATCGGATCGATGTTTGCCGGAACGGATGAAAGCCCGGGTGAATTGATTCTGTATCAAGGCCGCAGTTTCAAGGCGTATCGCGGCATGGGATCGCTCGGAGCGATGGCGGCGGGTTCGAGCGAGCGCTACTTCCAGAACTCCGATGGAGATGCGTCGACGGCAATGCCAATGACAATGACGGGCGAAGAGTCGAACCGCCTTGGCAAGTTGGTGCCGGAGGGAATTGAAGGGCGTGTGCCGTATCGTGGTTCGGTGGCGATGATCGTGCACCAGATGGTGGGCGGGCTGAAGTCGGGCATGGGGTATTGCGGGTGCGAGACGGTGGCTGAACTGCAGCAGAAGGCGCGATTCGTGCGCATCAGCGCCGCGGGCCTGCGCGAAAGCCACGTACACGACGTCATGATCACGCGCGAAGCCCCGAATTACGCAGCGGAGTGACGGAAGAGACCGATTTGATTGCGTCTCGTCCCAATCTTGTGCGCGCGTGGTGGCCAGCCATCGTGTGGATCGGACTCATTGCGTTTGAGTCCACCGATTTCTTTTCAGCGCAGCATACCGGCAGCATGCTGTATGCGCTGTTGACGCGCCTGTACGGCGACATCAATTTCCACAACTTCCTCATCTTCCATCACTATGTGAGAAAGACCGGGCACGTCGTCGGATACGGGATGTTGAGCCTTCTGCTGTTGCGTGGTTGGCGGGCTACGCTCGGTCGAGATCCTGCCTTGTTGTTGCGTACGGCGCCGTTGTCTTGGTTGGGGACCGTCTGCGTTGCCGCGATGGATGAATGGCACCAGAGCTTCATTCCGTCGCGCACGGGCACGGTGCGGGATGTCACGCTCGATACCGTGGCGGGCGTATTTTTTCTGCTGGTCGCGTATTTCTGGTTTCGCTGGTCGGAGAGACTCGCCTGATTTTCTGTAGAGACGCGGCTTGCCGCGTCTCACGCTGCGGACAAACTCTAACGCATGCAGGTCTTAGGAAGGGCACGACTGCACAGGCTGCGGAAAAACTCATTCCTGGCCAGACAGTGTTACCTCAGGGGCTAAAGCCGGACTCAAAACAAAGCAGTTACCGCAGCGCTGAAGCGCTGCGCCACCCAAAAATCAAGCGCGAAATTGAGTTTTTCCGCAGCCTGTTCAGTCGTGCCGTAAGTGCCGTTGAATAAAGCCGCCTTTAGGCCTGAGGGGCGACTGTCGTTGCGCAGTACTCGTTGCGCAGTACGAGTGTGTCACCAGTCTGAGACGGGGCAAGCCCCGTCTCTACAGATCATTCTCGCGCGGGCGTGCGGTGGGCGAGCAGGGCGAACGCCGAGACAGTAGCGATCCCTGCCGAAAAATAGAACGGCACCGCTGGGCCATAGACCTTCCAAAGTGCTCCGGTGATGACGCTTGAGAGCAACGTGGTCACGCTGGTGAGAAACGAATAAATTCCAAGAGCACGGCCACGGACATCGCCGGCAACGGTTTCGACGACCAGTGCCTTGAGCACGGGATTGGTTAGCGCATAGAAGAGTCCGTAAAAGCCCATGGTCAGCCAGATCGCCAGTTGGGAAGGCGCGAGTGCGAAGACAAAATAGACGATGGCGAAAACGAAATATCCGGCGGCGGCGATGGCCGAGCGCGAGAAGCGGTCGCTGAACTTGCCGGCCGGCCAGGACAGCAAGGTGAACATGATGTTGAAGACCAGTCCCAGCAGTGGCGCGCGAGACGCGGGGATGCCGATATTTCCGGCACGCAGGACGAGGAACATGTCACTGGAATTTCCCAGCGAAAACAGTGTGACCGCTGCCAGCACGTAGTAGAAGCTGCCCGGCAATTTTGGGAGCCACTCGGATTTCGCGGAAGTGGCAACTGCCGAGCTGCGCTCGGCTTGGACCCTTCGACTTCGCTCAGGGCAGGCTCGCGAGGGCACCCGTCCCTCCACTGGCGGGTTGCGATGAACCTCGCGGATTCCGAGCCAGGCGACGACTACGCACAGAACGCCCGGGATCGCGGCGGACGCGAACACAGCGCGCATGCCGAAGCGCCCGAAGCGTCCGATAATTGCCAGCGCCAGCAGCGG
>Ga0209117_1000484_pt1 | contig 16505 bp, 13 predicted proteins | sample BlaSpr_A8_OM2_M2_FD_187978 | JGI IMG/M metagenome (GOLD analysis project Ga0209117, IMG submission 187978) | Forest soil microbial communities from Thunder Bay, Ontario, Canada - Black Spruce, Ontario site 2_A8_OM2_M2 (SPAdes) (version 2) | ecosystem: Environmental > Terrestrial > Soil > Boreal...
TCAAGCCGATAGGAGCGCCATCATGAGCTCGACCAGCTTAGAACAAGTCGCACTAATTACGCGGGAAGCATACTCCGCGCTATTGCATGTGAAGACTTTGGTCGAGAGCGCTTCCAACGACATTCGGGAGGCTGAGCGCGAGACAGTTGGATTGGCGATTGGCCATGAGCAGGAAGACGATCCAATTACGGCATTGCGATCGGCAACCAAAATCCTGTAGTCGCCAGATTTCGAGGCTGCCATATCGGAGGAACGGGTCAAAATCGAGGCTGCCGTTGCTTGCCTTTTGAGCGCAAGAAAGCAGTGAGCCATCGGTCCGCTCACAAATCCTAGCGAGTCCGGTTTCGGTGCTTCCCACGCGACGACGCCCCAGCAGTCGTGCCCCCCCAGCGTCGTAGAACATTGATCGTGTTGCCGGCGAGTGCAGGTTTCTTTTGCCGCGCGCCTCTTAATTAACTCTCTACAAATTCCAAGGGTCAAGCAAGTCCGAATGGAGCAACCTCGACCACTCGTTGCCTCCGGCTTCCACTCCGCGAGCAGCGGCACCTCCCGCGCCAGGCAGACTCGGCTGGCCACACGGCATGGGTGGTGGCGCAACCGGATGGGGAAGATCCGGGACCGACGCATCCGGACTTTGGAAGTTGAGCGCACGTGCAAGATTGCGTATTTCTCCCGAGCTATCGCGCGGTGTGAGCGGCGCAAGATTCCATCTCCACTCGATCAACTTCAGCACGGAAGTGTGATCGAACAGCGAGCTGATCACTCGAGGATCCGCAACAGTTCCGCGACTAAATGGTGACGCCACCACCACGGGCACGCGAAACCCAAGTAGTGTCTTGCCGTCAACCATGTCCGGATCCACGTTGTTGGCAGCAATAACCCGCGGCGGCGCGACATGATCGAAAAAGCCGCCCCACTCATCGTAGGTAGCGATAAACACCGTGCGCGCCCAAGCAGGGCCATTGGCTACAGCCGAAAACGTGTCCGCGAGGAACGCGTCGCCCGAGCGGATGTCGGCGTGCGGATGATCGTCGTTCCCGGTCCCGTCGTCGACAAGGGTGAAACGCGGGTCCACAAAGGCAACGGTCGGCAAGTGGCCCGATGAGGCATCCAGCAAGAATTGTTGATAGGGCCGGGAGATCGGGAGGTATTTCGCACGCCACAATCCGAGGAACGGCAGGTTCGAAAAATAATAGGCGCCGCTCGCCCCCGCGGCCGCCAGGCGATCCCAAATCGTAGGCAGCGTGGAAACGTCCGCGGTGTTGCTGAGCCGATCAGTCTGCGCCGAGTGGAGGAAAAGCCGATTCGGAAAGGTTGGTCCCAGGATCGAACAGAACGCGTGGTCCAGTGTCGTGTAGTTTCGAGCCAGCGCGCTGTAGAACGGCCGATCTTCCTCTACGTAGTAGCCAATCGCGTAGTCGTCGTTGCCCGGGTCGAGCAGGAACCCGTCCATAGCTCCGCCATTGTGTTGCATCCGCCCGCCCTCATAAGAGTGATCCGGATCCTTGAAACCGCAACCGGTGTAGTCCGGAGCAAGAGCGTAGGTAGAATGAGTGGTGCCCTCCGGATCGGTGTAACTGAGCCCCGACTGCGCGCCGTCGGCTGTAGGAATCCAGCCGAAAAGATGATCGAAGCTGCGATTCTCCATCATCACCACAACGACATGCTCGATCTGCGATTTGTCCGGCGCCGGCAGCGCACTCACCGCTCTCGCCCCCGCATGTTCTTCCTTCATGAATGCTTTTCCAATCGACGAACCCGGAACAGCACCCAACACGGCAGCTCCTGATAGGCCGGCGATATCTTGCAAGAACCTGCGGCGATCCTTTTTCATGAGTCTCCTCCTAGGGCGTATGCGGCATCCTATTTAAACGTCCCACATTGTTTAAATGCTCAGTCACCGCGCGTCGGGCAATCATAGGCATGGTTTGTTTCCGGATTGTGAGCGTGCAAACAAAAAAGAAAGAATTCGCGCTTCCGTCTGCCCGAATGGGAAACAACGAGAATCCTTCCACCGGCAATTGGACCAATTAACCCAAGTGGAGATTGCGCTCATCTGCTTAGGCCGGCATTTCGACTAAGGCGATGTCCGTTCTGCTTGCCCATCTGCAGAGACGCTCAGGCATCCTTTTTATGCAGCCTATTTCCCCGTTAAATCGACGTCCTTGATAGGAAGGTCCCAATGTGCATCGAGGATCTCAAAACGGCGCTGTTCTTCCTTCTTGTAGGTCTCTTGGTCCGGATAGAGTTGTTTGATCATACCAAACGCGTCGAAGTTGTCGTTGGCAATCGTGGCATTCTTGAAAACGATCGTGATGCGATAGTCCCAGCGGCCGTCTTCGGTCGCATGAAACCGTGGTTGCGCGGCGCGAACCTCAACGATTCTGCCCAGCTCAATCTCCTTCTTGAGGACGGGGTAGTGGTTCTTCTTGAAAAGTGTGATGAACTCGTCCGCATGCCCCCATTTCGCCTTGTAGTAGTACTCAGCGACGAAGGGTTTCTCCGCAGCCGCTTGGCCGGCTGCCGCAGAAGCAGTCGCTTGTGCGGACCCGAATCGGCTCAAAAAGACAGCCAGGGTCAGGGCGAGAATCACAAACGCAAATTGCAGTTTTCTGTTTCGTGATTGCTTCATTGTTCGGGCCTCCTGTCGACCGGATGGTCACTGTACAGCTGCTTCACTTTCATGGGTCTTGCGATTTTTGATTTACCTGCCACATCAGTTCGGTCTTCATAATAGTTGCAAACATACTCGCAGCGGCGTCCTCTCAAGTGGTGCTCGTTCACGGCGATGACGTGGTCCCGCAGGACACGCCGGCAGCTACCGACCCAACCTCCGCAATTCCATTCTGCCATGGGTTCTCGGAAAAGACGTCCGCACCGGGTTCATGGCCATCCATCGGACCGCTCTTGGAACCTCATCGCCAAACTTAGCATCACGATCCAAGCTTAGGACCTTGGGAACCCATGGATAGGGGAATGCCTCTCTCAACTCAACTGCTGATTGATGCGCTCCTCTTGGCACGCGAGAGAAGCCGCATGGTGTACGACCTGCGAAGACGTCGCTGGCGGCGCGGACGCTCGCCAGAGCCTGACCGAATGGTCAGCTAACGCATTGGCAGCGGGAATTCGCCGCAATGTCGACATGGGAACGAGGTTGTGGCTTAGTGGAGAGACCGGAGTTGTTGCACTTTCCAAATCCGCAACGTCTACGTTTCGCAAGGGGACAAAAATGAAAAACCGATGGGTCGTCTTCGCAATGGCAGCCATGATTTTGTCTGTTGGTGCAGGGCGCACTGCAGCACAAGGGTCGCAGGGAGTGGGTTCGGGAAGCAGAGGAGCAGCGGCGGGAGCGGAGAAGCCAACAACGACGCATTCGCTAAATCCGATCAAATGGGTAAAGAAAGATAAAAAGGAGAGCGAGGAATCAGCAGCACAGAGCGATCGAAATGCGAAAGTAACCGCGAAGCTGCAAGCGGCAGGACTGCTGTCAGCAGAGACAACCCTCAAGGACGCGTGCACAAACTTCAAGAATCTTGGGAAATGCATTGCTGTCCTTCACGCAAGCCACAACCTTGGAGTCAACTTCACTTGCCTGAAACGGGATGTAACCGGTTCGCAGCCGGCCGGGAACATCTCATCCTGCGCGACTACCGGAAGCGGCGCTATGAGTCTCGAAAAGGCAATCCGAATTCTGAAGCCGGATGCAGATGCCAGAGCCGAAGCGGAACATGCCCAGAAGCAGGCGCACGACGATCTCAAGGAAGCCAAGTCCTAATCGATACTTGCTGAGTTTGCGCCGGACCATACCTGAAGATCTTCCGCCCTTGGAAAAATCCAAGGGCGGTGCTCTTAGGGCGGCTTAAAAGGGTCAAACCGGAGGATTATCTGCCGACGATTCCGTCTGCCACTTCGCTCGCAATCGGCACGCGCAACTTCTCACCGTGGAATGCTTTGATCATCAACACGATCCAAAGTATAAATTCACCGACGTGCAGCAAGTGGAACAATAGACCAATCGATCCCCAGCTTTCCCAGTGCATCCGGCCGCCGGTAAAGAAACTGACTCCCAAGTAAAAGCCCAAGATCGTGGACAGTATATGAAGCGCGCCGAAGATAACCAGAGATTGCGCCGCGTGGAATCGCACGAAAGGGCGTTTGTCGACTAACAGAAAAATAAGCCCGGTCAACCAGCCGAAGAGATAGCAGAGCGCCCCCGCAACATTCTCCGAAAGCCCGGATTGTGCCGGCGGTGATGGGTCTGGATTCCCGCCAGTGGCAATCCCCTGCCGCTGGCCGCACACCGGGCAATAAGCGGCCTGCTCTGCGACCTGCGCCCCACACTTGCTGCAGTAAGCCATTGGAATCTCCTTGCTGGCGCGAAGTGCGAAACCGCGCGAAGCCTAGCAGATGCGTTACGCACCCGCAAGCGCTGTGCGCCGAGGCGGTTCATTAGTAAGCGACTCTAGATAGGAAGGGGCACCTATCGTTTCTCATTCTTCGTCCGTAGTTCGGACTCCGCGGTGCTGTGTGTCTCAAAAACATAGAGCCGCTTCAGCGTTGGTTGGTGCCGGAGTGCCGCGATCCCCGCGTCGTCGACAGCAGTCGCAGTCAGATTGAGCCTCTCCAGTTTGGAGAGACGCGTCAGAACGCCTACTCCCGCCGAAGTAACCGCCGTATGTGATAGATCGAGAGAGCGTAGATGCGAAAACGTCGCCAGCGTCCTGACCCCCGCATCGGTGACTTTCGTGCGGGCCAGTTCCGCGTCCACGATTAGGTTCGCAACAGGCTTTAGACGCACGAGAGCAGCATCATCGCATCGTTCCGGTGCGCTGACCGTGCGCAGGATTAGGCCATCGGTCGGGTTCTGCGAACGAGGCACAAGACGTACACCGAGTACCTCTTGTAGCGAACCGATCACTTTCAAGTGAGGCCGATAGTCTCCAGTCAGAGGCAGGGCGACGGGCTTCGGCGATGGTAGAGGCGGAGCTCCACGAACCTCGACTGCGGGCAGAGTGTTCGACGCCCCCGAGGCTATCCATAACTCAATGACCTTGATCTCCCCGGCTGACAGCGCCGGCTTGCCTTCCGCGGGCATGAAATCTTTGTCTTCGGCGGACAAGGTGATTCGGCGAAACAGTTCGCTGCCTTTTGGATCTCCAGGCTTCACAACAACGCCATCTTTCCCGCCGCGCATCACCCGTCCGAAATCGTTGAGCTGCAACTTCCCTTTCCTCTTCTCCGCGTTGTGGCAAAGAACACATTTGTCTTCAAAGATAGGTGCGACTCGCGCTGCATAGAAAGTGACCGAAGGAGCCGGGCCGGCGATGTTCGTTGCCGCGGCGTTTGTACTTCCCGTCTTGGGCTGGACCTTCTGCGCAGGCGCCGGCAGCCGGAGCAGTGCACGCAGTTTCCCCGGCATGCGTTGCGTCAAAAATGTTTCGCCGTGAGTCAATTTGCCACCCTGATCGCTTGTCCATCCGAGAAGCCCCAAAGTTGCGAGCAGGACCACTCCATAGACCTTCTTGTTCCATCCGCGAAGGATGCAGCAAATCAGGACAGCAACTGCGAGGGAGAGGCCACCCCACATGTGTCGCGTCACGAGTCTCCCTTGGTATCCTCCACTCCACGCGAGAAGCCATCCCAAAGAAACGGCGGTCATCACGCCGACTGTGGCTAGTGCTAGCACGAACCCCGCTGACGCCCTCAGCGGTGCCCAGCGGTGAGTCCAACCTGCGCACTCCAGCACAGGCACAAGCAGCAGCAAGCCGATCGGAAGATGCACGATGAGCGGATGAAAACGCCCGATAAACTGGCTTAGTTCGGCGCGTTCCCGACCATCGGGAGGGGTGTAGATCAAAAGGGAAAGCAAGAATAGAACAAAAACAACGCCGATTCCAAACAGCAACAATCGAGTACGCGAGAGCATTCGATCGGTTCACACGTGGCGCAGGAGTGTAATTCGCCCAATGGGCAGCCACTCGGCCACGAGAATATCTCCGTTCTGAAGGAAGACAGCATCGTGCGGCGTGATGAACTGACCCGGTGTGAACTCCGTCCGCGATTGACCGCGGCGCGAGCCAACTCCACCGTTTGCCGCGTGGCCATCCCCCAGTTGGACGACGACGTTGTACTCGCGGTCGAGGATGCACACTTGGCTATCGAGATCTGGGCACACCATCCATTCGTTTTGGGTATGGAAATGGCACGGCATGCGGAGTTGTGCTTCGTTCTTGACGGTGCGCAAATGCCGCCCATCGAGCGTGAAGGTCTGAATACGCCGGTTGCCGCGGTCGGCAACGACCAGCACTGGCTGCGGCCCGCGGGTATCGACCCATTGCCCATGAGGATTATTGAGTTCGCCATCGGCCCGGCCCGGCCGGCCAATCTCACCTAAGAAAGTGCCGGCGCTCGAGAACCGTAACATGTGATTCGACCCATATCCGTCACCCACGTAAAAGTCCCCTTTCGGTGCAAAGGCGACGTTGGTTGGAACAAAATCGATGGGCTTCTCGGCATAGGCCGGGTCCTCCCGCGGGTACCCATGCGTCCGCACCACGTCGCCGGCAAGCGTCGTCTTCACAACCCTGCACCTATTGATATCGCAGTGATAGAGAAACTCGCCGTCTTCCTCGCGCCGTGCATCGAGCCCATGTGCACCACCACGGAATTCTTCCCCGAACGCCCGGACGAAGCGACCCTTGGCATCAAAGACCACAATGGCCTCACCGCGCATGCTGGACTTGTGCACCGTATGTCCGACATAGATGTTGCCCCCGTCATCCTGGCAAAGACCATGGGTATCTCCCCAAACGAGGCCCTCGGGAGGCAGCAGCCAGTCGTGCACACATTCATACGTGTGTACGCCTGAGCCGACGATGGGCCGGCGCGTGCCGGACTTGTCAGACGTACGGAGATAGAAAGGCGGCAGCGCCTTGATCGCAGCCACGGCGGAACAATGGTCGAGAAACCAGCGGCGCGTAAATCGTTTCATGAAAGGAGACCGGTTACGACCTTTGCCGGGATGACGCCGGTCAGTTTTTGTTCGAGACCTTGGAACTTGAACGTGAGCTTCTCGTGATCGATGCCCAACAGGTGGAGCAACGTGGCATTGAAGTCGCGCACATCTACCGGGTCCCGGACAATGTTGTAGCAAAACTTGTCCGTCTGTCCGTAGATCATGCCTGGCTTTGTGCCTCCGCCCGCAAGCCACATCGTGAAACACCGCGGATGATGGTCTCGACCGTAGTTCGCCTTCGATAGGCCCCCCTGGCTGTAAACAGTGCGCCCGAACTCTCCGCCCCACACAACCAGCGTGTCATCGAGCAACCCGCGCCGCTTCAAATCGGTGACCAAAGCATATGACCCACGATCGGTCGCGGCGCACAGCTTGGGCAGATTACCCACGACGTTCGAATGCACGTCCCAACCGCGCTGATAAATCTGCGTGAACCGCACGCCCCGCTCTGCCATCCGTCGGGCAAGCAGGCAATTGTAGGCAAACGTACCTATCTGCTTGGCCTCTTCACCGTAGAGTTCCCAGGTGCTGGCCGGCTCGTCGCGGACGTCGGTGAGTTCCGGCACCGAAGTCTGCATCCGGAACGCCATTTCGTATTGATTGATCCGCGCATGGGTGTCCGGATCCCCCACCTCCTCGTACGTCATCCGGTTGATGGCATTGACGCTGTCGATCAGCGTACGGCGGGTTTCGCGGGTCATACCGTCCGGGTCATCGAGATAAAGCACCGCGGCACCCTGCGAGCGGAAGGCAACACCGGCATACTCATTCGATAGGAAGCCGCTGCTCCACAACTTGGGAGAAATCGGCTGCAGATCGGTCCCGGGAATCAACTTCGAGTTGAGGACTACGAAGGTGGGCAGGTTCTCGTTCATGCTTCCCAGGCCGTAGGAAAGCCACGCGCCAAGCGAAGGTTTACCGGGCACCATGTTGCCCGTATTCATGAGGAGAATTGCGGGCTCGTGGTTGATCGCATCGGTCTTAAGCGAATGCACGACGGCAATCTCATCCACGAGTTTGCCGGTCCAAGGCAGGAGTTCGCTCACCCAGCGCCCTGATTTTCCTTGCCGCGCAAAGTTCCAATGCGACGGAGCGATGGGGAACCGCGCCTGACCCGAGGTCATACCGGTCAGCGCCTGGTTGCCGCGCACAGAGTCGGGCAGATCCTTATCGAAGAGACTTGCCAAGTCCGGCTTGTAATCCCACAAGTCCATCTGGGGCGGCGCGCCCGACATAAAAAGGTAGATGCAACGCTTTGCCTTCGGCGTAAAGTCCGGTAGACGATGCAGCCCAGACCCTGGCAATCCATCATCGGCCGCTTGAGCTGCGCGACAGGAAAACTCCTCTCCCAGCAGGGCTGCCAAGCCCGCCCAACCGAGCGTCTTGCCCATCCGTCCTAGGAAATGCCTGCGCGTTTCGAGCCGTCGCCATTGTTCGCGCAATGCCAGTGGCACGGGAAGGTCGTAAATGGTCGGACCTTCGCCGCGGTCGCAACACTCGCCGAGTGGGACTGGATTGAGGGACTTCATTTGTTCAGAGCCGCATCCAAATTCATCGCTGTACTGGCAAGCAACATCCAGGAGGCGAGCTCGGCCGCAGGGACGCGCGAATCGCGTTTGCTCTCGCCGACGGCGACCAGCTTCTCCGCCGAAGCCTCGTCACCTGCATAGGCGGCGAGAAATTTGCTGAGCGCATTTTCGAGTACCGCCTTCTCGCTAGGCTCCCAGGGGCGAGCCAGCAGGACCTCGCCGAGAAATTTCAGCCGAACTTCTGTTTTGGGCGATTCGTGAATCACACGCTCGGCGAATCGGCGAGATGCTTCGAGCCATTGTGGATCGTTCATCGTCACCAACGCTTGCAGGGGAGTGTCCGTGCGCTGACGGCGTGTGCAAGCGGCGTCGCGTACGGGCACATCGAACGTGTCCATATCGGGCATCGTCGCCATGCGTTTCCAGAACGTGTAAAGACTTCGACGGTACAACGCGTCCCCGTGGTCTTGGACATAGGCTCGCGTGTCACTGTTTTGGTGGCTACCGGCTTCCCACACACCCGCGGGCTGATATGGCTTCACGCTCGGACCGCCGATCTTCTCAACTAGGAGTCCGCTGGCTGCCAGCGCAGTATCGCGGAGCATCTCCGCATCCATGCGAAAGCGAGGGCCGCGGGCCAGCAGGCGGTTTTTTGGATCCTTTTCAAGAAGCGCGGGGGTCGCGCGCGCGCATTGCCGATAGGTCGCCGACAGGACGAGTTGTTTGTAAAACCGCTTCACATCCCATCCGCTTTCGCGAAAATCCACCGCGAGCCAGTCGAGCAGCCGCGGATGGCTTGGTCGTGCGCCCATGACCCCAAAGTCCTCCGTGGTTTCCACCAGCCCCGTGCCGAAGATTTCTGACCACATGCGGTTGACAGTTACGCGCGCGGTGAGCGGGTTCGCAGGACTGACGGTCCATTCCGCCAGTCCGCGGCGGTCGAGCGGCGTTCCCGACGGCATGGGCGGTAGGAAGGTCGGCACGCCTGGTCGTACGCGCTCGATGCGAGCACTGAAAAGTCCACGCGCCAAGACGTCGGCATAGGCGAGTCCCGGAGCCTCCTGGCTCACGAGCACTACGTCGCCATCTTTTGCAAGCCGGTCGAGTTCCTCTGTCAGTGCCGGGAGCTGTGCTGCCAATTTGCGGGTCGTTTCATCGCGCTGGGTAAAATAGAAATCCATGACGGTCTTAGACTCATCCTCGGACCATGTGGGCAGAGGTTTTCGCCCGATCTCGGTTACGTAGTCCTCAACCGGTACTCGTGCCGCCTCCTCGGCCGTGAGTGCCCTCGCATAGAATCGAAAATCCTGAAAGCCGGACTGACGCAGAGGATTGGCATCGGGATGCGTGCGGCCAAAATTCAGCGGCACGGTCGTGCGCGCGGTCCCCTGGAGTGCGTCTTTGATGACGACCAACTCCTGAGACTGCCCGTTGACGTAGAGTTTTACGCCCGCTGCCTTGGCGCAGCCATCGTAGGTCGCCAGGATGTGAGTCCAACGACCTACTGCCAACACCTTTTCCTTCGTCTCGACCCGTATCGCCACGTCAGGCATCTGGTGCGCAAGCGTGAAGGCAAGCTTTCCCTTGCTGGCCGCGAGCTGCCAGCCCCGGGTCTCCTGATCGGCATCCGCGCGGGCGAGGATTACGCCGTCCGGCTTCCCCTTGTCTTTCGGTTCGTTGGGTCGCAGGTGCGGTCGCAGCCAAGTGCCGACGCTGAAGGGCTGGTTGCCCTCGATATCACCCACATCGGGCAATTCCAGGCGCGTACTCGTTTCCGTTCTCATATAGGGCCAGAACCATATGCCCTCGCCCCATACCACGGGACTGCCGGTGGCCACGCTCTTCTGCTTCGCGCCCGGAGCCGAGTTGCCAAAGGTCATGCCTTTTTGCTCGTCGAAACGAAACCGAGCTACAAGCCCATCGGTGCTCACCGACCGCGGTTCGGTCCCCGGCTTCGCCAGCCATTCTGTGATCAGCTCGCGAGCCTGTGCACGGCGGAGATCGATCTGCCGTTCGAGATTGCTGCGAATAGCTAGAGTCTGCTCGTATGCGGCGCGATGTTCCGGCTTGGGAACCCGAAGGAAGGGCGGCCAATCGCTTCGTTCATCATTAGAAGGATTCTCGGTAAGATTGTTAAAGAATGCCGTTAGCCGATAAAAATCTTTCTGTGTAATGGGATCGAATTTGTGATCATGGCAGTTGGCGCAACCCGTGGTCAGGCCAAGAAACGCCGCGCCAAAGGCCTCGGTGCGTTCGCGCTTGTTGTTTACCCGCAGCTCCTCGGTCAGGGTTCCGCCCTCCGCGGTACTAATGCCCGCGCGGAGGTAGGCCGAAGCGATGAGTGTGTCCAGATTCTTCTCCGGCAGCATGTCGCCAGCCAGTTGTTCGCGCACAAACTGATCAAACGGTTTGTTTTGATTGAACGCCTTGATAACGTAATCGCGATAAGGCCAGATGCTGCGGAAATGATCGGTGTGCAATCCGTGTGTATCGCCGTAACGGGCCACATCGAGCCAGTAGTGGGCGCGGTGTTCCCCGTAGCGTGGACTGGCGAGCAGCCGGTCGACCACTTTCTCGTAGGCGTTAGGCGATTCATCTCCGGCAAACGCTTCCGCTTCTTCGGGCGTCGGTGGTAACCCCGTCAGGTCATAGCTCACTCTCCGGATCAGTGTCCTGCGATCAGCCTCCGGCGACGGAGCAAGATCTCCCTTCTCCAGTCGTTCCACAATGAAGCTATCGATCGCGTTTCGTATCCATTTCTCATGCTGCGTGTGGGGCACTGCCGGCCGCTTCGGCGCAATAAACGCCCAGGGCTCCTCGTACTCCGCTCCCTCTTTTATCCACCGCCGTAACAATGCAATCTGCTCCGGCTTCAGCGTCTTTTGCGCTTCCGGAGGCGGCATCCTGTACTTTGGGTTCTTCGCCTGGATCTTTCGTACCAGCGGACTCTTCTCCGTATCTCCTTTGATGATCGCCGGTCCGCTCTTCTCGTGTGGTGCAAAAGCAAACTCACCACGATCGAGCCGCAACCCCGCCTTCCGCGAACCCGGATCGGGCCCATGGCACCTATAGCAGTTCTCAGACAGGATCGGTTGAATCGTCTCGTTAAAGGACAGTTTCCGGGCTTTGGAAGGAGTGTCTGGGCCTGCGAAAGAGTTCCGCTGACCCGGCTCCGCGAACGGCGCAGCCGCCATGACTACAGCGAGCAAGGCAATAAACCCATTGCGGAACCGAGAGCCAGTTCCATCGTTTTCTGGTTTCAGTCTCCTTGCTCTTTCCATATATAGATGAGATCGCTCGCCTCCCCTACGCGAGTTTCCTGCATTGCCCGAATATACCCGTGCCGCTGGCACAAATAAATAGACTTTATGACCGAAGCTGTCCCCGTGCGAAGACTGGTCCGCAGCGGGCCTGCAGGAGACAGCAGCCTTTCACAACGGCGAATGGTAAATACAAACATTGTATATTAGATTCACCGGGGTCTAGGAGACCCTGGTGGGAAAACCCATTCTCATTTCGTTGGCGATGATTCTGGGTTCTAGGGTCAATCGAATCGAGCCTGCGTGCATTGACGACAAGATTCTTGGCGCGAAGCACCACTGGAGACTCAAACTAAACCGTGAAAATTGAGGTTATCAACCATGAAAAGTGCACGCAATTGGCTAGCGTTCGCCAGTATGATCGCTCTGTTTTGCACTGCAACCGTCGTTGCAGGAATTGGTGTGGTCAAACCGGCGAAAGACTACCCCGTAAAGCCGATCCCGTTCACCTCCGTGCATTTCAACGATGTGTTTTGGGCGCCGCGCATTGAGACCAACCGGAAAGTCACCATTCCGTTCGCATTCGAAAAATGCGAGCAAACTGGGCGCGTTGATAATTTCGAACGTGCGGCCGAGGTCTTACGCGGCGATCCTCTCACCAACAAGAAAGCCCCGGGTTACCCATTTGATGACACCGACGTTTACAAGGTGATCGAAGGCGCCTCTTATGTCCTTACCGTTCAACCGGACCCGAAACTCGAAGCCTACGTGGACGGCCTGATTGCGAAAATCGCTGCTGCCCAGGAAAACGATGGGTATCTTTATACGACGCGAGCAATCGATCCCGTGAATCCACATCCGTGGGCGGGCAAGCAGCGCTGGGAACTGGAGAAGGTGGATAGCCACGAACTGTACGATTTGGGCCACTTATACGAGGCCGCAGTGGCTCATTACGCCGCCACCGGCAAGCGAACACTGCTCAACGTTGCCCTGAGGAGCGCGGACCTTCTGGAGCGCACATTCGGTCCCGAGAAAATTTCCATTTGGCCCGGCCATCAAATCACCGAGATGGGCTTGGCGAAGCTCTACCGCGTTACGGGCGATCAGCGCTACATCAATCTCGCCAAGTTCCTGCTGGATGCGCGTGGACCGGATGGATCACGAGGTGCTGGTCGGGCATACAACCAATCTCACTTGAAAGTGGTGGAACAGACCGAGGCCGTTGGGCACGCTGTGCGTGCGACATACATGTACTCGGGCATGGCTGATGTGGCCGCGCTTACCGGAGACATTGCATACCTTAGCGCCATCGATAGAATCTGGGAGAACGTCGCTGGCAAAAAGCTTTATATTACCGGCGGAATCGGCGCAACTGGTGCAGGCGAGGCCTTCGGCCGCAACTACGAACTTCCGAACATGACGGCCTATAACGAAACCTGCGCCGCGGTTGGCAACGACTTCTGGAACCATCGCCTCTTCCTGCTGCACGCCGATGCCAAGTACATCGACGTGATGGAGAGGACGCTGTACAACGGCCTGATTTCAGGCGTCTCCCTCGACGGCAAGTCGTTCTTTTATCCTAACCCGCTCGAATCGAACGGCCAGCATGCGCGAAGCCCGTGGTTTGGCGTCGCGTGTTGCCCCGGCAATATCACCCGCTTTCTCCCTTCGGTACCTGGCTATGTGTATGCCCAGGGGAACGACGCGTTATACGTAAATCTATTCATTGGAAGCACGGCTGACATTAAGATGGATAACGGCGATGATCTGAACATCGTGCAGGAAACCCGCTATCCCTGGGATGGCGCGATCAAGATCACGGTCAGTCCCGAGCACAAAAGAAAGATGAGCATCAACGTCCGTATCCCTGGTTGGGCACGCAACGAACCGGTACCCAGCGATCTGTACCGGTTCGCGGATACTGTCACTGAACCAGTCGTACTCAAGGTCAACGGAAAACCAATTCCGATGAAGCTCGATAAGGGTTATGTGGCTCTGGACCGCGCGTGGAAGAAAGGCGATGTGATCGAACTGAATCTCCCGATGCCCGTCCGCAGGGTGGTGGCTAACAGCGAGGTTGCTGCCGATCGCGGGCGCGTGGCGCTGCAGCGCGGCCCCCTGGTGTACGCGGCGGAGTGGCCCGACAATCCAAATGGCAAGGTGCGCAACTTAATGCTGCCGGAAACGTCGAAGCCCATCGCCCAGTTCCGCCCGGATCTGTTGGGAGGTGTCTCCGCGGTGAAGGCGCGTGCCGTTGCCCTTGTCTATGATGCCCAAGGCCGAGTGACCACCAAGGAGCAGGATTTCACGGCTATCCCGTACTATGCATGGGCGAATCGGGGACGAGGTCAGATGGTTGTGTGGATACCAGACAGCGAAGCAAACGCCAAACCAGCGCCGTGGCCTACGATCGCGACCACAAGCAAACTGATCACCTCAGGCAGAAAAAACCCTCGCGCAATCAATGATGGCGAGGAGCCGGCCTCCTCAAACGATCCGACGTCCTATTTCGACTGGTGGCCAACCAAAGGAAGCTCCGAATGGGCGGAATATGCATTCGAAAAAGCGGCCACTATCTCTGAGGTTGAAGTCTACTGGTTCGATGATACGGGCGGCGGAGAGGTTCGCGTGCCTGCATCGTGGCGTGTTCTCTATCGGGATGGCGATCAGTGGAAGGCTGTGGACAGCGGGGCAGCGTACGGCGTGGAAAGAGACAAGTACAACAAGGTCACATTCAAACCTGTGACGACCAACGGACTTCGTCTTGAGGTCACCATGCAGCCGACCTGGTCAGCAGGCATTCAAAAGTGGAAGGTCAAATAGAAATTTGGGCCGGCTGATTTCCAGAACGTTTCTCAGGGGTTATTGTGACGAGACAGGGTGGGTCCGTCAGGTCTACGCGCAGATGGGGTTTCCGATAAATCGATGATGCGAGCTGTTTTTCTTGCCTGCTCTCAGAACCGCTGGCTGCGGGAGCGTGCCCCCCGTTATTCGTTCGTTCGGCGCGCAGTTTCACGGTTTATGCCCGGCGAAACGCTAGACGATGCTCTTGCCGCGGCCCAAAAGCTAGAACACTCCTCAATGGGAACGCTGTTTACCCTGCTGGGCGAAAACGTCACGGAGCCGGCGGAAGCTACCCAGGTCACCGAACACTACATCGGTGCTCTGGAACAGATCCGCAACCGAGGGCTCGGCACCGAGCTTTCAGTGAAACTAACGCAGCTTGGTCTGGATCTTGGCAAAGAATTATGCTTCGGAAACCTAAAGCGAATCCTCGAGGAAGCCGGAGAGACGAGCGTGGTCTGGATCGACATGGAAGCGAGCAGCTATGTCGATGTGACCCTCGAGATGTTCCGGCGGGCACGCCAGGAGAACCGCAAGGTTGGAATCTGCCTGCAGGCGTACCTGCGGCGTACCGAGCAGGACTTGGTTTCTTTGATTCCTTTGGGTCCGGCGTTACGGTTAGTGAAGGGCGCTTATCTCGAGCCTCCGGATCGAGCATTTCCGAAGAAGCAGGACGTGGACGAAAACTATTTGAGGCTAAGCAAGCGGATGCTTTCCCCGGAAGCACGTGCTGCCGGCTTGCGCGCCGCTTTCGCTACGCACGACCTGCGGCTGATCCGGCGAATCATCGACTATTCGACAGCTCAGGAAATCGGGAAACAGAGTTACGAGTTTCAAATGCTTTACGGCGTCCAGCGGGGAGAGCAACATCGCCTGGCGCACGAAGGCTGGAAGTCGGTCGTGCTCATTTCCTATGGCGCATATTGGTTCCCTTGGTACATGCGGCGTTTGGCAGAGCGTCCGGCGAATGCTTGGTTTGTCGTGCGGAATCTCCTTTCCGACTGAATGGAGGTCTAGCATGCGCTTTTTTGTGCCTCGCTGGCAGCGTTGGCCCCTCGAGGGCTGCCCGCCTCGAATTCATCGACGAGAAAGGTCGTTGTGCGAACCTTCATGCCGACAAACTCTACGCGTGCAACATCACTCAAATGGTCACGTTCATGTGTTCTCGGGTGAAGTTTGTCGGCTTGTCTTTGCCTCCTTGATGCAAACAATCCTCACGGTGATTCCTGAGACTTTCGGCCAGGGAACTCCCCCAAAGGATATCCCTCTCGCACTGTGGCTATCCCCTGGCGCAAAGCATAGTGAATAAGCTCGGCCAGAGAATGGAGGCCAAGCTTGAGCATGATCTTAGCCCGGTGTGTCTCAACGGTTCTGACGGTGATTCCCAGCTGCGCTGCGACCTCCTTATTCGTTTCCCCCTCGCCCAGGAGGCCGACGATTTCACTCTCGCGAGGAGTTATTCGAGCACCGGCCCGTTTCCATTGCTGATGTCTTGTGTTGAGAAATCCCTCCAGCACGATTTCGCATACTCTAGGGGTGAGGAAACGCTTACCCTCCGCAATGGCTTTCACGGCTTTTGCGAGGCAGTCCATGAGATCGGATTTCAAAATGTACCCGCGAGCCCCTGCATCCAATGCACGCTGCACCATCTGGACCGACTCGTGCATCGTGAGCACAAGAACTTTGGTGTCCGGAACCGCCTCTCGGATTTGACGTGCTACCTCGACTCCATCGAGTTCGGGCATGCCGATATCGACCACGGCCACATCTGGTTTCAGTTCTATTGCCTTTTGTACCGCCTCGCGGCCATTCGCTGCCTCGCCGACGACTCTCCAGCCGTGTCGGGAATCGAGGATC
>Ga0209117_1000485_pt1 | contig 16466 bp, 18 predicted proteins | sample BlaSpr_A8_OM2_M2_FD_187978 | JGI IMG/M metagenome (GOLD analysis project Ga0209117, IMG submission 187978) | Forest soil microbial communities from Thunder Bay, Ontario, Canada - Black Spruce, Ontario site 2_A8_OM2_M2 (SPAdes) (version 2) | ecosystem: Environmental > Terrestrial > Soil > Boreal...
CCCGAGCGCGCCATGGCAATCTCGGCGCGAACGCCACCGGGCAGCGTCAGCAGCAAGCTCCGCGTTTCGTCGTCGGCGTCACCCACCACCGCTCCCGCCCGTTCCAGATCTTTCCGGAGCTTGAGCGCGTTGCCCTGAACCGTGAAATCCAGATCACGGATGGGGAAACCGGTGACGATGTCGCGGATGGCACCGCCGGTGAGATAGAGGTTCATCCCCGCCGCTTTGGCGGTGTCTAGGACGAGGGCGACTGCCTTCTGTTGGTCCGGCGAGAGCCGGGTCTCCAGCGTATATATGTAATCGGCCATGCCTTCCTAGTCGCCTGGCGGTGGCCCGTCGCGGGGCTAGAGCGGGGCGTTATTCACAGCTTTTCCACAAGGGAGCGCCCTCGAACTGATCGAGCGGCTCGCTCACTGAATCTAACTCCCTCTAGACATTAGACTTATACCGCACAACTACAGTTCCAGTAAACAACAGAAAATAACACAAGGTTTACCGTTTGGCTACTGTGAAGGCACAAACTGTCCGAATTCATCGGGAAAGTGCGAGAATCCAAGCTGGAAGTGTGGCGCGGACACTCTTGTCCGCGAGAACGTAGCCCCTTGGCACAGGCCGCGGGCTTGATAATTCTGTACTTACGAAGTGGAGAGCGTCCCGAGCCCCATGCCCTCGACCCACAAGAAAGTCATCGTGCGGAAACACGACCGCGACTCCGTCAGCGGCTTCGTCGCTCCCGCCAATTTTGTGGTGGATGGCAAGCTCGAACTGCTCAACACTTCCGGCAACGTTGTCGCCATCGACCTGCGCGACATCAAGGCCGTTTATTTTGTCCGCGAGTTTTCCGACACCGACTTAATGCTCCGCAAGACCTTCACCACCCGCCCCCGAACCGAAGGCCTCTGGGTGCGGCTGAAGTTCAAAGACAGCGAGGTGATCGAAGGCATCCTGCCCAATGACCTAACGCAAAATCCTGCCGAAGGATTCCTGATGAACCCTCCCGACCTGCGCTCGAACACACAGCGGGTGTTCGTGCCTCGCGAAGCGCTGACGTCGGTGACCGTCCTCGCCGTCATCGGTGCAGCGAGCCGCCGCCGCAAAGGTGGTGCGCCGGATACAAGGCAGGTCACGTTGTTCGAGCAGTAAGGCAGGTGTCAGGTCTCAGGTGTTAGGTCTTAGGAAGAGCCCTCTGGGATTCGCGGGTGAAATGGATTGATCTTGTTTTTCCTGAGACCTGACACCTAAGACCTGAGACCTGGTCTATTACAATTCTCCCGGACCCATACTATGAAACTCGCTGACATTGCCTCCGCCCTCAACGCCCGCCTCGAAAACGCCTCCCCCGACACGGAAATCACCGGTGTGGCCCGCATCGAACACGCTGGTCCGGGCCAGCTCACCTTCGTATCCAACCCCAAGTACAACGCCGCCGCGAAGATTACCAAGGCTTCAGCGGTTATCGTCGCGGAAAATTTTCCCGCCATCTCCACAGGAATGCTGCGCAGCAAGAACCCGTATCTTGCCTGGGCGAAGGCCATCGAACTTTTCTACCAGCCGCCGCGCTACGCCCCCGGAGTCCATCCCACCGCCGCAGTTCATCCCACAGCAAAGCTCGGCAAGAACGCGCACATCGGTCCCTACGTCGTGATCGACGAAGACGTCGTCATCGGAGACAACGCCGTCCTCTTAGCCCACGTAGTCATCTATCGCGGCGTAACCATCGGCAACAATTTCTTCGCCCACGCCCATGCCGTGGTGCGTGAATTCTGCCACCTGGGAGACAACGTCCTACTCCAGAACGGCGCAGTAGTCGGCCCCGACGGATTTGGCTTCGCCAAGGACAACGACAACGATAAAGACAACGAAAATGCCCCCCGCTGGCACAAAATCCCCCAGTCCGGCAACGTTGCGGTCGAGAGCGACGTCGAAATCCAAGCCAACGCCTGCATCGACCGCGCCAGCATCGGCGAGACCCGCATCGGACGCGGCACGAAAATCGACAACCTCGTCCAAGTCGGCCACAGTTGCACCATAGGCCACGACACTCTGCTCTGCGGGCAGGTCGGCCTAGCCGGAACGACCGACGTCGGCAACCACGTGGTTCTCGCCGGTCAAGTCGGCGTCTCCGGCCACGTCAAAATCGGCGACGGCGCTATCGCCACCGCCCAAAGCGGCATCCCCCACGACGTTCCCCCCGGAGCTACGGTGAGCGGCTATCCCGCCATCGACAACCGCTTGTGGCTGAAGTGCTGCGCCGCCTACACCAAGCTGCCCGAGATTGCCAAGGCGGTAAGAAAGCTCTCAGAGCGTTAGGCAAACAGTTTGCGAAAGTGTTTCACGTGGAACATTTTGTACTTGTTATAATGTGTGTTTTATTATGTACATACATTTTGTACTTGTGCTAATATATGTATATTTATGTACGTATATATGGCTAGATTATGAAGAAACGAAAACGGGTTACGCGTCGCCGAGTGCAGAAGAAGGTGCAAAAGAAGATTTCCCGACTGCAGGCCTCGGCGGGCGGCGGCTTGCGCCGGATCCCTCCTCTACCGGAATGGCCGGGATACTACCGGCCGATCAAGAAGCCGATTACGTTGCGTCTGGACGCCGACGTTCTGGCCTGGTTCCAAAGGCAGGGGCGGGGCTATCAGACCAGGATCAACCGGGCGCTGCGGAAGCTGATGCTGGACGCGAGAAAGAGATCAGGGGAATGAGATAGGACGGTGGTGCGGCTCTTCTCCGCTTCCCCGCCCTTCGCTTCGCGATAGGACGGGCCACCCGCCCGCTCGCGACGGCATAAAAAAACGCATCCCGTTCGCCAAGATGAAGGCGGACCTCGCGCGGCATTGAAGTCGGCTGAAATCCTTTCATAAGTGGTGTCACTTCGAACTTGCCCGAAGCGTAGCTTTTCCGCTACTCTGAAGGCGATGGAGCTACATTTTACCCCTGAGCAGGAAGCGCAGCTTGCGCAGATCGCCACCCAGGAAGGCACCGACGCCGAACGGCTCGTGAAGGATGCCGCCCTGCGTCTGCTTGCGGAAGATGCTCGCTTTCGTGCCGCCGTGCGGGAGGGCATTGCACAGGCCGACCGGGGCGAGTTCATTGAAGAAAAAGAAATGGACGCCCGCCTGGAGCAGATGTTGCGCTCCTAAGAATGCTTATCCGCTGGACGCCAGCCGCGGCAGCAGACCTACAGCGCCTTAGCGATTATCTCAAAGACCACCATCCGCCTTACCAGCTTCCGACCCTGCGCAAAGTGTATGCTGCTGTCCAATCCCTGAAAGACTGGCCGCATCGCGGCCGCGTCGGACGCGAGGAAGGAACCCGAGAGTTGTTGTTCCCTCCGCTGCCGTACATCGCTGTCTATCGCGTAAGAGACCAGAACATCGAAGTCCTACGGATTTATCACGGCGCCCAGAATTGGTCTTAGTGACCTCTTAGAGGACGTATTGTGAAGGACGGGCCACCCATCCGGCTTAAGATTGTTTCGCTTGACGCGAACTGGGATTTGGTAGGACAATCGCAGCCGCTTTTGGGGTCAAAAGGAAATTCCGCCCACAGCGAAACATCCAGGACGACATCGAAACCTTAGGCGGGATGACTCCCGGCGAGGAGGACGTCATGAAGTTCCGACTATCACATGGTTTAGTGCTTGCCGCTCTTCTGCTGGTCATCTTTCCATTTCTGGGCGTTTGCAAAGATGAAACCGGGAATCGCGTCACGATTCTTTATGACGCGTTTGGGAAGGTTCCGGGCATGACCAAAGCGTGGGGATTCTCCGCGCTCGTGGAGTATGGCGGTAAACGGATACTCTTCGACACGGGCGGGAATGCTGAGATTCTCGAACATAATGTCAAGGCATTGGGAGTGGATCTCACCAAGCTGGATTTTGTGGTGTTATCGCACCGGCACGGGGACCACATCAGTGGTCTCAACTATCTGCTGCGCATAAATCCGACGGTCAAGATCTACACTCCCGCCGACCCGTGGGGGCCGTTTGGATGGGAAGCGCCGAATACCTTCTATCGCAAAGACGAATCCCTGGCAGCAAACGCGCGCTACTTTGACGGCGATCCGCCAAAAATGCTCTCGGCTAGCACGCCTTGGCCCCAGGCTAACTTTATCCGAGTCGATTCAACCACGGAGATCGCACCCGGCATTTTTCTTGTGCCCACCATCTCACAGGTCACCGGGACGCTCGAACTTCGTGAAATCTCGATGGCGATTCGCAGCCCACAGGGCCTGATCATTGTGGATGGATGCTCTCACGCAGGAGTGGAGAAGATCCTCGAATCCGCCACCAAAATAGACCCGCACGTCCGGGTACTCTTTGGCGGGCTCCATCTGGTGGGAGCATCCGATCCCGAGATTCAGAGAATATCTACCGCTTTGCAGGACCAATGGAAGCTGGATTACATTGCAGTCGGTCACTGCACCGGCGAGCCGACATTCGCAACTTTGCGAAAGGCCTTTGGCGACCGCTACCTTTACGCGGGCCTGGGCACAGTCGTGAACCTTCCATGAGGGAGTAGTCGAGATCGAATCGCACTGGACCGCAACCCGACGCGAAAAGCAGGGAATCTTTCCCACCGTCCGGCGACGCGATCCCGTCTAAGAGCCCCGCCCTTCGCTTCGCGATAGGACGGGCCACCCGCCCGCCAACAGAAAACATTCAGGTGTCTCTGCTCACGGATTTTCGCTGTCTGGCGGCTCGCGATCCGGGGCATCACACTTAGCTTGTGTAATAGATTTTGAACGGATCGGCCGTCAGAAATCCGAGGTCCAAAGTAACAACAGCATCGCTGTCGAGATAAGTGGCAAGGGACAGGTGAACACAGTCGGTGGCCTCAATCGCAACGAAGGCATCTTTTAGAATGGATGCGTAGTTCAAAACGTCTTTCGTGACGTTCGTGAGAAGCGGCGACGGAAGCGGGGAACGCAAAACAATATTGTGGGTTGAGAAAAAATGTTCTGTCGCTGCAACTCTGTACGCAATAGTTTGCCAAGCAGCGTCGCACGCGGGTTGATCCCTCTTGAGGAACATTTTGAACTTTTCTTGGGGCGTGTTTGCACCCGACACGGCGGCTGCCGCGCAGTAGTTCTTGGCTAGATCGAACATGCCGCCAGGATACACAAAGCAATAGTGATGGAGGACCTCAGAATATGTGAGGATAGACCCAGTCAGGTCAATGCCATCTGACAGAACAGCTTGATAAAAATTGAAGCTCGCGGAATGCTTTGGCCGAAGGACAGGCGGGTTTGCCTTATTCAGCTCATAAAACAGAAGAGCGATTACAAAACTAGAATCGAGATACAAGCGCTTAGGCTTCGGGTGATTCGCGTAATCAGCAAACGGTATTCCTGTGGCAGCCATCTACATTATTTCTGAGTACTCGTCTCCTGGAGGACCAGGGAGGGCATCTTTCTTCTCCGCGATTTTCCAAGCCTCTGGCGGATCATACTTGCGACCGAGTCGTGTCAAAACAGCGGAGACACGGCTTGCTGCTGAGCCGTATTCGCGGGTCAACTTTCGAATAGTAGGGAGATACATCCTGAATTCCGTCAATTCCTTCTCAACCCGAGTCTCGAGTGTCTGATTGACTCTCTGCAATTGAACGACGTAGCGGGACAATTCGCGCGGAAACGCGGACGGGGGACCGCATGTCCAGTCCGTCATGGTAGTGCCTGATGGAACAACAAACCCACGGCTCGCGACAGCATTCGAAAAGGCACTGTTAACCGATGCTACCCACCCCTCCGTTCCCTGAGTGCAGCAATGCAAGACTAAGTCCACGCCCGAATAGCAGGTAACCGGGTCATTTAGGTCTGGAGTAGCACCGAACGCGCCGCAGGCCATGGCAATAAGGCCAGCGAGTTTGGCCTCGTCTTCTTCGTCGGTCGGTTTGACCTTATTGACTCGCTCGATGTCAGGCATTAATGGTCGCCTCAATCAATTCTGGCGTTTCCGCCGCACATTCCGCAAAACGCTCTGGAATGTTCAATTTCGCAAGAGGTGCTTCCAGGTGGTAGTTAATGCCTACCGCCAGGACCTTCGGATTATTCCACACGGGATCAATAATCAATTGACGCAAATAAGGGCCGCGCTGTTGCATTATCTTGAATCCCGCCGCCGTGGGCTGCCCTCCGATTTTCATTGCCAGTTCTTTGTTCAAAAACTTCTCTACGAAGTTGACCCCGTCTCCCTCAATGGCAAACTCAAAGAAGTAGTTAAAGCCAATCGCTCTAATCTGGGCGTCCGGCACTTTGTTGATGTATCGCTGCATTAACTCCGCCGCCGCGCCGCGTTCGTCAAATCGACCCGTACTGTCGGCGGCCACTGCTCGTCCGCTCGCGATCTCAACAATTAGGCTGCGCTGGTCGAACTCAAGCACACCGATTGGCCCCATCTGAACTACTGTCTTGGAGGGACCGAGTTCGGGAAACAGCGCTGCGTCGAGCGATTGGGTCTGTAGTCCACCTGCAACAACAGTGACATTACAGGCCTTGTACCGTGACTGCACTGCATTCGGAGCGGGGGAAGCCTCTGGCATATCACTATTATGGTGTTCCAAACGACCCACCAAGCTATATTTGGTTCTCTCTGCTGTCAATAGCACTCTCTTTATTTTAACCCGACTTCGCCCTTTATCGGCGGTTAATGCCCCTAGCCAGACATGACGGAGGTGTAGGCTGCCCCTAATCCCGCCGGGTACCCCACTCATCGCGCACTGCCGGGTGCCCCAGGTAGCTGAGGGTGCCCCACTCATTCGCGTACTTTGCGAATGAGTGGGTTTGTCACCACCGGCATGTATGGGGATCACCGTAAAAACTCAACCCTTGTCGCTACTCTTACGGGATGACGAAGGGACTTGTTCGTTACTATGGCGCCGCGCACCTGCATTTTATTACTTGCAGTTGCTACCGCCGCCAACCCCAATTGCATACTGCCCGACGCCGTGACCTTTTCTTAAGAATTCTCGAAGAAACGCTCCGCAAGTACCGCTTCGTCGTACACGGATATGTCGTGATGCCAGAACACTTTCATCTGCTCATTACCGAACCGGAAGTGGGCGATTCGTCGGTGGTGATGAAAGTCGGCAAACAGCGTTTTGCGCGGCGCCTGAACCAACTCCGAAAACGGACTGCCTCGGCCCAGATCGCGCTCTGGAATTCTTCTCCCGACCCGGTGTGGCAGAAACGCTTCTAGGATTTCAATGTATGGAGCGAACGGAAGCGGATCGAGAAACTGCGCTACATGCACCGCAATCCTGTGAAGCGCGGACTCGTGGAGCAACCCGATCAGTGGAAATGGAGCAGCTTCCGCGGGTATTTTCATGGTGAGCAAGGTCTGATCCGGATCAACTTTCAGGAGTGGCGACTGGAGATCCAAGCGCGTCCGCCGGAAAGCTTTACTGACGCAAGCAGCACGCAGCGCCCACTCGTTCGCAAAGTACGCGAATGAGTGGGGCACCCGCACCTTTGATTTTTTTCATCACAAACGCCCGGGCCACCCATCACAGACTTCTAACCACCCGTCGGCGACAATGGAATCGACCTGTGTGCCAGGGCCGAGGTGTGCCCGTCTCCCAGGAGACGGCCGTCGAAGCTGCCCCAGCCCCAGTCGGCGCTCTTTGAAAACACATTTTGGAACAATGAGCGGGCGTCAGCCCGCCACGGAAAACCCCCTGGCAAAGCGAGAAATCGAGCTAAGTCATTGATTCTGGAATACCTTACTCTAAGTCATTTAGAATCAAAGACCGGGTAGAAAATTTCCTCCTAACCTTATGATTCCAGGAGACCAGGGGGGAGGGGGGTACCAGTACCAACTGGTAAACAGGGCGAGGGGTCCCTCGAAGCGAGGCATGGGTTAAATACCTTCCGTCGCAGGTTGCCAACGACTAACGACTAACGACCAGCGACCAACGACCAACGACCATTCGCCTACTCCCGCATCTCCGCCGGAAGCCCGCTATTGATCGCCGCTCGGACCTTGGCCATCAGGCAATCGCGTTCTCCGAAATCGGAGGGCTCGATGGGATCGTGAAATTCCACCGTCACCATCCCAGGACGAATCGCAAATCGCGCTTTCGGCATGACTGCTTCGGTGCCTGAAATTGTGATCGGCACCACCGGCACTTTGCACTCCTCGGCAAGATAAAACGGGCCTTTTTTGAACGGCAGCAGCTTGCCATCGAACGAGCGCTGCCCTTCCACGTAGATGGTCATGTTCAGTCCCTGCTCGATGGCCTTGAGCGCGTCGCGCACCGCGGAGATGCCCGCATCGCGATTTCCCCGGTCCACCGGCACGAGCGATCCGATCAGCATGATCCTGCCGAGAATTGGGACCGTGAACAATTCCTTCTTCACCATCACCGAAGTCCGGCGCGGAATCAGCGGCAGCGTGATCGGCGGATCGAGATTGGAGATGTGATTCGACATGAAGACGTAGGTGCGCGCCGGATCGATTTTCTCCAGTCCCAGCGTCCGCACCTTCACTCCCGCGATGCGCACGCCCGTGAATGCTGCCCACATGCAGGTGCGGTACAACAGAGTGATGTCTTTGGTCAGATAGGTCCAGGGAATCCCCAGAAGCGCCGCGAAGGGTAGCGCAGCGGCCCAAAACGCGAGCATGAGGATGGTGCGAAACACCGAGGCAGGTCTCCCGTTTGGATTCGTCGCTCGTTACTCATTGTCATCCTGAGCGAAGCGAAGGATCTGCATTTTGCAGCGAACAGCAGGTCCTTCGCTTCGCTCAGGATGACAATTCATAAAAGGGTATCGACCATGGAACGATGCGAACCCCACTTAGAAGACACCATTACGCGTTCACCCCGAGCCCGCGCAATCGTTGGGGTAGCTTCTCATAGATGCCGCCGAATCCGCCATTGGAGAGAATGGCAACCACGTCTCGCTCCCGCAGTTCCGGCGCAATCGCGTTCACGATGGCATCGGCATCGGCAAAAATGCGCGCTTGCTTTCCGCGTTTCTGGATCTCGTCAACCACACGATTCAGATCCAGCCGTTCCGCCTCGGGAATCGCTTCCGACTTAAAGATGGCCGCGACCACTACTTCGTCGGCAAGCGCCAGGCTGCGGGCCAGCGCATCCTGCAGCACATTGCGGCGCATCGTGTTCGAGCGCGGCTCCAGCACTACCCACAGGCGCGATTGCGGATACCGCGCCCGCAAGGCCAGAATGGTTTGCTCGATGGCCGTAGGATGATGCGCAAAGTCGTCGATGACGGTAATCCCGTTGACCTCGGCCTTCACCTCCAGCCGCCGCTTCACGCTGCGAAACGTTTCGAGAGCCTTCGCAATCACATCTTTCGAAATTTCATAATTCGCTGCCAGCGCCGCCGCTGCCGTCGCATTCCAGACGTTATATTCGCCGCCGAGCGGGAATTCGAAATCCGCCCAGGCTTTTCCATCGCGCACCACCGACCAGGAAGTTCGTTCCTTGTCCAACTTCAGATTTGCGATTTTCCAGCCTGCGCGAGCGCCGCTTCGATCCAAAGCGCCGTACCGTTCGACCTGGCAGAATGCTTTCTGCAGACAGCGGTTCAGGCTTTCGCCCGAGATCTCACCCGAATCAAAGCCGACAATCCGCCCGCGTCGCGGGACCAGGTTCACCAGCCGCTTGAAAGCCGTCTCCACCGCATCCAGATCCTTGTAGATATCCGCATGGTCGAATTCAACCGAGGTAAGAATCACGGAATCCGGAAAGTAGTGCAGAAACTTCGGACCCTTATCGAAGAATGCCGTGTCATACTCGTCGCCTTCCAAAATAAAGTGCTTGCCTTCGCCCAGCCCAAAACTGCGGCCGAAATTCTCCGCAATGCCGCCGATCAGGAACGAAGGCTGAAGGCCAGCGGTCTCGAAGATCCACGCCAGCATCGATGTTGTGGTCGTTTTGCCGTGCGTTCCGGCAACCACCAGAACGTCTTTCCCGACCAGAAACTCATCATGCAGAATCTGCGGCAGTGAGCAGAACGGAATGCGCTCGTCGAGCACGCGCTCCAGTTCCACATTCCCGCGAGAAAGCGCGTTCCCCACGACCACCAGATCGGGCCGAGGATCGGTGTCAGAACCAAGGTTCGCCTCAGCAAACGGCTGCGCTACAGGAATGCCCAAGGATTCGAGAAACGTCGACATCGGCGGATATGACGCCGCATCCGAGCCCGTGACGCGAAATCCGCGCTCTTGCAGCATGCCGGCAAGCGAAGCCATGGCCGTCCCGCAAATGCCGATCAGGTGAATGTGCCTGGGTTTACTCATTGGAGATTTCTCATTGCAGGTCTGCTCACTTAACCGTCGCCGCTTCCAGAATCCGCAGTTCCACCGAGTCCTCCACGGTCAGTCGCGCCCGCACTCCGATTGGCAAAGTGATGTTCGCGCGCGAGACATGCCCCGACCGCAACCCGAACGCTACCGGAATCCGCAAGTCGCCCACGATCCGCCGAACAACCTCCTCCAGCGTGTAGTCCTGATCCGGACTCTGCCGGCAGTCCAGCATTTCGCCAAAGACCATGCCGCGTACATCGTTCAGCTTGCCTGCCAGTTTCAGTTGCATCAGCATGCGGTCGATCTGGTAAGGCTTGGCCGCGACGTCTTCCATGAAAAGAATCGTGCCCGCGGTTCGAATCTCGTGCTGCGTGCCCAGCGACGCCACCAACATCGAGAGGCATCCGCCATAGAGGATCCCTTCCGCCTCTCCCGCCAGCAGCGGTTTTGCGCCTGAGCCCTCACCGATCTCCCACTCCGCCGCTCCGCCCAACGCGTTCTGCCAGGAATCCAGATCCACACCGTCGGCAACGGCGAAATCCTTGGCCACCATCGGGCCATGGAAGGTCACGAAGTTCGCCGAGTCCGCCATGCAGCACACCAGCGTCGTAATATCGCTGTAGCCCACCAGGATTTTGGGATTCGGAACGATCTTCCTCGCATCAAGCGTCAGCGGCAGATAGTTCGATCCATATCCTCCTCGCGCACAAACAATCGCACGGATATCGTCGCGCGCGAACATGTCTTCCAGTTCCCGCACCCGGCGCTCCACCGACCCGGCAAAGTACAGGTCGCGTTCCAGGATCGACTCGAAATAAAACGGCTCATAGCCGGCACGGCGAAGACCCTCGGACCCCGCCTCCAGCATTTCGCGCTTCACGTTCGACGCGGGCGCAACAATTCCAACCTTGTCGCCCGGACGCAGCGCGCGCGGTTTGATTCGCGAGTTGTAGGAAGCGGGAGGCATCTCTAATATTTTGTCATCCCGAGCGAAGCGAGGGATCTGCAGTCCGCCGCGAAATGCAGATCCCTCGCTTCGCTCGGGATGACAAACCATGATCGGCGCAATCCATAAAATGTATCAAACGAAGAATTCTCCCCGGCAGACGAGAGTCGCCGGGCCCCGCAAATAAACCTGATTCTCCCAGCGCACCGTCTGCGAACCTCCGGGAGCAATCACCGTCACCGGCGAACCAACCCGCCCGCTCGCCATCGCAGCTACCGCCGCCGCGCACGACCCCGTACCCGAAGACTGCGTCTCGCCAACGCCCCGTTCAAACAGCCGGATCTCGATCTCATTCGCACCGCGCACCACCGCATACTCCATGTTCGTGCCCTGCGGAAACTGCGGCTGCGTCCCGATCAGCGCCGCCTGACGCTGCCATCCATCCTGAAAGTTCTCCACAAAAATTACGAAGTGCGGATTCCCCATCGAAACTTTTGTCCCCACCGCCCGCACCCACATCGTCTCAATCGACAACTGGCCGCCGACCTCGGGCTGGCCCATCTCCACTTCGAATTCGAACGTGGAGCCTTGCCGACCGTTTTGCCGACCAGTGAGGCGGCAGGTCTTCAGTCCGGCACCCGTGCGGACCACAATTTCCGTCTTGTCGTCTGTCTTGCGCGAACAAATTTCCGCCGCCACACAGCGCGTGCCGTTGCCGGAAATTTCCGCCTCCGAACCGTCCGCGTTGATCAGGCGCGCCTTCACGTCGGCTTCCGCATCCGGAAACAGCCATTCCACGCCGTCGGCGCCCACTCCACGATGGCGATCGCACAGCCGGCGGGTGAGAGCGCTGAGGTCGCTGGGAACGCCCTCACCTTCCACGAGCAGAAAATCGTTGCCGCAGGCTGACGCCTTCGTGAAAGGGAGTCGCGTGTTCTGCGGCTGCGCGGCGCTCATTCGTGTTCCGTAGCCGCGAGGGACGTCACGCTGCCAAACGCGTTCGATTCGTGCAACCGGATGGAAAACACACTCTGTTGTTCATGTTCGCAATCCACCGAGAACACCAGGCGGAAATCCGGGTCGGCGGACGCGATGTGCACGCTGTGCATGGTGAGTTGTTCAGCGTCCAGAAGGCGGTTCACTTCCCGCAACATCCCATCCACGTTGCGCCCGGTGACTTCGTAGGTGGTGACGAACGACTTCAGCAAGAACGCTGACTCCATTCTTCCCAGCAGTTCGAGCGCAATGAGAATAATGATCGTGGCGAAAACCGCGGTCAGATACAGGCCACCGCCCGCTGCCATCCCCACCGACGCCACTACGAAAATTGTCGCAGCCGTCGTCAGCCCAGTCACCGATGCCTTGGCGTGCAGAATCGAGCCTGCGCCGATGAAGCCGATGCCTGGGATGATTTGCGAGGCGATCCGCGTGTAGTCCGACTCTGACCCTGAGAGTTGCCGCGATAGAACCGTAAACATCGCTGCGCCGAAACAGATGAACATATTCGTGCGCAGACCCGCGGGTTTATGCCGCAGTTGCCGTTCCAGGCCGATGATGCCGCCAAGTATCGCGGCCAACAGCAAACGCGCCAGCGTCGAACCGAGCACCACGCCTAATTCACTGCGCAGCAGTTCGATGATTTGATGGAATGAGCTCATAGCAGCGCACCCGCTTTGACCACCCAGCCCGCGAAAAGCGCGCGGTCTGGGGCCCGGAGCGAATTCTATCACCGCCATCCGGCGCTTTCTGTGCTGCCTGCCGGGAAGGGTTAACGCGATTGATTCGGGTCGTTCCGCGCCGCATAGATGCGCGCGTGCGGCTGTCCGGTCGCGTGGATTTCCGTCAGCAACGTGAGATCGGTCCGATTCGCGCCTTGGTCGACCGCATCGCCATCGAAGGCAATCACAAAATCCACGTAGCGAGGCGGATCGGCCAGCGCGCGCTCCCACAGGCCTTCGGGATCCGACGGCCGCTTCCACGGGCGGTGATTTTCGTTATTCACCACCTGACGCAGTGGAATGCCCGCCTGCTCCATCACGCCCACATGTTCCCCGAGGTCCATCAGGAACCGTGAGTTCCGTGGTAATTCCTCAACCACGCGTTGCACCGCGGAATTCAAAGTGTGTCGAATTTCCCAGTTTCTCTGTGCCTCCTTCAAGCATTGAGGTTCCGCCTTCCACACCGATGCATAACTAACCAACATCAGCGCAAACATCACCGCCACCAGTTTCCCACCGTGCCGCCCGCCCGCGCCAAGGAGAAAGACAGAAGCGGTCAGCACTCCGGTCGAAACCGCGAACATCGGCAGCAACTGGAGTCCGTAGCGCTGGTTGAAGGTCGCAAATGGCCACCACGTGTAGACATGAACCGGCACCGAGCCGTACGCAATCGAAAGCGCGTAGAACGCCAGCGGAAGCCACAGCAACAGCATCGGCGCCGATTGCGTCCGCAGTTTCCATGCTCCGATTGCCACCGCCCCAAACGCCGCCGCCAGCCAGAACCGGCCCCAGTTCCCACCCGCCATATTCAACTGCGCCGATTTCAGAAAATAGATGGCCGCGACCCCGGCATGGTGGAGCGCCGGATTCGGCGCACCCACGCGCTGCTCAATGACCTTCGCCGAGTACGGACCGTTCGCAAACTCCAACGCGTTCCCATACACCACCCCGTTGTAGGCCAGCCAGCAAACCGGAGCGACAGCGATGCCCAAAATGAACTTCACAGCAGCTCGCCGCACGGCGCGATTCTGCCAGCGCCGCAGCGCGACGACGACGACCGCCGCGCCCATCACGCCCGCCAGAATCCACCCGTCGTAGCGCGTGAGTTCCGCGCCCGCCAGACACCAGGCGCAGCGCGCCAGCGGATTGCGCGCCATCTGCGTCGGTCGTCCATCTTCATTTGTTCGCAGGCCTCTAATAAATTCCGCGAAGTACACGACAGCCCAGATAAACAGCGCCAGATAGACTGACTCCGTCATGGCCGTTACCTGCACGTAGATTAGGTTCGGATTGGCTCCATAAGCGAATGCCGCGGCCCATGCGCCGACGCTGGCGGCCGAGTTCGTGTCCTGTTTCGTGCCCGGTTCCGCGAGAAGACCGGCTTTCAGCACGCCCCGCACGAGGCGGAATATCCCCATAACCCCGAACACGTAGGCGATCATCGAAGGAATCGAGCCGCCCGCCCCGGTCTGCCACATTGAGTTCGACCAGATAAACGGGATCATCAGCAGATGAGGCAGCGGCAGCCAGACAGTCCCCAATTGCAATAGACCGGGCGTTTGCGAATCGAACACGCGTCGCGCAATATTGATGTGCGCTACTGCGTCGCCATAGAGTAGAAGATCGCTTCGTTGAAAGTAGTAAAGAAAGGAAAACAGGGAAACAAGAACGGCGACTCCGCCCAGGCGGGCCACGCTGCGGTCGGGAACGGCGGCTGTCGTTACAGTCACTCCGCGCTCGCTGTGGGATTTGTCATGGCTAACCAAGGATAAAGCATGCCCGGCAGTCGCCGGTGGAGCGACGGGCGTCTCGCCCGTCCCGCCGGGCGGGGACGCCCGGCTCTCCACCACCAAACTCTGTAATAGTCCTATTCCAGGTGGGTTAGTTCGCGGAACAACTGAAAGCGCGCGTCAATTTCCCCACGCGTAAGATTCTGCAGCCGCTCCGTCCCAAAGCGTTCCACGGCAAACGATCCCATCACCCCGCCGTAAAACAAGGCGCGCTTCAGCACCTCGCGATTAATCTCGCCCTGGGAGGCGATGTATCCCATGAATCCGCCGGCAAACGCATCGCCGGCTCCTGTTGGGTCCTTTACTTCTTCAATCGGCAATGCTGGCGCGCGAAAAGGATGCGATCCAATGCCGAACGCCCCCTCGCGAAAAAAGATGGTCGCTCCGTACTCGCCGTGCTTCACTACCAGAGCGCTTGGCCCCATCGACAGAACTTTTCTCGCGGCGCGCGGAAGATTCTTCTCGCCAGCCAGCATCTTGGTCTCGGTGTCGTTGATCAGGAGAACGTTCACCAGCTTCAACGTTTCCGCTAATTCCTTGGGCGTGCCCTGGATCCAGAAATTCATGGTGTCGCCGCCTGTCAGGCGCACGCCATCCATCTCCAACCGCACTGCCGCTTGCAGTGTGGGATGGATGTTCGCCAGGAACAGGAACTGCGTGTCCGAATACTCTTTTGGAATGCGCGGCTGAAATTTCTCGAACACGTTGAGTTCCGTGAATTCGGTCTTGGCCTCGTTCAGGTTGTCGAGATACTGTCCGCCCCAGCGGAAGGTCTTCCCCTGGGTCCGCTCGATGCCGCGCGTGTCCACACCGCGATTTTTCAGCACGGCTTCGTGTTCGGGCGCAAAGTCTTCGCCCACCACCGCCACCATCCGCACGTCAGTGAAGTGACTTGCGGCCAACGCGAAATAAGTTGCAGCCCCTCCGAGAATGTCGCTCACTCGGCCGGAAGGCGTGGCGATCGTGTCAAAGGCAACCGAACCAACTACCAGAATGCTCATGAGTCTCCGTAAGTCAGTCGTTCGTCGCTGGTCGTTAGTCGTTGGCGTTCGTATCGCGAAACTACGGGAGAGCCCAACTGATGTTCGCCAACGACCAACGACCAACAACTAACGACCGACGACTATTTCAAGTACTTTCCCAATATCAACTGCAGCTTCTCTTTCGTCGCAGCCGGAATCTTGGCCGGATCGGTCAGAATGGCATTCGCCAGCGCCGACCCGCACTTGCAGGAGCGCGCCTTCGGCATCGCCGACGCCGTTGCCTTCAGGACTTTCGCGGCGTTCTCGGCGTTCTTTACCAGCACGGAAACGATCTGCTCCACCGTCACGGAATCGTGATGCGGATGCCAACAGTCATAATCGGTCACCATGGCGATCGTGACGTAGCAAATCTCCGCTTCGCGCGCGAGCTTTGCTTCCTGCAAGTTGGTCATTCCGATCACATCCGCGCCCCAACTGCGATACACGTTCGACTCGGCCTTGGTAGAAAACTGCGGACCCTCCATGCAGATGTAAGTCCCCCCCAGCTTCGCGGTTATGCCAGCAGCCTGACATGCGCCGCGGACCACCCGCGACATTTCACCGCACACCGGATCGCCAAATCCAATGTGCGCCACGATGCCGTCGCCGAAGAAAGTGTCCACGCGGTGCCGGGTGCGATCGAAAAACTGGTTCGGGATCACGAAATCGAGCGGCTTGTGCTCTTCCTTCAGCGACCCCACGGCCGAAACC
>Ga0209117_1000486_pt1 | contig 16464 bp, 20 predicted proteins | sample BlaSpr_A8_OM2_M2_FD_187978 | JGI IMG/M metagenome (GOLD analysis project Ga0209117, IMG submission 187978) | Forest soil microbial communities from Thunder Bay, Ontario, Canada - Black Spruce, Ontario site 2_A8_OM2_M2 (SPAdes) (version 2) | ecosystem: Environmental > Terrestrial > Soil > Boreal...
AAGTCCCCCATGGGGTAAGGACTAGCCATCCGCCCCGACCCCGAGTGATGCGCGGCGTCCCGCGAGGGCCGACGTGAAGCGTTCACAGGGGAGACCACGCACGTTTCGGAAGTCGATCTTGCTGCGAGCGAAGTCCGTTTACGGCGCAAGAGCGGACTCTGGGAGGCTAGCCAAGGGGCCAGCATTTAACGACACACAGCAGAAGCCCACCGGGAGTGTCGTTCGGATCAAGCGGGCCTGCCAGCAGATCAGCACCAAACCCGCTGCAGCGGTCACGCAGGGCAGTGGCGATCATGCGGTGCGGCAGGGATAGGCGGCGGCGCAGCGTGGTCCCAAGGAAAGCCACTGACGAGGGGGAGGGGGAGGGTAATCTCTACAGCTTCCAGGTGCCCTCCACCGAATTGGGCCTTCGCTCGCATTTACCCAATTCAGAATATGAGCCTAAAACACCGTAGGACTGGGGGTTCTTAGGTCTATCAACTGGGAAATTGCGACCATGGCGCCGTCCGGCAGTATCGAAATTTCTAACCCTTTAGTGATGGGATGATGGGTAGTGACGGGTTTTACCCATAAGCCCTCACATGCGTGTGCGCGCGCGTTAGAGCGATAGTAGGGAAAGTGACGTCACTATCCATCACTATTTCAGTCATCCCGAGAGGGAGCGCCCTTTAGTTTAAGCATTAAGCCAGTATAGGCGGTCGCTCCGCCCGTTACTCTCTTTTTGCTAAATCCCCTGGAAACAAGCGTGTTAGACATTGACCTTGTTGTCGCCGGCTTCTCCCCGGCCGATTCGGCATAGGCTCGCCAGCTTTCTAGAAGCACCGTCGCATTTTCCCATTTATGGGGATTGTTCCGCTCTACGTCGCAGCACTCTTCGAGCCACTGGCCAAACAGATCCTGCTCTTCAAAATATTCGTTAGTAGCCGTGACGATGCTTTCGGGTCGAATAAGGCCGTGAGCCTGCCAATCGAGACACCCGTCAATCACCCATCGAAAGATACCAGGCCATTCATCACGCAACTTAGCTTCCAATTGTCTATCTGGCTTCTCTGGTTTGAGCGTGAAGGGTATAATATTGAATCGGCGGCGGGCGGCCTCGTCTACGTTTTGCAGAACAGGCTTATGGTTGCCGACAATAGTAAGCTTAAACTGCGGCTTGAACGTGAAAAAGTCCTGCCGCATGAAGCGAGCCGATATCTCATCACCGCCAGTCACCTGTTTGATACGGGCTTCGGCCCACGCCTTTCCTTCTTCAGTTTCTGACGCGATAACCAGCCTTGCGCCGCGAAGCATAGCAAGATCGGTAGGATGCCTTCCGTCGCGAGAGGCGGTGAACGTATCCATCGGGGCAACCACGGCATATTGCGATGCGATTCCGCTCATCGTATTGAGAAAGACGCTTTTGCCGTTGCCGCCGCCACCGTAAACAAACACCAGAGCGTGTTCACGAGTGTCGCCAGTCAGCGCATAACCGCACCACTGTTGCAGATACCGAATTAACCCAACGTCATTCCCGGTCGATTCAGAAAGAAACTTAAGCCAAAGGGGACAGTGAGCAGTCTCAGCCGGTGCGACAGCGGTTAGCTTTGTGATGCCGTCGTCACGATCCGCCGGTGAAAGCAGCCCGGTTTTCAAGTCTACAGTGCCGCCCGGCGTACCTAGTTTGAACGGGTCACGGTCCCAGTTGTCGATTGTGACTGCAAATACTCTGTCAGCTTGACAAAAGGCCTCGACAGCCCTCGCAAAGCTAGCTTTCTGCGCCGCCTTCATTTCTTTGGGCGACGCATTTTCAGATAATTCCCGCGCGAGAACTCTTGCCCAATTAAACGCGAGTTTCGTTTCATTTCTTCGCCATACGACACCGTTCCATTCGAACCACGCTCCGGTGCTATGGCAATATCGCAGCTTATCGGCGAAAAGATCCACAAATCGGGATGCAACGGCATCCTCAGTGATCACGCCGAGCGAAAAATTACTTAGCGAAGTGTTTGAGGATGGAAAGTTATCGTTCGCCGCCCAAAGTGGTGCAGTTTCGCAAATAGAAATTAATTCAGCGATATCACCACCCCTGTCGAGCCAGTCGGATACGTCACCTTTCTCAGGCAGGTCTGGAAGGGCAATAATCCGAACTGAAGACGCCACAGGACTAAGCGCGCGCGCAACCTTATGGGCATGCGCTTGACCTGGTTTATCGTTGTCAGGAATGATGTAAACGTCGCGTCCAACAAACCATTTTGTCAGTTCGGGTTTCCACTTCGCGCTCGCACCCTCACTCGCCGATGTTGATAGCAACCCACATGCAGCCAAACGGTCAGCGTCCTTTTCGCCCTCGACGAAGTAGATGGGGCTATCCTTCCTGGCGAGCAGTTCGGGAAGGCGGTAGGGGATTCTTGGCTTATCTTTAGTGCCAAATGCCCAAGTCTTTCCGTCCCAGCGAGATTGTGGGAAGTCCTTCTTGCCGTTTTTGTATCGGCGCGTGATTTTGATGTAGGGAAGGGAGTTCTCGTCTCGATAAATGTAGTCTACATCTTTTAGGTTAGCTTGTTTTTTCGGTTGCCATGGAGGAAGTCCACACTTCTCGCGAACGTAGTCTTTGCATTTGATGTCATCGTCGCCCGCGTGGCTATGAACTAAGAAGCCACCGGGCGAGGATGGCTCTAGTGTAACTGACAGCGAACGGTCTTCGGGAGAGTGACCAGGACCGGGGGCGTTGACATTGTTACCGGATATTTCGCCGCCGAGCGCCTTTGCGATATGTGAAAGCGTGATTGCAACAGTTTTTGAATCGGCTACTGCCGTTGAAAATGACTTCATGCTATTTCCAGTGAGGTGAAAAGTTGGGTGCAAGCGCCGGCAATCGTCATGACGCCACCGCGATTTGCTGCGACGTATTGGCGACCTTCTTGCCAACCAGCCACGCGTCTAGGTCGACGCGGTCATAAACGACGCGGGCACCCACCTTGATATAGAGGGGGCCGCCGCCGTAGACTCTGAGTTTATCGAGCGATGATTTGGAAAGGCCGGTGTAATCGGCCGCTTTTATGACGTTCAGGACTTCCACTGGGTTGCTCCAATGTCACCGGATTGGCGACGATGGCGCACCATAACCCCGCATTTTGAGTGATCTGGACCATTAACCTCGGGTAATAGATGGTCCATGCTGAACTAGTTCGATGCGGGCAATGCTTGTTCAGGTGTTCCGCGCCTTTTTGGTCTTTAAAATAATCTTTTTTACGGTGCTGCTCGCTCGCTTGAATTCTGCACCCACGATTTCGTAGGCTTGTTCGTGCGTTAGATCATCGCCAATCCTGAGCGACATTTCGTCGGTGTGGTTAGGATTGCTAGCCAATACGTGCCAGTGCACGTCATATAGCTTTCGAGTTATTCGTTTTCCATCGAGTTCAAGGAATCGCTCATATGTGAGGTGATCGACTAAATCTCGCTCAGAACTCTTTCGGTGACCGGCCCGCCTTTTGTATTCAAGACGAAATTCACCCCTAGCGGGTTGCTCAAGAAGATTGACAAGCCAACTACGCAACAGCGGCGTTAAAGGGTGCCCCCGTTTTAGATACCGAACCAACGATTCAATTGAGTTGCTCTGGCCCTTTTTGGTCGTTTGTGTGCAATCGTGAAGGGCGACGTAGTCAGCTATGAAAGCCATTACTTCACATCCCCCATCGCCTTGGCAATAGCGCCACTGATGGCATCCGAAGCACGCCGCAGCGGGTCGGCGGCCAGATGGGCGTAGCGTTCGGTGGTCGAAGTGTTCGCGTGACCTAGCAGCTTCCCAATGATCGGAAGACCCATGCCAGAACCGACGGCGACACTGGCAAAGCTGTGCCGTAAGTCGTGTAGTCGGACACCTGATAGGTTCGCTTGCTTAGAAACCAGCGCCCATGGTCGTTGGAGGTCGGATCGCGGTTTGTTGATGTCGTTACCGGCGATAACGAACCGTCCGATGCGGGGAAGGGCGCTTATAAGGGCGAGGGCGATATCGCTAAGAACAATTGTTTTCTTGCCCGTCTTACTGGTCGGCAACAGAAGCAATCCGCGCTGCAAATCGACGTGATCCCATTGCAGGTGAAGGATTTCGCGAAGCCGCGCCCCCGTGAAGATCAGAAGCCGCAACCCCGCAGCGGCGTGTGGCCCGATCCTCGTCACGCGATTTTCGGGTTTCTTTGGGGCGTGTTTTTTCTGGGCGGGGTCGCTTGGCCACGGGATGCCGGTTTCAGCGTTGCGGATTGCATCGCCGAGCCGAAGCAATTCAGCTTCCGAAAGGTACCGCTCGCGACTCTGTTCCTTAAATTTCTCAATGCCGGCTGCCGGGTTCGCTGTACCTTTTGGCAATATTTCTGACCTGATCCCAAAGCTGTATGCCGCACTCAAGATTGCGATTACACGGTTAGCAGTTGCCGGATGGTCTTTTCCTGTGAGCCGATGAAAACGCACAACCTCGTCTCGGCGCAGATCGACGGCCTTTTTGCCACCTAGAGCAGGCGCAAGGTGTTTATCGATGTACAGCTTGTAGAGGGCGGCGGTGGATGCCTTCCGAAGCGAACGCGCCTGATCTAGGTAAGCGTCCAACATATCGCGGATCGTTTCGGCCTGTCTTGAGGATGTTTTTTCCCAGGCGGGATCACCCCCCAGCCGGACCTGAGCAAGCACCCCTGCGGCGAGCTTCCGAGCCTCTTCGGGGGCTAGATTTTTGGGGGTGCCCAGCGCCATGCGCCTCTTGGAAACGCCCCTACCGCCCGCGCCGGGTCGGTATTCCACGATCCACGACCGAGCGCCGGATGGGTACGCTTTCAGACCGAAGCCGGTCAGTTCGGTGTCGTAGAAAACGGTGGTCTTTACAACAGTTGGAAGGCTTGCGAGGGTTCGTCGTCCAAGTTTGAGGTTCGGCATGATTTCCTTTGGGAGTCGCCACCGGGTCGCCACCGTAAATGAAACGGTAGCATGGCAGCGGCAACGCAGGGAAATATAAGTGTTTGTTTTTGTTGTTTTTTGTGATGCGGTCCAACCGCAGGCAATCTCAGGAAAACCAGAAAATCAAACTGGGAGACTAGGGGTCGGAGGTTCAAATCCTCTCGCTCCGACCAAAATTATCATTTAAATTCAATATCTTAGTAAGGGATTAGGTTGCTTGCCGGCCTCATTATTTCCAGAAGGTTGTGAGATTTCCTTACCCCAGATTTACCCCGGATCGGTCGCAAGGTTGATTTCGGCACTCGTTGGTACGCATTGAAACGCTCTGAAACGGGGTTTGTCGAATACCGACCCTGGTCTCAGACTAGTGCGCTGATTGGTGACAAACTACGGCTTCACGCATCGAGATTTGCTTACGGTTTCCTGCCATTCGATGACCTCGTCGAGAAACCATGCCATCCGGTTCGGACCAAGCTTCACCGGTATTGGAAATCGCCCTTCTGCCCACCACCTCCATATTGTCACTCGTGAAGCTGGAATCATCTTCAGCAAGTCGCGCTGCGACAACATTTTCCGAAGGACAGTCCGGTCTTTTTTTGGCATGCGAGCCTCCGCTCAATGGCAGTCTTGCTGCTCAACGATTGAAGCGCACACCAATCGCCTTCCTTGATGGAAAGCAGGGAGTTCGTTCGCGCCGATAAAGTTGGTGCCGGAGTTGCGGGCTAAATCGCGTTAATTATTAAGCGAACATTACGGAATGTAGCATAAGGGAACGACTGCATCGCGCGCATTGGTCGAGGCTTCATTGAGGAGCACTGTCTTGCAGCCCTTCCCCAGAATTCTAGGCCGCCACTATTTCGCAATTTTTGTATTGGCCTCCGCCGCTCTGTCCTACCAGATACTGATCACTCGTTTCTTCAGCGTCATGCTGTATTATCATTTTGCATTTGCTGCCATTTCACTTGCCATGCTCGGACTTACCCGCGGAGCGATGGAGGTTTACAATAACCCGGCCCGCTATGCTTCCGAACGCGTTGGAACGGAAGTCGCGCGCCACGCATCCTGGTTTGCCGTCACCGGCGTCGGCGCAATGATTTGCTTCCTGTGCGCGCCGGTGCTGGTTCCTGCGGAGTACGTGTGGATTACGCTGGTGGTCGCGACCATTGCCTTCGTAATACCTCTTACCGAAAGCGGCGTCTGCATCACGCTGTTGTTGACGCGCCTGCCGTATGGCGGCGGCTGGCTTTATGCGGCCGACCTTGCAGGGGCAGCGCTCGGATGTCTCGGCATCATCTTCGTATTGCTGGTTATAGATCCCGTGAGCGCCACGCTAGGCATCGGCGCCCTGGCCGCCGGTGCGGGCTGGACGGTCGTGCGGGGTAGCGGCGACGCCCGCACTCTGCGCCTGAGCGGCGCTGTCGCACTTTCGCTGGGTGCGGCCGCCATGGTGCATGCTGGACTTGACGTTTCTGGCAAGAGCCATCTGGGCGTGTTCTGGGCCAAGGGAACGCAACAGACCGGAACGCTTTTCGAGCGCTGGAATACTTACTCGCGCGTGAGGGTGACGGCGCTTGGAGAGTCCGTTCCGTTCGGCTGGGGCTTCGCCCACGCTCCGGAGAGCAGAATAGAGCAGAACTATCTCGACATCGACGCCGATGCGGCCACGGTCATAACCCGTCACAATGGCGATATCGGCAGGTTCGCGTACCTGAAGGATGACGTCATCAATGCCGCCTACCTGGTGCAGCCACCGGCCGACGTCGCTGTCGTCGGCGTGGGCGGCGGCAGAGACATTCTTTCCGCTCTGCTTTTCGGCGCCAGGCACATCCGCGGCATTGAGATCAATCCGGCAATCTTCGAAGTCCTCACGGATAAATTTGCCGATTTCTCCGGCCATCTCGATCGCCAGCCCGGTGTGTCGTTGGTCAATGCCGAGGCCCGCAGCTACATCAACCATTCCTCCGATCGATACGATCTTGTCCAGATATCGTTGATCGACACATGGGCCGCGACGGCCGCCGGCGGATTGACCCTCACGGAGAACCGGCTTTATACCGTGGAGGCGTGGGGTGACTTTTACCGCGCGCTGAAGCCCGGCGGTCTGCTGTCGGTATCGCGCTGGTACGACCCGGATAGTCACCGCGGCGAATTCTATCGCCTGGTGGCGATCGCGGCGAACGCGCTCCAGCGGAACGGCGTGCCCGCCTCCGGGCTGAAGGACCATCTGATCGCGCTGAACGTCGGCAACATCGTCACGGTGATCACCCGGCCCGGCGCCTTCACCGATGCCGAATGGCAAGGCGCGCGAACGAGACTTCTGGCCCAGGGCTTCAGGATACTCATGGGGCCTGACGTCGCTTTCGACGCCGTCACTTCGACGTTGATGTCAGGCAAGGCCGACGCGGCTTTCTTCGCCTCACTGCCGGAAAACATCGCTCCGTCGACCGACGACAATCCGTTCTTCTTCTATACCGCGCGTTTCGGGGATTTCGTCAGCATGCCGTTCTCGGCTCACACGAACAACAACGCGGCGATCAGCATGACGCTGGCGCTTATCGTGGTGGCGCTTGTTGCCTGCTTGTATTACGTCGTCAGGCCTTTTGTCCGTCTGGCGCGGCAGATGCCGATGTCAACGCTGACGCCCCCCGTGACCTATTTCTGTGCGATCGGCATTGGCTTCATGCTGATCGAGATATCGCAAATGCAGCGGTTGATGGTCTTCCTGGGACATCCGGTCTACGGGCTGAGTGTCGTACTTTTCACGATTCTTCTCTTTGGCGGAATCGGCAGCACCACGGTCGGCGCGCATTCTCCTCGACCGGGCGCGGTCATCGCCAGAATTGTCGCGCTCCTGGCGACGCTCGCGGTGGCCGGGCTGCTGACTCCCGTGTTGACGACCTGGACGAGATCGGAAACGACCGGGATGCGCATTGTGTTGTCGGTGTTGCTGCTGGCGCCCCCCGCGACCTGCATGGGGATGATGTTTCCGCTCGGACTAAGCATTTGGCGCCGCCACGCCGAGCTGCATCCGTTCTTCTGGAGCGCCAACGGCATTGCGTCGATGTTAGCGTCGGTGCTGGGCATGGCCTTGTCGATCGAATTCGGCATTGCGAATACATATGCGCTGGGCGTCGGTTTCTATGTCGTCTGCGCATTAATGATCGTCGTAGGTCGCCAAACGAGCCGCATGGAGGTCGCTGCAGCAAGGCCGGTCAAGGAATCAGGATTGCTACGCCAGGACGCAGTCAGCTCCGCGGCCGTTGCGGACGCTCCATCGCTCCTGCCGACGCAGACCGAATTGGTCGCCAATATCAAGGCCAAACCGCTCGAGCTGCCGGTTCCACCGACCACGCCCGCGCGCGCCAACGAGGTGGTCGATTAAAAGCGATGTTCCGCTAGCGGCGGCATTAGCAGACGTCGTAAGCTTGGCGCGTGGCCCAGCGCGGAAATAAACTGAGGCCGTCAGGGGCTTGTCGCGAGGGGCGAGACCCCTGATCAAGCGGCGAGGTCGAGTTCCGCTCGATCAAACACTTGCGCGATCGCACCGGGCCGCCGGACCTTACAAATATTTCATTGGAACCATTGTTGCGGCCGTTCCTCCGCCGCTTATGTCCACCGCTATCATGAAGCAGTCAGAAATCTTTCGCGAAAATGCCGAGAACTGCGCGCACCTCGCCGAGAGCGCGTCCGGTGAGCCGGCGTACCTGCGGTACAAAAGAATGGAGGCGGCCTGGAGGGCTTTAGCCGACGAGCAAGATTGGCTTGACGGGGAAGTTTCACCCGTGGGCGAAGGCAATGGGAGCGCATTGGCCAAGCCCGGGCGGCCTGATCCAGGGAACTAAATCGTGCGCTCGCCTTTGATTGAGAGCCATCAAAGGACTGGATATGCCGAGCAGCCAACTGAAACGCGCCGAGCGAGCGATACAGGCGATCCGCGATCAAACCGGGCTTCCGCCGGAAACGGCGGACGCGCTACAGGAGCTTGTCGACGTCGTTCGAACCATCGAGGGCCGTTTATCCCTGCTGGAGGGCAAAGGGCATCCGCTCCCAACCGGGCAGATGGACCTGCCGAACCGGCAATTCAGATAGCCACCACAAAGGTAACGGCCCACTCAGAAAGCCTTTATCTGCATGACCGATCCTATCGAAGCCGTGCTCGCTCCTGCCGTTATCGAACGGGCGATGAGTATTTTCGAGAGCTTTAAGGATCGGGATCATGTTGACATCGTGCAAGCGCGCAAGGCGCTGACGCAGCACGTCTTCGGATTGATCGGATCGGGGCAGACGGACGACAAGCAGCTGGTTGTCTCCGCTTTAATCTACCTCAAGTCGCTAGAGGCGAGAGGCAAGGCGGCCAAGCCATGAAAATCCTGGAGCATTCCGAAAGCCATATCGTCAAACTGGACGATGGGTCGACGTGGCAGATTTTCCCCGGCGACATGGACTATACGTTGATGTGGCTGCCGACGACGGAGCTGAGACTGTTCGAGATAAATGACGAGGTCGCTTCGCACGCGCTGGTTAATTCCGATGACGGAACCCGTGTCCGCGTACGACCTCAACACGAGCAATGGCCGGTCACGAAGGTCAAGGGCATCTTGAAGCAAGGCTGATCCGGGGCACCGGCAGTCGCCTGTGATCGACATGCATCAGCAATGGTCGCGGTACGCGAGACAATTCCGCGACGATCCGCAAGATATCAGCGAAGCGTTAATCAAAAATTTTCGATCGACTGTCGCCCTGCCGCGCTCCGCCGGCGCTGCATTCGTCCAGCGCTGCACTGCACACCGGACCTGCCGATCTAACGCACGGACGGACGGTCGCAGCACCGGCCATCTGTCCCGGGCGTTGACATCGCAGCATATCAAGCGCGGGGTCTCTCGCTGGAGGCGATTTGGCCGAGATATCTCAATTTTCGATTGTTACCTACGAGCGCAGACCGGGCTTATGGCGTGCGGCCATGACCCCCGTTCGGCAGTCCGGCACTGTCATCCGAGGCAGGACGACAATCAGCTTCGTGACGCCGGATGATTCCGTGTCCGAGGCGGATGCCAAGTTTGCGGCCGAAAAAATCATCAGAAAACTTTAGGCAGCCTGTCCTCAGAAGATCAGCAAAAAGTGCGCTGACACGTCGGCGAGCGGACAGACACCATTTTCATCCGCCGCCATAAATTGACGCGTGGCGATCAGTGCTGTGGCGTTTTGAGAGGACGAACATGGTCACAACAGGAGCGGTTTTTCAGCCCGAACTCATCGAATTGATGAAGTCCGCGCTCGATGAAGCGGCAACCATCCTGCCCAAAGCCAAGCGAACATCCGCGATGAAAGTAAAACTGGCGTCGCGCATCCTCGCAGCGGCGGCAAAGGGCGAACGCGATCCGATACAGTTGAGAATCGCAGCGCTTCTGGAAATTGTGGACGATTGAACCCGCCATGGATCGTCGGGCGAGGCTTGAACCTCGCCACGGAGCGGCGTGTGCCGTTGCCAGGGCTGACATCAAAACGGGAATTACCGGGCGGGTCTTATTTCGGCTTTTGCGCGAGCCGAATGACAAAGCGGTCGCCGCTCCAAAGCTCGATGTCGTGACCGTTGACAAGGCGCTTGGCCTTGTCGATTGCCTGGGTATCATCGACGGAAACCAGCGCCTCAAATCCGATGAAGTGCCCATCGAGCCCGACTGTATATACCCGGTATTCCGCCATCCCCGCACCCTTCCACCACCGGCGCTTTTGAAAGCTACGTGGGGAATTCCGATTCCGCCCATAGATTTGTTCCGGCGTCTGTCCGGAGCCGGACTCAGAAATTCAAATTCTCCTGACGGCAGGAAGGGCCGCGAGCCGTCGCCTGTGCGGCGGCCTCATCGGGGCAGGGGGCTGGTGCCGGCAGATCAAGCGGCTCAGTTGGCGGCTCTGCTGCGAGAGGCCCTAACTCAAATCGTTAAGTACACAAGTGAACATACCGGACAGTCATTTGGTGTTTAGGTCGACCGCAACTGAGCGAGGGCGCCGGGTCCTCGCAAGCGTTGTGATGCGAAGCAAACCCTATGGAATACAAGGGAGTGGAATACTCCGTCGTTCAATTGGTGGAAGGCACTAGTTGGAGATGGGAAGTCAAATTTGGCGATGGAAAAGAAAAATCCGGTGTAACTCCGATAAGTCGACCGGCGGCAATCAAACTCGCCCAATTTGAGATCGACCGCGCCCTTAAGGACAGGAAGTAAACCGCCTTGGTTTATCGGCGATCTGTCCGCCGCCGAGGCGACGCAGGCGCATGGGGTCCTATCATTTCCACATGACCCATCACGCATTCCGAATCCGCCTAGGCGATCACATCAGTCGGCGTCGAGTGACGGATTGTAATCGCTTTTGAGGCCGGGATCCTGCTCGGCTTTCAGCAACACGCAGTTGCCGACGACGAGCATGTCAAGCTCGTTGCCCATGAGCAACTAAAGGCGTCTTCAGGGGTACACACGATCGGTTCGCCGCGAACGTTGAAGCTGGTGTTGAGGAGAATGGGGCAGCCGGTCAGCGCCTTAAACCGGCTCAGCAGTTTGTGAATCAGCGGATTGGTATGGCTATGCACCGTCTGGATGCGGGCCGAATAATCAACATGCGTCACGGCCGGAATTTCCGAACGCGAAACATTGAGCTTGTCGATTCCGAACAATGCCTGTTCCTCCGTAGTCATATGGCGACGCCTGCAACGATCAGCATGTAATCGCGCAGTACCGCTGGCCCGAACGCAATCCACGGAGGCGTCCCCAAGCCCACGTTTCTGTCTTGCAGGGAGCCCGGAAAACCGCGAATACTCAAGCCGGTGCGGAATGATTTGGGGAATCCAGGTTGGTATTATTCGCGCAACACGGTACAGCGCGCTGGATCGCCTGCACCGTCGTTCTCGCCGGGGCATTGTGGATTGCGGGTTTCGCGGGGCTGCTAGCCGTCGCCGACCGCATCCACGTCGATGTCCCATATCTCTTGGCTGTGAAGCTGCCGCTGCTGCAATCCCGGCCCGCCCTGATTTTTGCCGGTGAAAGCCGGACCGAGTATCAGGTCGATGCGGAGCTGGCAGCGAAACTGACCGGCAGACCCGCGGGTGCAGCGGTGAACATAGCCTATGATGCCGGTGAGCCACTGGCTGTGCTCGCGGTGATCCGCCAGCAGCCGGAGTTGTTTGGCAGGGCGCATGTCGTGATCAGCGTCGCGCCCTTCATCTTCAATGAGGGCGTCCGGTCGGCCGCAGTCTATCCTCAGGATGTGGCCGCGCGGCTCGGCGTTTTCGAACAGATGACTTCGTTCCTGCCGTTGCGGATCGGCACGCTGATCCGTTTCATTCGCGAAGCGTTCAACGCGCGGCTCGCGTCCGGACAACGGATCGCGGAACGGGGATCAAAACCTCCCGCTTACGGCCTTTTAATTATCCAGAGATCGCAGCCCGACGACCGATGGCCGACGGATCTTGGCACGCATCCACATTACGACAACTGGAATTTGTCCGGTCCAAAGGCACGTTTCGAAACCGCCGCGCTGTGTGACATGGTGCGGCTGGTGCGCAAGCTGACCGTTGTGGTCCCGCCATGGGCGCCGCGCTACGACCGCGGCGGCGATCTATTATGGCGGGAGAAGGACGATCAGTATGCGGCTCTCGTGATCGACGCGGGCCGCCGCTGCGGTTTCGGCGTGGTGAATATTCAAACGGTTCCCGGGCTCGAGCAGCCGAACTACGCAGACGAGATGCACGTCAATGCGTCGGGCATTCCGATCTATACGCGGTATCTAGTCGCGCAGCTTCGGCTCTAGCTGCAACGCCCGATGCTGTTCAGCTCCTACACGTTCCTGCTCCAGTTTCTGCCGGTAACGGTGCTCGCCTTCGCGGCGGCCCGCCGCCACTCGCCGCGCGCAGGAATTCTGGTGCTGCTCGGAGCGTCGTTGTTTTTCTACAGAGCGTGGCAGCCAATCTATCTGGCGTTGTTCCTCGCCTCGATTGCATTCAATTTCTGCTTTGGCTTGCTGATGGAAGATGCCACCCGTCGATGGGCCGTCGGCATACTGGGCATCACGCTCAATCTCGCGGCACTTTGCTATTTCAAATATACCAACTTCATTCTCGACACGCTCAGCGCATTGAGCGGAATGCCGCTGCCGTTCTCCAGCATTATCCTGCCGCTTGGAATTTCGTTCTTCACGTTCCAGCAGATTGCGTATCTGGTAGACATCATGCGCGGCGCGAAAGCCGAACGCAATATCGTGAACTATACGCTGTTCGTTTCGTTCTTCCCTCACTTGATCGCCGGACCGTTGGTGCACCACACCGAGATGATTCCGCAGTTCAAGCGCGGCCGCTCCGGCCGCTCGGCGGTGCTGGCGGCGCGCGGGCTTGCGATCTTCGCCGCCGGCCTGTTCAAGAAAGTGGTCATTGCGGATAACCTCGCGCAATTCGTAACGCCGGTATTCGCGCATATCGATGCCGGCGGCGGCGCCACCACCTGGTGGGCATGGCTCGCGACGCTGGCCTATACGCTGCAAATCTACTTTGACTTCTCCGGCTATTCCGACATGGCGATCGGGCTCGCACTGCTGTTCGGCATCCGGCTTCCCGTAAATTTCCGCTCGCCCTATAAGGCAGCCTCGATCATCGATTTCTGGCGCCGCTGGCATATCACGCTGTCCCGATTCCTGCGCGACTACCTCTATATCCCGCTCGGCGGCAATCGGCTCGGCGAGCAACGGCGTTATGTCAATCTTCTCGTCACGATGCTGCTGGGCGGCTTGTGGCACGGCGCCGGCTGGAATTTTCTGATCTGGGGCGGCCTGCATGGCGCTTATCTTGCGATAAACCATCTCTGGCATGGATGGCGTAATGACGCTTCGCAGTCGTCGGTCTCCGTCCCGGTTGCGCGAGCGCTGACAACCCTGTCGTGGGCCGTCACGTTTCTTGCCGTCGTCATTGCATGGGTGTTCTTTCGCGCGAAAACGGCGACTGGAGCGTGGCGGATGCTTGGCAGCCTGGTCGGGATATCGGCGGACAGTTCCGCCTATGTCTCGTCCGGAATTCTTCGCGTGATGGATCTGCCGGTGCTCATTGGTGCCGATCAGGTATGGCTGATCGGTACAGGCCTTGTTGCAACGGCACTGTTCATTGCATTGAGCCTGCCGAACGTGCCGCAGATTCTTCGCTATCGCGAGTATCGCCGCGCACCAGAACCGGGTGCTTACGTGCGATGGCGTCCCAATGCCGTCTGGGCGCTGTTCACCGCATTGGCGCTGTCGATTTCGCTGTTCGGCATGTGGCAGCGCATGGAATTCCTGTACTTCCAGTTTTGAGGCCCGCGCCCGCAGTGGCGCATTAAATAGGAAATGATGCTAGTCTTCGCCGGTTCGAATTATTGCAACGGAAAGGTGCGCGATCTCCCATGAAGGATTTTGCCGGAAAGATCGCCGTCATCACCGGGGGCGGCACGGGCATGGGCCGCGAACTCGCGCGCCAGCTGGTCGCCGAGGGCTGCAATGTCGCGATGTGCGATATCTCGGCGGACGCGATGGCGGAGACCAAGCGGCTTTGCGAGGTGGAAAGGCTGCCGCAGGGCCTGCGCATCACCACGCATATCGCCGATGTTTCCATCGAGGACCAGCTGCAGCGGTTCCGCGACGAAATCACAGAGCAGCAGGCGACCGACAAGATCCATCTGTTGTTCAACAATGCCGGCATCGGCGGCGGCGGCAGCCTGTTCACCAACACCAGGGAGCAGTGGGAAAAGACTTTTAACATCTGCTGGGGCGGCGTCTATCTTGGTGTCCGCACCTTCCTCCCCTTGCTGGTGAAGGCCGACGAGGGCCACATCGTCAATACCAGTAGCGTCAACGGGTTCTGGGCCTCGCTCGGAATGGGCGTGTCGCATACCGCCTATAGCGCCGCGAAATTCGCGGTGAAGGGATTCACCGAAGCGCTGATCAGCGATCTCCGGCTCAACGCGCCGCACATCAAGTGCTCGGTGGTGATGCCCGGCCATATCGGCACCTCCATTGTTTCCAATTCCCGCAAAGTGCAGAGCGGCACCGATTCCGACCGCCTGAGCGAGAACGAAATCGCGCTGACGCGGGTGCGCCTGACCGCCGCTGGCATCGATGCTTCAAAAATGTCGGATGAGGATGTTCAGGGGTTAGCGGCCGAACGCGCCCGCAGCTTTCGCGAGGATGCGCCGACCACGGCCGCCGCTGCGGCCAGGATCATCCTCGATGGCGTCAAGGCGGAGCACTGGCGCATTCTGGTCGGTGACGACGCCCATCGGCTCGACGAGCGCGTGCGGCAAGCGCCGGAACGGGCCTATGAGGCGGAGTTCTACCAGAGTTTTGCTCAAGAGGTTGGCTGGCGGCTCGGGTAGGGCATTGTCATTCCGGGCCGTGAGCGAAGCGAGCGAACCCGGAATCTCAAGATTCCGGGTTCGCATCTTCGATGCGCCCCGGAATGACGAGCGCTTCCCACGACCCATTCACGCCGCGCGAACGCTATCCAGGAACTTCTCGACCGCGTCCTTGAGGTGAACGCTCACCTCGGACAGCGCCTTTGCCGATCTCAGCATCTGACCGGATGTCGTTCCCGTGTCGCTGGCTCCCTTGGCGACACGTTCGATGTTGTCAGCAACATCGAGGGTGCCGCTGGCGGCAGCCCGGACGCCTTGCGCGATGCTCTGGGTCGCCGTGCCCTGCTGCTCGACCGCGGAGGAAATCGACGCGGTGATCCCGCTGATGCGCTCGATCGTCAGCCCGATCGCCTTGATCGCATCGACGGATTCTCCCGTGGCGCGCTGCATATTGGCGATGTGCGCGCCGATCTCGTCGGTGGCTTTTGCGGTCTGGCCGGCCAGGGTCTTGACCTCTTGCGCCACCACCGCAAATCCGCGGCCCGCGTCGCCGGCCCGAGCCGCCTCGATGGTCGCGTTGAGCGCGAGCAGATTGGTCTGTTCCGCAATCGATGTGATCAGCTTCAACACGTCGCCGATCCGATCGCCCGCCGCCGACAATTCCGCCATCCGCTGATCGGTTGCGTTGGCTTGCTTGACAGCATCGGCCGCAACACCGTTCGACTCCTGAACCCGGCGGCTGATTTCAACGATCGACTGGGACAGCTCGTTCGAAGCGGCCGCAGCCTGGCGGACATGCTCAGAGGCCTGCCTTGAGGCATTGGCGGATTGACCCGACATTTCAGCCGTCGAATGCGCCGTCACGGAAAGCTGCTGTGCATCCTTTTCGAATTGCCCCGAAGAATTCAGCACCCGCTCGATGATTCCACCGATCTTGGTACGGAAATTCTCGACAAATTGATTCAGCTCCGCTTTGCGCCGATCCATCGCCAGCTTTTCGGCACTGATGCGTTCGGCTTCAAGTTGACGGCGTTCGATGCGGTTATTCCTGAAAACGCCGATGGTTCGCGCGATCGCGCCGATTTCGTCGTGGCGATCGGAGTGCTGAACGTCGATGTCCGTCCGTCCCTCGGCGAGGCCTGTCAGCGATTTCGTCACGGCCTTCAGCGGCTTGGTG
>Ga0209117_1000487_pt1 | contig 16460 bp, 15 predicted proteins | sample BlaSpr_A8_OM2_M2_FD_187978 | JGI IMG/M metagenome (GOLD analysis project Ga0209117, IMG submission 187978) | Forest soil microbial communities from Thunder Bay, Ontario, Canada - Black Spruce, Ontario site 2_A8_OM2_M2 (SPAdes) (version 2) | ecosystem: Environmental > Terrestrial > Soil > Boreal...
CCGTTGCCTTCGGCGCGAGTTTCTTCGCCAACTCTCTTTTTTCTCGCTGGCTACTGGTGGTTACCGCCGGACTTCTGCCGCTGTTTCTTTTCGTCCAGAAACATTTCATGTACATCCTGGTGCAAGGGTTGCATTCCAGGGGTTACGGCATCGAGCGTGTGTTGATCTACGGTTCTGGATCTACCGGGCGGCGCGTGTACTCAGTTCTCCGGCGATCGCCGAAGCTCGGCCTGGAGCCGTTGGCTTTTGTAGACGAGAACCCCGCGAAGGCGGGCTCTACGATTCTTGAGATGGGCTATGACCCCAGACGGTCTGCCCCAGTGATTCTGGGGCCTCTCACACGAGAATTAATCGCCCAGTACAACGCGGATCTGGTAATCGTTGCCATTCCTTCGCTGCAGCAGCCAAAGCTTCATCAAACACTGCGCGAAGTCCTGGCCGCCCATGCTCGCGTCTCCTTCGTGCCCAGCACCTTCCTGCATTCCGACTCCTGGGTGGATTTCCAGGATATCGACGGCGTGCTGCTGGCTTCCTTCAGCGGAAGGCCAAGACGCTGTACTTACGAATGGGCAAAACGAATTTGGGACCTCGGCGGAGCTGCTGTTCTCCTCGCCCTGGGTTTGCCCATCTTCCTCTTGCTCGCCATTCTCATCCGCCTGGATTCAAAAGGCCCCGCCGTGTTTCGACAAGAGCGCGTCGGATCGTACGGACGCCGTTTCCGGATGTTCAAGTTCCGCACTATGTATGTCGATGCCGCCCCCTATGCGTATTCCCCGCGGGTGCCTGACGATCCTCGAATCACTTCGCTAGGGCGCTTTCTCCGCCGGACGAGCCTGGATGAGCTTCCACAACTTATCAACGTACTTATCGGCGACATGGCTTTGGTCGGACCACGGCCCGAGATGCCGTTCATCGTGGAAGAATATACCGACCAACACCGCCAGCGCCTTCAGGTGAAGCCCGGAATCACCGGCCTCTGGCAGCTAAGCGGAGATCGCGCGTATTTAATCCACGAGAATATTGAATACGATCTCTATTACATTCAGCATCGCAACTTCTTTTTGGATGTGGCGATCCTTCTCCATACCATCATCTTCGCGATGAGAGGAATTTGAGGGAAGCCCTCTTAGCGACGGAAGAAGATGAAGAGATGACAATCTTTTTACATTCCGCCGACATTTACTTCGCTTCCTAAGTTCAAACTCTTGGCCTGAGGAGGTGGTTGTATGGAAGACATGTGGAGCAGCATGAAAACCGCAATCAATCGACGTTCGTTCGTAAAGAGTGGACTGACTGCAGCAGGCGTCGCGACCGTCGGCACCGGACTGCTGGCCGATAGTTCATCCGTTTTCGCCCAAGAGGGACCTGAAGAACATAGCGGTCGTCTCACTCCAGGAGATGCTGCTCTGCTTCGGTTCGCGGCGGCAGCGGAAATCCTGGAGACCGACTTTTGGGTGCAGTACAACGAACTTGGGGGAATCCAAGACAGCGAAGTCCCGGGTGGAAGCGGCAATCCAGCTTACACCGCCGCTCTTGAAGTGCTCGATTCGGATATGGCCCAGTACGTCCACGACAATACCGACGATGAATTCACTCACCAGAACTTCCTCAACGCGTATCTGGCCTCCAAGGGAGCGGATACAGTGAGTCTTGAGCCGTTTCGCACCTTGCCGGGCAGCACTGCGACCGGATCTAGCGGAAAGCTCCGGCTCACAAACCTGACGCAGCTCACGCTCGACACCAGTTGGTGGACCCGATACCGTAGCGGCACCCATAACCCCGACCTCGACCCTACTTTCACGTTCCCCCCAGGCGGTCCCAACCTTAGCGGTTGGGCAGCACACGGCAATTCCCCGGACTGATGACGACACAAAGGACCCGAACTTCCTTCAGGCAATCGCGAACACTGCGGGTTTCCATTTCCCGACCATTGAACAAGGTGGCAACAGCCTGTATCCGTCAATGGCACAGAGGGCCACGCACGTGGAAGTGTTGCGAATTCTGATCAGCATCGGCCCCACTGAGACCATGCACTTTCAAACCTGGTCAGACAAGGCAGGCAACGCGCCTCCCTTGACTGCCGTCGATCCCGTGACAGGAGTATCGGTGACTTTTCCGAATCTGAATTCTCCGCCGTTTGGCGGCGAGAACTTTCAAACGAACCTGATCATGCCCGAGCCGTGCCCATTCCTCAGCCGCAAGCTCCCGCCATGTTCGATCATTCGCCCTACGGAGACAAGGGGCATTGCCATGGGGGTGGTGAACTTCCTGACGGCGATGGGACTTTTCATCGGCCAACCGCCGGCATTTTTCGAGTTGTTGCGCGATCTGGCGGAGGATGCCGATAAAGCCAGACGCGGGCGTTAGACGCCAGTCCAAACCAACTCTCTCCTGCCGCCGTCACCGAAATGGTGCGGCGGCTTTTTTTATTCAGAGGGTGCTGAGAAGCGATTTTTTGACTCGCCGGAACAGCCGCTCACACCTGCCCAGGGTCTATCCCCATGGTTTCTCACAGCGAGAAATATGACAATTTGTTTACAAAGTTGGCGCTGATTCCACTAGCCATCCGCAACCCGGTGCTGGGGAGGATCGCATCCAATAAAATAAGAGCCGACGCGTGTTGGCAAGATGTGAAACTGCGACTCTGGAAGCGCCTATTCTGCTCATGACGCTGGGTAGGGGAGCACAGGTAAAGGCATTTGGGCGACAGGGGTCCGTGAGGCAGGCAGGAGGAACACATGAACGACAGCGTCGTAACGATCAGAACCACACGTCATAACGCTCGCTTATCTGGAGGTGGGATTCGATTTAATAAGGGTCCATCTCAGGATGGTGTTCCTTGAGAGCAGTTTCGCCACACACGTTTCATCCGCAAGCTGGGCCGACTCTGGTGACACCCGAGCGACTCAGTCAACAGCGGCAACCCGCCGTGCGCAGCGTGATAGGATTCGAGCACCACAGCTTTATCGCGGTGTTGCTGGCTGCCATCACTCTCGGCAGCGGAGTTCTGAACCTGATTTCTGCAGTTGGTGGGACCTCACAGCCGAGAATCCTCACGGCGGTCTTTCCTCTTGAGTTCAGTAGCCTGCCGCGAATCGTGTCCATTGTGACCGGCGTTGCGCTGATTGTTTCCTCACTCAATATCTACAAACGCAAGAAGCGGGCCTGGGCTGTAGTCCTCGCACTATCGTCGTCGTCCGCCATCTTCCATCTGACCCGCGAGCTTAACTACGAAGAAGCGCTGCTATCGTCGGCGCTGGTCCTGCTGCTGTTGTTCGCGCGGCGCACGTTCACTGTCAAAAGCAGAATACCCGAACTTCGGTCCGGCTTGCTGCGCCTTCTTGTTTCCTCGGTGGTCGCCGCGAGCTACGGCATCACTGGTTTCTGGCTGATGGATGACCAGCACTTCGGCAGGAACTTCCGCATCGGGGACGCCATCGTCTCCACCTTGCGGTTCTTGTCTCTGTCGGGTGATCCACGCCTGCTGCCCCACACGCAATATGGCCACTGGTTTCTCGATTCCCTGTACGTGATCACTTTGACCGCAGGTGTTTATTCGAGTTTCGTTCTATTCCGACCGATACTCTACCAGTTTCGCATTGTTGCACGTGAGCAAGTGCTGGCCAGAGAGATCGTTCAACAATATGCTCGCGCGCCGCTCGATCTGTTTAAGCTCTGGCCGGATAAATCGTATTTCTTCTCGCCTTCGCGGCGCTGCGTTATCGCCTATCGAGTGGCGAACAATACTGCTATTGCTCTCGGAGACCCGGTTGGGCCGGAAGAAGAGATCGGGGCGACCGCGCGCGAATTCATGGAAATGTGCCGCGAGAACGGATGGGCCGTCGCGTTCTACCAAACCCTTCCTGATTTCCTGCCAGTTTATCTTCGTTTGGGACTAAAAAAATTGAAGATCGGGGATGACGCCATGGTCGACCTGCTGGACTTTTCACTCGAGGGCAAATCAAAGCGCGAGCTTCGCTCTAAGGTTCGCCAACTCGAAGCCATGGGCATTCAAACCCGAGAATTTCAACCGCCGGTGCCGGATGCCATCATCGCGCAATTAAAGACCGTGTCTGAACACTGGCTGCAGATTCCGGGCCGACGAGAGCGCGGCTTCACGGTCGGTCAGTTTGATCCCGATTACCTGCGATCTAACTCGGTACTGGTCGTCCTAGAGAGTGCCGGAACCGTGCTTGCCTTTATCAACCTGATTTTTGTTGACAGGAGCGAAATCACCGGCGACCTGATGCGCCGGCGCACGGATGCGCCCAATGGCATTATGGACTACCTATTCATAAAGCTCTTCCTGCACGCGAGGGAGAGAGGTTATGCGCGCGTCAGCCTCGGCATGGCGCCAATGACCGGGTTCGCCGAACGCGAGGTGGCCACGGCTGAGGAACGCGCGATCCACGGCTTGTTCCAGCGGCTGGACTTTCTCTTCAGCTTCCGAGGGCTGCACCACTACAAAGCCAAGTTCGCCACGTCGTGGGAGCCGCGATACCTGATTTATAGGAACGCACTGGAACTGCCGCGTACAGCCTTTGCACTGCGCCGCCTATCGGAGATTAGGAAGGAAAAAGATGAGCGCGCGGCGAGCGAAGGAGAGGCGGCGCACACGAGTAGATAACAATGATGCCGCGTTCCAAGTTTCTGACTATTGGCGCAGTCATCCTGGCGTTCTCGGCAACCGTTTGCGCCGAGGAGCCCAAGCCGGGCAAGAACGAGGTGACAATCCGCGGCCAGCGGCAGACGGTCTACTTCTATCTTGCCGAGGGAACCGGACCACATCGGAAGGTCCTGTTTGCTCCCGGCGATGGCGGCTGGCGAGGATTTGCTATCACGATCATGAAGGAACTCGCGAAGGCGGGCTACGACGTTTATTGCATCGACACACGCCGTTATCTGGAGAGCTTCACCGGGTCGGTGGTGCTGAGCACGGCAGAGATCTCGTCTGATTTCAATCAGATTGCGCAGTGGATTCAACAGGGAGGTCAGGAAGGCCTTCTACTCGTCGGCTGGTCCGAAGGCGCAGGGTTAGGCCTGGCTGCGACAGCGAATGCGGCGAATCAAACGATCTTTGACGGCCTGGTCGCAATCGGTACGCCGGAATACAACATCTTGGCTTGGCACTGGACGGATATCGGCGCGGAGATCACAAAGAAGCTTCCCCACGAGCCGACATTCAAGAGCGGCGACTTGATAGCAAAAGTATCGCCTCTCCCGTTATTTGTCATCGCCTCCACATCCAACGAATACATCACGCCAGAGGCCACGCGCGCACTCTTCTCTGCAGCTCGTCAGCCTAAGCGCTTGGTTATGGTCGATGCTCGGGACCACAAGTACAGCGGCAATACTGACCGCTTCTTCTGCGCGCTCCGAGAGGGCTTGGATTGGATCCAGAAGCAGCAGCATCGATGAACTCGTCCGGTGCGGACGAGCCAGAGAGGGACGTGCGCCGTTCCCGCGTGAAGCGCGCACTCGTGTACACCTTCGCGCTAGCTTGTCTAGTCTGGGTATTTCACGACGTCCACCCCGAACGTCTGTTGTTAGCCATGTCCATCGCCAACTGGCGGTTCGTGATGCTGGCAATCACCCTCGACATCCTGACTTATCTCTTGCAGGGCATCCGATGGAAGCTGCTGCTTGCGCCCGTTGGGCGGTTGAGTATCCTGCGAGCGACCCAGGGTGTCTATGCTGGATTATTCACTAACGAGTTGGTTCCGTTACGTTTCGGTGAACTGGTTCGCGCTTTCCTGGTTTCGCGCTGGTTGTCGTTGCGGTTAACAGAGATACTGCCGTCCATGGTGATCGAGCGTTTTCTCGACGCACTTTGGCTGGCGGTCGGCATCGGTTTGGCCGCCATTTTCGTGCCGCTGCCGAAAGATCTCGTCGAAGTCGGCGACGCACTTGGCGGAATCATGCTTCTTGCCACCTTGCTGTTCCTGTGGGTGGTTTTTCGGAAGAAGAAGGAGCCGAAGTGCGCCGAACCCGATTCCTCACCACGCGTCCTCAGAGTGCTTCTACGTTTCGGCTGGCAGCTGGCCTGCGGACTCCGTGATATCGGCATCTCGTACCGACTCTACCTAGCCGCTCTGCTCTCGGCTGGCATGCTTGCCTCCCAGGCCTTCGCCCTCTGGTGCATGATGCTGGCGTGCCGAATCGATCTACCGCTCGGGGCCGCCGCAATTGTTTTGCTGGTCGTTCGGCTTGGCACCGCCATTCCCAACGCGCCTGCAAATGTCGGTAGCTTTCAGTTCTTCACCGTCTTGGCGCTTAGACTTTTTGGCGAGGACAAGACGGTCGCGGCGGGGTTTTCGATGGTTTACTTCCTCGCCTTAACCGTCCCACTGTGGATCCTTGGCCTGCTGGCCATCAGTCGCACCGGTATGAACCTGTCAACGATCCGGTTCGAAGCCGCCGCTCTCCGGCGCTATACTGGCCGCGCTTAAGTGCAGTATAGTTCGAACTTCCTCGTAGAGGATACAGGTCCCGGCTTTATGTGGCTCCGAGCAGTCAAGCGCCACGCAGAAGCCGCGGAGATGTAGCTTGCAATCTGCTTGCCTAGAGTTAACCCTTTTTGCCTCGAGTAATGTATCCAAATGCATTCAGGCGTGAACCTGGACATCGAGGTTTTTGGACTGGTCTTCACTACCACTCTCTAGGCTCAGAGGCATAAAAGGGCTGTACTCCAAAACCCATCGAGTACTCGGATAGCTGTGTCCCCGCAAACTGAATGAACACCTCAATCACTTTGCGTCGCGAATGTCTCTCAGGGCAGGGTGGTTACTATGGCAACGGGAACCCGTAAACAGCGGTATGTACGCAAACATCCAGCTGTTGATGTTTGTTTAATTGACAAACTCTTTACAGTTCTCTGACACGCGACGCGATTGAATTCGGCAAGCTTGTCCTGGTAATAGGTGAAAACATGCCAGCAGGACGGGGAAGACATACCCGGCCGAATTTGGAGTAAGCGAATCTGATATGCTGCGCTGCATCTCAAAGCTCATTCGGTCGAGAACGGCAGCACTGTCAATTTTCCTGGTCGTTTTGTGTACAACGGTCGCGGCTGACCCCTCCCGAGCTTCCTTGGACCGTGGTTTCCAACTACTTTACAACCTCGATTTCGACCGGGCGCAAGAACAGTTCGCCTCATATCAGCAACAGCATGCAGATGACCCGATGGGTCCGGTGGCGGAGGCCGCCGGTCTTTTGTTCTCCGAATTGAACCGTGTCGGAGTCCTAAGATCGCACTTTTTCGACAGAGATTCTTCCTTCCGATCCCGACCGATGCCCAAAGCGGATCCCGTCCTCCGTGATCGCTTGAATTCTGCGCTTCAGCGCGCCGAGGTGCTCGCTAGGCCGCACTTGGCAAGTGATCCTGACGACCGAGGTGCGCTGCTGGCCATGACTCTTGTTAACGGTCTGCGGGCCGACTACACCGCACTCCTTGAAAACCGTTTCCGAGTTGCTTTGCACTACACGCGGGACGCTACCAACTACGCTCGCCACCTACTGGCTATTTGCGGGGATTGCTACGATGCTTATATTGCGACTGGAATCAGCCGCTACCTGATCGGTTCCCTGTCGGCGCCGATGCGTTGGATTCTGCGAATGGGCGGCTTCTCGGGCAACAAGCAACAAGGCATGGCTGAGCTGCGGCTGGTCTCGGAGCGAGGCCATTATCTTGCTCCTTACGCTCGTATCCTTCTGGCCATTGCCGAAATCCGGGAGAAGAACTTTACGAGCGCACGACAACTCTTGAGCCAGCTTCGCGACGAGTTCCCAGGGAATCCACTGTTTACCCAAGAGCTAACACGGTTGGACACGGGAGCACGCTGAGGAGAACATGTCCAGTTCGACCAGGATCCAGTTCGTGCTTGCCCTGCTGTTGGGCGGAATACTATTGCCTTTGCCCATTTGGCCGCAGGTCCACCCCATAGACGCTGAACATTCCGTTATTACGGTCCACGTGTTCAAATCGGGTCTGTTCTCAGCATTCGCCGACAACCACGAAATCCGCGCTCCTATCTCCGGCGGCTTCCTGGACGAGACAGGGCGGCGCGTAGAGCTGGTTATCGATTCACGGAAGCTAGTGGCCTTAGATCCGGGTTTGGCTCCGGAAAAGCGCCATGAAGTGCAGCGACGGATGCTTGGGCCCGAGGTTCTGGATTCAGATCGCTTCCGCGAAATCCGTTTCGAGGCGAGCAAGGTGGAACAGACAAGCCAGGACCACTTCCTGGTGACCGGCTCATTGTCACTGCACGGCAGGACGCGGCCAATATCTCTGCATATCCTATATTCCAACGGACGCTACCGGGGAGATGCCGTCTTGAAGCAACTGGATTTTGGCATTACTCCAGTGCGCGTGGCTGGAGGCACGGTAAAGGTGAAGAACGAACTCAAGATCGAATTTGACATAATGACGGAGGCGGAACCCCATCGTTAGGTCCTGCTCCGACGGGCTGGAGTGCGTTGTTCTTTTTGCTTGATGTCCGGTGGGAGAACGCGCCATGCCTGACCAAACTGCCGAGAAATATGAGCCGGCCAAGCCGGTTGCGATGACGAGGCCGATCATGAATGAGGATAGCCCGACACGAAACAGGTAGATCCCCAACGCGACGCCGATGAGCCCCACGCCGAGCGAACGCAGAAAGCCCGCTGCGTTGATCAGGACGAGGTCTCGATGGGGACGTGACTTCACTTTCCCTGTCTTTGAAGGTATGCGTACAAAGCATCATAGACAGGAAACTGCCGCGTGAGTCAATCCTCATCCGACGGACCCATTGCAGCAAACCCATGGGCGATGGAACGCAAGCCGACGCCCTCGGCTGCCACGCTTTCCTGCCCTTTGATGTCGGCAGCGCGGACGATCAGTGAAAGTCGGATCAAAGTGGCATCAGAAAGTGCATAGTCTTCAATGATCGCCTCGAAGGTGCACCGGGGACCGCGATGGTTGAGTTTTATAGCTTCAATCTTGGGTGCGTCGAAGGGAATAGCGCCTTCTTGTTGTGCCCTCTCAACCAGGTCCTTTTCTTCGACGAACAAGAATTCCGCCTGAGGGTCGATGAATCGCTTGATCAGCCACGGCCAAGCGACACGGTCAACCTTCACATCTTGCCGGGTAATCCACTTCATATGTACCTCACGGCCGCCACGAATATGTGAACTTAACGGCAAAACGGTTCTCGTAAAACTGAGCTGGGCTGACAGCGGCCAGGCTGGCGAACTTCTGACCGGCAGTGTAGATGACGTAAAGATCGCTATCGGGACGGTAGTTCCATCGCAGCCGGATATTGGCGCTGGCAGCTTGCGCGTTGGCCGTATCAACCTGAAGAATCGTCGAAAGAGAGAGGAACCTGGAGAATGCGTAATCGGTCTCAAGGGCGCCGAACACAACCGAGAAGTTGCTATCGGGAAGCGGCAGGCGAAAACGGTTCCACTGTGGTCCCGCGCTGAAGGAAAGTCGTTCGTTTGCGCGATACGCGGCGCGCACCCGGAATTCGTTCAGCCTTCCGTTGTAGTAATTCCCGAAGCGCTCGAAAAACTGCACCGTCAACCGGCGATCTTGCGGAGAGCCGTACGTAAGCTGATGCCGGGTCCAGTTGTAGACACCCACCGGAATATTGACATTCTTGTAGATATTGAATGGTGTTGTGAGCCGCTGGGCAAACACGTCAACGATGTCGTCGTCGGTATAAGAACCGTTGTGAAACTCGCCCCGAAATGTGGTCTGCCATTCCTGCGTCTGGACGACGCCGTGCGTATCTGGGGCATGGAAGATGAAGCCCTCGAACTGAAGTTCCCGCACATCCCAGAACTGAGGACGGGTTTTGAACGTGGCGTCGGCAAAGTCGCAGATGCAATCGGTGCGCTCAAGAAACCCAACCTGTGGGTTGAAGTTGGGACCGATCTTCCTGTGTTCCGCTTGAAAGTCGAGCCAGTTGGAACGGAAGTTCAATCCGGCGCCCAGATTGGATTGCCCGCTGGAATAGCCAGGTGTGCCGGTCTGAGCAGCGTAACCGTTCAGAACGAGGTTTTTCAAAAGAACAAATCTGCCATCCACGCCGGAGGTTTGATTGAGGCTGGAGGGCACATCCTCGGATCGCTTGTCGATTCCCATCACTCCGACGTACGAACCGCTGCCCCACAACGACCTTTTCAAACGCAACACGGCATAGTTCGCCCCAGGGTTGGGTCCGGAAGATCTGGTATTGACATCCATGACTCCCAACTCGAATCCGTCGAGCGACCCCGTAACCTTCGCACCCCCGTTGATCGGAACCTGCTGTCCCGTGATGGGGTCAATTCCAATCTGGCGGCTGAAAAAGAGTTGATCCGCGTTAGTGCCGAGGCTCATGGGAAAAGCGAAGACGCCCGCGTTCTCCAGGAAGAACTGCCTTTTCTCTGGAAAGAACAATTTGTATGGAGTGAGATTGAACTGCTGAACGTCTACATCGCTATCGGCGAAGTCCGTATTCGCGGTGAGATTCGCCACGAGATTGGAACGGAGCCCAACCTTTACGTCGACACCACCAGTGTGCAGGGCAGTCGTTCCCGGAGTCAGGCCGCTTGGAGTTGCATTGGCAGGCAGGTGACTGAAGCCGCCTAGAACATAAGGCTTCACAATGAACAGGCGGCCACGACCGATGTCGTTGATCCCATGCAGCTCCCCTGCTTGACTGATCTTCGTTGCCCCAAACGTTCTGCGCCAGCCGCTCCATAAGTCCTCTTCGTTCTTGCGACGAATAAACCGCTTGAAGTTCACTCCCCACACTACGTCGCGAGACTGCATGAAGTTCAGCGTGGCAAACGGTATGGCAATGGTCGCCGTCCAACCATCTCGCGTGATCCGCGCTTCCGAAGTCCAGACCCCATCCCAGCCGGGATCGCCGTCCTGGGTGTCTCCGGCCTGCTCGTCGGTTATGAGCGCGTCTCTCTGAGTGCCCAGCGGATTGATCTGGAAGACGTAAGCATTGCGCCCATCACGCCGAGAGTCGATCACGATCTCAAAGTAGTCATCCAATTCCTGAGTGACATCCCGCCGCAGCTGGGTAGCGACGGGCCCGTGTACGACGGAATCGTGACACGCGACTCCAAAGTAGACTTCATGCTTCGTGTAGAGGATGCGGACTTCCGTCGGTTCCGTCGGAACCTGCCCCTCGTAGGGTTCTCGTTGCAGAAAGTTTGTGATCGGAGTGGCCTGCTGCCAGAGTGGATCGTCAAGCGTGCCGTCCATCTTCGGAGCTCGGTCAACCCGGCTCGCCTGGGCGGTCCGAAGTGGCTCCTGCGCTTGAAGTTGCCGCTGGTTTGTTTGTGGACTTGCCCCTGCCTGGGAATAGAGGGACCTAGACGGTGCGCACAGCAGCGTCAGAAGGACCACGCAAGTTCTGAGTTGGCGGAACTCAGTCAGAGGGGTGCTCATCCAGCTGTTCCGTGTAGGAGAACTCCGGCAGCCCCGGCCGCTAAAATCACAATGGGTTCAGGGATCTTCTTCATGAGTATCAGGATGGTGAGGCCGACCAGACCGATGAGCACCGTTGGAAGATCGATCAGAGAACGCCGGGCAAGGATGTATGCGGCTCCAGCAATAGCGCCAACGGCTGCCGCCGTCACCCCCTGGACGAACGCCTTCACTTGCCGGTTCTGAGCGAAGCGGCGGTAGTACGGGGCTGCAAGGACGACAATGAAGTATGGCGGTGCAAACACAGCCCAGGCAGCCACGAACGCGCCGACTGGTCCGGCAACTAAGTAGCCGATGAAAGCTGCGGTAATCACTACAGGCCCTGGTGTGATCATGGCCACCGCCACCGCGTCCACAAACTGTTGTTCCGTGAGCCAGTGGAATTTCTCGACGACTCCTCCGTAGAGGAACGGTACGATCGCCAGCCCACTACCAAAAACAAAGGCTCCTGCCTTCAGGAAGAACAGGAAGAGCGCGCCCACCGTCGCCAAGGGAGCCGGGCCATAGATACCGGTCAGAAGGCGGTCGAAACCGCCGAAGACCATGGCGGACGCGCTTGGTGAAAATCGGGGAGGCGCCTTAATCAGCACTCCGATGATTCCGCAGAGCACAAACAGCCAGACGATTTCAGATTTGGTCCACGCTGTGGTCAGGGCGATCAACCCAAAGATTGCCCACAGGAGCCAGTCTCTCCCGACCGTCGTGCGGACCAGTTTGATCGCGCTTCGCACAATGATCGCAATGACCGCGGCGCCAATCCCATAAAACATGCCTTGAATCCAGGGCAGGCTCCCATAGTGAACGTAGAGAGCGGCCAAGGCGAGCACCATCAGGAAGGACGGCAAGATGAACGCTATGCCCACCAGCGTTGCCCCGAAGGCTCCGGCACGCAGCCAGCCCAGATACATTGCCAGCTGTGCGGCTAATGGTCCGGGAGACAACTGCGAGAAAGCCAGACCTTCCAAGTAGTCTTGCTTGGACACCCACCGGCGACTTTCCACGAGGTCCCGCTGCATGTAGCCTGCGAGCGCGATGGGTCCACCAAAGCCAAGCGTTCCCAGACGCAGGAAGTAGAGAAGGAGGTCGCGCACGGTAAACGGCACAAGTGTCGATTCGGATTGCTGCTGTCCTTTTGCGCTCATGTGAACGAAGATGGGGTGCCCCCATTCACGCTCTTTCTATTTCGCTGAGTTTGTCTCGTCGAGCGCGCTGCGCAGGGTCTTTGCGAGTTTCAACGCGTCGTCGTTTGCCCAAAAGTGCATATAGAAGAGCCTCGGCACGTCATCCAGCGCATGGCTGTGCAGAGCTACGGCTTGAACACCGTTGTCATGCAGAACCTTCATGACGGGTCCAACCTCTTTGCCCGTCATTGCGAAATCCCCAGCTATCGCAGCATGCCCATTTCCGGTGGGCTGGAAATTGATAACCGTGCCTGCCCCCATCGAGGGTGGTGTATCCATTCCTTCTTCCGTGATCTTCTCCGCGCGGGGCGCGTTGAAGTGCAACACTCCGCCACTCACGTTGCCTTGCCGACCCATGATCTTTTCCACAGTCGCCACGTCGAATCCAAGATCGGCAGTTTCCGTCGTGCCGCCGCCCTGGGGAAGAGGAGTCTTGGTCAGCCCAACTGCTTGCTTGATCGTCCGGGCCATCTTCACCGGATCGCCATGCCCGCCGATGTGGAGGTACATGATTTTCGGCGATTCACCGAGCAGATGGTTGTGGAGCGCTGTGATTTCGACACCCCCATCTTGCAGGGCCTTCATCACCGGCGCGACTTCGTCTTCAGTGAGGACCAGATCGCCCATAACCATCGCATCGTTCCCGCTGACGTGGTGGAAACCTGCCCAAGCGCCGAGTGCGAGACCTGGTTTGATTTCGGTGCCGGCGACAGTGACGTGAAGGTCCTTGCGCGGCATGTTGAAACGGATCACACCTCCGGGCAGGCTGGCTCCTGGAAATCCGAAGACGTCTTCGACCGTCTTCCATTCCCCTGCCGCCTTTTGGTCTCCTGTGGTCTGTGCCGGAGAAGTTGTGGATAGAGAAACGAGAAAAATGACTACCGCAGTCAAGGTGCACGTTCTGATCGATGACAGCTTTATGTTCTTCATACCTGTTCCTTTCATGTAATAACGCATCGTATCGCTCACTTCACCGTAACCCTCAGATCATCAAACGAGGTTACGGAATCAGCCTTTGTCCAAAGGCCCACTTTGCCCGCGTCCTTGAACGTGTCGTCAGTGGCTTCGATTTTCTTGCCGCCGTCGTAATAGCAAGCGATCTTATTGCCCACGGCCTCCACCCGGAGTTCGTGCCATTCTCCTGCGGTCACCTTAAGGTTGGCTCCCGCGAACTGGCTGCGTCGGCCGTTTACCACGTGATAGAGCCGGTAATTGTTCTCAAGGGCGTTTGCGCGAACGATGTAGTAGTTGTTCGGATCTTTTAGGCGGAAGACCAACCCTCCGGCCCGGTCAACGCTGCCAGAGACTGCCTTGAACTTCACGCTAAGATCCAGGTCTTGGAAAGAGCCCTCATCGGAAATCAGCAGAGGAAACCGATAGTCAGTTTGGTCCGTTGATGTCTGGGCAACGACATTCGGTCTCGACGGAGCGGTTGTGTCGGTGGTCACTACCCACTTCTCTTGAGTACCTCCCCCGGTTTTCGCGCCGTGGAATTTGGCGGGCAACTGTCCAGGCGTATCGCTATCGAAGTTGTAGGCGAACTGCTTACCCGAGGTTTGTTGGGGGGCAGGTTTTTCGGCAGCGACCGCAGCAGGAGTGGCCGGACCTTCTTCCCCCTCCTCCCCTTCATCGGCCTCTGGTTTCTCTGCGGGTTTTTGAGCTGCTGTTTGCTGACCCGCTACAGTTTTGGAAGCGCTGGGTTGCTGCTCGTCCGCGTCCTTGTCGTTGCAGGCGACGAGACCTGCTAACCCGAAGAACACCACGACCCAAAGGGCGATTCTGAGTTTCTCCATAAACTTCTCCTTTTGCGCGGAGAGCCTGGCAACGCTTCACACGGATTCGTCGCTTTCCTCTTGGAGAGGAGATTAGCTTAGAAAAATGAACGTTTGCTGAAAGTTTGGATTTTAGTCAAACTTTCAGATTGGCCTTCTAACGTTGACTACGATTGACAGGTTTTTATGCGGGTATTGATTGTCGAAGACGAAAGGGAGATGGCACAAGTACTGAAAGCTGGTTTGGAGGAAGAGAACCACTTCGTCAGCCTGGCTTTCGACGGCGTCAGTGGTTTGGAGGTCGCGCGGGCCTGCGACTTCGACGTGATTGTTCTCGATGTAATGCTTCCCAAACTCGATGGATTTGAGGTCGCGCGTCGCCTCCGTTCCAAGGGGAATCGCACGCCAATCTTGATGCTGACGGCAAGAGACACGGTTCCGGACGTCGTAAAAGGACTCGATCTCGGAGCCGATGATTACCTGACAAAACCGTTTTCCTTCGCTGTCCTGTTGGCGCGGTTGAGGGCAGCCAGCCGACGACAATATGGTCAACCGACGAGTCTGCTTCGAGTGGCGGATCTGGTTCTTAACCGCGCTACCATGGAAGTATTCCGTGCCAGGCGCGAGATCAATTTAACCGCAACAGAATTTCGCCTGCTTGAGTTTCTGATGCGTCGTCCCGGAGTCGTGGTCTCTCGCAACGCGATCGTGGAAGCGGTCTGGGGTTTTGACGACGAAGTGAACGACAACACTGTGGATGCGTTTATCCGGCTGGTCCGGCGAAAAATCGACGAGCCTTTCGAAGACAAGCTCATCAGAACCGTGCGGGGAGTGGGGTATTCGCTGAAAGCAAGCGCATAGTCATGCGGCCGTTGCCAATAAGAGTGCGCCTGACTGCATCGTACTTTCTGGTGCTTTGCCTGGCGTTCGGTGCGTTTTCTGTACTCGCCTTCTTCGAAGTGCGCGGAAGCATTCACTCGGCCGTAGACGAAGGGCTCCGTGACCGTGCTGCCGACATTCAAGAGCTTTTGGAGCGGCAGTGGTCCCCGGAACAAGTGAAGCGCGAGCTGGCCGCAGGTTCCAGCGTTCGCGGCGAAGACGATATTCTGCAGATTGCTGAAACGCGTGGAGAGTGGGCCTATAGCTCTGTTGCAGCCCTTCACTACCGCTTACAGCTGGCAAAGTCAGGGAAGGCAGGCGACAAGTTCCAGTTCTTCACCATGTATTCGGAGGGCATGCCGCTCAGAATCCTGAACGGGCAACTCCGCACTGGCGACAAGACGTACGATGTGCAGATTGCCGCACCCATGGATGACTTTTACGACGCGGTGAACCGGTTCGGGTTACTGCTTCTGCTCTCCGTCCCCCTCTTGTTGCTGGTTGCGTCGGCCGGCGGCTACTGGCTAAGCAGGAAGGCGGTGGCTCCGGTAGGGGAAATAGCCCGAGCCGCACAGTCGATCAGCGAACATGAATTGTCTAAACGCCTGCCGATCTTGCAGACGGGAGACGAACTGCAAAATCTTTCTGAAACCTTGAACGAGATGTTCGGTAGATTGGAGCGTGCGTTCAAAAGGGTCACGCAGTTTACAGCGGATGCTTCACACGAGCTGAGGACGCCGGTTGCTCTCATGCTCACGAGGACCGAAATTGCATTGCGAAAGGAGCGATCCGAAGCGGATTATCGGGAAACAATCGTTCGCATCCACCAAGAACTGGAAAGAACTTCCGCCCTCATTGAGAATTTGATGACTCTCGCCCGCGCTGACTCGGGCAGTGATGCGCTGCAGGTCACGTCGACAAATCTAAATGAAGTTCTTCTCGAAATATCCGAACCCGCCAGACTTCTCGCCGAAGAAAAGTCTATCCGCTACGAGCAGCGGCTGCCGGAGATGCCGCTTCATATCAACGGCAATGCCCCAGCTTTGCGGAGATTGTTCCTGATCTTAATCGACAATGCGGTGAAGTACACGCCGCGCCAAGGCCGCATTTCGGTTGTTCTGGATGCCTGCGACGGCGCTGCTGTGACAGAGATTCGGGATAGTG